>Ga0209167_10000171_pt1 | contig 63250 bp, 52 predicted proteins | sample Coa_R1_9_FD_187154 | JGI IMG/M metagenome (GOLD analysis project Ga0209167, IMG submission 187154) | Surface soil microbial communities from Centralia Pennsylvania, which are recovering from an underground coalmine fire - Coalmine... | ecosystem: Environmental > Terrestrial > Soil >... | reverse complement strand
CTAATACAGGTGCCCCTGTACCCTCGCCGCCAACCTGTGGCTTTTTCCTGCGCCCGCGACCACCCCTTCGCCCGCGGCGCCGCCGCTTTTTCCCTGCGTCGCCAGCCACACCTCCAACAATGACGCCGCCAACAGCTACTGCACCTTCCCCTTCCGATTCGTTGGGTGCGGCCAACCCCTCATCGGCATTCGCGTCCGGCTCGCCGCTTGATTCCGTGAATTCCGTGGGGGATCCCGTGGAGGCAAACAAATCACCCGAGCCTGTCGAGTCGGGTTCGTCGAGCTTTCCGTGGCCACTAGCCGCGACTTGAGCCTCCGTCGCCGCCAACGGCACTTCGACTCCCAGCCGTGTCAGCGCTTCCTGAGCTTTGATCTTCCACTGCGCGCGCCGGAATTTCTCCGACGCGACCAGATACCACTGCGCCGCCTCGGAATTGCTCCCGGCCTTTTCAAACAGTCGCGCCAGCTCGAAGGCCACCATCGCGTCGCTCGTGCTCTCATAAAGAGCGGCAAGCTGCCCGTGAGGGTCGCTGCTCGTCCTGGCCTTTCTGATTTTTCCCTGGATGTGACGCCAATCAGCCATGTCCCGGCATTCTACCAGTCACGGGCCACAGGGGCCAGCAAAGCCTTTCCACTACACTCGCCAGATCTTGGGTTGCCGCAGGCGGAAGTTTTCGAGTAGATTTCTCGTTCTCCTGAGGTGAACAGATGCCTGCATCGAAAGTCGCTCGCCCCAAGACGCAAGCGAAGGACTTCAACTCTACCTTCGCCCGCCTCTGCCAAATCCTGCAGAAGCACGGGGACAAGCTTTCCGTCGCGGTCCAGAAACCGGGGACCCTTTGGATGGACGTGAGTGGCGTTTCCTATCGCGGCAAACCCCTCTTCTATGCCGGAGTCCGCATGGGCAAGAACTACGTGAGCTACTACCTGATGTCCGCTGCCATGTGCAAAACCATTTCTCCCGAACTAATGAAGCGCAAACAAGGCGACGCCTGCTTCAATTTCACTGCGGTGGATGAAAAACTGTTCGCCGAATTGGAAAAGCTCACCGCCGAGGGCTTCCAGAATTTCACTCCGGAAAATCTTGAAAAAATGGAAAAGTCAAACCGCAAGAAACAATCGGCTGCAGGGTTTTGGAGTGCGCGACTAAAGTCCTAGCGCGGCCACAGCCATCCGAACGTGCCCGCGGTCAAGAGCGCGAACACCAGGCCGTCGAAAACCTCCTTGATCGTATAACTCCACGTCTGTCCCTTCCAGATGCCGTCACTCAAGTGTCCGAGTCCGTAAGCGAGGAACGCCGTTGTGCCGGCAACGCGAAAAACGGCAAGATAATCTGCGCCGGGAGCAACCACTCGTCCGGTGAGATAGGCCACGAAAATTCCGACAATCAGGCAGAACCCCACCCACTGCCCCAGGAACTTCGCCATCACCGGGTTACCGGTAGGAAAAATGGTCATCATCCCCACCGGTCCCAGTTTCCGTTTTTCAGCAACCGCCGGCGAATTCATATCTTTGTGCGTGGCGTAGGGAAAAATGTAGAGCCCACGGTTCAAGGCGACGCCGCGGAGCGCGGCGAGCACCTTGTCCTCATCGGGGAGCTGCCGGTAGTCGCTGCGGTGGTAGGGCAAGACCATGTGCATGATGGAGCTGGCAATGAAAACGATTACCGTGGCCAGCACTATCGGGAGCCAGAGCGAAGTGAGCGGGACCATGCATTTCCTCCAAAGGACATCTGAGTGGACGCAGAAATTTCTGGCGAGAGGCTACGCCCGCCAAGTGCCGGGGTCAAGCGTTCGATTCCCTGCCCGGGTTTCTGAATCTCTTCTGCTTTCCGAGTATCGAATGAGAGGAAGGCGGCGCATCTACATTGGCGTGAAAAAATAAAGTGGCTGCAGGGCAATTCGGCAGCGGGAAAGGTCGAAGCGTGTACGTGAAGGAGATTTGGCGGTTCCCGGTGAAATCAATGGCGGGCGAGCGCCTAAATTCGGCCAAGATCGTCGATTTGGGGATTGAAGGCGACCGCAAAATCCTCGTTCGTGGCGCGAACGGCCGCGTGATCACTTCTCGGACTCATCACAAGCTGCTGGGCCTGAAAGGAACGCTGGGCTCGAATGGTCAGGCACGAATCAATGAATATCTGTGGAATACTCCTGAGGCCCTTTCGCTTGTCCGCGGCGCGGCCGGCCCGGGCGCTGAGTTGTTTTATGACGATGGACCGGAACGTTTTGATATTCTTCCACTCTTGGTGGCCACCGACGGAGCCATCGCCGCTTTTGGACATGATGGACGCAGGCTCAGGCCAAACATCGTTATCGGCGGAGTTGAGGGTCCGGCCGAGCGCGACTGGCCCGGAAAATTTCTCTGCATTGGAGAGGTTGTGATTGGTGTGCAGGATCTCCGCGGCCGCTGCGTGATGACTACATTCGATCCCGACACGCTGGTGCAGAACAAAAACGTGCTAAACGAGATCGCGGAAAAGTTTGGTGGCCAGCTTGCCCTCAATTGCTTTGTGATTCAAGGGGGAGAGATAAGCGCCGGCAGCGAAGTCGAGTTATTGGCCGAGGCGGAACTCAGTTCCAATGTCGGGAAATCCAGCTCCCTGTAGGGGCGATGCTTGCTGCGCCTTAGATGCGCGGGTTTCTTGCTGCATGTACGGCAAGAAAATCCAGCCCGTAGGCAGAGCAAGTTTGGAAAAGGAGGGATTATGTCAGGACGTCCACCGCTGCCTCCCTTCACGCATGAGACCGCCATCCAGAAAGTTCGCCTCGCTGAAGACGGCTGGAACACACGCGACCCTGAAACAGTCTCCCTGGCTTATTCCATTGATTCCCGCTGGCGAAATCGCTCGGAATTCATCAGCGGTCGCGAGGAGATTGTGGCCTTCCTAAAACGCAAGTGGGCCAAGGAATTGGACTACCGCCTCATTAAGGAACTGTGGGCCTACGAGGACAATCGCATCGCCGTCCGTTTCGCCTATGAATGGCACGACAGCTCAGGCCGTTGGTTCCGTTCCTATGGAAATGAAAATTGGGAATTCACCGGCGACGGCCTGATGCAAGTACGCCACGCCAGCATCAACGATCTTCCCATCCAGGAGTCCGACCGCAAATACGTTTGGCCGTTGGGCCGCCGGCCGGATAACCATCCCGGCTTGAGCGATTTGGGGGGTTGATTCTCTCCGCTCCCTTTGCGACCTCAGCGCCCCTGCGGTGACAGATTTTTCACCGCCAATCCCATTCGAACACTCCTCGTGCCCAGTAATTCCCTGCTTCGAAACCCTTTGCATGTAATTACCTATTGACATACTCACACAATGTGTACTAAAGTTATATGTGATCGTCGCGAAGAGCCAAACTCTCCTCCCTGATCTAAGTCCTTAAGAATGACATTCATAGGACGATGCCCGCTCCTAAGCCTTTTGTTTTGATATTCATCCAAAAAGATGGGGGAGGGGGCGTGTACCAGGCGCCAGCTTCAGCCTCGCCTGTGCCACAATCGGCCCATGGATTCCAGGCAGCGCACCGAGTGGATCGTTCGGCGAGCCAAGGCGATTGGTTTTGACCTCTGCGGCGTTGCGGTAATTCCGGCGGACACTGAAGATGCGAGTTGGCCCGAACTCGCGCACTTTCCCGAATGGCTCGCGCGCGGTTACGCCGGGGAAATGCGCTACCTCGAAAATCCACGCCGCGCTTCGCCGCAGCAAGCCATGCCCGGCGCGCGCAGCGTGATTGTCTGCGCACTGAACTACAACACCACGCAGCCGCACTCAACGGAGATTCCCTTAGGGGGTCGGAGCTTCAGCTCAGATACAAACGACAGAAAAAATAAACCGGCTTCAGCCGCTGAAGATCGATCGGGCGATTCACCACGCAGTTGGATTTCCCGCTACGCCTGGGGCACCGACTACCATTTATTGCTTGGCGAAAAACTCGAGGTGCTGGTCGCCGCGATGCGCGAACAATTTCACGACACGTTTGACGCCAAGTGGTACGTGGACACGGGCCCAATCCACGAGCGCGCCGCGGCGCAACAGGCCGGACTCGGCTGGCTCGCCAAGAACACATTGCTGATTCATCCCGACCTCGGCTCGTGGATGTTTCTGGGAGTGATTCTGACGACGTTTGAACTGGCTCCGTCGCTCGGGCCGGCAGATTTGCCGCAGCCGGATTTGTGCGGGCAGTGCACTCTTTGCATTGACGCGTGCCCGACCGAAGCTTTTGTCGAGCCGTACGTGCTCGACGCGCGCCTCTGCATTTCGTACCTCACCATCGAGCTGCGCGGCGCAATTCCGGAAGAGTTACGCGAGCCGATGGGCCGCCACGTTTTCGGCTGCGATATTTGCCAGGACGTTTGCCCGTGGAACGGCCGCGCCCCGGTCACTTCAGATTCTGCATTTGAGCCTCACGAGAGATTATTTGCGCCGGAACTGGAATGGCTGGCGTCGCTCGGCGAAGAAGACTTTCGCAGAATATTTCGCGACAGCCCGGTGAAAAGAACGAAGTGGCGGGGATTGATCCGCAACGTCTGCGTGGCGCTGGGAAATTCAGGCTTGCAGCGCGGCACGCCGGCGCACTCGCGCGTCACTTCCCATCTCGCGCGCCTCGCCTCCTGTCACGACGCGCTCATCGCCGAACACGCAAAATGGGCGCTGGGGCGCCTCAACTGCGCCCCAGCAGACCCAATTAGACTTGGTAAGGAGACTTGAAGCCTTAGATAACACTCTTGCTGGTGATTCCGCGGCTGCGCATGCGGATCAGCTCATCCACGGTGGCGTTCTTGTAGCCTTGTTTCTGCACCTCGCGGATGAAGTCGGCGCTGACCCCATGGTTCCTGAGATCGATGTATTGGTCCACGGTAAGTTTGTCGTATCCAAGCTCTTTTAACTCGCGCACATATTCGGCCGAAACGCCGTGGTTTCGCAGCGAAATCAGTTGATCCACGGAAAGTTTGTCCAGCCCCACTGAGCGCATGTCCCGGATATATTCGGGAGTGACGCCGCGATTGCGGATGCTGGATAGATCGTCAATGCTCAAAGTGCTGTAACCCAGATCGCGCATGCCCTTGACGAATTCGCCGGTCACGCCGTGATTGCGCATGTTTTCCAATTCCTCCACCGAGGCGTGAGGCATTCCGGCGGCACTCATCTCGCGGACAAAATCCGCACTGACGCCGCGATTGCGCAGGGAGATTAGATCGTCAATGGAAAGCTTGTCGTAACCCAGGTCTTTCATCTCGCGGATGTATTCCGGCGTTACACCGCGGTTTCGCAGAGTGATCACTTGATCCGGAGTGAGTGGACCCAACCCCGCGGCGCGCATGTCCTTGATGTACTCCGGCGTAACGCCATGATTCCGGATCGAGGTCATCTCATCAATGCTCATGGAGGTGAAACCCAGGTCGCGCATGCCCTTCACATATTCGGGCGATACGCCGTGGTTGCGCAGCTGAACCAATTCATCCACCGATGGATGAGCCAGCCCGAGAGTGGCGAAATCCTTTACGAAATCGGGTGACACGCCGTGGTTGCGCAGCGTGACCAGCTGATCCGTGGAGAGATTGGTCAGGCCCGCTGCTTTCATCTCTTTCACATACTCCAGGCTTACGCCGTGATTGCGAAGGATGACGAGTTGATCCACGCTCAGATTCTCGTATCCCAGATCGCGCATGCCGGTCACGTATTCAATGGTGATGCCGTGATTCATGATGGAGAAGAGTTGATCGAGCGTTAGGTTCGAGTAGCCCATGGCCTTCATCTTCTTGATGAAGTCGCGGCTGATGTCCCGCTCCGCCATGCGGAAAAGGTCGTCGTTGGAGAGGTCACCATAGCCCATGGACTTCATGGCCTGGGCAAAATCAGGGTTGGGAGTGAATGAGAAATCTCCGAAGCCCACTCCCTTGTCAAAATCGCCGGTGAAACTAATGGTGCCCGCGTCGCGCCGCATTTCAAAGTGCGCGTTGGCTTTTGTGCTGATGGCGAAAGTGGGATCCAGTCCCCAAATCTCGGAAATCGCCCGGCTGGTGCCCCAGGTGTTGGTGCCATCTGAATTGGCCCAGTGAAGCTGCAGCCAAATCTCTTCACCGCCGGTTTGAAATTGGGCGTGCCAATCTCCCTTGGGCGCATTTTGTGCGGCGATTCCAAGGCAGAGGATGGCGCCGGCCAGTGCGACCAGAGAAACATGAAGACCCCGAAGCAAATGTTTGCGCATGTCAATATGCTCCTTTTGAACAGGATGCGGGGCGACCAGGACACCCTCCGCCCTTGCCTATACAGACGCCGGAGGAGGCAAAACGTCACCCTGTAGTGCGAAAATATTCGTACTACTAAGGCGCGATATTTGCCGAGTCCAAAGGAAGAACCCGGGCAGTTGCTTTGTACTGGGCTTTGTGGGAGTTGTGTCCCGGCTTGACGGAGCGATACAATGGCCTTGCCTCATTTAAATCTCAAACAGCGACCCCCATGGGCCGCGGAAAGGTCTTTCCCATGGCGGAATCTCAAGCAACACAAAAAAAGGAGAACCCTGTGGCTTTCACTCTTCCTCCACTTCCCTATCCGGCCGACGCGCTCGAACCCAGCATTGACCGGATGACGATGGAAATTCACCACGACAAGCACCACGGCGCCTACGTCACCAACTTAAATAAGGCGCTTGAGGGTCAGACTAATCTGCAATCACTTTCGATTGACGAACTGCTCGCCAAGCTCGATTCAGTTCCGGAGAATATTCGCACCGCCGTGCGCAACAATGGCGGCGGCCACTGGAACCACTCCATGTTCTGGAAAATTATGAAGAAGGGCGCGGGTGGCGAGCCGACGGGGGATCTGGCGGCAGCCGTTAAGTCCGCGTTCGGATCGTTCGCTGAATTCAAGACCAAGTTTGCCGCGGCAGGTATGGGCCGGTTCGGCTCGGGCTGGGCCTGGCTGGTGGTCAAAGACGGTAAGCTGGGGATTGAATCTTCTGCCAACCAAGACAATCCGATCATGACCGGCGGCAAGCCCGTGTTCGGGCTCGACGTGTGGGAGCATGCCTATTATTTGAAGTATCAGAATAGGCGAGCCGATTACATCGAGGCGTGGTGGAACGTGGTTGATTGGAACGCAGTCGCGGATCATTACTCAGCCGCGAAGAAGTAGGTTTTTGCGTATTCCAAGCACTAGAAAATATTTGCATCGCGCGCGGCCCGTTGAAAACAGCGGGCCGCTTTCCTCCTGAGTCACATTCTGTCTGAGTATGAATGCCATTAATTTCAAGACCGCAACTGTACGAGCCGCGCAGATTGGCTTCCGCGCAACAATAATTCTCTCGCTTTCGCTTTCAGCGTTCGCGCAATCCTGGCAGGACAAACCGTGGACGCAATGGTCCAGCGATGAGTGCAACGCAATTCTGATGGCATCGCCCTGGGTGACCACTGCACAGCCGCAAGACCGGAGAAACATTCGTCACGCCGTCTTGCTCTCTTCGACCGCTGTCAGGGAAGCACTGCTTCGCCGCATGCAGATCGATCAAAAATATGATTCCATGCCGGCAGAAAGGAAATTGCAATTCGATAAGGAAAACGCAATCTGCCTCGACGACTCCAAGTACCGCGGCAACATCGTGGTCCGCGTCTGGGGCGGACCGCCGGACAAATCTGAGGGGTCTGCTGAGGCGGGTCAACTTATCGTTTCAAATCGTATAAGGATTTCCCCTGCGGAAAATCACGATGCGCCACTCTCCTGTGGCGGCGGCAAGTTTCCGTGGGAATTTGTGCCCGCGGCCCTGAATGCGCAACAAGCGAATCATCCAGAACGTGACAACCCCAATTCCAAAGTTCCTGCCGCAACGGATTTCGTTTATCCCCGGGTTGTCGGCGGTAAACCTCTGATTCTTCCCAGCGATTCAACGCTCGAACTGGATTGGGGACTCAAAGCCGGCACTTTCACTTTTCAAATCGAGAACTTGTCTTTTAGAGGCAAACCCGATTTCTAATTGCACGGTTTCATCCAAAGCACATGTTAGTGGATGGGTTTTTTAGGGACGCCCGCCAGCAATTTATCCCAATGCAGTGGCGGGGCGAGACGGGACTCCGGATACGCGGCTGGAATGGGGAGACGCGGAAGACGGCAAGGCACGAGGCGCGGGGCGGAAACTGGGCTCGGCATGGTGGTCGATCGCTTGCACCAGACCCGGAGGCATGTTGCGCGCCGTGGAGAATTGCGTAAGCTCGACCCGGTTGCGCGCGCCGAATTTGGCGAGTAGCGCAGAAACGTGAAACTTTATAGTTCGTTCGCTGACGCCCAGGCGCGCGGCGATTTCCTTATTGGCGAGATTTTGCGTGACGGCCTGCAAGACTTCTTGCTCGCGGCGGCTGAGGGACACGTTGCTGGTTCCCACTCCGGCGCACTCCAGCAGCATGGCCGCGCGCGCGGTCACGCTTTCAACCAGATCTTCGCCCGCGCCAAAAACGAGCGCCAATTCTTCAGGTGAACAGTGGTGGGAGAGACAGTAGATGGCGAGCAGGCTTGCCGCTCGTTCGAGAGGCAAACGGCCGTGCTCATCGGCGTCCACACGGAAGCGAACCGTGCCGGACTTACGGTCGCAGAAAACGTAATACTGCGGTTTCAGACGCTCCAGCTTTTTTGAATCTCTGTCGCTTTCACGCGACCCGAACAGACTCCGAATACTCTTCACTCGGCCTTCTCTTTCCGGGCGCACTGGGCACGCCGCTGTGCGCGAAAAGTTGGTCAAGTCTCAGCTTCCGGGGCGAAACGGAGCCAATCGGAAAATGTCTAGTCCGCGACGGGAATAAGTTCGCCTGAACAAAGGCCCGGCCGGGGATGGGATTCCACCGGCAGGAAATGGGAGCAACCTGAAGACGTCGCCGCGTTTCGATCTAAAACAGTTTTTGTTGGCCTGTGCTTGCAACCGTTCGCGCCCCAACGAATACAATGCAATCGCTGGTGTGGGTGCACGATTGATGCCATCCCGACACCGAATATATTGCCAATGGATTCAAGGGCTTACGGGCGGAGGTGCGCGTTCCAGCACTATTTACTCTGTAGGGATTTCCAGCGAGCGTAAGAAATTCCCAACCCCAACCAGCTTCTCGCATACAATGTGGCCGCTTTAGTTGCTGACGGGAGGATGCAAATGGCCTTACCAGCGATTGCCGCGGAGATCCTTTGGAAACTCAACATTCTGTTCCCCGGGGGCGGCGACATGGCCGAGCAAATCTCCCTGCGGTGGATGCATATCGTTTTCGGAACTATGTGGATCGGATTTATCTATTTCCTGAACCTGGTGATGACCCCGACATTGAACAAGTTGGACGGACAAACGCGCGGCAAGATTTATCCGCTGATGGTTTCAAAGCTTACTCCCTGGCTGGCAATATCCGCGGGGCTCACCTGGCTTGCGGGGTTCCGATATTTCATGATCCTTGCAAAAACGGATGCAACGAATATTGGCGACTCCAGCCTGCTGTGGAAATGGTTGGGGACATGGCTCGCGCTCTGGCTCGTTACCGCCGCCCTATTGCTTGTGTCGCTTCGCATGTTTAACAACGGTTGGGTTCTTGCGCTGGTAGCGACGATTCTTGTGTCCGCCATCGGGTGGCTCGTGCTTGGATTTCTTTCTAATCCCGGCACCAGCAACCGAACGCTGTGCATTGGCGTAGGGGGAGGAATCGGCACCGTCTTATTTGTGTTTTCGATAGTTCTTTCGCGGTCGCTGAAGAAAATTGCGGGTTGGATGACCATCGCCGAGGGTGGCGCTCCCATGCATCCCGACGCACCCAAATTAATTCGGCGGATGTTCCTGATGGGACGATTGGGAATGTGGTTGTCCTTTCCAATGCTGTTTTTCATGGGCGCTTCTAACCACTATCCATTTCTTTCCGGGCGGTAGGAAAGCGTACGTCGGGCTGAAATAGGTTAGGCGCTCAGATTTAGCACGCCTTTCAAATACAACTCTTGGCGGCGCAAGAGCAATCCGAGACAATTCCTTCCAGTATGTCCGCCGACATCCCAATCAACTTGCACGGTGAGGTGAAGGGCAAAGCCGCTCACACGCTGGGAAAACAAATTGCATTTTCCACCGCGATCGTCATGGGCAGCGTACTGCTGAGCCGCGTCCTTGGCTTCGGGCGCGAGTGGGCAGTTGCACACCTGGTGGGGTCGAATGCGACGACGGACGCGTATTATGCGGCGTTCACGCTGCCCGACTTCTTGAATTACCTGGTGGCCGCGGGTTCGCTGAGCGTCACATTCATTCCCGTTTTTTCCAAATACATGGCGGCGAAGGACGAGGCGGAAGGCTGGCGGGTTTTTTCGATCGTAGTGACGTTCATGGGATTGGTGCTGGCAGGAGTGGTGATTGTGGCGGAGATATTCGCGCCGCAGCTGGTTTCCGTGATTGCACCCGGATTCGGACCCGAAGAAAAGATGCGCGTGGTTTCGCTGACGCGGCTGATGCTCCCCGCGCAGTTCTGTTTCTATATGGGCGGAATCTTGAGCGCGGTGCAATACGCAAAGGGGCAGTTCGTAGTGCCCTCGCTGGCGCCGCTGATTTACAACATTGGAATTATTTTGTTTGGAGTGCTCCTGTCCGCGCGGATGGGGATAGCGGGATTTGCCGTTGGTGTTCTGGCCGGGGCCATCGCGGGAAATTTCCTGTTGCAGGTTTACGGTGCGAAACGGGCGGGCGCGAAGTTCCTGCCGTCGCTGAATATCCGCCATCCGGGATTCATCATGTTTGTGAAGTTGGCGATTCCAATCATGCTGGCGCTTTCGCTCTCGTTTACTGACGACTGGATCATTCGCTGGTTCGGGTCTTACTTGCAGCCGGCCTCCATCACGTGGCTCAGCTACGCGAAGACGCTGATGCGCGTGCCGCTGGGAATTGTGGGACAGGCCATCGGCGTGGCCTCATTCCCGGTGATGGCGCACTTATTCTCCGAGAAGCGGTTCGACGAGCTGGACAGAATCCTGAGCGGCACGATGAAGGGCATGATCGTGCTGCTCATGCCGATAACGGCACTGACCGTGGCGCAGAGCGTCCCCTTGGTGCACCTGGTTTTTTCGCATACGCGTCTGCATGAATCCGATTTACTGGCGACGGCGGGCACGCTGGTGTGGTTTTCGGTGGGCATGATCGCCTGGGGCGCTCAAAACATTTTGGCTCGCGCATTTTATGCCATGCACGACACGATTACTCCGGCAGTGGTGGGCACGGCCATCACCATTCTGAATATTCCTGTGTACTGGATTCTCGCGAAGCACATGCAGCATTTGGGGCTGGCCATGGCCAGCTCGATTGGGATCACCGCGTACACCATTGTCTTATTCGCGCTTCTGGCCCGTCGCACCACCGGAACCGGAGTGCACTCATTGCTTGGGTTCTTCGGGAAAATATTGCTGGCGAGCGCCGTGGCAGGTTTTGCGTGTTGGGAGCTGGTTGGATGGCTGGGGACCCATATCTCTTGGAAGACGCTCTCGGGCTCGTTCCTGGATTTGACGATTACCACGATAGCCGGCTTGGCATTGACGGTACTGCTGGCAAAAGTGCTTGGCGTACAGGAAGTGAATGGTTATCTGAAGAGGTTCGGCGGCGCGTTCAGGCGAATGACGCGAAAATCTGCGTAGGTTCCGCGTACGGCACGCCCTTCTTTGAAATCTATTCTCCCATGGAGGGCGCGGATAGTCCCCGGGTGATTCCGCTTTCAACCTGACCTTCCAAACCGGAAGTGTTGATAGCAAAACCATGACTCATATCGGGGGAGTTCTGCAAATGTGGACCGAAATTTCCCTAGCGCGGGAGAGAGTTGATTTCCTGCTCGACCTGGCGTCTGAATTCCAATGGATGTGCAATCTTCGGGAAGGGCTCTGGCGTGCCTCCTGTCCCACGGATCACGACCGTGCCAAAGGAAAGAATCCGGCCCATGAAATTCTCTTCGACTTCGATGCTTTCCACCTTTTGAAGAAGGATTTCAAGTGTTCTGCGCTTCATGATGCCCACCTTTATGAGCACGCGCTTATTTGTGACCGCCATTTCCGTGGCGTTCCGGCGAATCATGCCAATGAGGATCACAATCACCGCGGCAACAATCAGGACGGCGCCCAGCCATACGTAGGGGCGATTGTCATCGCCGCTATGGTAGTAGGAAATGAGCGCGATGCCGGGAGCCAAAAGAAACAGTATGGAAAGAAATGTGTGCCAAACCAAAACGATCCAGTGGAGCCTGGTTTCGTAAATAATATTTTCCCCGGGGATGAGGTTCCTTGTGGCGTAGCTCATGGGTTGTGTCCCTAGAGGATACGCGTTTGGCCGGCGGAAACAAGACGGTAGCGAATCCCTCGCCAGGTAATGTTGCGGCTGAACGCCGATACAATGAAATTCACGGCATAGAGAAACGGAACAAGTGGAGAAAGAATCGTCCAGGCCCAGGCATAGCTTTCGAGCTTGTGCTTCCAGGCGGGTAACAACTCCAGCGCGGCGACCCACCGCAAAACTCCCTTCGCCGCAGCCAGCAGAAGAATCAGCAACAGGAGCACGGCAGTCTCCAGCCAGAGCTGATCATTAATCCAGGCCTGCACCAGGAGGATGCCACCGACGATAAACGTAGCGCAGTAAATCAAGTGCGCGAGCGCCCCGGCTCCCCACATCCCCGCCGCGTAAACGCGAGTGATGGTGATCTGACGATTTGTAAACTCGAGCAATTCCCCGAAGTTGCTGTCCCGAAGAGTGGGCATCAGGCATTCCGGCACAAATTCGATGCGCTTGCCCGACATGCGCAAGGCACGCGTCATCGCCCAATCGTCGCTGACCGCGCCCGTCCAATGAGTCGCTACCGCAGCCTGCTCAAACATGGAGCGGCGAATGGCCGTTCCTCCGCCCCAACAAAAAGTACGGCCTGGCTGGCCTTGCAAGGTTGCGATGCTTGAATCCCAGGCCGCGCCGAATGCGCTCCAAAAACCGCCGCGATTGGGCAGCCACCACCGGAACGTGGTGGAGGCGCCGAGGTTGACGTCGGAGAGTGGCGCTACCAGATGCGTAAGCCACTGCCGGCCGGGGCGGCCGTCGGAATCCGCGAACACGAATACATCAAAACTGGGATCGAGTTGCCCTACTGCAATCCGCAGGTTGTTCACTTTTTCCCCGCAGGCCTCCGGCTTGCCGGCGATGACCAGGTGTGCGGGCGCGCCACTTGCTTCCACGACATGTCGGACGGTCTTGGAGGCCGGATCATCGGAGCGAGCCATCACAAAAAAAATTTCGAAACTCGGATAATCCTGCTCGGTGAGCGCGGAAAGATTTTCCTCGAGGCCCGGCTCCAGCCCTTTACAGGGACAGATAAGCGCAACGCGCGGTGAAAAGAATCCAGGATGGCGCAGCAATCCGCGGCGCGCTTTGGCCAGCCACTGCAGTCCTCCCCAAAGCGACCACAAACCAAAAAGCAGTTCGGCGACTACCATGGCGTAAAACAAGTTCTGCATAAGCCAGGATGCCCCGCCGCGATTCTCGCATGCGCGCGGCCCGGTTTGCGGGTAGAATCACGCGCGAGTTCCGGCATTGCAAAGGGGGGAGAATGGCACTTCGGATGGACCCGGCGAGGGTCACGACAGCGTTTGAATTGGATGGATTTCGAGTGGTTCGCACGCTGGGAATTGTCCGCGGGATCGTGGTGCGCTCGCGGAGCGTGATTGGCAACCTGGGCGCGGCGCTGCAAACGATCGTCGGCGGCAACATTACAATATTCACCGAACTGTGCGAGAAGACGCGCGAAGACGCATTCGAGTTGATGGTGGACCACGCGGTGACGCGGGGCGCCAACGCCATCGTCGGAATGCGCTACGATGCCACGGAAATCATGAATGGCGTCACCGAAGTGCTGGCTTACGGCACAGCTGTGGTGGTGGAGCCGGTATCGTCCGCACAATGATGTCTGCGCGGGGATGATAGACTACCGGCGCTATGCGATGCCCGGCATGCGCCCGCGATATCCCCAACTCCAGCCGATTCTGCCCTGAATGCGGAGCCGCACTCGACCTTGGTTCGACTCCCACGGTTTTGGAAAACGACTCGCACCCGAGCTCGGGGCCGCCATCGCCTGCGCCACGAACACCGGCGCCGAAATCCGGTTTGGCAGGGCGCCGGGATTCTTCCGACCCAACCAGCAGTTCGAGCTGGTCCGGCACCGGACGCTTCATCACCGGAACAATTCTGGTGGGGCGCTACCGCATTGTCTCCGCACTGGGGCGCGGAGGCATGGGTGAAGTTTACCGCGCCGAGGACATCACACTTCAACAGGAAATTGCCCTGAAGTTTTTGCCCGCTGAACTGACCAATGATCCGGCCGCGCTGGAACGCTTCCACCGGGAAGTCCGAATTGCCCGGCAGGTCTCCCATCCCAATGTCTGCCGCGTGTTCGATATCGGAGTTTCCGATGGCGCCTCGTTTATCACCATGGAATATGTGGATGGCGAAGACCTGTCCTCGCTGATCCGTCGCATTGGCAGATTCCCACAAGACAAGGGACTCGAAATCGCGCGACAGATTTGCGCGGGCTTGGCCGCGGCTCACGAACAGGGCCTGCTGCATCGCGACCTGAAGCCGGCAAACGTGATGCTCGATGGTCGTGGGCGTGTGCGAGTCACTGATTTTGGATTGGCGACCCTGGCCGCCGAAGCGCACGGCGCTGATGTGCGCTCGGGAACGCCCGCGTATATGGCGCCGGAGCAGCTTGCCGGAACCGGTGTCACCTTGAAGAGCGACATCTACGCGTTGGGGTTGGTGCTGTATGAGATTTTCACGGGCAAACGCGCGTTCGACGCACCGACTGTCGCCGAATTAAATCGAGTCCGGGAATCGTCGGTGCCTGCCAGCCCTACAACGCTGGTGAAAGAACTTGACCCGCTGATCGAGCGGGTGATTCAACGCTGCCTCGAAAAGGACCCCGAGAGACGACCCGCTTCCGCGCTACAGGTTGCCGCGGCGCTGCCGGGAGGTAATCCACTGGCGGCGGCATTGGCAGCAGGCGAGTTGCCTTCTCCGGAAATGGTGGCTGCCGCGGGAAACAAGGAAGGAATCCGGCCGCGGTATGTGTGGGCGTCAATCGGCGTGGTGGCGATTTGTATATTGATCGAGTTTCTCCTCAGCGGCCAGACGCGGATTTACCGAACTGTGGGATTTCCGAAACCACCGGAGGTGCTGGCGGACCGCGCTCAAGATATTTTGCGTGGGATGGGATATACCGCAACGCCCGGCGATACGGCGACGGGGTTCGATGTTGACGGCGATTATCTGAACTACGTAGAGAAGCACGACACTTCCGCAACGCGGTGGAATCACGTGACGGGCGCGGTGCAATTCTGGTATCGCGAAAGCAGGACGGACATGCTCGCCACGCAGATCCTCAGCGGTTCGGTTCAGGGGCGCGTGACCGAAGGGGACCCGCGAGTGGACGAACCGGGAATGAAAATAATGCATCTGGATCCGCAAGGGCGGCTGGAATACCTGAGGGTTGCGCCACTGCGGAAAGTGAGTACCAAAACCGCATCGCCGCCGGAAACCGACTGGAATCGCCTCCTCACGGAAGCCGGATTTGATCCTGCGAACTGCACGCGTGCTGATTCGGAATGGATTCCCTATTCGTATGCAGATGCGCGGGCGGCGTGGACGGCTTCAATGCCGGAGCGGCCTGACGTGACGTTGCACGTCGAGGCTGCGTCGTTCCAGGGGAAGCCGGTTTATTTCAGCATATTTGCGCCCTGGACGCCCAGCGGTGCCGCCGGCCTGACCGGAGCGAACCGAGTGCAGGCTATTTCGGCCGTTCTGATTGTGGGTCTGATGTTGGTGGGTGGAATCATTTTGGCGTGGAAAAACCTGAAGCTGAAGCGCGCCGATTTGAAGGGATCGCTGCGGCTTGCGGGGTTTGTTTTCTGCTTGACGCTTGCGACCTGGGCAATTGGGGCGAGCCACGTTGCGAGCCTCATTGAGGCCTATAGCCTGACGCTGGCGTTGAGTTGGGCCTCCCTCGCGGCAATTTTTCTTTGGATGATGTACGTTGCGCTCGAACCATTTGTACGCCGCAGGATGCCAACGCTGGTGATTTCCTGGAACCGGCTGCTGGCCGGACAATTTCGAGATCCCATGGTCGGGCGTGACTTGCTGGTGGGGATTTCCACGGCGCTCTTCTTCGTCTCGCTCAGTAATCTAGACATACCGTATGCGGCGATGCGCAGACTCCCGCCGCCGATGCCTTCGACGAATCTCGTGGCGATTTCCGGAGGGCGGCTGATTTTCTCGATGCTCCTTTCAACGGTGAACAGCGCAATCCTCGACGCGCTGGCATTCTTGTTCCTGGTTGTGATCCTTCAGTGGGTGCTTCGTAACCGATGGCTCGCAGTGGCGGGATTTGTCGCCATATTCACCGTGCGTGCTTACCTGCAGGGCGGTCCTGCGTTCGACATTGCGCTGAATGCAATAGCGCTTGCGGCAATCGGGTTTTTGATGTTCCGCTTCGGTCTGGTGGCGGTTGTGGCATTTCAATTCACTGACAACATAATTTCAGGCGCGCCGATTACTACCCAGGGCTCGGCGTGGTATGCCTGGATGGGCTGGCTCGGTGTTGCCGTGATTGCCGCTATTGTGATTTATGCCGCGCGAATCGGGCTGGCAGGACAACCGCTTTTCGGACGAGCCCTGACCGCAGACGATTGACGTCGAATCCATTTTGCCTTCAACAACCTTTTCGGAAATAAATTATCGGCGGCCGGCCGAAGTTTCATCGAACAATTGATCCGCGAGCGCCTCAAGCCGTGGGAGGAATTTCCCGGCCGCGTGACTGGCATTCTCAATAATGGATGGGTCAAGCAGGATGGCGCAGCGGTCCACGAATGGGCCGCTTGTTGATGGCCGCGCGCGATTGAGCGGGGAGCGACCGCCGATTGCTCGGGTAAGCCGGCAGTAAATCTCCAAGTCGCTGCGGAACTCCATTGAGTCTCCCGCCGTCCATTCGGAATCGCGGGCCAACGCACCGATGAAGTCGCGAAGAAATCTGGCCGGATTAATTTCACTTGTGCGCTTGCCGCGGACAGGCGCGCGCCGCCGCGGCTTTTTCTCTTCCAGGAGAAGTGTCACGCGCGCGGTCATCGCCAGCAACATTTCCCTCTCCAGAATAGCTTCGAGTTCACTTCTCCGCGCGGGATGCGCGCTGGCCTCCGGGCGATGGAATTGTTGCGCGTAGTCATCCACAAATTTTGCGCCAAAATGCCCACCCTGGAGCGACGCCAGGATTCGCTTGGCAAGCTCTTGCGGGACGGACAGCTCGGTCTTTGATTTTCGGGTCACGGTTCTGCGGGGCATGGGGTGAAAAATGTTTACGCAAAGATGGGGTTCAGCGCAAGTGCGGAGTCGGTCTCTCTGCTGAGGATGTGCTGAAAAGCAAAGGGCGGAGAGCTCTTTGAAGAACTCCCCGCCCTGCGATTACTTTTAGCGTTGGACTTCGTTTGACGCAGATGAGTTTAGTGGACGGGCGGGACTCCGGTCGGCGCAGGCCGATCCGAAATGCGGCCCTTGTCCAGGGGCTTCACCACGACGGGCAACTTTTCGAGCGCCAGATCGAGCACCTGGTCCACCGTCCGAGCGTAGTGAATGGTCATGCCCTCCAGCATGTGAGGCTGTAAATCTTCCTTCACATTGGCCTCATTGTCAGCGGGCAGGATCACTTCGCGGATTCCAGCTCGGCGGGCGCCAAGGACCTTTTCCTTGACTCCCCCAATCGGCATCACCACTCCGAGCAGTGAAATCTCTCCCGTCATGGCCACGCGTGGACGCAGGGGGCGTCCCGTCAGCAAGCTGACGAGTGCCGTGACCATCGCGACACCGGCCGAGGGCCCGTCCTTCGGCACCGCGCCGGATGGCACGTGAATGTGGATATCCTGCTTCCTGAAAAAGTCTGGGTCTATCCCGTAGCGATCAGCGTTGGCTCGCACCCAGGAAAGCGCCGCAGTCATGGATTCCTGCATCACCTCGCCCAGGTGGCCGGTCATGGTGAATTGCTTGCTGCCGCGCATGCTGGTGGCTTCGATGAAGACAATGTCGCCGCCAACCGGTGTCCAGACCAGCCCGACAGAAACGCCGGGCCGCTTGACGCGCTCTTCAACTTCCCTTTCCGACCGGTACCGCGGGACTCCCAGCACTTCCTGCACGACGGCCGGAGTGATTTCAAGTTTCTCCTTGTTGCCTTCAGCCATGCGCCGAGCCTGTTTGCGCACCAGGGTTGCAATTTCGCGCTCCAGGTTGCGGACTCCGGCCTCACGAGTGAAGCTGGTGATCAGTTCCCGCAGACCCTCATCGGTGAACTCAAATTGCTCGCCGACTTTCAGGCCGTGCTCGGCGGCCTGCTTGGGAATCAGGTAGCGCCGCGCGATGTTCACTTTTTCTTCTTCCGTGTAACCCGCCAGCTCGATGATTTCCATCCGGTCGCGCAATGGATCCGGAACCGGATCAATCACGTTCGCGGTGCAGATGAAGATGACTTTCGACAAATCAAACGGCACATCCAGATAGTGATCGCGGAAGGTGCCGTTCTGCTCCGGGTCGAGAACTTCCATCAGCGCTGCGGAAGGATCGCCACGAAAATCACGCCCCAGCTTGTCCACTTCGTCCAGCATGAAGACCGGGTCGTTCACTTCAGCCCGCCGCAACCCTTGCAGGATCTGGCCAGGCAACGCGCCGATGTAAGTACGCCGGTGGCCGCGGATTTCCGCTTCGTCGTGCATTCCGCCCAGCGAAATGCGCGCGAATTTGCGGCCCATCGCTCGCGCGATGGATTTTCCGAGCGAGGTCTTCCCCACTCCCGGAGGCCCAAGGAAGCAAAGGATCGGTCCCTTCATTCCCGGCTGGAGCTTCTTCACCGCCAGGTAATCCAGGATGCGTTGCTTCACTTTTTCAAGATCGTAGTGGTCTTCGTCCAGAATCGCCTGCGCCTTGGGAATATCAATTTCCGATGCGCCGGATGACTTGGACCACGGTAGCGTGGTCATCCAATCAAGATAGGTCCGCGCGACCATGTATTCGGCTGAAGAAGGGGTCATGTGCTCGAGCCGCTTCAACTCGCGCTCGCATTCCTTCTCCGCCTCGGCAGGCATGCCGGACTCCTTCACTTTCTTCCGGAGTTCCTGAACCTCGGCCTCGCCATCGTCGCTCTCTCCCAGCTCCTTTTGGATGGCCTTCATTTGTTCGCGCAGCAAGTATTCGCGCTGGCTGTGGCTGACCTGTTCTTGCACTTGCTCCTGAATCTTGTTCTTCAGTTCCAGGACTTCAAGTTCCTTGCTCAGCTCACGGATGAGCGTTTCCAGACGCTTTCGGACAGACGCGGTTTCCAGCAGCTCCTGCTTGATGAGCGTGTTCAACGACGGCAGCATGCCGGCGATAAAATCTGCCAGACGGCCGGGATCTTCAATATTCAGCACCACAGTTTGCAAGTCGTCGGAAAGTTGCGGGGACCGCGCCACAACTTCACGAAATAAGGATTGCGCATTGCGCTCCAGTGCCGTCAGCTCCGCATCGAGCGGCCCGGTAACATCGGGATGCGCTTCAATATTTGCGCGCATAAAGGGGCGCAAGCTCAGGACTTCAGTTATGCGGATCCGTTCCAGGCCCTCCAGGAAAATGACCATATTTCCGTTGGGCATCTTGACTGTCTTATGCAGTTTTGCTGCCGTACCCACGGAGTGGAGATCGGCGCCGCCGGGCTCATCAACCCGCGGATCGAGTTGTGCCACAACACCAATAATTTTTTCTTCACCCTGCAGTGAGTTCACTAGGGCGAGCGAACTTTCGCGGCCAATCGGCAGTGGCGTAACGCCACCGGGGAAAAGCACGATATCCCGGACCGGTAGTATCGGCAATTCATTCGGAATTGTTGTTTGTTTATCTGCCATGGGGCCCTCTGAAAGCTCTCAGATAAAGGAGAGCATTTCGTCTTCCAGTTAGGGTTAGATGCTTAATGAAGCAAAGGGTTGCGTAAACATCTACCTCCAAGACTAAGGAATTATGAGTGTATTACGCTAAGGATTATAAATCAACCCAGTTTCGATTTCAAGCCCTTATTTTCTAACAACTTATGAAAGTAATATTACTATCTAAGATCATCAAATTACGTGGCTTACAGCAGTTCCAGGGCACAAAGTCCTTGAGTGCTCATTTCAAGTTGTCAGTTCGGCGAATTCTCCAAGAACTCAGCCTTCACGAATTGAACCGCCTCATCCTTCGTCCTGAGGCGCCCTTCGAGCTGAGCGTCTTCCACGGATTGCAAAATGGACTTGAAAGCCGGCCCAGCTTGGAACCCGAGAGCCATAAGATCATCCCCGGTCAACAAACGGGGCGGACGGACTTGCTCGGGCGGAGTTTCCGCCAGGAACTTGCGAATGTACTCCCAGTTCCCCAACATCCGGTGGCTGGCCTGGCAATCCAGGCGGTGAAGTTCCAGATGCTCATCAAACCGTGGCAACCTGACAAAGCGCTTCAACGTAGCAGGCCGCATCTGCATGACATCCTTAAAGCGCATGTGGCTGGCGACCAGACTCACGATTTGTTCAGTGTCATCGCCCGAAAAGCGAAATCTGTGGCAGATTTCTTCTGCCATCCGCGCCCCAACTTCATCGTGGCCATCGAAACGGATACGATCGCCGGTCTGCTGGGCGGACTTAAACGTGGCCGGCTTACCCACATCATGCAGCAACGCGCCCCACGCCAGCGTGGAAGGACAACCGGGGGGCAAATCCTCAAGCAGCATTCGAGTGTGAATCCAAACGTCGCCCTCGGGATGATACTCCGGCGGCTGAGCAACGCCCTTCATGTTGGCGATCTCGGGCAGCAAAATGGACAACAGCCCGGTTTCGTCCAGCAGCTCGAATCCTTGGCGCGCGGCGCCTTCAGTGAGCAGCTTGGTCAATTCGTCGCGAAGCCGCTCGGCGGACACTTGAACGATTTGCGCAGCAAGCTTGCGGATGGCCGCAAAAGTTTGCGGCTCGATGGTATACCCAAAGCGCGCGGCAAATCGTACCGTGCGAGCCAGCCGCAATTTATCTTCTGAGAAGCGCAGGCCCGGATCCCCGATGGTACGGATGACTCCGGCACTCAGATCATCACGCCCGCCAACGAAGTCCAGCACTTCACCAGTCGCCGGGTCCATCAGCAAACCGTTTATCGTGAAATCGCGGCGCCGTACATCTTCTTGAGCGGTGCGGGAATAAACCACATGGTCGGGATGGCGCCCATCGGAGTAACCCACATCAGAGCGAAAGGTGGCAACTTCAACCTGCGCGCCATCTCGAGGCACTATGACAACTCCGAATTTCGCGCCCACCGTAAGACCGCCCGGAAAAAGCTCTTCGACCCGCGCGGGGACAGCATCGGTGGCTACGTCATAATCGGCAGGTTCGCGCTGGAGCAACAAATCGCGCACACACCCACCCACTAGATAGGCCTGATGCCCGTGCTCGCTCAGTGTGCTGCAAATCTGCTGAGCCAATTCGCGCGGTTTGAGATTTGCCTCCATGGACAGATTATCCGCCTCGAAGTGCAAACTCTCCAAATTTCACACGGAAGAGTTTCTTACGACGGAGTGGGCAGGACGCGAAGGACCAGGCAGGTGATGTCATCGTGCTGGCGCGCATCGCCGACGAAAGCTTCCACCGCTCCCATGGCGCGGTCACGCATCTCCGCGGCGCTGGCCGGAACAAAATTGCCCACGATTTGCAGCAGCCGCGATTCGGAGAATTCCTCCCCAGAATCATTCACTGCTTCGACTACCCCGTCTGTGAACACAAACAGCGCGTCACCGGATTTCAGTGTCGTGCTCCCGGATTCGTAAGATCGGCTGGGGTCCACGCCCAGAGGCAAGCCTCCGCGGTCAAGCCGCTCAATCATTCCCGACATCCGGCGCAAAATTGGCGCGTTGTGTCCGGCGTTGACGTACCGCATCTCCCGGGTGGTCACATCGAGTTCCGCCAGAAATGCAGTTGTAAATCGGCGTCCTTCGGAACTGTGGGCGCAGACATATTGATCGAGCCGCGCAATAAGTTGTTCCAGCGTGGATGGCACTTCAGCCAGAGCATGAAGGCTGGCTTGGAGCGTGGCCATCAGCAATGCCGCCGGCACGCTCTTGCCTGCCACGTCGGCGACCACCAGAAGCAGCTTGCGCCCAAGTGAGGTTTCCTCGTCTCTCACTCCGGGGACTGTTGTCGAGCGCCAGAAGGCGTCGTAATAATCGCCGGAGACCGTGTTCGCAGGACGAGTGGTAAAAGCGATTTCGTACCCCGGCGTAACGGGCGCCTCCGCGGGAACCAGCCAGCTCTGAATTTCCCGCGCAATCTGCAGATCGCGCTTCATGGTGACCCGGTCGGCGAGCTCGAGAGCGAGCAACACAAACAGAATGACAGCGGCGAGACCGCTGGCCTTGAATCCTACAAATCCTTGGTCTCGATCACCGGAATTGGACCCAAAGGTTGAAACCACAAGCAGCAAGAGCGCAATCACCAACAAGACGCGCCGGGCCGGCGAAAGTTTGAGAATCATCGCCCAAAACAATGCCTTGACCGCGCGATACGGCCGCTTCCAGCGCTTTGCGCTGCGCACCTCGTCCCAATCTACTTCGCGTGAATAAAGGCCGTAGCCCTCGCGTGCCTCGCGGGCAAATTGTCCCCAAAGGTCTGAAAGCTCCAGGCCCTCCGTCACGCGCCGCCAGAAATCCCGCAAGCGGTGCTTACGTTGCTTCCCGCCGGCTGCGGGATTTTCAGGAACGGATTCTCCGGGCAATTTATCGTTGGACTGAGAAGGGGACATGAGGTTGCATTATACAGGCGTGGGCTTCGGGCGCGACTGGCCGGGTGTGAATCAGCGATTAAACACCTTCATCTTTGTCGCCGCGCCCCAGACGGCTTCCCTTCTGCTCATCCTTCCGTTCCAGTGAGCCGCCGTATTGAATCTTGGAAAATCCGAAGCGGTCACGTAGCTTGTCCGTAGCGCTGGCCAGGCGCGCGAGTTTTTCCAGACGTTCCCCTTCCAGCAAATCGAGCTGCCGCGCCCCATGCGAAAACGATGTGAGCGCGGCGCCCAGTAAGCGCACCTTGCGCGGGCGTTTCCAGCGCGACTCGAACAGGTCGCGAAGCGTGGCCAGAATCACAGCGTCCAGATTGGTGGGCTCGGTCAAAGTCTTGGCGTGTGTGTACGTCCGGAAATCCAAGTAGCGGATAGTGAGCGTTATGGTCTGCGCGGATAAACCTGCCTCGCGGAGCCGTTTGGTTGCCTTCTGGCCCAGGTGGCTCAGCGTGGCGCGGAGTTCAACCGGGTCATCGGTATCCGCTCCAAAAGTATGATTGTGGGAGATGGACTTCGGCTCGGCATCAATAAAAAACTCGAAGGCGTCTTCTCCGCGCGATTTGCGGAAGAGTGCCGAACCCCACTGACCAAACGTTTCTTCCAGTTTTTCGAGCGGCACGGCGGCCAGTTGGCCAACTTTTTCAATCCCCAATCCATTCAGAGCTGCCTCGGTCACTTTGCCGATGCCGGGGATCCGGCGCACACTGAGCGGCGCGAGGAAATTTGCTTCCGCGCCGGGTGTCACGAAAAGCAATCCTCGAGGCTTGGCCTGATCGCTGGCAACTTTGGCGACCAGCCGCGTGGCCGCCAATCCACCGGAGCACGGTAGCGATGTTGTCCGTGTGATTTCGCTGAGCAGTGCGTGGGCGGCGGCCAGCGGCGGACCGAAGAGCTTTTCGGTTCCGCTCAAATCCAGGTACGCCTCATCAATGGAGGCCATCTCCACGATCGGCGTATATTTCGCCAGGATGGTGGCCACGCGGTCAGACCATTGTTCATAAAGCGAGTGCCGCACGTCGAGAAAAACCGCGTGCGGGCACAATTTTGACGCCGTGCGCAATGGCATCGCGGAATGTACGCCGTAGCGGCGCGCTTCATAACTCGCCGCGGAAACCACGCCACGCGCATCGGGACGCCCACCCACGATTACTGGCTTGCCGCGCAGATCGGGCCGGTCGAGCAACTCCACCGAAACGAAGAACGCGTCCATGTCGAGATGGAGGATGCACGCGGAACCATGCGCGCTAGTGAAGGTGAGGCCGCGCCCGTCGTCCTTCTTGGCGCGGAATGTGGCCAGCTTCGGCACGAGAGCAGCTTACTCCAAGGATTCCAGATTTGAACCCCGGGATTTTCAGGACGACTGTTTTTCAATCTTTAATGGCGGAAATTACTCGCACGATCCCGGCCAAGTCTTGCATAGCGCTGACGCGCGTCCATCCGCGAGACGCATCCAACAATTCACTGACCGGCTCGAATTGGCCAAAGCCCAATTCAAGAACCAGCAAGCCGCCCGGAGCAAGCCGTTCGCCCGCCTGCTTGATTAAGGACGGATAAAGCGCCAATCCATCTTCGCCTCCAAATAGCGCAACTTCCGGTTCGTGTGCGCGCACGTCCATCGGCAATGTTTGAGCTTCGGAGCGTCCGATATAGGGCGGATTGCTCACGATCAGGTCGAATTGAGCCGGTACGCTCACAGCTTCAAGCAAATTGGATTCTACGAAAAGGATGCGATCTGCCACGCCATGCAGCTCGGCATTGCGCCGGGCAACCGCAAGCGCGGCCGCCGAAATGTCCGTCGAGTAGATTCTCGCAGCGGGCAACTCCTTCGCGAGCGCGACAGCGATACATCCAGACCCCGTCCCAATATCGGCGACGCGCAACGGGGCATTGCAGCGCGTTTCGCCCAGTCGTTCGAGCGCTACCTCGATGACGTGCTCGGTTTCCGGCCGTGGAATAAGGACATCTCGCGTAACTTCAAACTCCAGTCCCCAGAACTCTTGCTTGCCGGTAAGGTATTGAGTGGGTGTCCCCGCAACCCGCGCGGCGATAAATTCAAAAAATGAGGACATTTGTTCCGGAGAGACCGTCTCTTCGGGATGCGCGTAAATCCAGGCGCGATCCCGGCCCAGCGTGTGAAGCAGCAGCAACTCAGCCGCAAGTGGCGCACTCGGAACGCCCGCAACTTCTAGCCGTCGGATCCCATCGCGGAGCGCTACTCCAACAATGCCGGGCAATGGTTGTACCGGGGCCTGCGACATTCTTTTCCTTTCAACGTAACCCGCTTACGTTTGATCCAATTCCTGCTTCAACCGCTCCGCCTGGAAATGCCCCACCAGCGCGTCCACCAGTGTTCCGATTTTACCGTCCATCGCTTCGCTGAGTTGGTGGAGAGTCACGCCGATTCGGTGGTCGGTAATGCGGCTCTGCGGGAAATTATAGGTGCGAATTTTTTCGGACCTGTCGCCGGTGCCAATCTGCCCGCGGCGCTCCGCGGCAATCGCCTCATGCTGCTTGCTGCGCTCGAGTTCATAGAGACGGGTGCGCAATACGCGCATTGCCTTGGCCCGGTTTTTGATTTGCGACTTTTCATCCTGCTGCGAGACCACCGTTCCCGTGGGCAGGTGCGTGATGCGCACGGCGGAATAGGTCGTGTTCACCGATTGCCCGCCGGGCCCGGAAGAACAGAACGTATCGATGCGCAGGTCTTTTGCTTCAATCTTGATGTCAATGTCATCGGCTTCCGGCAACACCGCCACGGTTGCCGCAGATGTGTGGATGCGTCCCTGCTGTTCGGTGGCCGGCACACGCTGCACGCGATGCACTCCGCTTTCGTATTTCAATTTCGAGTACACGTTCTTCCCGGAAATCGCCGCGGCGATGTCTTTCACTCCGCCAAGCGAAGTGGGCGAGCTCTCCAGCACTTCCACTTTCCAGTTCTGCGACTCCGCGTAGCGCGAGTACATGCGAAACAGTTCCCCGGCGAACAATCCCGCTTCATCGCCGCCGGTTCCAGCGCGAATTTCCAAAATGACGTTCTTTTCATCCAGCGGATCCTTGGGCACCAGCAAGACCTTCAGCTCTTCTTCGACGGTTTCCTTGCGCGCGGCCAGTTGTTTTTCTTCGTCATAGGCGAGCTGGCGCATCTCATTGTCACCGGATTCCGCGGCCATTTCTTTCGCCTCGCGCTGGCCTTGATCAATCTGCTTCCACAGCCGGTATTTCTTGACGATCTCGGCAAGTTCCGAGTGCATTTTGGCGAGTTTCTGGATGCGCGCGGAATCGGACAGCACTTCGGGAGACGAAAGTTGCGCGGTCATTTCTTCGTAGCGCGCTTCCAACTGGTCTAGCTTTTCGTAGAGCGTTTTTTTGGCCATGGGCCGGGTCCCTCAAATAACGAATTCATTGCAATGGTCAAGTTGACGTCGGGAAAACTACAGGCTGCAGGCAAAGCGTCCGTTGGTGCGGGCGCCGGGGAGGAAAAACCTAATAGAAAGCGGCGAACATTTATATTAAACCGGTAATCAGCATAACCAGCGACTCAAGCGAAGTCAATCAGCCGGGCGTAGATTCGTTTCTTCCCGCGTGAAAGCGTTGTTAACGGAATATAGCACCAGCGAAGTCAGCGCGCCGGCAACAAGCACTTGCCAGATACCACCACCGATGGACCTGGTCGGCTGGCCAAACAAGTAAAGTCCAAATCTGGAGAAGCTCCGCCCCCCTGCGACACGGTCGAACGCAGCACCCGCTATTTCGAGAACCATGAACACCAGCAGATATACTCCCGCGCCGCCAATGGCCCAATGCCAGGCCTGCGTCCAACGCAATGGCGAAGCGAGTCGGCGCAGCACGAATGCGGCGATCAACTGTGGAATGCAGCCGAAAATCGTTTCAATAAAAAATGCGAAGAGAAAATCGCTCGCCCAGTTGGAGGTCCCGGCATTGTCGCGGCCGATTAAAAACTGCGCCAGCGTGAAAAAGAAACTGCCGCACACCACAGCGGCCAGATAATAGGCCAGACTTCCGCGCTTGGTCATATGCGCCGTTCGATGCGCGGGAAATCGGTCCAAACTTTTACGCCGCAGAAATGGGAGCCTTCTGTGCAGATGGGTGTCGCAATTCCCGCGCGGATATAGCACGGCGGGCCAATATACTTGGCCAACTCAGGTACAGCGGCGCGGAGCTGGTCCAGTTCTTCCATGGATGCCTGGTAAATCTCCTCCTGCGCGTTAAAGCAGGTGCGCATGGTCCATTTGTGCAGCAGGTGCAGCAGCGAACCCGACTCAACCAGCCGGATTGCTTTCGCATTTGGCAAAAGATAGAGCGCCGCTTCGGAGGGCGCGCCGCGATCCAGCAATTGGTTCTTGGCCGCCCACGCATCGGCCATGGCCTGCTCGTAAATCTCACGCGCTTTCGGATTTGAGGCGATCAACATCGGCGTCACGTAATCCGGCTCACGCGTGTCGGCCAGCGTCAGCAACGGCCGGGAACCCGGTACCATGCGGTGCCGCTGATCCTGGCTATCTGCGGTGTGGCTAATCTTCTTTGCAAACGTAAAATACGCGTGTTGCAAGGCTCGCATCATCGGCGCGTGGACTCCGATGTTCAGTGTCTGAAGCCGGTACGGATTCCGGGCCGGATCCAGCAGCCGCGACAGCGCTTCAGCGTCCGAACACGCCGCTTCGGAGAGACCCACCACCGCGCGATAAGCCACCGCAATTATTCGCGCGGCGTTTGCCGACCCATCCACCAGCACCGACACGCGCCCGGCCAGCTTCGCGTCGAATTCCCGCGCAAAATCTTCGCCTCCCGATCCGTCCGGCCTGCCAACCGCGGAGACCTGCTCCCACTCCGGCAGCGATTCCATCGGCTCGACATCAAACCGGTCGAAAAATTGCGGGTCGAGCTCGCGAACGCGAGCAACCATCTCCCCCACAACCGCGCGTGATTCCGCGGGAGTGTCGGAAGCCGCCTGCATGCGCCACAGTCGGTGCAGCACAATCCCGGAAAGCGTGTGCACCATGGTCGTCGCCGCTGCTACGGGCAAAACGTACCGCGCAACTTCAATCGCGCGCTTTTCCGCCTGCCCCTCTACCTTTTTGACGCGCTTGGGGTGCGAAAGTTTTCCGATGTGCCATATATCGCCAAGAATTTCGCGGGCGTTGGGCAAAAGCAGCGCAGACAACTCGCGGTAATACCCCCACGCGCGTGCCACGGCGCGCTCGTAAATCGCACGTTCAGCGGCGCCAAACCCCGGCCCTTCCTCGGGCACGAACGCAACCGCTCGATTCAGACGAACATAGCGCTGGCTCTGCTGCTCGGAATTGTAAAACGGATGCGCGTGCAGGAATGACCAGACAAATTGCCGGCTGACATTTTCCAGCCCAAACTCAAAATGCGCATGCTGGTAAACGGTGTGATGACCGCCATTGTACGTAGCCGCGCCGATCAGCAGGCGCTGCTTATCATTCACTTCCTCGGGGCCGATCAATCGCGGCGCGTAGCAAGTGCGCGCAGCCGCAATGGCCGAGTCGTAGGGATGTGCGAAGGCGTTCCGCAAGGTAACGCGCGGCAAAGCCGCTTCCATCGCAAATGTTTCCGTCTCATTATTCAGTGGAAGAGGTTGCGTAGCCATCGCGAACGCTCATTCTACACCGGCTTGCCCTCGGCGCAGCGCGAAGTCGAGCCGGTGCCCAAAAACCTTTTTGGAAAGTTTCACCTGCACAACGGGAGGTTATGTCTTCTTCGCTTCGTTGCCCGCGTACTTGCGATTGAATCGCTCAATGCGTCCGGCCGTATCCAGCACTTTTTGTTTGCCGGTAAAGAACGGATGGCAACTTGAGCAGATTTCGACGCGCAGCATCTCGCCCTTTATGGTTGAGCGAGTCTTAAAAGTATGCCCGCAGGCGCAATGGACCAAAACTTCGTGATAATCGGGGTGGATTCCAGCCTTCATGGTTACCTTCCTCGCGGCCGGTCTGCACGGCAGGGGGTGGGACCCCACAGTCGCGTCGCTAGGCCGCGGACAGACAGTTAGATTACGCGAATTGCCGATCGGATGCAAAGAGGCTTGAGCCATTGGAGGCGCGATGCAGCTCGCAAGAAGTGCGCTTGGTGAATTGGACCGTCCGGAAAAAGAGAGGGCTGCCTGGCGCACCCGGTATGCGAACCGGGTGTTGGGCAGCCCTCCCCTAGGAGAGAACCTTTAATCAGTCTCCCCGCCGGACCAGGAGGTTCTCCCGGACGGGCCTCTCCTAAAGTGAACGCAGGAAATTCAATAGATCCTGCTTCTGTGTTTCCGTCAGTCCGTGAAAACGAGTAATCACAGCGTTGGCCTCGGAACCGGGGCTGTGATGCGCCCGAATCGCTTCCAGCAGGTCACTGGTCCGTCCGTCATGTAGGAAGAAAACTCTCTGGCCCAATCCCCAAAGCGGAGCAGTGCGAAACTCGTCCGGCCCAGCAGATCCCTGCGAAACTCCATCTGCCAACCCAGCGCCCATGTGATGCACCATGAAATCCGAGAAGGCGTTGACCGGCACATTGGTCTGACCGGTCGTCAACGACATGCTGCCGGTGCTTATTGAAGGCGAATGGCATAAGGCGCACCCGACGGCGGTGAACACATTGGCTCCTCGCTGGCTCGACGGCGTAGGTGTGGCTGGCGTCGGTGGCGCCGAAAGTCGCATGAACATCGCGAAGTTCGAGACGTCAGAAGCCATATCCGATGTCGGTGAAGGACCGCTGGATGTGAAGTTCTCCGCGTCCTCGGGCAACTGAGTCAGCAGGCAACCGTGGCTGTCTTCGCGCTCATTGGGAAACAGTTCGCTGGTCACTCCCATTTCAACGTTGTAGGCCTCTCCCGCGAAAATCAGCGCGGATTTGTTTTGCGCTTTCCAGCCGAAACGGGTAATCGAGCCGTCGTTGCCGCTTCGATTCGGATGTCCCCGAATGCCCAGAATGTTTTTCTCAAATTGATTCGCCGCTGCATTGGCCAACAAGTTTGAATCGGTGATTTCTTCAACCATTCCCATGCCGAAAACCGGCGTCGGAATGCGAAAGATCACATTGTGCTGATCCAATGCTTGCTCAAAATTGGGCTGCGTAAGAGTACAACCCGCTGCATCCTGCATCTTGGTGATGGTGAACAGGTCGTGGACACCTCCATCAGGCGATCCATCGGGATTCCTGATGAATCGCGCTTCACGGATTGGTCCATCGGATTGGATGAAGGGGGGCACCACGTTTTGTGCGCCGAATACCGTGGCGAATCCGATCTGCGGATTGTTCGTCGCCGGGCTGGTCCCACCTACTGTGGGCTGAACGTGACATCCCGCGCAGCCGTCCCCGTTGAATCTGGGGCCAAGTCCCTGACTGTCGCAGCCCGTCAGGCTCCCGGAAACACAATTCACTTCCTGGAATCGGAGCAACGCTGCGGCAAAAAGCTGCGGATAGTTGCTGACCAAACCCGGGCGAGGTCCTCCCACACCGGGATCTCCTCCGCGAACTCCAGGATCCTTCGCGGTGAGCTGGCCGAAGGCGATGCTGGAAATCAAGAGCACCATCAAAAACGCTAGACACAATTTCACTTTGGATCTGCGCGCCAATTCAAACACCCCAGATGAACGAAACAGTGGCATGTCGTCTCCTGAATCTGGCTGGGAGGGTGGCAATTCGTCTGATTCACGAATTTTGGAACCACGGGAGGCTGGGTTGCTGACCCGGAAGACTATCGCTGAGTCCAATCGAGGGTAAGCTGACCTGAGGGACAGTATTCGTACAAGTACGAGTCGCTGAGCGCGTCCTGAACTTCACACTGTTCTGTGAAATGACGAATACCGATTTCAATTCGATCCGCTGACTAAATCTATTTTGATTCGACGAGTCTCTTTTTTATTTTCTATTGAGCTGACGTGGTTCCTTCTTGGAACGCGCAACTCTCATTCCATACTTTGTTCTCACTTGGTTCAGCGCAATCCCGCCAAAGATTATCCAATGCGTGAGCACACACCTCAGCGTCACCTTCATTGCTAATAGTTCAGAGCGGCCGCAAACCTCCCAAAATATTCAGTTCTCGTCGCGCCAAAGCCGCGGGTGTCAGGCTTCAAATCAGTCAATACCGGTATGGCCTTTTCCCTTGTCGGACACTGCGGGACACGGTAGCTTCAGCGGGATGCGTGTGGAAGCCATAAATTTGGTGGGCTCCTCAAACCCGAAGGCAAATTCCGAAGCTATCAAAGTTCCCTGGCAAGGTGACGACGGAACCGAATATCTCAATCTGCGCGAAGACCCCGCTGCCATAGCTCGGATCGCTGCAGCTTCGGAGCATCCCCCCCTGGCCGGATTCCTCGCGGCCATCAACGGCCAGGGCTCGCTCTTCTCCACCGTGCGATTAAAAGTCTGGGCCGCCGCTCCGTCTCAAGCCGGAGAGGAGCCCGAATTTCATTCCCGCGTGGACATGATTTTCGTCCATCAACCCTTCAACCTTGTGGCCGACCAATATGAAGATGCCGTCCGCCGTTTGGTTGATCTGGGGATGAAGGATTCAGCCGATTTCCTTACAGTGCGCCTGGAGATTCTGCCCTGCACCTTCGACAACTCCCCAAATAACGGAGTGGGCCTGCGCATCGGGTTTACCGCGCGTGGCGCCTCAGCCGAGCAAGCGCGAACGCGTTGGGCTTTGGGGTTGATGAAGTTGCAGCAAGCTTTACTCTTTATTTCCAGAGCCATGCGCCAGACTCTTGCCGTCAACGAATAATTTTCCAGGGAATTCAAGCGATCGGCAACTAAGTTATAAATGTGCAGCCCACGCGGACTTGCGCAGCGGAAGTATGATGGACGTACACCTTCCTCAGCCTTACACGAACCTCTCCAAGAATGGGTACTTGAAGAACGGCTTGGAACGAATCGGCTAGAGGAAAATTCTCATCCGCCTCCAGTGCCACTCCTCCATGACTCATGTCCAGCACGCGAATCGGCTTGTCCAGAATTGTGCCCACCGTTGCGAACGCGCGCGTTCCGGTCAACGATATGCGGTCTGAGTTGCGCCGATCTGTGCCAAACGATCTTCCGGCGGGCTGGCTGGCGGCCGTTGTTGGCTTCGATGATTGTTCAATCTTTCGCGGAATCTCCGGTTCAGGGGTCTTGATGGTTTCACGTTGGACGCTGGGCGTGCTGCTGGCTGGGCGCGTGTCTCGGGCATCGGACGGCGTTCCGGGGGGAGTCCCTTCCGTCCCTCCTGTGCCCTGCGGCGGCACATCGGACCTCCGCGGAGGATTGGCGGACGCCTCTCCATTGCGAACGCGCGCGGAATACTTCATCTGATAGAGCCGCTCATCAGCGACCCGCAGCATCACTTCGGCTTCATCTCCATCTTGAGGATAAATTGCCAGGCCATAGTCCAGCCCGATGGGAATGGACATCTTCTGCGGAGCCAGGGCCGCCGCAAAATTCGTGTGCACGCGGCGCCCGAGAGTTCCAGCCTGCTCGGCGTCGGACTGCGGGAGCAGCAAGGCGAATTCATCCCCGCCAATGCGAAATGCAAAATCAGAAGTGCGCATCGAGTGCCGCAAGGTACTCGCGGCAAGTTGCAGCACTAAGTCTCCTCGGGGATGCCCGTACTGGTCGTTCACTTCCTTGAACACATGTAGATCGAGAACAATAAGAGCCAGGCTTAGGTCATACCGCCGGGCCCGGTTCATTTCCTTTTCAAAGTACTCCTCGAACAGTCGCCGGTTGTAAAGTCCTGTGAGCGGATCCGTCGCCGCATTGACTTGCAGTTTTTTTAGATCCTCGTACTCCATTAGGATCGGCGCGCGCAGAAGATTCGTTGACGCCAGCACGTCCATCATTGCCGTCTTCAGCGCCACGGGACGTCCCACTATTTGTGAAAGCTCCTGGCGCCGCGCCACAATTTGGTCCCACATTTCCAAACTTTGAGGTTCGGTCAATTCAAGCTGAGTGAGGGATTTCAGAAGGCGCTGCAGGAACAGACCACGGGCGGGCCGGTCGAGACCGTCGAGGGTATCGATCAGCAGTTCAAAGACACTATCTTCGGCGGGCAAGGAAAAGCCCTCAGGCTGTCCGGGAACGGACATGGGCATGGGTCATATCCATTCGGGCCAACCCCAGCGGGGAGGTGGGGAGAGCGATTAGCTAGATGATTCCAACCATTTGTAGCACATTGGATTCCATCCTCCCACATCGGGAGAGATGTTGAACCAAAACTCCAATCAACAAAACTTCCTGATAAATGCGGAAGAACTCTTGGAGTAAATAGAACATCTTCCGGATTCAATTCCAAATTGGTAGAATTTCTGCACAATTTGTTTCATGTTCTTCCGGAATTCGCGTTGAATCATCAACGATCCTGGATCATCAGTCGAGTGCCTTTAGGAACTCCACTCCAATAAATTGCACTTCTCCGTCCTGATTCTGACGTCGAATTCGCGCCTGGATGGGTGGCGTCTCTGGAGGAACACTTGAGTAATTTGAGGGTAGGGGCGGTGGAGCGGGGATAGTCAGTTGAATGATGGTGTCGGTGCTCATGGCTCGCGGACTCGCCAAGAATGCACCCGTGGCGCTGATGTCAAAGGTTTTTGTGAGATCGAGAAATGCAGATCCGGAGGCATCTTGGCCCCGGACGAACATCGGAATCTGCAGTCGTATTCTTGGAGAGCGGCGTCGCTCGGCTGGGGTCAAGCGCTTCCCTTCCTTCAGTTTTCAAGTTTTTTGTTTCCTGGACCGATAGTACTTTGGGTCCAGTACCTAATGTAAGCAGGTTTCGGACCAGAAGGATGCTGATTCCACAGAAAGCTCTAAATCTCTGCAAATAATGCAGTTAATTCCAATTTCCCTCAGTGGGAATTTCCCCCCATTCTTCATCTTCACCCCATTTGGCTAACTGTTTTCATTATTTGTGCAAACTAGAACTCCTTTACCATTGACAGCGTGTAGCCCCTTTGCCACTATTTGGCAGTTCTCTTCTGTTTTTGCTCGCCTTTTGTAAGGAATGGTGTAAGGAGCGGAAATTTCCTCGCGCTCTCCCAAGCCTATCCGAGGCAATTCTGGAGGAATTCGTGTCTAAAGCTGTGGCCACCGATTCGCCGAGTGACGCCAGTATCACAACGGGAATCGTTCACGCTTTGCTCGACACTTTGGACCGCCCTGTCCTGATTGCCGAGCGTGCGGGCCGCATTGTAATGACGAACCTTCGCGCCCGGCAATGTATTGGGGAAAATTCCATACCCGAATCGGGCGATTTGAATTTGTTCACCCATCTCCTTCGCGTGGATCCAAAAGTAATTTTTGGACAGATCGAAAGCGGCGAACATGAAGTCTCGCTGCAGATGGAGTGTCAAGGCGGGAAGGGACAAGCACGGGTCCAATGGCTCCCTGAACCCGATTGGCTGGTCGTGCACCTGCAAAGTCCTATTACCGAAAAGCAAGCCGAGCCTGCCGAGCAACACACTGTACAGGGACTCTTGCAGGAACGCGAAATCACCTATCGCAACCTGCTGGCTGCTTACCTGCGCCTCCAAGAGGTCAATCGCCAGAAAACTGTATTTCTAGCATCCGCCGCCCACGAGTTGAAGACTCCGCTGGCGGTAATCAAGGGCTATTACGATTTGCTTCTTTCCGGTTCGCTTGGAAAACTTGCTGAAAAGCAACGTGAAATACTTCAGGAATCCAAGGAAAGCTGCGAGAGGTTGGTCCGCCTGGTATCCATGTTCTTGAATTATTCGGCGCTCGAGAGTGGAAAGTTGGTTTTGCATCTGCATGACAACGATATCCGCGACTGCCTGACCGAACTGACCGGACGTTGGTACGAGGCATTCCAACGCAAGCAGGTGCGAATGGAAGTGAAGCTCGCCCCCGTCCTTCCGGCATTCCGATTCGATTATCAAAAAGTCCAGCAGGCCGCCGCGAATCTCTTGGATAACGCGCTCAAGCATACCCCCAGCGGCGGGTCCATCACCCTGGTCGCCGAGCCTTACTTCTGGGAGCGCCGCTCCACGGGTGAGCCGCAGGAACAGGAGCGCCGCCGGCAAGCGTTGCGCGAGCCCAACAGCGTGATCATTTCCGTAACGGATACCGGCCGCGGCATCTCCGCGGAACACCATCAGGAAATTTTCGAGGATTTTGTCCGCGTGGATCGCACCTCCGCCGGCATGGGATTGGGCCTGGCGATCGCCAAGCGTCTGGTCCAAGCTCATCGTGGAAAGATTTGGGTTGATAGTGATTTAGGCCGGGGAGCAAAGTTTTCCATTCTGTTGCCCGTGGAAAGAAATTAGTCTTTCGTGAGAAGGGACATAACCGTGGCCGAACAAGAACGCATTCTTGTTGTGGATGACGAGCCGAGCATCCGGAAATACTTGCAAACCCTGCTCGAAGTGGATGGTTACGCCGTGGAGGCCATGAGCTCGGGCGCGGAAGTCCTCGAGCGAATCAGCTCCGGAGAGAAGCCCGACTACATCCTTCTGGATGTGCTCATGCCGGAAATGAACGGCCTCGAAACTTTGAAGCGCTTGATGCAGATCAACCGCCACTTGAGCGTCATCATGCTTTCCTGCTCGAACGAAGTCGGCACGGTCGTGGAAGCCATCCGGCAGGGCGCTCAGGATTACATCACCAAGCCCTTCGAGAAGAGCGAACTCGACGCCGCCATTCTGAAATGCCAGCAGAAGAAGGAGCTGCGCGAGGAAAACAAAGCGCTGCGTGAGTACTGCGACCAGGTCACCGAAGACCTCAGCTTCCTGGCAGCCAGCCCACAAATGGTGCGCATCCGGCAGCAAATTCTTCAGATTGCGCCCGTGGATGTGCCCGTGTTCATCAGTGGCGAAAGCGGCGTGGGCAAGGAAGTTGTCGCGCGCATGATCCACTTGCGTTCCTCACGTAGGACTCAACCTTTCATCAAGGTAAATTGCGCCGCTCTCCCCGGCGAATTGCTCGAATCCGAGCTCTTCGGGTTTGAGCAGGGCGCCTTTACCGGTGCCGTCCGGTCAAAGCCAGGAAAATTTGAAATGGCAAACAAGGGCACCATTTTCCTGGATGAAATCGCTGAGATGAGCTCGCACATGCAGGCCAAGCTTCTCCACGTGCTTCAGGACCATCAATATTCTCGCTTGGGTGGCCGCCAGTTGATCGAAGTCGACGTCCGTGTTTTGGCCGCAACCAATGTGGAAGTTCAGGAAGCGATGAAGTCCGGCCGTTTCCGCGAAGATCTTTACTACCGCCTGAACGTCCTGTCCCTCCAGATCCCACCCCTGCGCGAACGAAGCCAGGAAATTCCCATGCTCTTCCGGCACTTCCTCAAGCAGTACAGCGAAAAATTCGCCAAAGACGCGCCCGTGCCTTCACAGCATTTGCTGGAGGCTGCCAGGCGCTACGAGTGGCCGGGCAATTTGCGGGAGCTGGAGAATTTCGTCAAGCGCTACGTGATTCTTGAAGATGACGAAGGAAGCCTGCGCGAACTGGTAGAGATGTCTGCTGCCAGGCAGCGCACCGCCCCGCGTCCAGAGGCCCCCAGTCTCAAAGACCAGGGGCTCAAGGCCCTGGTCAGGGGGTTGAAAGATGAAGCTGAAATGGAAGCCATTAGCGAGGCCCTGGAGAAAACGCGCTGGTGCCGCAAGGATGCCGCAAAGATGCTGGGCATCAGCTATAAGGCGCTGCTCTACAAAATGAGACAGTTCAACCTGGACAGCGGTCGAAGTTCACGAAGCACGCAAGCGGCTCCCGTACCTCCAACCCCTGTTGTGGCGGGAAGTGGCCCGGAGGAATAAATTGACTAGTGGTAAGCTCTTGCACCTTCTGGGCACAAAGGTGGCGAGGGTGCCCCAAATTGTGGCACAAGCTGGGGTAATATCTATCCAAGGGATTCAGGTGGTTTTTCTAATCAACGACTGGCGGCGCAGTAATTTGGAAGGGGCAAACCCGGGTGGTTGCGGTCGCATCTACATGAAATCTTTCCATTTACGCGCATTTATACAATTGTTGCGGGGTTGCAAGCCAGGGTCAGCCGCAACCAATTGGTCCTAATTTTCGCTAGAATTTGGGGCTAGGCTATTTTGGAAGGATGATTGCACCCATATACACTCAGTAATGCGCGCAAGGGGTGTCTGTGGGTACCGGGGGGAACATGACGGAACGACGAACGGCACGCCGATATGACCTGTCCTTGCCTGTGCTCATTCGTGTCCCTGTTGACAAGTCGGAGAGCGCACGCAATGGCAGAACCCGGGATGTCTCTACGCGTGGCGTTTATTTCGTCCTGGATCAGGATGTGGAATCCGGAACTGAACTGGATATAACACTGACCCTCCCGGCAGAAATCACCCGTGGGACCGCTGTGTTTGTGCGCGCTCAAGGCCGCGTTGTTCGTGTTGACCGGAATAAAGACAATGGCGTTACCCATGTGGGGGTCGCCGCGGTGATTGAGCGTTACGACATTATTCGCGGCGAATCCGCCGGCACGCATTGATTTCTGATTTGCCGGGCTGGCTCGTCTCTATCGGTGAAAGTCAGCCTGCTTAATTCCCTGCCGGATTAGTCGAGCCTGCCATAAGCCTTTTTATTTCCTCATCAGTCCACGCGCAAATCTGGGTCTTGTCTCCCTCCGAAAGCTTTGAGCTCCAATGAATCAGCAAGTAGGAACTGAGTGGCATAGCGCCGGATTTCACTTCCCTGCAAATCGCAGTCAATCGGTCTTCGGAATCTTTCGGTTCCTTGCCGGGACGGACCCAGTTGGAAAAATTTATGTGTCGCCTCCCTGAGTTCACGTGGTCCGCGACAAACCATGATGTTGGAGCCACCTCGCTGTACCATGGCCAGTGAGTTCCGTCGGAATGGCAATCACCGCAAGCTCGGTGCAGCGTGGCCGACACGTCTGGCGGAATTTGCAGCTCCATCTCTATCGCCAACTTCGGGTCCGCCGCAGGATTGGTCCGCGACGGGCGTACAAATTGTATCGGCACAAAAATGACGATGGCAAGAATCGCCGCCCATTTAATAAATCGCTTCATTGACGCAATCCTCCAGTCTCTCGCCAGCGAAATTTAGATTTTCGTTTCACCGACATTGCCCGCGGCAACCACCATCTGGTCGATGGTCAAGACACTTACCGCCCAGGAAAATCTCTCTTCCAACCTCGCCACCATCCCGTATCCCGCAAGCCCAATGCGTCCCACCAAGTATCACGCATGTGCCTGTCGCCCGCCAGGATCCCGTTGCGCGTTACCCCGCTCGGTGGAGGCACAAGCTTCGCCAAATCGTCGTATACTTGAGCGAGTTCCGTCCCATCGGTGCGCCCCAAAAGGTGCCACAGGGTAATTGCATCCCGCTTGCGAGCCTGTTCCAACAGAGTTGCCAGCGCTGTCTTGCGCTCCTCCACTTCTGACGGTCCAACAGCTCCGAAATCAATTTCCTCCAGCGCCGAACGGAATGCGGGCGACGCATCTTCGTAAAATGGCGTACCCGGCCTCGCACCCTGCCGAATCAATGCCATGGCGTCCACTGGCACAAATGATTCTTGTCCGTCTTTCTCGAACGCCACCCATCCAATGCTGACTCGCATCCATCCATTTCCATCCGCGTCCACGTGGAGCGTGTACTCGCACCCCAGGTCCACAGCGGTTGCGGTAGCCATCCGGACCGTAAAGCGTCGTGGCGGCGCCCAAATCAACGCGGTAATAGTTCCGTGTTCTAATCCGAGGCTGCCACTTTCGGCTTGTGCCTCCAGCAGCCTCACCTGAGAATCCGTGCCAACCTCCACTTCGCCGATGTTGCCAACATCGATCCGCGCGCGCGAGGCATCGTCCGTTTCAAGGATTTGTCCAGTCCGCAACCTGAACTTTGCCGCGACTGGTTCGGAATCCACATTTGGCTGGCCCGCAATCCGCGCGCCCTGCCAACCGGTGCCATCGCCGATGTACTTCCGTCCAAGAGACAGCCACACTCCGCCAACCGCCAGAACCAACACCGCAGCAATCGCCAGGCTTTCCCGCCAGGTCGAGGGCCGCGCAGTTTGCCAGCCGCGATCCACCCACACTGCTTCAGGTAATGGCAATGATTCCGCGCCGGGAGCGCGAAATCGAGTGAGAGATCGCTCCAACGCCGCAATCTCGGTAATGTCTGGGTCGCGAATCGCCGCCGCGCTCTTCGGATCCCACAGGTATTCGTCTTTAATCTTCAGAAAGTCGTCTTTCATTGCCATCATTCCTTGCCCAAAATCTCGCGTAGCTGCGCCATCCCGCGGTGCAGGTTCACGCGCACCGACCCGGGCGTCAGCCCCGTTCGTGTGGCGATCTCCGGTCCGCTCATTCCCTCCACCAGTCGCAATACCAGTGTCTCGCGGTAAGCCTCAGGCAGTCGCCGGATTGCCGCCAGCGCCGCAAGAGCCTCTGTGTCCGCGGTGTCTTTGGCCGCGGGGATTTCATCCGGCAGATCTACCCTGGAACGGGATCGCCGAAAATAATCGTGCGCCCGGTTCCGCGCTATCGTTGCCAGCCAGCCGCCAATCGCTCCGGGTTCACGTAATGTCGAAAGTTTGCGCAGTGCCTGCATGAACACTTCCTGCACCAGGTCTTCAGCTTCTTCTCGCGGCACTCGCGCCAGCAACAACCCGTGCACCATCGGCAGATAACGGGCGTAAAGCCGCCCAAATGCGGCGCGATCCCCGGAGCGGGCAGCCACAATGTCCGCGCAATCTTCCTTTTTCTCTCCCTCAACCGGCGTCGAATCGCTCGAAGTAGTTGTGGCCTCGGCATGCGAAGAAGCCCAAGCAATTTCCATCCCGGGTTGGAATCCAGCTTTTTCCACATTCCGCCGCGCAACATCAATTTAGCGAGCAGTATCCGTCATCTATAGGGACGGTGTACACCACTGTTCGTTAACTGTGCAGTTCGATTGGGTATCGCGTGAAATTCTCGAATTTCAGCCGGAGCAATCGTATTGCTATGAATCCTTCTGAATCACCACATCCGGAAATTGATTTTCGTTGCAATACGTTGGCAGTCGTCCTACCATCCGCGAAAAGCTCGCCCCAGTGGCCCAGGAGGTTTGATATGCGCGTTGCAGACCTGATCAGCTCCCGCACAGAAATCTATTCTGTCTCGATGGATACCACCGTCCACGATGTCGCTCGTTACCTTCGCGATCATGGAGTGCGCTCCGTCGGAGTGCTGGACGCGACAGGAAAACTGGCCGGCGTGGTTTCCCAAGCCGACATTTCCGATCGCGTGGCCGCGGAAAACAAATGCCCCGCTTGGATGCGCGTCTCGGAAATCATGACCAAGGAATTGGTGACCGTGTCGCCTGAAATGGGTCTCGAGGAGTGTTTGAAGTTAATGGAAAAAAACGGAATTTTTCATCTGCTCGTTAAAGGTGAAAAGGATAAGTTCCTGGGAATGATATCAGTGACGGATCTGCTGCGCTTGATTTCATCCGATCAGAAGGCGCGTGCGGATTTGCTCGAGTCTTTTATGTTTCCGCAACGCTGAGCAAAGGCGATTCTCTTACAGCGACGCGAGCCTCCTCAGCAATTGCGTCAATCGGGCCCGCGCTTCAGGCTGCATCGCTGTAAATTCCACACCCATCCCCCGGCCGGCCGTCGAGGATCGCACTACAGCCCTCGCCCTGACTTCTCCCCCCGGAACATCAAACACCAGCTTCACCACTTCCCCTACGGCCGGTGGCATTCGCGTATGAATGAAGATTCCGCCCAGCCCCAGTGTGCCCACTCGCGACACGATTCGTTCCCCACCGGCTTGCCATGCCACGGACATGCCTCGCGGCAAACCGATTCTGGGATAGCGTCGCTGAACAGCAGTTGACACGGAAGCCGTACTTTTCAAGGTCTGAACCTCGTCTGCGCCCTGGGGGTTCTTTGTTGTGCCCAGCAGTTCTAAAGCAGGGAATTGCACCAACGACAACATAGTTTCCAGCCATAATTCGCGGCGCACAATAGAACCGGCGTCGCCTGAAAAATGGAATGTGCCCAAGTGTGAAACATTTTCTTCCTTTTTTCCTCTCCTGCGGCCGCTTTCGCCGCGCATTCAACCCCTGTAATGAGCTGGGGAGGAGTAATGAGCCTATCCGAATGGCTTTGACCACCTAATAGCACCAAAATCCCCCGGATATGCGGGAAGCCGCGGCACCTTGCTGGGCAAACAGTGCCAATCATTTTCCCCCTAGTGGAACTCAAATGGACAATTCTGAGGAAATCCACATTCCCGTATCTAATACTTTCCATCATAAACCCATCATTTTCAATAGTTTGACAAATCTTCCACCTTTGGGCACTTGTGAACTTTTCTTGGTACCAGCCGTGCTAACTCCTACTGCGAAGGGAATAGCAATCTATGGCGTCGCTAAAATCCAATCTTGGGGGTTCATGCAGGTGAGTTCCCTCGATCCCCTTACTGCTGAACGAGATGGCCGGTTTCCGTTGCCACAAAACGGCTTGTTCGTTTGGGGAAGCAGCGCCTCCATGCTGGCACTCCGCCGGGTCGTCGCAGATACGGCCTCGACGGATATTCCGGTCCTGCTGATTGGAGAAAGTGGCACGGGCAAGGAAGTTTTGGCCTTGCACATCCATCAGTTGTCGGGACGGCGGGAAGAGCCATTCATTAAGACTCGTTGCCGTTCGCTGATGCCGGGACGCCTGCCCGCGCAACTACAGAATTTGGCAAATGGAGACCTAGCCGGAGGGTTGTTCCGCGGCACGGTCTTCCTGGACGATATTTGCGAACTGGAACCTGCCGGACAGCAACAACTCCTGGATCTGTTGTCTGGCGGAGATTCGCTTTCCGTGAAGAGCTCCCTTTCGGGCCGGATGATTTCCACATCTCGCCGTGTACTGGAAGAAGACCTTCGCGCCGGGAAATTTGCTGAGGAGCTCTACTTCCGCCTGAATGGGGTCTGCCTCCGCATCCCCCCCTTGCGCGAGCGGAACGGTGATCTTTTGGAACTAGTGGATTACTTTTCTTCGAAATACTCCAATCTGTTTGAGAGGCCGCGCCCGATAATGAGCACAGAAGTATTGGACCGGCTCGCGGAATATGCTTGGCCGGGAAATGTCCGGCAACTTGAGAACACCATAAAGAAAATTGTGGCCACGGGAGATTGTGATGTTGCCTTGGCTGACCTCGTGGACATCTCGCCGGGCGTTTCAAGAACGATTCTGAGCCCCGCCTCTTCTTTGAAGGCAGCAGCTCGCGCGGCAAGCAGGCAAGCGGAACGCGAGCTGATCTCCCGCGCTCTCAATCGCACGCACTGGAACCGCAAAAAGGCGGCCCAGGAGTTACAAATCAGTTACAAGGCGTTGCTTTATAAACTTAAGCAGTTGGGTTTGGAAGATACTGAGATTTCGTAGGAGGCGTTTATGAAGGGCAGTCACAAAATTCTTTCGATGCTGATCGTTCTGGCGTTGGCTATCCCGGCGCTGGCGCAGAAGGACAATCCCAAGACCAAAGTCCAATCGGTCAATGCATCTGTACCCAGCGGCGCAAGGGATACCACAGCTCCCAAGTCCGCCACTCCCGCGGCCAATGACACCAGTTACGTCATTGGGGCCACCGACGAATTGGACATCAGCGTTTGGGAACAACCCGATTTGTCTCTCCGGGTTCCGGTCCGCCCGGACGGAATGATATCCCTGCCTTTGCTCAATGACTTACAGGCTTCCGGTAAGACTCCCATGGAGCTGCGAACTCTGATTACTGACAAGCTGAGCAGCCTGGTGAAGGATCCTCAGGTAACGGTGGTCGTTATCGCTATCAACAGCCAACGCGTGTTCGTGTTGGGCCAAGTCTTGAAAGCGGGCGCCTACCCCTTTTTCCCGGGCATGACCGTGTTGCAAGCCATCACCAGCGCAGGTGGTCTGGGCGTATTCGCCAGCGAGAAAAAGATAGTCATCATGCGGACGGACAACGGCCAGCAGGTTCGCCTCCCCTTTAACTACAAAGATGTCGTTGGCGGCAAGAAACCGGAACAAAACATCGTTCTGAAGCCCGGAGACACGGTATTGGTGCCGTAAGGAACAGATCATGCGGAATTCTACACATCGATTTTCGGTCCTGGTAGTGATGGCGCTGGCTGCGCTTTGCTTGCCCGTTGCGCAGGCTCAAACGCAATCACAGCCAACGACCAATCCGGTTCAACCCGTTTCTCCGCTGTCTTCTGCAGGTAGTTCGCCTGCTGGCCAGTCAAGCTCGTCTACTCAAAAATCCGATCAGGAGCCGGCCTCTCCCGTAGCCGCACCGCCTCAGGTGATTACCGGAAACTATCCGCAGCATGTCGGTGTTCCAACGGAGTCGGTGAGCAGGTTGTTGGCGGGGTTGAACGTGAGTGAGGTCTACACCACCAACGTTTTGAATGCCACCTTGAATCCGACGCCTGACGAAGTAACCAACATTGGCGGATTCTTCGAATTTGAGCGTGTTCGACCGATCTCTGATCTTTCTTTACGGTATATCGGGGAGGGCTCCTTCTACGCCCAGAATTCGCAGTTAAATAACACTTCCCATGATTTTGATGTCTCAGACATTCTTCAGTTCCGCCGGTGGAAACTGAGAGTGGAAGATTTGTTCACCTACTATACTCAATCTTCGTTTGGATTTGTGACCGGCGCCCCCCCGGTAACTTTGCCTCCTCAAGGTACAGGCGCCGCGACGGGCCAGACAATTTTTCTGCCTTACGTCCGGAGGTACACCAATTCAGCAACGGCGCAGGCGGATGTCTCATTGAGTGCTCGAAGCGCCCTGACCCTCACGGGAAACTATACCAACTTGCATTATCTGGATCCCGGATTTGTGGATACCTTCGCAACGGAAATCACGCCCGGTTACAACTATTCCCTGAACAGCAAGAATACAATTGGAGTTCAGTACGATTTTACAGCCCTTCGATACAACCCAGTGGTCGCATCCATTAACACCAACACCTTTCTGTTCCTGTATGGCTACCACCTCGACCCGGAACTTAACTTGATAGTTGGCGCTGGCCCCGAGCTCGCAAGTTACACGCCCCAGGGCGCACCGGCTGCCACTAATTTCACGGTTTTCAATATCACAGCTCGGATGGAATATGCCTTCAAGAAGACGGGCTTGAATGTCTCTTTTTACCGCGGCGTAGGCGGAGGCTCCGGGATCATTGCCGGAACCGTTTCCAATGTGGTCGAACTTGGTGCCTGGCACCAATTTAACCGCAACTGGTCGATAAATGCCGCCGGAGGTTCAGCACTGAACTCCTCTCTGCCGCAGGTGACTGGGGTCAATAACACCTATATCAGTTCTTATCTCGTAGCAGGATTCACAAGGCAATTGGGACTGCGGGCCAGTTTTTACATGAACTATGAAGTGCTGCGCCAAACCACGGGCACCGCGAACGTTTGTACCGTTGGAGTTTTGTGTCCCGGTCGGTTCATCACCAATCAGATTTGGGTCGGATTCAGTTGGACAATGCGCCCCATAGGACTCAACTAGGCGTGGATAACGCCGGTGATTAGGAGACAAAAGCAATGTTAGGACACCGACAGTTAACGATTGATGATTACATTGGAATTCTCCGCAGGCGGTTCTGGCTGGTCATCATTCCGGCCGTGATGTGCGGCATCGCGGGCTATCTGATTTCTTTGAAGCTCCCGAACCGCTATGTCTCCCAAACCGTTGTCTTGGTGGAAGGACAGCGCGTGCCGGACACAATCGTGAAACCCGTCCTGGCCGGCGACGTGAATGAGCACCTGGCTTCGATGAAGGAGCAGATCCTGAGCCGGACTCGACTGGAGCCCATTCTTGAACAGTTCAATCTGTTCAATGATCAGGGTTTGAGACTGGAAGAACGAATCGATGAACTCACCAAGGCCATCATTGTGGACCCGGTTCAGCCTATGGCCCAGACCAGGGCGAGTTCCCTTCCTGGTTTCCGCATCAGCGTAACCCTGGACGACCCCCGCGTGGCCCAGTTGGTCTGCTCGGAAATCTCGTCCATGTTCACCAATGAGGACCTGCACAGCCAACAAGAGCAGGCGGAGACGACCACCGCATTCCTGGACGATCAGGTTGCGGCTGCCCAACAGCGAATGAACCTGATGGATGCGAAGCTGGCCGCCTTCAAGCAACACTACGTCGGAATGCTTCCTGAATATGAACAAACCAACTTGAATCTTTTGACCGGACTCAATACGCAATTGGACGTCGTTTCTCAGGCTCTGGATCGTGAACAGCAGAACAAGACCATGTGGGAGTCCATGCTCTCTCAGCAAATCGCCGACTGGAAAGCCTCCCTCCAAGGCACTCAAGGAGGGACTATCGTCAATCCAGTCACGATTGACGATCAGCTCAAGCGAAAACAAGATGAGCTCGCTGCCCTGGAGTCGAAATACACGGACGATTATCCTGATGTAAAGAACAAGAAGGCGGAAATCGAGCAACTCAAGCGCAGAATCGCGGCTGCGGAGACTGCAAGAGAAGCCGCGGGCCAAAATAATCCCAAACCCGTAGTTGATGTTGCTCCTCCTTCGAATGGCATTGAACCGCCTCAGGTTCAACAGCTGCGCGCGCAGATCGGCACGTCCAAGTTAACCATTCAGGAAAAGGAAAGACAGATTCAGAAACTGGAAGCGGACATTCGCGCGTTGCAGGGCCGCGTCCAAACCACTCCGGTGGTCGAACAACAATACCGGGAACTGACTCGCGATTTCACAACCGCTCAGGCGGACTATGACAACCTGCTTCACAGGCAATCGGATGCGCGTATGTCCAGGGATTTGGAGCTTCGCCAACAGGGAGAACGCTTCAGGACTCTGGACCCAGCAAGCCTCCCGGACCGGCCCGCTTCACCGAATCGTCCTCTCATAGCGGGAGCAGGATTTGGCGGAGGAGTGGCGTTGGGCCTTGGACTCATCATGTTGTTGGAAGTACGTGATAAGTCGATGCGCACCGAATCCGACATCGAAATGTTCCTGAAGCTGCCGACACTCGCTCTGGTGCCGTCCATTGATATGGATTCGACTGGCTCGAGCCGGCTCGTCTTTCGATCAGGAAAAGGAAATATCCAGGCGCTAGGAGCTTAAGGACCGTCATGTACAAAGAGTTCTACGGGCTCCGTGAGAGCCCCTTCAACGTGAACCCGGATCCTCGCTACCTGTATCTGACCAGGCAGACGCAGGAGGCGTATGCCAATTTGACATACGGGATCCAGTCGAAGAAGGGCTTCATTCTTCTCACCGGAGAAGTAGGAACTGGAAAGACAACGCTGCTCAACCGGCTTCTTGATTGGCTGAGGACGCAGCGTGCGACGACGGCATTCATTTTCAATCCACGTTTGTCCGTCACGCAGCTTTTCGATTTCATGATGACGGACTTTGGAATTCCCTGCGAATCAAAACTGAAGAGCCAGGTGCTTTTGCGTTTGAATCAATGGCTGCTGGAGCGCTATAAATCCGGCGAAACCGCGGTACTGATCATTGACGAGGCGCAAAACCTTTCCGCGCAAGTACTCGAAGAAATTCGGCTGTTGACCAATCTCGAGACCTCCACGGAAAAGCTTCTCCAGATTGTCTTGGCGGGCCAGCCGGAACTCGAGGCCAAGCTCGCACAGCCGCAACTCCGGCAGCTTCGTCAGCGCATTACTCTGCGAAGCAAGACTCTCCCGCTTTCACTGGAAGAGACGGCTGGATACATTCACGAGAGATTGCGAATCGCCGGCGCAACGAACCCCAATATTTTTTCGGACGAAGCGATCGAGTGCATCCATCGATTTGCGCGGGGGATCCCGCGCGTCACCAACCTCCTTTGTGAGCATTCTTTGATCAATTCTTTTGTCGAGCAGCAAAAGCCGGTCAGAAAAGAGAGCGTCGAAGAAGCTGCCCGGGAATTCCAATTGGATCCTTTTGAAGCTGCTTCTCCGGTCGGGTCGTTTACCCCGAATAGCGAAGCTGCTCCGCTGGTCAAATCGCTTTTGCAGAATCTTGCCAATTTAGTTGAGCGCATGGGGCAACAGGAACCATCGCTCGAATCAAATAGAGAGAGGAAAACATGAGCCGGATTCACGAAGCCCTCAAAAAAGCCCAAGAAGAACGCGCCGCACAAAAATCGGAGCGGGACCCTGCTGCGCCAGAGTCGGCGGCTGAGGTAACTACTTCACCCTCCCCAGCCTCGCACTCCGCGCAGGTATCTGCGCCGATCTCCGCGCCGGTCTCCTCGCTTGCGCCGGCAGCGGTGCTCGTGGCTCCGGACCTTCCCGTTGTCACGCGCGCGTCCCAGAATGGCGGTCCCTTGACGTTTGAGAGCTTGCTCGCGCACTCTCGTCAACGGAATTGGAAGCCCGATCCCGCCATGCTTCTTTTTGCCAATGGCGATGGCGACGATTCCATGGGCAAGGAAGTCTTCCGAACGCTGCGCGCCAGGCTCTATCAAATTCGCGCCGTGCAGCCTCTCCGGACCGTGCTGATCACCAGCGCACTTCCGGGAGAAGGAAAGACTTTTGTGGCCTCCAACTTGGCGCAATCACTGGTGCGCCAGCGCGAGCGCCGCACGTTGCTCATTGACGCGGACCTTCGCCAGTCGAATCTCCACCTGCCCATGGGCGCTGAATCATCGCCCGGCCTATCCGATTATCTTCTCGGAGAACTGGATGAGTACGGAGTTCTTCAGCGTGGAAGCGCGGAAAACCTGTTCATGATCTCGGGCGGAAAAGCGTCCACCAACCCCACGGAATTGCTGGCAAACGGCCGCTTTGAAGTGTTGCTGGAACGGCTTTCGCCAATCTTTGACTGGATCCTGATTGATTCTCCGCCGACAATTCCGGTGTCGGATTCAACCATCATCTCCAAGATGTGCGACGGAGTGCTGATGGTGGTGCGCGCAGGTTTGACGCCATTTGATCTCGCGCAGAAAGCTTGCGAGGCGTTCAAGGATCGCCCGCTATTGGGCGCGGTGTTGAATCGCACGGATCCCAAGGAAGGTTACGGCGGATATTACAACCAAGGCTATCCGTCCGACGCGCAAAAGACCGCTCAGTAAAGACGATGGATCTGCGGATGGAGTCTTTCGTCTTTGCAGCTGAAAATTGAACCCGTGCCCCAGAATTGCCAAGCCCACTGGCGCTCTGCAAGGCCTTAACTTCCACAAGACAACAACTGAGGCGTCTCTTGCTCACCATTGCTAAATCCGTTAGCCTGAATTCAGTGGCCAAGACAACTAAAAGCCGCTCGCTTGCAGTCTGCCTGCTCTCGCCGCACCCATTGGTGCTGGGCGAGTTTGAGCGCATTCTTGCGCGTCCGGGATTTAAAGTGATTACACGCCAGATGGATGTATCGCTGGCCACAGATTTGACCAACATGTCACTTCCGCAAGCGGATATTTTTGTGGTGGACGCGCACGCAGCGCGCCCCAACACCAACTCGCTGATCGCCGGGATCATCGATCATCATCCACTGGCGCGAGTCATCGTGGTTTGCGAGAAACTCACCGAAGCAACCAGCCACACTTTGCTGCGGCTGGGAGCCAAAGGATTGCTGACCTACACCGAAGCGATTGAACAATTGCCGAACGCGCTTCCACTTGTTTCCGGCGGCGGATTCTGGGTGCCGCGATCGGTGCTTTCCAATTTTGTTGATTCGATTTTAACGGATCAACAAAAGCGGCGGCTGAAACCGGACAGCCAGGCACAACTCAGCAGAAGAGAGCGCGAAGTGCTGGATTCGCTTTTGGAAAATGTGTCGAACAAAGAGATCGCATCAAAGCTGAATATTTCCGAGCGCACGGTGAAATTTCACGTCTCAAAATTGTTGAATAAGTTTGGAGTGCGACGCCGGGCTGATTTGATTTTGCTGTGCTACCAACAGAAGCAAGTTCTGGTTTAGAGTTCCTTCGCAGGCCCCCGAAATTCGCTTCGCTGGCGAACCCATTCTGTTGACTGGTGTAAGCTATTCAGAACATTGAGGTTAGCTTAATTGGTTGGGTGACCAACCAAATAAGGAGAAAACGAAATTTTTTGAAAAAGGGGAAAATTGAGATTGGTGTTTTTGGGACCCATGTAACGGTAGTGGTAACTACTTCTAGCGTAACTATGTTAGCACGAAATGATTTGAAATACCAGAGAGATTATTTCTGCATCGCGGCATAGCCATTTATGCCACAAAGGCCGGCACGCCTCCCGGTTCACCTGCACCACATCCTTTCATTGCACTATCAAAGTAACGGTTGCTGTATGAACATCCGATCCCGAGGTCGCGGTCACGGTGAGAGGATAAGTTCCCGCCGGTGTTCCGGACGGGAGCGGAGGCGAAACCGACGATTTTGCGCACCCCGTGAGTCCAATGCCTGTGAGAAGCACAATCGCACCAAACATCAGAGGCGCAAGCCGCCGCCTCCGACCGGAACTGTGATCCAACAGGAGCAAAGCGAGCAATATCACCGAGACCGCGAAGCACAGCAGGACAACGGGAAGCGGAATGCGGGGAACTTTTTGACTTGGCGGCATAATCGCGGACCTCGCCGTGGTGGAGACGGCGAGCATGGTCGAAGTAGCGGCGCCGCCGGGTGTCAAAGTCGGTGGATTGAACGAAGCGCTGGCGTCAGCCGGCAACCCGGAAACAGAGAATGTCACTAGGCTGGCAAATCCGCCTGTTGCTGGGGTTACGCCAATCGTGAAATTGGCTGGTGTTCCAGCGGGAACGGTCACCGGGCTGGTGGGACCGGATTCGGAAAAATCAATTCCGGAGCCATTGAGCGCGACAGTCTGACTCGCGGGATTGGCGTTGTCGGTCAGAGTAAGGAGGGCAGGACCGCGGGAGCCCACAGCTCCGGGAGTGATGGTGACTTTGACGAGGCAATTTCCGCCGGAGGGTAGCGGCGATGCAACGGTGCAAGTAGTACCTGGCGCGATACCGAAATCGCCGAAGTTTGTGCCGGTGATCGCGGGGGCAAGGGAAAAGGTCAGCGGCGATCCGCCATTGTTGGTCACCGTGACGGACATTGGTCCGCTCTGCGTGTTCAATGGCTGGGCCGCGAAGGTCAGTGTTCCCGTAGAGAGAACTACTGAGGCCGGAGTCAGAATGGAAGTCGGATCCACGGCGGTGTCGTTACTCAGGTTAAGCTCACCGCCGCCAGAGACTGCCGCCATATTTGTTACCGAAGCGGGTGCGTTGCCGGCAACATTTACAGTGAGCGTGATGGCAGGATAGCTCTGACTAGCCGAAAGAACGTCTCCACGCGTGCATACCAGCGGCCCGAGTGTGCATGCCCAACCTGCCCCCGCCATGGCTGTTGCAGTTAGCCCAGCTGGCAAATTATCGAGAACTGAAACTGCCCCGCTGGTCGGCCCCAAACCAACGTTGTTGACTGTTATGGTGTAAGTCGCTCCTGTTTGCCCTTGAACAAAGTTGCCCGCGTGAGCTTTCAAGACGTTAAGGTCAGGCGCCGGACTGATGTTTGTTTGATCTGTGGCTACGTCATTCGAAAGGTTGACCTGCCCACCACCGGAAACGGTGGCCGTGTTGGTTACGCTAACGGGGGCATTATTCGCCACGTTCACGGTCACAGTGATTGCTGGGTAGCTCGCAGCCGAAGCCACAAGACTGCTGTTCGTGCAAGTCAAAGACCCAACGAGGCAGACCCATCCAGCACCGCTAATCGATGTTGCCGTCAGGCCGGGCGGAAGAGTATCAGACACCATTGCAGGTTGAGTGGTTGCGGAGTTACCGATATTCGATACGGTGATGGTGAATGTGGCTCCGGTCTGCCCCTGAATGAAATTTCCGATGTGTGTCTTGGTTATCGTCAAATCCGGCAATTGGACAATCATCGTCGGATCGGAGGCAGAGTCATTCGTCGTGTTGACTTCACCACCGCCCGAGACCGTGACCGAATTAGTCAATAGGGAAGGCGCGGTTACTGCCACATTAACGATCAACGTAATTACTGGAAAAGCTAAGTTCCCCGCCAACGCATCGTTGCGAGTACACGAAACAGTCGCAAGTGTGCATGACCATCCCGGTCCGGTCATCGTGGTCGCGATTAACCCATTTGGAAGAGTATCGGTCACGGTCACAGCGGCCGACGTGGAAGTGTTCCCAATGTTGGTCGCAGTAAGTGTATAAACAGCGCCAATTTGACCTTGTGTGAAGCTCCCCACATGAGTACTTGATATTGTCATGTCAGGAGGGGTAGGAGTTTGAGTGATAGTCGTTGGGTCCATTGCGATTGCATTTGCGGGATTGGTCGGATTTCCCCCCGAGACTGTTGTGATATTTGTGACACTTGACGGCGCATTTGAAGCAACATTTACCGTGACAGTAATCGGAGAATAGGAGTTGCCCGGGATCAACAGATCGCTTCGTGTGCACGTAAATGTTGCGAGCGTGCAATTCCAGTATCCATTGGGATCGAAAATCCCTGTACCCGTTAACCCAATTGGCAAAGTATCAGTAACGGTGACCACTGCCGCGTTGAGGGCCGGCCCTGAGCCGATGTTTTTTATGTTGATGGCATAGGTTGCACCAATTTGCCCCTGAGTGAAATTCCCTATGTGGCTCTTTGTGATTGCAAAGACAGGAGGCGCGAGGACTTCAAGCACAAGGTTGTTAGTGTCGTTCGCCGTATTGCTCTCCCCGCCGCCTGAAACAGTCGCGGAATCAAAAACAGGCGATGGAGCATTCGTTGCAATGTTCATAGTCAACGCAATGTGCGAAATCTGACCTCCGGCCAGTTGGCTATTGGTATTGCAGGTGGTCGTCGCGAGCGTGCACGACCACCCTGCGCCTGTCATCGCGGTGGCAATGAGGCCCGCAGGCAATGTATTTGCAAGCGTGATGGGCGCAGAGGTTGGTAGATTGCCTTGATTCAATACGGCGATGTCAAAAACCACTCCAGTTTCACCTTGCGTGAACGGTGGATTAGTTACTACGGTCATCTGAAGAACTAAATCCGCCTGATCTATGATTGTAAAGTCGCTCGCGAAGTTGTTAAGAGGATTTCTATCCCCTCCCCCCGAGACGCTGGCCGAATTTGTCACGTTTACTGGGAAATTAGTGGCCGCGAGATTTGCGACTAATGAAATCGGGGGGTAGCTTCCGGCTACGGGCAGAGAATCTCCTCGAGTGCAAGTGACAATGGCCAGAGTGCAGGTCCAACCAGTACCCGACATGCTTGTCGGCGTGAACAAAGCGGTGGTGAAAAAAGTGGGCAGGGAGTCGGCTACTGTAACCGTTCCAGCGGTCGGGCCGTTGCCAACGTTTGAGATGGCAATAGTATACGTAGCGCCGATCTGCCCCGGCGTGAAATCTCCCGTATGACTCTTAACGATAGTCAAATCAGGTATAGCAGGAATGATCACAGTCAAATCGTTCGCAGTGCTCTGCGGGTTCGTTTCACCTCCCCCGGAAACCATCACTGAATTTGTCACCTCCGAGGGAGCTGAAAAAGACACGTTCACGGTCAAACTGATCGCAGGATAGCTGGATGCAGTTGGCAGCACGTCGGCACGAGTGCATGTCAGTGTGCCCAAAACGCATGTCCACCCCGGTCCTGTAATGCCCGTTGCTGTGAGGCCGATAGGAAGTGTGTCAACGATTGAAACTGTTCCGCTGGTTGAAGTCGTACCTGCGTTAGATGCCGTGATTGTATACGTCGCGCCATTCTGCCCCTGGGTGAAGTTGGCAGTGTGGCTTTTTGTAACCGTCAGATATGGGCCAGGGTTCAGGACGGTCACATTGGCAGTGGCCTGAGCAGTCGCGCCTTCCGGGTCGACCACAGTGAGGAGGACGTTGGTAACACCATTAGGATAAGGACCCGGAGGCGTTTGAGTGATCGTGAGGGTGTCCCCGTCAGGATCGAATGAGCCGTTATTGATGTTGGCGTTGGCTGAACCGCCCTGAGTTGTCGCGAAAACAGTGACATCGTGGGCCATGGCAGTAGGCACCTGATTGACAGTGCCGCCGAACACGTCGGTGAGTTGTAGGGTATAGGCGGTCCCGGCACCCAAGCCCCTGACGTCACTTACAACGATAGTGTAGGAATTTCCCGCGACAATATTGATCCCAAATGATTGCGATGAACCGCTGGCACCGGAGTCGCCCACGTAATTGCCGCCAACGACGGTGGGATCGAAGAGCGGCGAGTAGGCGGCAACCAACATGTTGATTCCGTTTGTGGAAGTCAGAGTAACGTTCAAGCAAGTGGAAATGGAGGCGGTGAAAGTGTAGGAATCAAATGCCTGTGACCCCGCGGCAATGGAACCAGGATCGGATTTGGGGAAAGCGCAGACGCTCGCCCCACCGGTTCGAAATAGTCGGTTGGTCTGGAATCCAGTTTGGGTCGTCACGTTGGCTACCGGGGCCGGCTTTGTCCCGAGGGTATTGGTGAAGGTGATAATTCCCGCAGGGACCGCGAAATTGAGAGATTTTGAGGGGCCACCTGTGTAGGTCAAGGCTAATGAGAACTCGATAGGCGTCCCAGGCACAAAATTGCTCGCTAAAGTAAATGACAAGGGAGACTGGTTGCTTCCGCCGGTTGCTCCGGCCGGCATGTCGGGGAATGAGGTGGCATTTGGTTGGGTAACCGTCACGCCGGGCGTGGTTGTTGTCAGGACAGCGGATATTCCGGTAGCAGCGTTCACTCCGGTAGTGTTTTTTAATTGGATGACAAGCTTTCCGCCTTCACCGGCCTTGAGGACTCCATCGCCATTTCCAGGGTTCTGGCTCGCGGTAACGACGGCGAGTTCCGGATTGGCCGTGCCCGGAATACCCAGTGAAGCGACTGCCTGATAAGCCATGGCAATTCCGAAGCCGGAATCGCGGTCGAAACCCGGTGACATGATATCAATCGCCGTGTTTTCCAAAGTGGTTTGAATCTGAGTTGGAGTGAGGGATGGTTTTGCAGATTTGATGAGTGCTGCAATAGCTGCGGCGTGAGGAGCTGCAGCGGAAGTGCCATAGAACGGATTCAGACCAGATTGCGAGGGAAGCGTGGTTGATACTCCATCGGCAGCTGTAATGTCCGGCTTGTTTCGGACAATGCCGCCATTGGTGCCGATGAGAAGATTTCCGGGTGTTATGGCGGTTCCATCCGAATTGAAGAACACCCGGCGTGGCCCATCCGAAGTGAATGGTTCAACAGTATTTCCCGAGTTGAAGGGATTGGGGAACGGCCCCGATGGGAAACCCGATCCGATTCCCGCAGCCGCAGGGGTGGCTGCGACTGAAAACATGCCCGGCGCAGAAACAGCCGAGTGTCCGTGGATTTGACCGGGTGAGGTCTCCGTCAAAAGTCCACCAAGAGTATTGAGGCTGAATGCGAGAGCAGCCGCCGCGTTAGTCTTGAAAACGACGAGATGATCACCGGGATTGAACGATTGCGGTTGGATTATTTCAAAGGGGTTCTGGGCTCCCGTTTGAAGATTGGTTGAGGAAGCTTCGACAATGCCTGTGGGACCGACCAAGAACAGATCATAATCGTTTGACGACATCCCCTGAGGGTCCGCCCAAGTCAGTGTATATGCCGGCCCCGGAGCCGTGACAACGTCGCCGTTTATGGGATTGCCCGCGGTGCCAAAATTGTGAATAGTGCCGGACTTTCCCGTGGAGAAGGCCGGTGAGCCAGCGTCGTTAAAATCGCCCTCAAAATAACCTGAGGTATTCGAATCAAAATTCCCTGAGTTTCCGGCGGAGGAAAAGTAAAGGGCGCCACTGGTGACGACACTGCTTACCGCCTGGGCGACGATACCATCCTGGAACACAGGCTCATCGAAGTAGAGAACGTCGTCAACAATGATGTCGCAACCAGCTGCGCGAAGCGCCTGAATGTTGGAAGCAAAGTTGGCTTCACCAAAATCGGCAGTTGCAAAGTAGAGGTTAGCTCCCGGCGCCATGTCGTAGATGATCTCCAGCATGGCGTCCCCCTCATCAGAACCTGCTGAAAAATCGTCCTGAAGAACGGTGATGCATGGCTGGACCAATGGGATTCCGCATGTCGGTGGCATATCGCCCGTTGATTGGCTACGAGTCAGACCGCCTTGACTGTTTATGCTGTCGGAGAGGACACCGATTTTCAGACCTGATCCGGTCACTCCAAAGGTGCCGCGCGCGTCCGCAGCTCGGTGAGTCGCATCGCCTTCGGTGGTGACGATGCCCTGACCGGTGTTAATTATCACCGGTGGATTTTGGAGCGCTGAGGCCAATTCCGCTCGCACTCTGGCGGCGCGTTGTTCAAAGCCCGGGAAAAGATGCGTTGCCGAAGGAAGTAGCGGCGGGGCGCTATTTCGACCAGGCAAGCTGGCACCGACCGTGATCGAAGCGACCTTCGGCGAAATGAACAATACATCTACTGATGCGGCGATATTTTCAATTTGGTTGGGAGGAATGATTGCACGAATGGCTCGATACTGGGCGCTAGTGTACAAAATCGTCGCACCCGCCGACTGCAGCTGCTTCAACAATTCGTCGGTAACAATTGCCGTGATATCCACAACGATGTTGTTGTTCTGGTCGAGGTCGACGCCTGTGTTCAAATAGGGGATCCCCGGTGCGGCCGCCTGTCCCTGGAGCATCCTCATTGTGTAAAGAACGTTGGAGTCAATTTTCCTCTGCGATGAGGTGCGTGACACCTTCTCAATTTCCAGCATTTCAATCTGCTGGACCGTTAATGCGCTCAAACCATTCGTGTTGAGAGGCTGGTTGGCAGGAGCAGGAGTAGCAATTTCAGGCTGAATTTTCGGCACGAACTTGTGTAGCTTCAGATCGGTGCCCGTGTTTTGAGCGTCTTGCGAGACACCTTGTGCAATTAATCTGTCGGACGCCGCCGAGAAGAACATGACCAGAGAGATGACCATTGCGAGCCGAACGTAGCTGAGGAATTGGTGGGGTTTAAGAGTTGCGGAAGAATTGCTCCACAAGTGCAACACAGGGAAAAGTTTCATGGCAGCCACCCTTCTTCCACAGATGTCTTCAGCCGGGCCATTCTCGAACTGAAGCACCTGAAATCGCAGCTACTTGTGATGCTGGCCAAAACCCTTCTAGCGGAGGCGGGGGAGATACTACACCCAACTTCCATTTATAGGGATTTTATATTGTGGTTACGACATCGCTAGTAGAATAAGCTCTTCATTAAGTACAGAATGGGGGTCCCGCGCCTTTTGCCAAAGCCGTATTCAGATTTGAGCGTCAGCATCGTATCTGACCCGTAACCCAGGTTCTGGAATGCCCAAGGATAGTTCCTGTTGAGGCAAACGCCTCGTGCCATATGGTCCGGGGGATTCGCCCTGCATTCGCCTCATAAACCACGAATTATTTCGTAATTCGACCTGACTTTGGGGCATTATCTTCGTCTATACCTGTAGCTGCCAGGGGGATTCCAGTGACCAAAACCGATAATGAGGGCCACCGCCGAATGGGCGTCATTGGTTGGATTGATACCGTCGTTCGCGACTTGATGTACACGTTCCGCACGCTGTCGCGCACTCCGGGCTTTACAGTGGTGGCCGTTCTGACCCTGGCTCTTGGCATCGGCGCGAATTCCGCGATTTTTACTCTTCTCGACCAAGTCTTGCTGCGGCTCTTGCCCGTCAAGGATCCGCAAGAACTTGTCCTGCTGACGATGCGCGGGGCCCACTACGGCAGCAATTGGGGCGGGAACGCCATCTCGCATCCAATGTTCCGCGATTTTCGCGAGCACAACGAAGTGTTCACTGATATGTTTTGTCGCTTTCCCTACACGGCGAGCCTCACTTCAAACGGCCGAGCGGAACTGGTGCAACTGGAAATGGTCTCAGGCGCTTACTTCCCTGTTCTGGGAATCCGTCCGATTCTTGGCCGGCTGTTCACACCCGATGATGATCGCATTCCCAGCGGGCATCCTTACCTGGTGCTCAGTTATGACTTCTGGCGGAATCGGTTTGCCAGCGACCCCGGGATCGTCGGTAAGGAGTTGTTGCTGAACAATTACAAGTTTGTGGTCGTCGGAGTTGCGCAGCAAGGTTTTGAGGGCGTGGAGCTCGGACGATCGCCAAAACTCTTCGTGCCGATCATGATGCAGCCCCAGGTCATCGTCGGGAATCCGGAAGACATGCTCAAAGAGCGGCGCACTCGATGGGTAAACGCTTTTGGGCGGCTGAAGCCGGGTGTGTCCCAGCAGCAGGCCAAGGCCGCACTGCAGCCGTTCATGCATTCCATGCTGGAGATGGAAGTGCAGCAGGCGGCGTTCAATCATGCGTCGAAGCATGACCGGGAAGAATTTCTGAAATGCTGGATCGACGTGTTGCCCGGCTCGCAGGGCCGATCGTATACGCGGCGCCTGCTTACCACGCCGCTGTGGGTGTTGATGGCCACCACGGGATTCGTCCTGCTTATCGCTTGCGCCAATCTTGCCAATCTGATGCTGGTCCGCAGTTCGGGAAGGATCAAGGAAATCGCAATTCGCCTGGCGATGGGCGCCACGCGCGCGCGGATCATCAGTCAGCTCTTGATTGAGAGCCTTTTTCTTTCTTTGCTCGGCGGCGTTGCAGGTCTGGCGCTGGCGTTTTGGGCGGACCGCGCACTGATTCAAATTTATCTGCCGTCCGATTCGGGCGGGATGAATATCTCGAGTGCGCCGGATCTGCGCATTCTTCTCTTCAACCTGGCAGTGAGCGTGCTTACCGGGGTCGTATTCGGGCTGGTGCCGGCTCTGCAGACCACAAAACCCAACCTGGCGGGGACATTGAAGGATCAAGCCGGCGCGGTGGTGGGCGGCCACAATCGCTTGCGAAAGGCTCTGGTGATTGCGCAAGTGACCCTTTCTCTCGTGCTGCTGGTGGGCGCGGGACTTTTTGTTCGCAGTCTGAGCAACCTGCGCAATCTCGGCCCCGGGTTTCCCATCGAGAATCTGCTCGGCTTCGAGATCGATCCTTCGATGAATGGGTACACAGCGGCCCGCTTGAAAGTGTTTTACCCGCAATTGCTGGAGAGTCTGCGGTCCATTCCGGGGATGCAGTCGGTGGGGCTCGCTTCGCAGCGAATTCTGGAAGACGACGAATGGGATAGCAGCGTGACCGTCGAAGGATTTACACCCGACAAGCCCGAAAACAGCGCCGAGCCGTTCATGAACCAGATCAGTCCGAACTATTTCGCCACGCTGGGTGTGCCCATCGTCGCCGGAAGAGACTTCACACCGCAAGACAACCGCGAGGTCAAGCACAGTGCCGACGCCCATGGCTGGGTGCCCGCTACGGTGATGATCAACGAAAAGTTTGCTAAGAGGTATTTCGCCGGGCGAAATCCTGTTGGCCTGCACCTTGGTTTTGGCACTGACCCAGGAACTCCGACGGACATGGAGATCATCGGCGTAGTCAAGGACATCAAGTACACGAATCTGCGGGACGATATTCCGCCGCAAGCTTTTGTTCCCTATCTTGGAAGTCGCTATCTAGGCGGGATGACCATCTACCTGCGCACCATCGCGGATCCGAAGCAAGTGATTCCTACCGTGCGGTCGAAACTTAGCGAATTGGATTCCAATCTCCCAATTTACGGAATGCGAACGAGCGAAGTGCAGATCAACAATTCCCTTTCCACGGAGCGGATGATCGCCAGCCTGTCTGCGGTCTTCGGCTTCCTCGCTACGCTGCTCGCACTGCTGGGCCTTTACGGGGTGATGGCCTACACCGTTGCGCAACGCACGCGTGAAGTCGGCATTCGAATGGCGCTCGGTGCGGCGCGCGGGAACGTCATCTGGCTGGTCATGCGCGAGGTCCTCCTGCTGGTGGCCATTGGAGCCGTCGCCGGCGTCGCTGTGTCGCTGGCGCTAACGCGCGTAATACAGAGCCAGCTCTTTGGCCTGACTCCGCACGATCCGCTAACGTTGGGCCTGACTACAGCCGCACTGGTTCTGGTTGCGTGTGCAGCCGGTTACGTCCCTGCCTTGCGCGCCAGTCGGCTTGATCCCATTGCAGCCCTGCGATACGAATAGCTGGTGGCTTCCCTAAGACCACAGCCGAGAATACAGCCCAGCGGTGCCTGCGCCCTGCAACACTTGGACTAACCACCATCCAGTTTCACAGCCCGAGTGAGTGAGGTAGACTCCCACACTGGAACTAGTGCAAAATCTCGGACTGGTCATACCCTTACAGACCTGCTTCTAAACTCAAAGGAGGAAGTAAATGGCTGAACCAAATTCCGCCGCAACAGAAATCGAGATTTCTCGTGAACGTCTGGCGGAGCTATTAAATGAGGACCTATCGCGTGAATATCAAGCCATCATCGCCTACGTGGTGTACTCGCAGGTGCTCAGCGGCGCCCAATACATGGACATCGCCGCCCAACTCGAAATCCACGCCAAGCAAGAACTGGATCATGCGCTGATTCTCTCAAGGCAAATTGATTACCTCGGCAAAATGCCAGCGGTCACTCCCAAACCTGTACGCACGTCGAAAGATCCGAAGGATATGCTCCGGTACGATCTCGATAATGAAAATGAAACGATTCGCAATTACCGCGATCGGGTGCGGCAATGTGAGGCGCTGGGAGAATACGCGTTGGCGGAGCAGATTCGTCAGATCCTGATGCAGGAGCAGGACCATCAAATCGATTTGGCCACTGCTCTCGGAGAGAAAGTGCCCGATCTCGGCGGTGGACCTAAGGCACGCAAGTTACGCGCACGTCGCTAGTGCTACTCCCACTATGGCTGTGGTTGGGACTGCCCTTATCGCAGCCGGCGTCGCAGTGAATCTTTTTTCTGTGTGGCATCACCTTCAACTAATCTGGTCTTTGGACCTGGGATACGCGGCACGTCCTCATACCACGACGCTGGCCGTGGCAACGTCCCTGTTCCTGGCGCTGGCCGGAATAGGAGAGGCGATTTATCTGCTTTCAGTTCGCGGTCCCGCGCATATGAATTCCTGAAACGATTCCCCAAGTAACAAGGAGACAGTTATGGCAGTGACCACAGAAAACGGCATCGTCTCGATTCCCAGCAATCACTCGGTGGACCAGGCGGTGGAAAAGCTCAGGGGCATCCTGCAAGCGAAACAGGTCACGCTGTTCGCGCTGGTGGACCATAGTGGAGAAGCGGAAAAGGTAGGAATGAAGATGCGTCCCACGAAGCTGCTGATTTTCGGCAACCGTAAAGGTGGAACACCTCTCATGCTGGCCGCTCCCACCAGTGCTATAGACCTGCCCCTCAAAATTCTGATTTGGGAAGACGCCAACGGAAAAGTTTGGGTTTCTTACAATGCTCCGGCCTATTTGCAGGGGCGGCACGGCATCCCTGAGGAATTGCTGCAAAACATAGCGGTCGTTGAGACTCTTGCGGCTAAGGCTGCGGAATAGTAAGGATCCGTTCTGTAGGCGGAATTCTCAGCCGATTTGGAATTGCAGTCGTCCCATAGCGAGCCGTACAAGGCAAGCGCGTCCGCCGTGCCAATGTTTCACGGAGTCGCTCTTAAGGCTTTTAGTGCTCCGCCCCAGGCAATCACTTCGTCGGCCATCAAATGTACGGCCTTGTCGTGCTTTTCGTGCGGCTTAAAGATCGTGTAGTTCTCAAAGTCAGTGGACAAGGACAGCGCCACCTGTGCCCGCACGTCGGCGACCTTGATTTCGCCCATCACCAACCTCAAATTCTCGACTGCCCGGACACCGCCCGCGCCGCCGTATCCGACAAATCCCGCGGATTTGTTGCCACATTCGTGGAAGAGAAAATCGATGGCATTCTTCAGAGCTGCCGAGGTGGCATGGTTGTATTCGGGGGTGACAAAAATGTAGGCGTCGAGCGAGGCAATTTTCTCGCTCCAAGTTTTCGTATGTTGATTCGTGTACTGATGCCGCATGGGTGGGACGGGTTCATCGAGGAGCGGCAGCTTGTAATCTTCAATGTCGACAATCTCGAACTCCGCGTCGTTCCGGGTCTTCAGGATGTCGAGCACCCACTTTGCCACGGCCGCGGCCTTACGTCCCGGTCGCGTGCTACCTACGATGATTCCGATGTTCAGCATGTGTGTCTCTCCCTTCCGGTGCGCGTGGGCCTTCTTGTGGGAAGGTCAATATCTCTGCATCGAGATAGATGTATGAGTTCGCTTTTGAGATTCATAGTCTCGACTCGTGAGACGCAGTGATTCGACCTGACAGATCCAAGCCGTTGCGTTCAATCGCTCAGGTGAGTTGAGATAGTTGAATTCGTCCGCTGGGATGGCCGTCGGAAAATCAGAGGGCTTACATATGGGCCAGCGGAGCGATCTATTGTTCAAAGTCGATTCCGAGCAAACGATGGACAAACTAAGTGACGCACGAAAACGGAGGGGGTATACTGGCGGCGGTTGAGTTTCATAGCGAGTAACGAGGTGCTCCATGCGCCTGATAAAGCTATCAATCAGTATTTCCCTGCTGCTTACCACTCTAGCCTTTTCTGCACCCTCCACTCGAGCTCAAGATACGGATGAGTCCTCTGCGGGGCGAAGAGGAACTGCTCCGCGAAGCTCGGCCGATAAGTACCACGCGCACGCAAAACATGAAGGCGTGAGCATAGGAGCAGAGCTGCTGACTCGCAAGGAAGTGTCGAAGGAGTTTGCCGAGGATGTGAATCGCTGCTGCTTTGTGGTGCAAGTCGCTGTGTATCCGCAGAATAATGAAGCGCTGAATGTTTCCCTCGATGACTTTACATTGGTTGAGGAAGGGACCGACACACCGATCAGACCAGAGGGCGCGACGGTGATTTCGGCCAGGCTGGAAAAGGAGAAAGGCTCGAACCGCGGTGTGGAAACCACCACGAGCGCAGGCGTTGGATATGAGTCGGGGACCTACATTGACCCTTTGACGGGTCAACCTGTCCATGTACATGGCGTGAGCACTTCTGCCGGCGTGGGAGTAGGCGTGGGAGACCGCGCTCCAGCGACAGTTGCCGAGCAGGACCGCGAAGTGATCGAGCGCGAGTTGAGCGAGAAGGGTCTTCCTGAAGTGAAGATCGCGGTTCCGGTATCCGGGTATCTGTACTTTTCTCTTCCCAAGCAGAAAAAGGATGCGAAATATCACCTGGAGTATGTGGTGAAGAGCGAAACCCTGAAGTTACAGCTTCAGTAATTGCCCTCGACCGCCCTGCCTGCTGAGCCGGATTACTGTTTTGACTTTGGATTGTCGCCCTTTCTCTCTCTCCTTCATTGCAACTTCCTGGACAACGTCGTCAACTCAGACCAGTCCTTCTAATCCCTTGGCATTGTGCGAAGGGTTGATCCATGGCCAGCCTTCGGGCTGTGCACCAGCTTGCGGTTCACGGGATTGAAATGCACGTAATGAAGCTCCTCGATCTTCAAGTCGACGACGCCTACCAAAAGCCTCGCAACAAGCGCAGACCTTGGCGTAGCGGATCCCCATTTAACCGTACAGTATAACGTCCTGTACCATTTTTAGACTTCCGGCCAGTGGTCTGCCTTTCCCTAATGGGTAGGATTGAATGATTACTAATGTTTCTACTTGGGGTTCGGGGGAGAGAGCATTGTTCAAGCGAGGCAAGGAGTGGAGAAGCAGCTTAGGACTCGTTTTACTGATCCTTATATCGGCGAAAACCGCTTGGCCACAAGGTCGACAAGCTGCGCAAGTCGCGCAGGTTCCACAGGTGAAGCACGTTATTCTGGTCATTGAAGAAAACACCAACTATGCCGATATTTGCGGGCCGAACAACACCAGCATGGTGTTTCTGTGCAGCTTGAAGCCGCAGGGCAGCTTTTCAGCCAACTATTTCGCGCCCACCCACCCATCCATCGGCAACTACAACGACCTGGGTTGGGGCGTGGTAACGACCAACGACGACACTTGCAATCCCACCACCTGCGTATTTCCCTTCACCGGGAACAACATTGTGAGGGCGGTGCAGGCGGCCGGCAAGACATGGAAGGGATACGCGGAAAGCCTGCCGAGCACGTGCGACTTCGGAGCAGGAAGCGGACAGTATGCCCCCAGGCACAGCCCGATTCCGTACATTTCCGATGTACAGAGCAACTGTCAGAACCGCTACGTTGCTTTTGAGGATGCCAATTTGGGGTTTGCCAAGGATCTGGCCAACAACACACTGCCCAATTTCTCGTTTATCACTCCCAACTTGTGCGACGACGGGCACGACTGCACGCTGCCTGGAAGTCCGATTCCGGACCAGTGGCTGCAATTGAATGTGATTCAACCCCTGCAAAGCGGCGGGCACCTGGATCCAGTGACGGGCGACACGGTGCTGATCGTTACGGTGGATGAATCGGGGAACGACAACACCAACGGGGGCGGCGCAGTTTACTGGTTCATGATGGGCTTGGGCGTGAAGCAGAATTACCAGTCGACCGGCCCCAGCGTTGCGCCCGGGTTTTATTCGCATGAAAGCACTTTGCGAGTTATCGCCGAGCTGGTGGGCGCAAGTATTGTTGGATTGGGCGGAGCTGCGAATGCC
>Ga0209167_10000170_pt1 | contig 63313 bp, 66 predicted proteins | sample Coa_R1_9_FD_187154 | JGI IMG/M metagenome (GOLD analysis project Ga0209167, IMG submission 187154) | Surface soil microbial communities from Centralia Pennsylvania, which are recovering from an underground coalmine fire - Coalmine... | ecosystem: Environmental > Terrestrial > Soil >... | reverse complement strand
CGGAATTGACGCTGCCATGCGGGAGGCGACCTCAGGGCTTGAGAACCGCCGCGCCAAGGATTTGCCCTGTCCGCAATTTCCTCAGAACGTCGTTGGCTTCGGCAAGCGGGAACGCGGACGTCTCGGTCCGCACGCCGGCCTTTGGTGCAACTTCCAGGAAATCCAGTCCGTCCTGGCGGGTGAGATTGGCAACCGATACCAATTGCCGTTCTTCCCAAAGCAGATGGTACGGAAAGCTTGGGATGTCGCTCATGTGAATGCCGGCGCAGACCACCCTGCCGCCCTTGCGCACCGCGCGCAGCGCCGCCGGAACCAATTCTCCGGCCGGTGCGTAGATGATGGCCGCATCAAGCGGAGCGTCGGGAACCTGGTCGGAAGCGCCGGCCCAGGCCACCCCCAATTTGCGGGCAAATTCCTGCGCCGCGGTGTCGCCCGATCGGGTGAAGGCGTAAACGGTGCGTCGCTGCCAGAGCGCGACCTGGGCAACAATGTGCCCGGCGGCGCCAAAGCCATAGATACCGAGCCGCTTGGCATCTTGCGTCATCACCAGCGAGCGCCAGCCGATCAGGCCGGCGCACAACAGAGGAGCGGTCGAGACATCGTCGCCTTCTTCGCCGAGCGGAAAGGCGTAACGGCTGTCCGCGATGGTGTGCGTGGCAAAGCCGCCGTCCCGCGTATAGCCCGTGAAAAGCGGACGGTCGCAGAGATTTTCCATGCCGTCCTTGCAGAAGCGGCAAACGCCGCAGGTGTAACCAAGCCAGGGGATTCCGACGCGGTCGTCAAGGCGGTGCGTGGTGACGCCGCGGCCGAGCAGGTCGACACGGCCGACGATTTCGTGGCCGGGGATGATGGGATATCTGATGTTGGGCAATTCGCCGTCGACGACGTGAAGGTCGGTGCGGCATACCCCACACGTGCTCACCCGGACGCGGATATCTCCGTCGCCGGGAAGGGGATCGGGGCGTTCCTGCATTTGCAGGGGCGCGCCCGGCGCCGGTAACACCATCGCACGCATGACGTTTCTCCGGACAACGGGCGGCCCGCAAGGGCAACTTATTAAATCTAATAACGCCGGCGGGCGAGCCAAGGTTTGACCTCAATCAAGGCCGATCCTTGTAGATGTGGTGGGGTGCCGGCGAGCTCGAATGGCTCGTAGTGACTTTTAGGAGGACCGACCATGACATTGAAATCCCTGATTCCCGTTGGAAACGAACGCGGCGTCGCGCGTTTCTCATCCAATCCATTCTCTGCCTTGCAGCAGGAAGTCGACCGCCTGTTCGAGGGTTTCTCCCGAGGTTTTGCCGGCTTCCCTTCGCGTGAGCTGATGCCGAGCATGGACGTCAGCGAAACCGACAAGGAGATCGAGATCACGACCGAGTTGCCGGGTCTTGAAGAAAAGGACATTCAGTTGAATGTTTCCGACGACGTTCTCACCATCCGCGGCGAGAAGAAGAGCGAGCGCGAAGAGACCAAGAAGGACTATCATCTGGTTGAACGCAGCTACGGTTCGTTCACCCGATCCGTCGAGTTGCCGAACGGCGTGAACGCGGACAGCATCAAGGCCGTGATGTCGAAGGGTGTATTGAAGGTGACGGTGCCCAAGCCCGCGCCGGCCCAGACCAAGAAGATCGATATCAAGGCGGCGGCCTGAGGGCCAAATGTCTCTGTAGAAAAAATGCGCTGCCGCATTGCGGCGGCGCATTTTCGACGTTGGAGCGCAGATGCCGGGCCTATCCTTGGTTGGCGCCGGTTTGACCGAGATCAACTAGGCCTCCCGGTAAGACCCTATTCTGTCGGCCTGAAGGAGAAACCCCCATGGCGATCAAGGATGTTCTGTTGCCGCTGACCGGTGAGCCCAATGCGGCAGCGATTGCCGCGATCGAGAAGTGCACGGCGGTGGCCGGCGATTTCGGGGCCCGGGTCACCGCGATAGCTGTGGAAGAAGATATTTTGGTCCGGCCGAAGGTCGTGATTTCTTCCGATATCGACAATGCCGAAGCGGCTGCGGCCGTGCGCAGTGTGTCGGATGCACGCGGCCTGTTGAAGGCATTCGATGCGGCGGCGAACCGCTTTAGCGTTCGTAACGAGCAGCGAATCAGCCGGTTCTCGTTGGCGGACATTCCTGCGAATTTCGTCGAGCCAGCACGGCTTGCGGATTTGTCGCTTTTTTCGGTCAAGCCGGACGACAGCCGATCTGAGAAAATCCTGGAGCGGCTGATCTTCGAATCGGGCCGGCCGATCCTGATCTGCCCAGAGGATAGAGCGCGCGAACTCGCGGTCGCCTTTGATCGCGTGGCAATCGCGTGGGATCATACCGCGCCGGCGGCGCGTGCGGTGGCTGACGCTCTGCCATTGCTTCAGGAAGCCACTGAGGTGCGCGTCTTCACCGCAACAGACGACAAGACGCCAACTGAGACGGAATCCGGAACCGCCCTCGTGCGCCATCTCGCGGAACACGGAATCGACGCGACGTTCGAGACGGTCAAGATCGCCGGCAGTTCGGTCGGGAAGGTATTCGAGGCCTATGTGAGGAAGAACAGAATCGATCTTCTGGTCATGGGGGCTTACCGCCACTCCCGCCTCAACGAAATTGTCTGGGGCGGTGCCACCAAAACCGTCATCGGGCAGCCACCCTGCTGGGTTATGATGTCGCGTTAGCGCGATCGCCCCGCCAGCACAGAAGGCCCGATGTCAACTTATCGCCTGAAAAATCTGCTCGCGCCGCGCTCGCTTGCATTGGTTGGAGCAAGTCCGCGGAAGGGCTCCGTCGGTCGCTCGGTTTTGCGCAATATTCGCAACGCGAAGTTCAAGGGCGAGTTCGGCTTGGTGAATTCGCATTATGCGGAGATCGACGGCGTTGCCACCGTCAAAAGCCTCCACCAATTGCCGTTCGTGCCAGAGCTTGCGGTGATCACGACGCCGGCCGCGACCGTGCCTGGCCTCATCGAGGAAGCCGGACAACTCGGCGCCGCCGGTGCGGTGATCATTCCGGCCGGGCTCGGCCACGGCGGCGGATCGCTCGCCGAGGCCGCCGATCGGGCCGCGCGCAAATATGGCATGCGCCTGATCGGACCGAATTGCCTTGGCATCCTGGTGCCCGGTGTGGACCTCAACGCCAGCTTCTCTGCGCACATGCCCCTTGCCGGAAATCTCGCGCTGATCTCCCAATCGGGAGCGATCGCGACCGGCATGGTCGACTGGGCCGCACAACGTGCGGTGGGATTCTCGGCGATCATTTCCATCGGCGACCAACTCGACGTCGATATCGCCGATCTCCTCGATTACTTTGCGCTCGACGGCCGGACGCGCGCGATCCTGCTCTATGTCGAGGCGGTCAAGGATGCCCACAAATTCATGTCCGCGGCACGCGCCGCGGCGAGGGTCAAGCCGGTCGTCGTCGTCAAATCCGGCCGCATGGCGCTGGGGGCGAAGGCGGCAGCCACGCACACCGGGGCGCTCGCCGGTTCCGATGCGGTATACGATGCCGCGTTTCGTCGCGCCGGCGTGCTGCGGGTGTCGGATTTGCGTGAATTGTTCGACTGCGCCGAGACGCTGGGGCGGGTCGGTTCGCCGCCGGGAAAGCGGCTTTCGATCCTGACCAATGGCGGCGGTGTCGGCGTGCTCGCGGTCGATGAGCTTTGCGAGCTTGGCGGAATCCCTGCCGCGATCACGCCGGAGATCCGCGAAAAGCTCAATGCCGTTCTGCCGCCGACCTGGTCGGGATCAAATCCCGTCGATATCGTCGGCGATGCCGATTCAGCACGCTACGCGGCGGCGCTGGAAGTTTTGCTTGCGGACCCCAACAACGACGCGATCCTGGTCATGAATGTTCAGACCGCAATCGCGCCGGCCGACGAGATCGCAGCAACCGTGGCCGCTATCGTCAGGACATACCGCGAGCAGCGCCGCAAGGCGGCCAAGCCGGTGCTCGCCGTGTGGGTCGGCGCCGACCAGAAGATCGGTGACATGCTGAGCAGTGCCGGCATTCCCAATTACCCCACCGAGGACGACGCGGTCCGCGGCTTTATGTATCTGGTCAGGCACCGCGAGGTGATAGCGGCGCTGGCGCAGGTTCCGCCGGCGATGCCGAGCGATTTTGCGCCCGACATCGAGGTGGCCCGCGGCATCGTTGCCACAGCCCTTGCCGATGGCCGCCAGTGGCTCGACCCGATCGAAATCAAGCGGCTGTTTGACGCCTACGGCATCGCAATGGTGCCGACCTTTGCCGCGGCCGATGCCGAGCAAGCGGTCGTTCACGCCAAAAGCCTGTTCGCGCAAGGCGCGACAGTTGTGCTCAAGATCATGTCGCGCGACATCGTGCACAAATCCGATGTCGGCGGCGTGGTGCTCAACCTCACCACGCCGGACGCCGTTCGCGCGGCCACCGCCGACATCATCGCACGCGCAAAGGCGCTTCGGCCCGAAGCGCGGATCGCCGGGGTGATCGTGCAGGCGATGGTGGTGCGGCCGAAGGCACGGGAACTCATTCTCGGCCTTGCCGACGATCCGACCTTCGGTACGGTCGTGGTGTTCGGCCGCGGCGGCACGGCGGTCGAGATCATCAACGACAAGGCGCTGGCGCTCCCGCCGCTCGATCTGCAACTGGCGCGCGGCCTGATCGAGCGCACCCGCGTGTCGCGGCTGTTGCGCGGCTATCGGGACGTGCCCGCGGTCAAAGAGGACGCGGTGGAAACGGTTCTGGTCAAGATCGCGCAGATGGCCGCCGATATTCCCGAAATTCGCGAGCTCGATATCAACCCGCTGCTGGCAGATGAGAATGGCGTGTTGGCGGTCGATGCGCGCGTCGCGGTAGGAAAGGTGACGCGGAAATTCGCAGGTTCAGGTCCCGCCAATTTCGCCGTGCGGCCATACCCGTCGCAATGGCAGCGGCATATCGAGGTCAAGGACGGCTGGCGGGTCTTTGTCCGTCCAATCAGGCCCGAAGACGAGCCGCAGCTTCATGAGTTCCTCAAACACGTCACCAGCCAGGATCTGCGGCTGCGTTTCTTTGCCCCGATGAAGGAATTCACCCACGAATTCATCGCGCGGCTGACCCAGCTCGACTATGCCCGCGCGATGGCCTTTGTCGCGTTCGACGGGGCTTCCGGCGAAATGGTCGGCGTGGTGAGAATCCACTCGGACTCGATTTACGAGAACGGCGAATACGCCATTCTGCTCCGATCCGATCTCAAGGGCAGGGGGCTCGGCTGGGCCTTGATGCAGCTTATCATCGAATATGCGAGGTCCGAAGGCCTTAAAATGATCTCGGGCGATGTGCTTCAGGAAAACGCGATCATGCTGGAGATGTGTCGCAGCCTCGGTTTCGAGATCAAGACCGATCCGGTCGATCCCGGCATTTGCGATGTGAGACTGAAGTTGTAAAGGGTCGGCGTCATTCCGGGGCGCGCGTGAGCGCGAACTACGATGTGCACCTGCACATCGGAGAATCTCGAGATTCCGGGTCTGGTCCTTCGGACCATCCCGGAATGACGAAAGTCAATCTACGGACGATCATTCCTGTTCTGACGTGTCCGGCTTCGCGGCAGCCCGCGGTTTCTTCAAACTTTTGATGATGATGGTGATCAGGGGGATTATCAGCGACGGCAGAATGCCGTGCAGGGGATTATGGATTGCGCCCGATAGCCGCAACTGCAACGCACGCGTCTCGATCTGCAGCGCGTCGACAGCAGCGCTGTGGATTTCGTTCGCGAGCTCGAGTTCGCGCCCCGATGGCGATCGCGCGGCGATCGCAAAAAGAATCGCTGCGATCACGAAATTGGCCACGCCGAGAATGGCTGCGGCGTAGATCGCGCTCCAGACCTGAACCAGCGCAAAATAGGCCGCCAGCTCCAGCATCAAGAGACCAAAGGCCGCGATCAGCGCGGCAAACGCCCGAATCCCAAGGCCGACAAGCAGATGTTTCAGCCGGATATCGGCGATGATCCGGTCGGTGCGCCAGAGCACGCGCAGATGTTTGACGACGTTCTCCGTATTCACAGTTAGTGTCTCCTCAACATGAAGCCGACGACGACGCCGAGCGCAAAGGCCGACGCAAGCGTCGTGATGGGCCGCTCGGAGACGATATCCCCGAGCCGCTCCTCCTGTTCGCTCAAGGTCTCGCCGAGATCGTTCAGCGCGGCCTTGATCTGGTCGGAAAGCGCCTCCGCCTGCGCCTTTGAGGCGTCGAAAATCGCCTCACCGCCTGCGTTGAGCAGCCGCGATACCTCGTTTTTGAGGGCCTGCAACTCGTCATTCAGTTCCCCGGAATCAAACATCGGCCTTACCTTTGTTGTCTCGTATTGGGGAGTTTAGGTAGGCACCCTTTTGTCACACTTGATTTGCGTCAACCATGGAGGCGGGTTTCGGCCTTGAGGCAGGTCAAGTTGAGGGCGGCAGCCAGCGCTTAGAGATAGCCATTGTATTGAAGAGGAACACAAATCTTGACTTCTTCCCCTCTGTTAACCGCCATGCCGTCCGGCGATGTGCTTGAACTGCGTCCAGGCGGAGCCTGGACCGCCGCCCATGCCGCGACGCTTGAGGTTCTTTCCAATTCGGTCGCAAGTGAGCTCGAACAGGCCAAGGCGGTTAAACTCGATATGGCCGGCGTGCGCGAGCTCGATACGCTCGGCGCCTGGCTACTTGAGAAAATATCGCGGCGCGCGACGGCTTCGGGCCAACGCGCCGAGATCGTCGGCGTTGCCGACAATTATGCCGGCTTGATCGCGGAGGTGCATCAGGTCAATCGCCGCAACCCGGTTCCGGTTCCACCGCTCAACCCTGTTATCGCGAACTTGAACGACATCGGCCGCAGTACGCTCGGCGCGAGGGAAGACGTCGGCGTGTTCCTGCAGATGCTGGGTTCGCTCGCTCTCGCCCTTGTCGGCGTGCTGCGGCGGCCGCGATCGCTGCGGCTGACGTCGCTGGTCTATCAGCTTTACAGGGTGGGCTTTCAGGCGATCCCGATCATGGTGCTGATCACTTTCCTGATCGGCGCCATCATCGCCCAGCAGGGTTTTTTCCATTTCCGAAAATTCGGCGCCGATTCCTATGTCGTCGACATGGTCGGCATTCTGGTATTGCGCGAGCTCGGTGTGTTGATTGTCGCGATCATGGTCGCCGGCCGTTCGGGGAGCGCCTATACCGCCGAACTCGGATCGATGAAAATGCGCGAGGAAATCGATGCGCTGTCCACCATGGGCCTCGACCCGGTCGAGGTTCTGATCCTGCCGCGCATCCTTGCGCTGATTTGCGCCCTGCCGATTCTCAGTTTCATCGGGTCGATCGCGGCGCTCTATGGCGGCGGGCTGGTGGCGCAGCTCTACGGCGACATGGGTCCGGCGATCTATATCGCGCGTCTCCATGACGCCGTCTCGGTCACGAGCTTCAAGGTCGGCATCATCAAGGCGCCGTTCATGGCGCTCGCGATCGGCATCGTCGCCTGCAGCGAGGGGCTGCGCGTCAAGGGAAGCGCGGAATCGCTCGGCAAGCAGACCACGACATCGGTGGTCAAATCGATCTTCCTGGTGATCGTGCTCGACGGATTGTTTGCCGTGTTTTTCGCATCGATCGGAATGTAACGATGTCAGCAGCCGCGTCTTCTCCGCAATTTGCGATACGCGTCAAGGATCTGGTGGTCGGTTTCGGCCGGCAGATCGTGATCGACCATCTGTCGCTCGATGTCCGCCGCGGCGAGATTCTCGGGCTGGTCGGCGCTTCCGGCGGCGGCAAGACGGTACTGATGCGAACCATCATCGGGCTCATTCCGCGGCGAAGCGGGGAAATCGAGGTGATGGGCGCTGCGATCGGGCGCAGCGCGGATAGCAGCACCCAGAGCGCGGCCGGGCGATGGGGCATCCTGTTCCAGCAGGGCGCGCTGTTCTCATCCTTGACCGTGCGGCAGAACGTCCAGTTTCCGCTTCGCGAAAATCTCAATCTGTCGCAGGGGCTGATGGATGAGATCGCCATCGCCAAGCTCGAAATGGTTGGGCTTGCGCCCGAGGATGCCGACAAGTTTCCTGCCGAATTGTCGGGCGGCATGACCAAGCGCGTGGCGCTGGCGCGGGCGCTCGCGCTCGATCCCGCGATCGTATTTCTCGACGAGCCGACTTCGGGTCTTGACCCGATCGCGGCCGGCGAGTTCGACGCATTGATCAAGACGCTACAAGAGACGCTGGGGCTGACGGTGTTCATGGTGACCCATGATCTCGCCAGCATGTATACCGAATGCGATCGCGTCGCGGCGCTGGCGGACGGCAAGATCGTCGCCATCGGACCGATGCATGAACTCCTTCAATCCGAGCATCCCTGGGTGCGGGCCTATTTTCACGGCAAGCGCTCGCAGATGCTGCAACCCCAAGCGAGCTGAAAAAGAAATGGAAACCCGCGCTCCCTACGTTGTTGTCGGCGCCTTTGTGCTGGCGACCATCTTCGCCGTGTTCGGCTTTGTGTACTGGCTGAACAACACCGGCGGGCTTGGCCCGCGTAAGACCTATCACGTCCAGTTCGACGGCCCGGTGCCGGGGCTCCTGGTTGGGGCCGGTGTGCTGTTCAACGGCATCCGCATCGGCGAGGTGACGGATCTCGCTCTAGCGCCGGATAATCCCCGCCGCGTCAATGCGACGATCTCGGTTGCTTCCAGCACGCCGGTGCGCTCCGATACCAAGGTCGGTCTGGAATTCCAGGGCCTGACCGGCGTGCCCGTGGTCGCGCTGGAGGGTGGCGTGCAGCTTGGCAATATCGGCGAGGTGCCGACCCTGATCGCCGAGCCCGGCGCGGGACAGAGCATGACGCAGGCGGCCCGCGATGCATTGCGCAAAGTCGATTCGGTGCTCAGCGAAAACTCCGAGCCGCTCAAGGACACCATCGCCAATTTCAAGGTGTTCTCGGAGGGGCTTGCGCGCAACACCGGCAAGCTCGACAGCATCGTTGCCGGTATCGAGAAGATGACGGGCGGCGGCACGCCGGCGCAGAAGCTCACCTACAACCTGCGCGCGGCACAGGGTTTTGCCGCCCCGACCAGGGCGATCAAGGGACAATTGGCGCTTCCAGAGCCGACGGCGGTGGCGATGCTGGAGACGCAGCGGATGCTGTTCTCTCCGGTCAAGGAATATCCGGATTTCGCCGAGTTCGTCTGGGCCGACGCCATTCCAAAGCTGCTGCAGGCAAAACTGATCGAGAGCTTCGAGAACTACGATATTGCACACGCACCCTTGCGGGCTGCGGATATCGGTCAGGCCGACTTCCAGCTCCTGATCGACGTCAGGAATTTCCGCATCGACACCGATTCGCAGGCGGTGGCGCAGATCGGATTGTCGGCGAGAATCGTCGACAAGAATGGAAAGGTCATAGCTTCCCGGCTGTTCGAGCAAAGCGAGAGGCTCGACCGCATCGAGCCGCAGGTGGCGGTTACGGCCTTCAACGAAGCGTTCGGGCGGTTGGCGAAAGACATGATCGCCTGGACCGTCCAGGTGCTGTGAGCCTGAGAGGACCTATTCGAGCGTCTTAAGGTACGACAGGAGATCGTGGATCTGGTCGGGGTTGAGCTCGAATGCCGGCATTTCGGCGTGACCGGTATAGATACCTTCCGCCAACGCTTCGCTCAGCGTTTCGATCGGGTAGCGCAAATGCAGGGTCCGAAAGGGCGGCGCAATCTTGAGCGGGCTGTCGCTCACGCGATCGATCGCATGGCACCGTCCGCAATGGGAGTGCGCATAGGCCTTGCCGCGCTGCTCGGCCGGCGAGATAGCCCAGGCCGGGGCCGTCGCAAGCAGCGCGACGAGGATCTGACGCAGGGCAAATCGCAGCATCGCTAGGCGGCCCTTTCCATATGCGAAGCAGGCATTCCAATAAGTGCTTGATATGGCCCTGACGATCCCGATCGTTTGATCTGCATCAACCCCGATAGGGGCGATGGGATATGATCCGATCATTCGCGGGTTCAGCGCGCAAGGGTATCCGGAGCGCGGCCCATCCTGGAGCAAGGCATGATGACGTCCCTGGTCACGGGCGAACCGAATGACCATCCCTGCACCGAATGTGCGGTACGCCGGCTCAGTGTCTGCGCGGCCCTCGACAAGGCCGACCTGCGGGAGTTGGCGCATTTAGGACGCCACGTCCATTTCGGGGCAGGCGATACCGTGTTCGCCCAGGAGGAGATGACGACATCTTTTTACAATCTGCTTGATGGCGTCATGCGGCTTTACAAACTGCTTCCCGACGGCCGCCGGCAAATCATCGGATTTGTGCTGCCCGGAGACTTCCTGGGATTGTCGGCTTCAATCCATCATAACTTCGCCGCCGACGCGATCGGGCCGGTGGAGCTTTGCCAGTTCTCCAAATCCGCGTTTGCGCGATTTAGCAAGGACAGGCCCGACCTGCTACGTCGCGTCAATGAATTGGCGGTTCGCGAACTGGGCCAGGCGCAGAACCATATGGTCCTGCTGGGACGGCGTTCGGCGGAGGAAAAAGTGGCGACCTTCCTGATCACCTGGCGCGATCGGCTGGCCCGGGTCAACGGGCCCTCGCAAGCGGTATCCCTGCCGATGAGCCGTCAGGACATCGCCGATTACCTCGGCCTGACCATCGAGACGGTCAGCCGGACCTTCACCAGGTTCGATCGCGATGGAGTGATTGAAATCATGCCGGGCAGCGTCTGCCTGAAGGATCCCGCACGCGCCGAAGCTCTCGCGGCGGCTTGACCGAAGCACCGGCGCCGAAGGCGCCCTTCCGATTTGATCCGAATCAATGACCGCCGAGCGGCGCGCCGGGGATGATGGCATCGACTCATAGGAGGTCCTGATGCCTTTCGATGCGATAGTGCTGAGCGCGGCCGTGGTGGCGGTTTTTGTTGTATTTGCGGGCGTGGTCGCCTGGGGTGACTATCAGACCCAGCCGGATCGCCTGAAGGCGTCCTCTCACAGGCGCTGAATGGAATCCGAAAGCACGACGCCTTATTGGCGCGGCGCCCACCGTGGGTGGCGCCCTAAGGCCAGCTTGCGATTGATTTCGTCAAAAAGAGCAACCAGAGATAGCGATGGGCGTCTTTTCCCAAGAGGGCCTTCCGTCTGTCGCATCGCTTGAACGGCTCCCCCCAACAAGGCCCAATACGCTTGTCCTGCCGTCATCTTTGGTTAATTTAGCCCCATGGGCGGACGCCCCAAGACATCCGGCCTTCACATTCTCCGCCCGAATATGATGATACCATGATCATGTTCGGAGCCGTCCCATGCCGGCTCCGCTTTTCGGAGATTTGATTGGCGTGCCTCAGGACAAGACGCAGCAAGCTCGGCAGTTCCCGGGCAACAAATTGGCGGTGCTACGCAAGCATCCGATTTTCTGCGATCTGGATTCTGAGGCACTCGACCAGCTCTGCCGCTACGCCAAGCCGGTCTCGCTGAAGCGCGGCGCCACGATCTATTCCAAGGGTGATCCCGGCAACAGCCTCTACGTGGTCGTATCGGGTACCGCGAAGATGAGCATCTCTTCGCCCGATGGCCGCAGCGCTATCTTGAATTTGATCGGACCCGGCGAGATATTCGGGGAAATCGCCTTGCTCGATGGGCGCGAGCGGACGGCCGATGCGATCGCAAACACCAATTGCGAGGTCTTCATCATCGACCGTCGCGAATTCATCCCCTTTGTGCGAAGCCAGCCGGCGCTGGCGATGAAGTTCATCGAACTGCTGTGCGGGCGGCTGCGATGGACCAGCGACCAGGTCGAACAGATCATTCTTCAGGACCTGCCGGGCCGGCTGGCCAGCGCGCTGATCCGCCTCACCGAAAGGCACAAGGCCGCGCAGGGCGGCCGCACCATCGCGATCACCCAGCAGGAAATCAGCGAGATGGTCGGCATGACCCGCGAGAGCATCAACAAGCAGTTGCGGGCGTGGGCGGCACGCAACTGGGTTCGTCTCGAACATGGTGCGATCGTTGTCCTCGATTTCGAGTCGCTTCAGGCGCTCGCGGGAACCGGCGGCGAAGCTGGTTAGCTATCCTTGCGCGAAAGCCGATGTGAAGCAGGTCACACTCACCGGGCGCGCGCTACGCTAAGCAGGCATGGGGTACATCCGCTGAAGTGGAGGCATCCATGCACGGTTCACTCAACAAGTCAGATAAGAGCGACAAGAGCATCTACGAGAAATGGGGCATCGGATTTCTTGCCTTGCCCTTAATTCTCCTGATTGTCCTGTTTGCTCTCGCGGTCATCCAGCCGGTTTCCTCAAACTGGATAGCGGAAGCCGTACAGGCCGAGTTGACGGGCACCGACGTCCTGCCTGACGTAGCTCCGACGCAGCTCGCACGTCCGGCGATGCAATTCCGCGACGCTCGAGCCAATTGACGGACGGCTCGAAAGCGCTTTCTCGCTATCAGAGATAGCCAGCGCCGGCTTCCGCGGCGAAACGGCCCGGATCGCCTTCCCAGACGATCCGGGCATGTTCCAGCACATACACCCGGTCGGCGTGCGGAAGCGCGAAGGTGACGTTCTGCTCGCCCAGCAACACGGTGATCTCCGTGGTCTGGCGCAGCCGCTCGAGTGCCTTTGACAATTGCTCGAGAATGACCGGAGCCAGCCCCAGCGTCGGTTCGTCGAGGATCAGGATCTTGGGCTGCATCATCAGCGCGCGGCCGATCGCCAGCATCTGCTGTTCGCCGCCGGAAAGCGTCTGCGCCATCTGGCCCTGACGCTCTTTGAGGATCGGAAACAGCTCGAACAGCCAGGCGAACTGCTTTGCGCGCGCATCATCGTCGAGGTGCTGACCGCCGAGATCGAGATTTTCTCGCACGCTCATCTCGCCGAACAATTCCCGGGATTCCGGGCATTGCACGATGCCGCTGCGCGCGATCCGCGCCGGGCTGACGCCGCGCAGCTTTTCGCCGTCGCGTATGATCTCGCCGCTGTAGGGCAGGAAACCCGAAATCGTGTTGAACAAGGTGGTCTTGCCGGCGCCGTTCAGTCCCACCACCGAGACGAATTCGCCTTGATGGACGTGGATCGAGACATTCTCCAGCGCCTGGGCCTTGCCGTAGAAGACGCTGACGTTTTCCACTTGCAGCAGTGGAACCTTGTCCTTGAAGCTGGTTTCAGGCCGCGCCGAAGTCTCGATCGCGCCGCCGAGATAAACGCGCCGCACCGTTTCGTTGCGCATCACCTCGTCGGCGCGGCCGGTGACGATTTCCTCGCCGAGATACATCGCCAGCACCCGGTCGACCAAGGCCGCAACGCTCTTGACGTTGTGGTCCACTAGCAGCACCGCGCGGCCTTCGTCGCGGAAACTGCGGATGAGTTCGGAGAAGGTGCCGACTTCGGCAAGCGTAAGCCCTGCGAAGGGTTCGTCCACCAGCACCACCTTGGGGTCGCGGGCGATGGCCTTGGCGAGTTCCAGGCGCCGCAAGTCCGCAAACGGCAAGGTCGGCGGACGTCGGCCCATGACCGCGCCGAGGCCAACGCGGTTGGCGATCCATTTGGCGCGTTCGATCAGCGCCTTGTCCGCAAACAGCATGAACAGGCTGTCGGGCAGTAGCGCGACCATGATGTTCTCAAGCACGGTCTGCCGATTGAGCGGCCGCGAATGCTGGAACACCATGCCAAAGCCCTTGCGCGCGATCTTGTGCGCAGGCAGGCCGGCGACGTTTTCACCCTGGAACATGACCTCGCCCGCATTGGGGCGCTCGATCCCCATGATCGCCTTCATCGCGGTCGACTTGCCGGAGCCGTTCGGGCCGATCAGGCCGAAAATCTCGCCGGCGCGCAGATCGAGGTTGAGGTTTTTGACCGCGGTCAGGCCGCCGAAGCGCTTGGTGAGGCCGCGGACCTCGAGGATGGGCGGGTTGTTGGCGGTCGCGTCCATCACGAATTCGCCTCGCGCGACAGGGCCGCTCCGAGGAAGCCGCCGGGAAAGAACAGCACGACGAGGAGAGCGACCGCCGAGACGATGAAGGTCGCAAGTTCTCCGGTCGGTCTTAAGAATTCGCCGGCGACGATCAGGAAGATGGCGCCGAGTGCCGCGCCGAGCACGGTGCGCCGTCCGCCCAGGACAGCAGCGACGATGACGTTCACCCCGACCGCGATATCGACCACGGTGCCGACCGAAGCGGTGCCGAAGTAGAACACCAGTAGCGCCCCCGACAGCCCAGAGAAAAACGCGCTGACGACGAAGGCGGCGAGCTTGTGCTTGACGATGTTGAAGCCGAGTGCGCCGGCCTGAACCGGGTCCTGGCCGCTTGCCTGCAACACAAGGCCAATCGGCGATTGCGAAAGCCCGTACAGGATGACGGCGCTGACGGTCATGAAGCCGAGCGCGATCCAGTAGTTCACGCCGGCGTCGATCGAGATGACATCGGGGATGGTGAGGCCGATTTCACCGCCGGTAAGGTCGGCGAACACGACGATGAAGTTCTGCAGCATCAAGACCGCAACAAGCGTGGTGAGCCCGAAATAGGGGCCGCGCACCCGCAAGGCCGGCAGCGCCAGGACGACGCCCGCGACCACCGAGGCCAGCGCGCCCAGCACGATGCAGAGATAGACCGACCATCCATACTGGTTGTTGAGAATGCCGGCGGTATAGGCGCCGACCCCGATCAGGAAGGTCGGACCGAAATTAACTTCGCCCGCGAAGCCGAACAGAAGGTCCCACGCCATCGCGAACACGCCGAAGTAATAGGCAACGGTGAGTAGCCCAAGGACGTAGCCGGAGACGTAAAGCGGCAAGGTAGAGGCAATGACGACGACGGCGAGCGATATGACGAACAGCCGTGATTTGAAGAAATCGCCCATCCTCACCGTCTCCCGAGCAGGCCCTGCGGCCGGACATACATCACGGCGACCAGAAGCAGCAGCGCCGGAATGGTCCGGTAGGCCGGCGAGATTAGATAGGCGGTGATGGTTTCGAGATAGCCGACCACGAAGGCGGCGATCAGCGAGCCGGACACGCTGCCGAGCCCGCCCAGCACCACGATCGAGAACGCGCTCGCCGTGAGCGGCCCGACGCTGTAGGAGCTTACCCCTAAGAACATTCCGAGCAATACGCCGGCGATGCCGGCGAGGATGCCGTAAATTGCCCAGACCACGACATAGATGCTGCGAAGCTCAAGCCCGAGCAGGGTCACGCCGCGCGGATTCATCGAGGCCGCGAGCACCGCCTTGCCGGTGCGGGTGCGGTTCACGAGCAGCCAGAGCAGCGCGATCACGAGACAGCAAACCACGGCGGTGAAGATTTCGTTTTGCGGCGTGCGGACGCCCATGATGTCGATCACGCCCTCGACGATCGGCAGCACCGTCTTGGCGTTGTTGGTGAAGAAATACGCGATCAACTCCTGAATCATGATTCCCCACAGCAGGGTGCCGGTCAGGACGAAGATTTCCTTCTCCTCATTGGGAATTCGCGCCGATTTCTGGATCGGCTGCACCACCGCGAAATAGGTGGCAAAGGCGGCGACCAGCGCCACCGCCACGCCGATCAGCGCGCCGGAATAAGTGTCGACGTGAAGCACGCTCGCGGCCGCCCATGCCGCCACCGCCGCCAGCACCATGATGGCGCCGTGCGACAGGTTCAACACGCCGGAAACGCCGAAGATGAGAGTGAAGCCGGTTGCCCCGAGAGCGTATAGCGCGCTGATGGCAAAACCGTCGATCAGGATTTGAAGCGCAAGCATTTATATCGGCCGCGGCAGCTCCGCTGCCTAACTTAAGGAAACTGCAATCATCGAAAATGCTCCCGGGAAAGCCCCCGGGAGCATGATCATGCGAAAATTCAGTTCGACGTAACCTTGATAAAGCTCGGGAACTTCAACTTGCTCTTGGCGACTTCCGGCGGCCACACCGCGACTTGCCGGCCGTCCTGCCACTGCAGCATTAGGCCTGTGATCAGGCCCTTGCCGTATTTGATCGAGTGGGTGAACGTGTCGTCCTTGCCGTAGAACTGGACGCGGCCGATAGTGCCGACCCAGTCGGTCTTTTCCAGCGCCTCGACCAGCTTGTCGGCATCCGTCGAGCCCGCCCGCTTCACCGCATCGGCGATGTAGTAGACCTCGTCATAGGCGGGGTAGCCGGCATAGGACGGGTAGTTGCCGTACTTCGCCTTGAAGGCTTGCGTGAAGGGCACGCTCTTCTCGGTCACCGGCACGTTCGGCCCCGAGACGCCCTGATAGAGCACGCCTTCGGAGGCCTCATTGGTGTCCTTGCCGAAGGTCGAGTTGGTGGCCTGCGAAGAGATGCCGAACATCGGGATCGGAACCTGCTGGTTCTTCCACTGCACGGTCGGTTGCACGCCGACATGCGAAATGCCGGTGATCATCACGTCGGGCCGCGCGCCCTCGATCTTGTTGAAGATCGGCGTGAAGTCGGTGGTGTCGGGCGAGAAGCGGATGTGGTCGAGCACCTTGAGCCCGATCTTGGGCAGGCATTCCTCGTATCCGACGTCGAGCGGTTTGGTCCATGCGGCGTCTTCGCTCATGATGACGGCGGTCTTCATGTGCTTCTGGTCGACCAGCAATTCCTTGGCGGCGTCGCATACCGACTGCGCCAGCGCCGCCGAGGTCAGGTAGCCGTGGAAGGTGTATTTGTTCTTCTCATAGTCGTTGTGGACGCTCTTGCTGATCTCGTTGGAAGCAGCACCCGGCGTGATGAAGGGCGTCTTCAGGCGCGAGGCCCAGGGCTCGAGCGCCAGCACCACCTCGCTGATGTAGCTGGCGATGACGATATTGACCTTGTCCTCATTGACGGCGCGCTGGAAGGCGCGAACGGAATCGGCCGACGAAGAGTGGTTGTCATAGGTAATGACTTCGATCTTGCGTCCGTCGACACCGCCCTTGGCGTTGATTTCGTCGGCGGCCAACTGGACGGCCTGCGGGATCGACGCGCCTGCGATGGCCTGGGCTTCTGCGATGACGCCGATCCTGATCGGGTCGGCGGCGAGAGCGTGACCGGACGCCGTTGCCAGCACGCCCAAGGCTGTCGCTGCAAGAAGTCCCTGCAATGACCGGAAAACTAGCGGTCGGAATGTCTTTTTCATGTCGTTTCTCTCCACTTTACCGGCCTTTCACTGGCCTTTTTTGCATTGGCCTTCGCGGCCTTGGGCTTATTGTAGCTTTGCCTGCGTCTCCAGCAAGCGAAACCACATCGCAGACCCCTTGGCAACGATCAAACTAAAGTTGGTCCGCGCCTTGGGAACGATGGTGGACGAAGGTCCGGAGGCGATGGCCCGACACGATGGAGTTTCCAGACATCATGTAAATTCGGCAGGGTAGCGCCGTTGACGCAGGGGCGGATCAGCCGGTTCCCAAATTGGCGCCCCTTTCGATCGTGAACTCGACGTCGACCGGCCCACGTGAATGATTCATGTCGGACTGCGACATCAGTAGCGTGAGGCCCTTGCCCTTTAACGATCCCAGCACTTCGGACAGTCGCTCGGAAAGCGCCGGCGCGATTCCCTCGAACGGCTCATCGAGCAAGAGACATTTGGTGCCGATACCAAGCGCTCGGCCAAGCGCGACCAGCTTCTGCTGGCCCCCGCTCAACAGGAGCGCTTTGCGATCGCGCATGTCGGTGAGTTCGCCGATTACCCCATATACGAAGTCGAGCCGCGCCTTGCGGTCGAGATGCGGCGCGACCCACAGCGGCAGCAAGATATTTTCCTCGACGGTGAGCTGAGGCACCAAACAACGATCCTCCGGCATGTAGCCGATTCCAAGCGCCGCGCGAGCATGGCGCGGGCGGCCCAACAGATCTACGCCTTCGAACCGGATGGCTCCCCGGACCGGCTTGAGATGACCCATGATCGAACGCATCAGCGTGGTCTTGCCGGCGCCATTTCGGCCGGTCAGGCTTACCACGGCGCCTTGGTCGAGGCGCATCGAGAAGCCGCGCAGCGCCGGCATCGATTGGATCTCGACGACCAGATCGTCGATTTCGATCAATGGCGCGGCGTTCATCGCGCGCTGCCCGTAACGTAGCGGCGCACTTCGGCGTCCTTCAGCACATTGCCGGGATCGCCGTCGGCGAGAATGCGTCCCTGGTAGAAAGCCACCACGCGGTCCGCATAGCGGCTCACGATCTCCATGTCATGTTCGACAAAGACGATGGTGGCGGCATCGGACGCGACGGCATGCATCACGCGATCCATCGTGGCGAACTTCTCTTCCGCAGAAACCCCGGATGTCGGCTCATCCAGTAATAGCAATTTCGGCCGGCGGACCAGCGCCATGGCAATGTCGACGAGCTTTCGGACCCCACCTGCGAGTTCCGAGATCGGGCGGTCGGCTAGCTCCTTGAGGCCAAACCGCGCCAGCAATTCGATCGCCTTGTCGTGGCGTCCCTGGGAATCCGCCGGCGCATGAAATGAGAGGGCGGTTGCGCGCACGCCGGAAATCGCGACAGCAAGGTTTTCGGCGGCGGTGAGATCGGTGAACAATTGTGGAATCTGGAACGACCTGGAGATGCCGAGCCGGGCGACATTCCGCGGCGAGCGTTTGCCGATGTCAATGCCGTCGAGCATGACCGAACCTGAGTCGGGCTTGAGATAGCCGGTAACCATGTTGACGAAGGTTGTCTTGCCCGCGCCATTTGCGCCGATCAGGCTCACCCTCTGACCTGCCGCGATATCGATCGACAATGCGTCGGCGGCGACCACCGCGCCAAAGCGCTTGTCGAGGCCGCGCACAGAAAGCACCGATTTCACTGTACTGCCTCATTTTGGGTCGCGGCGGCCATTGGTGCGGCGGACCTGATTCTCGTGCGCCGGTTCCTGATCCATAACGAGCCGATGCCGCGCGGCAGAAACAGGATGACGCCGAGAAGGAAAATGCCAAGCACGAGCTGCCAGGTGTTGGGAACGTACAGGCTCGAGAAGGAGCGAACCAGTTCGAGCGCCACCGACGCGACGAACACCGCGGCGACGCTTTGATATCCGGCAAGCACCGCCACGAAGACGAATTCGCCTGAGGTGGTCCAATAGGCGAATTGCGGATCGATATGCCGCTGCGCCATCAGCGCAAGAGCGCCGCTGGCGCCGGCAAAGACCGCTGCGATCACGAAATTGATGGTGATGATGCGGTTGGCGGAGAGCCCGAGATACTCGACGCGCAGATTGTTTTCGCGGACCGCGCGGCTGACGAGGCCGAGTTCGGAGCGGAACAGGACGGTCGCGGCGATTCCGGCAAGCCCGGTGGTAACCACCGAGACCGCATAGAGCATGAAGTCGGCCTCGCGCGTGTCGGTGAAGACCATGCCGAACAGGCTCGGCCGCCCGACATTGAACCCGTCGGAGCCGCCGAGCACGCTCGATTTGAGCAGTGCACCGTACAGCACCATCGACAACGCAAGCGTCAACATGCCGAAGAAGATGCCGCTGTAGCGGGCAATCAAGGGACCGATCAAAAGGCCCAGCAGACCGCCGCAAATGGCGCCGATGATCACCTGAACGACCGCATCCGTGATGCCCCAGGGGTGGACAAGCAAGGCTACGCCATAGCCACCGGCTGCAAAGAACAGACCTTGGCCGAACGATACGTTGCCGGTGCGCGCCAATACCACGATGCCGAGTGCGATCAGGGCATTGGAGGCGGCAACGGTCGCCAACGACAACGTCCAGGTTGGAAATACCCGGCCGAATAGCGCCACGGCGGCTACCAAACCGATCATGACAAGTAGGTGCTGGCCGCGCTCCATCAGATTCGCCTCGCCGTCTCGCGCTTGAACAGGCCCTCGGGGCGAAACATCAGCACCGCCGCCATGATCAAATAGATCATGAACAGCTCGGCTTGCGGCATCAGGTGCACGGAGGCGGCGCGCGCCAGCCCAACAAGAATCGCCCCAACCGCCGCGCCCTCGATACTGCCCAATCCGCCAATCACCACGATCGCGAAACTCAAGATGATGACGTCGGAACTCAATCCCGGCTGCATCGAAATTTTGGGCGCGGTCAGCGCACCGCCGAGCGCCGCGAGCAGCACGCCGAAGCCGAAGGCGGCGGCGTAGACCCGGTTCACCCTGACCCCCATGCTGACGCTCATTTCCTCATTGTGGATGACCGCCAGCACGATCTTTCCCGTAGTGGTGCGATTGAGGCCGAACCATACCGCAAAGCCGATCGCGGCGGAAATTGGGATCAACACCAGATCGTAGCCGACGTAGTAAAGGCCGGCGAACGCAACGTTTCCGAACAATTCGTAAGGCTGTGTCGCATAGATCGGGTTCACGCCCCAGATCAGCTTGGTCACGTCCTCCAGGATGAGAAACACCGCATAGGTCACGAGCAGCAACACCACTTCATCGCGGCCGTAGAACATTCTCAACAAGCCGCGCTCGAGCAGAATCCCGACCGCAGATGCGATCAAGGCGACCGAAAGCAGCATCGCGACAAAGCCAATGCTCGGCGGAAGGCTGTGGGCTGCGGCCAGGGTCACAGACGACGCCGCGATATAGGCGCCGAGTGCGTAAAAGCTGCCATGGGCGATATTGAGAATCTTCAGCACCCCGAACACCAGGGTCAGCCCGAGGGCAACGACGAATAGCCAGGAGGCCTGGATCAGTCCGTCGAGAAGGATCGTCAGAAACAAATTCATGGCAGTGGCTTCGTACGGGCCATTACGAGCGGCGCGCAGCGTTCGACGCAGGCATTGAAAATGCGGCGACCACGATTGGGCGCCGCAGAACAGGCATGGCGCAGCGGCGCGAGGGTTTCACGCGCGCCGCCGCAATCCTCGCTCTGCCAAGCTTGGCTGAGGGCGAGGTTCAATAGCACTTACAGTTTTTACTCGCACTTGTCTCAGTTGCACTTGTCTTAGTTGCACTTTTCTCAGTTGCACTTGGCGCCGGCCATGCCGCTCTTGATCCAGTCGATCGACTTCACGCCCGGAGGCGGATTGACGCATTCGGCAGGGAAGTACTGGATATCGACCACATCGACCCGCTTCTTCGCCGGATCATATTTGGTGCGGCCGAAGGCGATCGGTTGGATGGCTTGATGGCCGTCGGCAAGCTTCATTTGAATAAGGCCGCCGGGCGACTGCCATTCGAGACCGGTCATCGCCGCGATCAGCTCATCGGTTGAGGGCTTCTTGCCGCCATTACTGGCCATCGCCTTCTCGACCGCCGCCTTCAGCCCAAGGATCGACTGCGTGACGCGATAGGCCGCCTGAACCGGGTAGATGCCATTGGCGGCTTCGTAGCCCTTGAACAGCCAATCGTTGAGCGGCGATTTCTGCGACATCAGGCCGTAAGCGCCGCGCGCGCCGATGATGGTGCCGTCCGGCATCTTGTCGCCGAGCGGCGGCAGCACGTGGTCTGCGGCACTGAACACCAATTGGCTGCGCTTCTGCAGGCCTCGGGGTGCGGCCTGCAGCACAAAGGCCTGCAGGTCGCCACCCCACAGGCTCGAATAAACCACATCGGAGCCGGCGCCAACCAGCGCCGAGATCTCAGTGCCGTACTGGCCCGCGCCGAATTTCGGCAGCAGGTCGGTCTCAAGCTTGGCGTCTGGATAAAGCTGTTTGGCGGCGGCGACGAAGTCGGCGCGGCTGTCCTGACCCCAGGCGTAATCCTGGTTGATGGCCGAGAGCGTGTCCATCTTGATGTTCTTGGATTTCATGTAACGGATGAGGCCGACATTATCCATCGTGGCGTGGGCTGCGGTGCGGAACACATAATTGTATTTTGCCTCCTCGAAGATGCGTGGCGTGCCACAATCCATCAGAACGAGCATCTTCTTCAGCTCTTCGGCGATCGGGGAAACCGCAAGGCAATCGCCCGAGCCGATATAACCGAGCACGACATCGACGTTGTCGCGTTGATAAAGATTGCGCAGCTCCTGCACTTGCTTGGTTGCGCCGCCGTTCTCATCGATGATGACGGGCTCGATCTTCATGCCGCCGAATCCGACCTTCTCGTAAGGTGAAGGGGCGGAGCCATTGTTCAACTGATCGATGACGAATTGAGCGCCGTTGCGCGCCGGTATGCCAAAGCTGTCCGCAGCCGGCCCGGACAAGAATGTCACAATGCCGAGTTTGAAACTCTCTTGCGAAGACGCTGGCGACGCCAGCGCCAGTGAGGTGGCGGTGACGGCGGACAATAGCGCGACGGAGCGGTGAATCCGCAAAAAATAATCCATGATTCTCTCCCCCGTTGCCGGCGGCCGTGCCGCCGCCGATCCGTGCCGGTTCTCCGGCATCGGCGGTTGGAAGTGCAGTTTAAGCGGGCTTTTACGGCGCGTCTATAATCGCAACAGCCCGTGTCCAGCCCGCCGAGGCGCGCTCGATCTTGACCGGGAAGCAAGACACGCTGAAACCGGTCGGCGGCAAGAGCTCCAGATTATGCAGCTTTTCGATGTGGCAATAGCCGATATGGCGTCCGGCCTTGTGTCCCTCCCAGATCAGACTTGCATTCCCGGTCTCGGCGTATTTCTTCGCGGTATAGACGAAAGGCGCATCCCAGCTCCAGCCGTCGATGCCGGTCAGCCGGACGCCGCGCTCGAGCAGGTACATCGTTGCCTCGTAGCCCATGCCACAGCCGGAATTGACAAAATCGGTCCGGCCATATTTTGCGCCGGCGCTGGTGTTGACCACGACGATTTCGAGCGGCGAAAGCGTGTGCCCGATGCGCTTGAGTTCGGTTTCGACATCCTCGGCGGTGGCGACATAGCCGTCGGGGAAGTGGCGGAAGTCAAGTTTCACGCCGGGTTGCAGGCACCATTCGAGCGGCACCTCGTCGATGGTCCATGCCCGCTCGCCGCGATTCATGGTCGGATGATAATGATAGGGCGCATCGAGATGGGTGCCGTTATGGGTCGACAGCGCCACCGTCTCCATCGCCCAGGCCTGGCCGTCGGGGAGATCTTCGGCCTTGAGGCCCTCGAAGAATCCCAACATGCTCGGGAGGCTCTGCTGGTGATCGAAATACTGAATACGCGGGTTGATGCCGGGTGGATCGGCCGGCACGTCATTTTGCAGCGGCACGGAAATGTCGATCAGCTTTCGCGCCATGGCGCTTCCTCCCGTTTTTTCTCGTCTTGTGTGGTTGAGGCATTGTGAAGGCCAGATGCCATTGGCTGTCAAGGTTCCGCGCCAAGCGTAGCTGGGCTGGGCTGCGTCAGGATTTTGCCTGTTCGCGCGAATGATCTCTTAAGACTCCCTTGATATTTTCGGCCGATTGGCGAGGCGGTGCCCTGGTGCGGCAAGTGCTTAAGCCTTGCGCTCCGGCGCCAATTCTTGAACGGCACAGGCTTTCATCTTGGTGCGGACATGAACAGGACGCGTATTGGACTCGCTGTCCTCTTGATAGGAACGCTCGCCGCCGGCTTCTCGTTTTTCAGGAAGGAAGCGATTGCCGATTCACACCGGCAAGCCCGTCAGCTCGTCCTGTACTACACGCTGAGCAGGGTCGATGACCCCGTCATTCTCGTCGGCGACAGCATCACCGAAGCTTCCACATTGCCCCGCACCGTCTGCGGTCATCCAATCGTCAACGCCGGATTGAACGGTGCCTCGACCGCGAGCGATCTCGGGACTTGGCTGATCGAGGCGCTCGACGGCAAACGCGCGGCTTCCATCGTCGTTTCGCTTGGAACCAACGACGCCTTGATGGCGCGGAGCGCGCAGACCTTCGAGACGGATTACGCCGCGTTGCTCGCCCGGCTTGCCAAGGTGACCGATCATCTTTCCGTGCTGGCGATTCCCGGGATCGACGTTCAGGGCCGGATGACGGCCGAAATGCGGGCCGAGGCGATGCGCCGGATCGACGGCTTCAATGCCGCCCTGCCGGCGCTGGCCGCAAAGAGCGGCGCCACCTTCATTGCGCTTCCGGCGATGCCAAATCCGCACACGATCGATGGCGTCCACCTGAACGCCGTCGGCTACTCGGCATGGGACGAAGCCATCCTCAAGGAGGTATCGGCGATATGCGGCCCCCGTTGAAGGCGCCATCGCCGGAGGCGGCGAACAAGCTCTTGGGGCTGGAGGCGCTGCGCTTCCTGACCGCATTCGCGATCCTGGTGTTTCACTATCGCCACTTTTCCTTTGTCGCAGACAAGCCAGTCGGCCTCGTGCCGGAGCGCCTGCCGCTTTACGGCCCTTTGCAGGCGTTCCATGATTCCGGAGCGTTCGGCGTCTGGGTCTTTTGGTGCATCTCCGGCTTCATCTTCTTCTGGAAGTACCGCGACCCGATTGCGGAGCGATCCGTGGGGGGATGGAAATTCTTTGTTCTGCGTTTCTCGCGGCTCTATCCCTTGCACTTCGTTACGCTGCTTCTGGTCGCGCTGTTGCAACCCGTCTATTACGCACTCAGCGGCAATTTCTTCGTCTATCTGGACAACGACCTGCCGCATTTCCTGGCGCAGCTCTTCATGGCGAGCGACTGGGGCATGGTGCACGGCTACAGTTTCGACGGGCCGATCTGGTCAATCTCGGTCGAGGTGGTGGTCTACTTCCTGTTCTTCCTGATGCTTCTCGGCACCCGGTCGTGGTTGTTGAATGTGGCCGTTGTCGCGGCCTGCATCGGTGCTGCCTTTGTGCACACCAGCGGGCAGGTCACGAACTGCCTCGCGCTGTTCTATATCGGGGGGCTGGCGGCCATCGCGCGGCGGGCGGTCGCCGCATCGAGGTTCAGATGGCTAATCGAGGCCGCCGCCTGGCTTGTGGTTTTGGTCGCGCTGCCGCTCACCGTGAGCCTGATGCGCGACCGGCTCAATCTAATCGATTTTCCGCTGTTCCTGACCTACACGCCGGTTTTGCTATTTTGCCTCTCGCGCGAGATCACCCTACCGGCTTCGGTCCAGCAGGCGGTCGAGGCGGCTGGAAACATGACCTATTCAAGCTATCTCTTGCACTTCCCGATCCAGCTTATGGTCGTGATCGGCTTTACGATGGTTGGCGCAAGAATTCCCATCTACGACGTCCGGTTTTTCGGAATCTATCTGGCCGCGATACTGCTCGCCTCACATCTCGCCTATCGCTATCTCGAGGCGCCCGCGCAAAATATCATCCGCACGGTATTGTTGCGTCCGAGAACGTCTGCAGCGAGAACGGTCTTCGGCATTCCCAAGGCTTAGGCCGAGGCGGGTGAGGTGCGTTCGGTGAGAAGCTTCCAAAGCATGCCCTCGCCAAGACGAACCGAAATGACGCGGAACGCGAAATAGGGAATGAGGATCAGCAGCATCAGAATGCTTGTGGCAAGCGCCTGCTGCAGCGTGCCTCCTCCAATCTCGCCGACGGCCTCACTGGCAGTCCGTCCGTGAAGAAAGCCGACGATAATTTCCTCGACCACCGTCAGCGCGCTAAGAAATATCAGAAAGATCACCGATTTTTTGAGGATGTCGGCGAGCAAGACGCCGGCGCCCCCTGTATGTTCGCCGACATTGAGCGCGTGCAGAACCAGAACGAACTTTCCAAGGACAAGCGCTTTTGCGGCGGCGATGCCAAACGGCGCGAACTCGACTCCATCGCTGTGAAGGATGGCTGCCTTATAGAAAAGCAGCGCGCCAAAGCAGACGAACAGGTAGATGGAGATCACAAGGTATTCGAACAGTTCGCGCCGCAGTCGGCGCACAAGCGTGGCTTTCGTGGGAGTCGCGGGGTCCCGGACGACCGATGGTTCGATCTTCGCCGGGGCGGGTCGGGAAGCTGTCCGCAAAAGCTGCGACAAAGCGGGCACGGCGTCCGCTTCCGCCCATTCGGCCATGCCCTCGGTCCAGACCAGACGCGACCGGCCGGCGCGCCTGATCCGTCTCGCGAGGTCCTCTAAGGTCGTCGGGCCCACCGTCTCATCGTTTTCGATGTAGTACCAATTGGCTTTCATGGGAGGTCCTGCGTGCCGTTTGAGACGCCACGATAGCTCCTCGGCCAGCCGGATCAAACCTCGGCTGGAAGTTCCTTCAGATGAATGGTGCGCACCGCCACACCATCTCGGCGACGTTCTCAGGCGAGCTTCATCAATTTGAGCGCCGCAAGGCCGTTAGGGCCATAAGGGTTACCGAGGCTTTCGGCCATCTCGAAATGGTTGAAGTTCGGCGCTTCGACCAGTTCGACTGGTTTGTCCACGGTCTTCGCGGCCGCTGCGAAATCGCGGGACTGGCGCTGGAATTCGGGCGTCTCGTTGGTGCCATAGGTGACGGTGATCGGCGCGCGGAGCATGTTGATGTGCCGGATCGAACTCAGCGACTGCTCCATGTCGTCGTCGAATTTGATGTAGGCGCTGCGGGTGGCGGAAAGCCGCGCCGGCCTGAGGTCGTAAATTCCGCTCATCAACAGGCCGCCCGTAATCATGTCGGCTGGCAGCCCGAAATCCTTTTGCCAGTCGGTCACCAGCGCGACGCCGCAGAGGTGACCGCCCGACGAATGTCCCCCGACATAGAACCGCCTGGTATCGCCGCCAAAACTCGCCGCATTCTTGTAGACCCAGGCGATGGCGCGGCGCACCTGCTCGGCCATCGGCCTGATGTCGCCACCGGCAGCGTCTGACTGGATGAAGTCGAGCGCGACGTAGTTCACGCCGGCGTTGACAAAGAGATCGGCGGCATAGCCTGAGGTCTTGGCACTGCCGAAAAGCCACCTGCCGCCATGGATGTAGACGAATATGGGGGCATTGGATGTTTTGGCCGGATAGAGGTCGAGGCCTTCGATCGGCGTCGGTCCATAGGTGAACCGTTTCGGCAGGCCCAGGCGCGCGCGCGTCGTCTCGCTGCTTGAGGCAAGGCGCTTCTGGATTTGGCCGGCCAGCGGTGCGTAGGCGGACTGGTCATAGGCCGCGTCAAGTTCGACTTGATCCATGTCCATCCAGACCTTGGGACCTTTTTCGTGCGGCGGCGGCCCGATCGGGCAGCCTGCAGCCAGCGCCGGTGTCGCGGCGATAGTGGCCGCGGTGCCGAGCAGAGACCGGCGCGACACCAGGTTCAGACTTGTCTTGTGATTGCCAGGCATTGCTTCCTCCGCGTCGTGCTCAAAAATCGGCTTTCTTAGGCCGTGCGCGGATTAGAACTACAGGAAATGATCTCGCGTAGTCTAGCTGTGGGCCACGCTGGGCAGCATCCGCGCCTCATTGGATGGATTGAGGACGCGTCCCACAATCAGGAAGGCGACGATCAGCGAGCTGCCAAGGCCGAGCGGCATTTCAGAGAACGGAAACGCGATCAACAGCGCAACGGCGCAGGCCAGCGCCGCGAGTTCGCCGCGCCGAAAACCCTCGGCAAGGCCGATCCGCAACAACAGCCCGACCGGAATCGCCAGCACCATCATGTCGTAGAGAAACAGATAGGGCGTCAGCAGCAGCGTTCCCGTAGCAAGGGCGGCAGCCTTGAGCGCGTAATCGGCACGGCTGCGCCAAAGCACGACGATACCGACCAGAACGGCGCCGGACATCATCCACTGGAAGGTCCACGCCAGTTGCTCGCTGCCGCCAAACGTGCGCACGAGTCCGAACACGCTTTGCAGCTTGAAGAAGGTGGCGCGGCCCTCGGTGAAGAAGGCCTGCGAGAACATCGGCATCCAGTGGAAAAACGCCTGCCAGCTCGCTGGTCCGAAGGCGATCCACGATACCAGCGCCAGCACGGCGGTCGTCACCGCGGCCGAGGCGAACGCTCGCCATTGCGAGGCCGCGATCAAGACAAGCGGAAACAACAGGCCATATTGCGGCTTGTAGGACAAAAGCCCGAGGCAAATGCCAGCCAGGATCGGCCGCGCCGGCAAGAGAACCAGCGTGCCGCCAAGCAATGCGGCGGTGAGGAAGCCGTTCTGCCCCGCCATCGTATTGGCGAGCACCACCGGAAACGCCGCCCCCACCAGAAGCCCGAACCGTTGTCCGACCACGGCGCGCATCATCGCCATGTAGGGGACAAAGCTCGCTGCCGCCCAGCCGACCAGGCCGGTGGCATAGGAAAAATGCGCCAGCAACATCGCGACAAAGAGAAACGGCGGCGGATAATGCCAGCCGTAATCCCCGACATAGTCCTGCCCGAGCATTGCCACCTGAACCTGTTTGTGAATTCCCCAGTCCCAGGCCTGCGCGGGGTGCCCGTCGAGGGCGAGCCTGCCGGCCGCCCAGACGTTGACGAAGTCGGTGTGGATGAAGTGCCCGTGAGCGTCGAACAGCCATGCATGGGCGAAATACATCGACGGGATCATCGCCGCATTGAAGACGGCCAGGAAGAGGCAGGCCTTCATGAGCGGCGTAGGGACGGCGTCGCGCGGTGCCGCGCTGGGTAGGGATGTCGACGACATCCATTATGCCTACCGCAGCCGGCCTTGAAGAAAGATGAACCCGGGAAGGCCGGCGAACCGCCGCCAGGGGGAGGGCGGAAGGGTTTCGTTAACCATTTTTAAGGAATCAGCGATAGAGACCGAAGCGGCCTTTCCTCAAAACGGGTCCAATAGCATGACTGAGCCCGACGTTTTAAGCCGAGACATAGACGCCCTGAAAGCAGTCCAGCGAGACGCTTGGCGCGAACTCGCCAGCCCCAGCCTCACCAGCTTCGACCGCCGCGAGATCCGAAACCGGATCAGGCAAAGCGAGCTTGAATTGCGGGATTTTCTGCGGTTGAGGTCGGAGCGCCTGCGCTTTCGGCCACCGCCGGCGGAAATCGTGGGCGACAGTCTCGCCAACATCAATTTCCGGATTCTTTAGCAAATTCTAGAATTCGAAGACGTCGGTGCTTCGCCGCGCCATTTCGCGCAAGTCCGCTACTGTTCCACGAACCGCGTTGCAGCGGCCGCAATAGACTTTGGTAAGGTCGGTCGCGCCGGTCGGGTCGATCGCCCTGATCGACAAGTTGCCGCACTCCTCGCAAACCGCCTTTAGCCCAGGTCGTTCCAGACACTGATGGTCGAGGTCCATGGGCTGCCCTCTAGCCGATGATCGCCGAAGCAAAATAGCTGACGGTCGCGAACTTGAAGGCGAGGCGTCCGAAGCGCCGGCCCAAACCGGTCGAGGCAATCGCCTCGGCAAGCTGCTCGTACAGTTCAGCGAAAGGATGCTTGCGACCAGCAATATACGGCCCGTACAGCACGTCGCCGCTGCATTCGATCAACTTGGCGGCCAGCGTGACCGCGAGGAACACCAATCCGGGAATTACAATAATTTCGGCTGTCATCTTCGGCCCCCGCCGTTTGATCCCATTCTCGGCCATTGATACGCCAAAGATTTTAAGACCGGGATCGCGGGCAGAACCGCAATTGAGCGATCGCATTAGCTAAGCCTAAACCACGGCAGCGGCGCGCTTGTGCGGGTTCGGCGGTCGGGTGAGCTGGCGAACGTGGCAAAACCGCTGGCGGATCACTTCCGGCGTAAGTCGGCCAAAGCCCCGGCGTAAACGAATTGCCCTTCAAACGCCGGCAAGTGGCGTGTATCGATTGACTTTCATTTGAAGCGCGGGATCGCCATGGGGAAATTGTTCTTGGTCGCAACCTTCTCGACCCTTGGTCTGGTCACGCCCTGTTTCGGTCAGGCCCAGTCGGAAGGGTTGACCAAGGACACATCTCCGCCGCCGGCCAACAAACTCTACGAAGACAACCTTCGCCTGCCGGACGATGCGGGCAAGCTGTTCTTGCCCGATGAGGCCTATCTTCGCTGGCCGCTGCCGGCGGGCGAGGAGGCCTATGCCGGCATCGACGGCATGACGATGAAAAAGCAAATACCTGAGATCACCGCGATCTCGCGCAAGAGCTGGGACGACGGCAATCAGTTCTGGGGCAGAATCGCCGGCACCGTCTACGACCGGATGATCCAAGATTGGGTGATGCAGGAGTTCAAGGCCATCGGGCTTGAGCAGGTGAGGCGGCAAGAACTCGACATGACGCCGCTGTGGTACCCGAATTCCTGGCAAGCGAGTTTTGTGGTCGGCGGCGCCGTAACGCCGCTCAAGACGGCATTCCCGATCACCGATACGGTGGGTACCGGAGGCAAGACGATCGAGGCACCGGCGATCTGGCTCGGCCTCGGTACGCCGGCGGATTTCAGGGACCGCGACGTTCGAGGCAAGGCGGTGCTGCTCTACAGCAACCCGACGCCGGGCGGGCGCGATCATTTCGCACGGTGGAGCGGTTCGATGCTGCGTGCCAACAAGGCAGGCGCGGCCATGGTGCTCATCGTCATGGATATCCCGGGAAACGTCACGACCGAACCCGAGGCGGGCGCGGGCACCACGGTGCCGACGCTCACCATCAGCATGAAGGAGGGAACTGCTATTCGTGAGGCAATCGAGGCCGGCGAAGACGTGAGCTTGCGTCTGCGCGCCGACATCGAACGAAAGCCGGGATTGAAGACGGCCAATGTCTGGGGTGTGCTGCCGGGTATGACGGACGAGAATATCCTCGTCATGGCGCATACGGATGCGATGTTCGAAGGCGCGCTCGACAATGCCTCGGGGATCGTGATGCTTCTCGAGATCGCGCGCTATTATGCGGCGATTCCAAAAGAACAGCGGCGCCGGACCATCACCTTCGTCACCACGCCGGACCACCATCACGGCGCGACGGGCGTCAAGTGGATCAATCAGAACATGCGCGACTTCCTCGACAAGACCGCGCTGATCGTCAATTGCGAGCACCCCTCGCAGACGCAGACCTACCGCCTTGGCTCGGGCCTCATGACGTCCACCACGACAAGCGCGCGTCGCTGGTTCGTCGGCGGCAGCGAGGCGCTCAGGCGCGTGGTGCTGAGTTCTCTCAAGGAATTTGGCGTCGCGGTCTACGCCCGCCCAGAGGGGCGCCCCGGCGGCGAGCTCCAGCACATTCACACGCGGGCCCCGAGTTTCCACGTCATCGACCACATCTTCTATCATTCCGATGCAGATACCGCCGATTTGGTGCCGGCCTGGGGCATCGAGGCGGTTACCCGTGCCTATCTGAAGATCATCGACAGCGTGAACAGGATGGAGATCAGGGAACTGGTCGCTGTCAATGCGAAGGACGGGCCTGCCCGGTGAGGGCGGTCATCGGATTTTCTTGTTCGGCAGGCCTCGGAGGTTTCACCCACCGGATGCTTCGGCGTGAAATTCGATAGACCCTTAGCTGAGTGGATGCAAAACCGTCGTTTTTTTGCGAATCCAGCGTGATGATGCACCCCTCACCAATTGCTAACGCTGCTTTCCGGTTTTTTGGGTCGGTCGATGAAATATCGCCAAAAAGGCGCGCGCCGATTGAACCAACATGGTATATGTTCGACCTAAGCGTTAAGGGAATTTAGTTTTGTTGCTTTGTTTACCGCTTTGACCGCTGTCAAAGGGGATCGTGATGTTAGTACAGGCGTCGCGTGGTCAATCCGGCTCGGCACATGTCATTGTGTTGGGTAATGAGAAGGGCGGGTCGGGCAAGTCGACGATCGCCCTCCATATTGCGGTCGCGCTGCTGAGAGCCGGTCAGCGTGTCGCCACTATCGATCTCGACTGCCGGCAACAAAGCTTTACCCGTTATATCGAGAATCGGCGTGCCTGGGCCCGCCGTACCGGCCTTGCTCTCGAACTCCCGCATCATCACCGCATCAATCTGGGCGATAGCATGCAGATCGCCGAAAACGAGGCGATGGAATTCGCCCAGTTCTCGGCGGCGGTCAGCGAAGTCGAGCAGTGCTGCGATTTCATCGTCATCGATACGCCGGGAACCGACAGCTATCTCATGCGGCTCGCGCACGCGATGGCCGATACGCTTCTCACCCCGCTGAACGACAGCTTCATGGATTTTGACGTGCTGGGAACCGTCGACCCGGCGAACTATGCCCTCATCGGTGAGAGCCACTATGCGGAAATGGTGCGAGATACGAGGCGCAAGCGCCGCCAGCTTGACGGCGTCAGCACCGACTGGATCGTGGTCCGCAACCGGTTGTCGATGCTTGGGTCGCGCAACAAGCAGCTTATGGCCGAAGGGCTGCAAGCTTTGTCGCTCCGGTTCGGCTTCCGCCCGATCGACGGTCTGACCGAGCGTGGCATTTACCGGGAGTTTTTTCCGCGTGGCCTGACTGCGCTGGACAATCTTGACGAGGCCGCCCCCGGTACCCGCCCCAGCGCCGGCCGGGTCGCGGCGAACCAGGAGGTTGCCGAGCTGTTGAGCCAGCTCAAGCTTCCGCTCGACGAGCGCGGCCGCCGTCGTGCCGCCAACCGGGCCGAATGGTTTGCCCAGGTCGACAAGCCCTTAAGGACGCTCGACCTCATCGAAGCGTGATTGCTGCCGGATTTTGATTGGATCACGTCGGATCGCTGGGTTTTGTCAGCTCAACAAGGTACGGACCTTGTTGGCATAAGTGCAATATCGCGCGGGCCGGAGGAGTTTTGAGAACTCCACGCTCAGTGTACAATTTGGTCACCAGCGGTCTTGGGATAATCGCGTGCCGCCTGCCAGCGCGTGATGACAGCGCGGGTCGATTCGTCGAACTTTCCGTTGACCTTTGTGTCGAAGCCGAGACCAGTCAGCCCGCGCTGCACATTGCGACGCTTTCCCTTGTCGAGGCCGATCTGATCTTCGGTTTTCTGAGTTGCTTCGTCGGTAAAGATCGCCGGGCCGACGAATGCCGACAGGTCGCGGGGGGTCGCGCTCAGATCGGCTTTGGCAGCATCCGCACTGACGAGAATTCCCAGGACTGACAATGCGAGGATCAGGACACGCATGACTTCTTTCTTCCTTAGCCATTCAATCACACACCCGCGAAACTCGAACTTCCGGCGGTGTTCAAGTCTCAGAACGCCGAGACGCGGCTCGACGAATTCACGCTCGTTTCTGGGAGATATGACTGATGCCGAGAACCGCCGTAGGCGGCCTCCGCGAACGGAGGCCACTCAGGTTCGCAATCATTGATTAGTCGCGGTCGATAACGACCGGACGACGGTCGCGGTCTCTGTCTCGGTCGTGATCGCGGTCCTTCCGAATGATTGTCTCATCGCGATCTCGGCGATCCCGATACCGAGATTGTTCGCGGTCACGATCGCGATCACCATGACTCTCACCCACCGTTACGCCGCGAGGGCCTATGCCGATTCCGACCTCCTCGGCTCCCGCAGGAATTGCGCTAAAAATACCCACCACGGCGGCCACCGCTACTGCGTATCTGATCATTGCTTGTTCCTATTATGTGAACGCTGGAGGTTGCCTAACCGATGCAACAACCGATCCGCCGGGATTGGCGATTCGGTCAACAACAACAAAAGAACTAAATAGTTCCACGCATACAACTTATATTTGAACTGATCATTCCATTTAGGCTGGGATCGGAATCCTGAATCGCGATATCGGCTGCGTTCTCATTGGGCCGGTAGTTGTTTTGATTTTGGGTATGCTCGTTGCGGCAGACACTGGCGGATCAAATCCGGCCCAGAACCAGCAATACGACGAGAATGATCACGACTATCCCGATGACGCCGATCCCGCCGTGACCGAAGCCATAGCCGTAACCGCCGAAGCGGCCACTGAAGCCACCAAGCAGAAAGATGACGAGGATAATGATGAGTATAAGTCCGAGCGACATGGCCTGACTCCTTTGGTTGATCCAGATGATCCCCAGGTAGTCCCGTGTTGATGCCCCGACCTTCATGCTTCCGCGGAGGAAAAACCCCCGCTATTTCGTTTCGATCGAAGGGCCGCATTCGTAGCGCGCTACAAGTCGCCAGTGTTCGAGAGGTTCCGATTTCGGCCGCAAAATATATTCTGGCTTTGTGGGCAATATTGATCAGAGCGTTAGAGTCGCTAACGTGCAAGGTTCGCGATATTACCGCCCCGCCTGTGCAGTGCTGCTCCGCATTTGAGGCTTGAAAAGCCGACAATGATGCACTGCTGCGATTGTGCCTTCGTCAGGCCTCGCAAAATCGAAATTACTACTTATCTATAAGAATTAATCTAGCCCAAGAGCATGTCAGTGAGGTTGACCCGGTGAGCGCGATATATCCCTTGAGCTTCCATCGTCGCATTGAACGGCAGTGGGCGGAACGCATCAGGTCGCTAAGACGGATGGGTGGCCAAGTTGGTTTTGCGGCAAAACGAACGTTGCAATCGGCAATCAACCAAGACGGTTCGCAGATTCTGGTCCCGGTCAGACTGGTCGTGGACCGGCGACGAAGTGATCAATTTCGTGATTGATTTTCCAAATCACAGTCGGTCATACGACCAAACGCGGCGTGCCGTTCGATTTTGGGGACACGATAGCGCAATAGAAGCGTCATTTTTCATAAGCGAAGACGCATTGAGGCGAATTCAACCAAATTCGCGCGCCGATGAGGTGGGCTTTCTGAACGCGTTCGATCGCAATCGTGATTTGATATGTGCCGCCGCAGCCCGGATCTATGTTCGCGGAAGCAGGGGCTCATATGATCTGGTTGCCGCTAATTTTTGAAACGCCCGGGAGTTGAGCCGCGCAAGATAGTTTAGGCGATCGACGATGTTTGCTCTGGGTCGATAGTTTGCAGAAGTCTTTTCGCGGCACGGGACAAAATTCTTCGAGCCGGTTCTCTGGACGAGCCGGACGACGCGATCGCTAGGCTTGTTCGCTCAACAAGGTACGGGTCTTCTTGTCTGCGTCGTAGATTTCGATCTGAAGCATCGGATAAGCCGCCTTTAGTTTTCGACCCGACGCCTCCGCTGCCTCGGCAGTATCAAATTCTGATTTGAAGTGACCGTCGACAATTGTCACGAACCCTTCGGTGGGAGGCCGATCCGCTCTCAGCGGTTTCTTCAGCTCAGGCTCGTCAATTGAGAGAACAGGTTTTTTCATGTTTGATCTTTCTGCGATTGGTCGCCGCGATGATTAATCTGGTTCAGTTCTGCTTGTGGAACTCCGGCGGCAAAGGCTCGCGCACGAGTTCACTTAGATCCAAAGTCTCGCCGCTTTCGGTAATGTCCGAGAATAGAATTTCGATAAAGGGATGTTGGCGGTTGAACGCGGCGCCTCGCTGGTATTTCGCGCTCATGATCCGCTGGATTGCCGCAAGATTCAGCTTGCCAAGCGCATTGTATTGATCACGGAACAGACTTTGCCTTCCTCCACGGTGCTCGACAGAGTCGGCCCATACGTCCATCACCTTCCGGCTTATGAACGCCTCGACCCATTGAGAGCCATCCTCGGCGTAAAGTCGCAGCCCGTCCATGTTATGGGAGTCGTCATCGACTCTGGATTGTGTAAGTGACATCTGGATTCCTTCTTTTGCGGGCGTACCCAGCCTCGCGACGGGCGACTTCCGCGAGTTTGTTGTAACCGGCATTATTCATGCTGAGACTTGAACATGCCGGGCCCATTTCGTTGGAAGTCTCGGCGCATTCCCGCCAACCTCGATGGTTGAGCGGGATACACATAGATATGTGTACAAAAGCTCGAATAACGAGCCCCGGCGCACAAAATAAGATGGGCACGAAAGAGAGCGCGGCGTGACTTCGGCCGCTACTTGGCCATCGTTATTTGGCCATTCGCCAGCCGAACAGCACGACAGCAGCTCCGACCACTGCGGCAATGACTGCCGTCACTATCCCGCCGCCGAGCGCCAGCAGCATGGCGAGGTGATAGCCAACGAAAGCGCCGGCAACGCCAACCAATGCGCTGGTGATCATCCCGCGTTTCGGTCCGGAGAATTGACGGGCAAGCCAGGATCGACCGGCGAGCCGGTCGAATAAGAGCCCGGCGATGATGCCGATTGCGAGAACGAGAAGAAACGTGATGGCTGGGTCGGTGACTCGCATGATTCAGGCCGCCTTGAGTGGTTTTGATTTGAACGTTGCGTGCGTAATCGTGGTCGCGGTGCCTCCGGGATCGCTTTCGATCTCCACCGTAGCATCAAGTTGCTTCGCCAGAGCCTTGACAAGACTGGTGCCAAGTCCGCCTTTTTTCTGAAGTGGACTTTGGTCCGGCTTTCCGTCGCCATTGTCGGAAACCGTCAACTTCCAGTCGGAATCCGACACTTTGTAGGAAACGACGATAGCCGCATTCCTCTTTTCGCGGGGAAAAGCGTGCTTCAAAGCGTTCATAACCAGCTCGGTCACGATCAGGCCGATGCTCACCGCCTGATTGGAAATAACGGTGGCCGTTTCGGCATCGGTTTCGACTTTTAGAGAGATTGGCCGACTTTCACCGATCATCGATTGTGCCAATGTCTCGCATAATTTTTTCAGATAGGTACCAATCACGATGGGAGCGCCGGGACCGGTAATTTGTAGATGCTGTTGCACGGCGGCAACCGAGAGAACGCGCTTATGAGCATCTTCCAATTGCAGGCGTGTTTCCTCCGACTGAACGGTGCGTGCCTTCATGAGCAGGATACTTGCAATTATCTGAAGGCTGTTGGCGACCCGGTGCTGCATTTCCAACAGCAGCATATCCTTCTCACGTAGCAGTTCCTGCACCTGCCCCTCGATAGCGCGTCGGTCCGTAACGTCCTCGAAGGCCAGCAACGTGGTCGTGTGGCCCGCCTCTGCGTAAAATACCTTGCGCGCGTTCAGGAGCATGATACGCCGCCCGACGCGGGGAAATTCGCGATTTACTTCGTATCCCTCCACGGTCGCGTGATCTTTGGCGATCGTTTCGAGAATTGTGCGCAGCTCCGGGATATTCCATTGACCATCTTCAATCTCATAGATCAGATGTCTCCGGATATCTTGGTCGACGAGCTGGAAGGTCTGATAGAAAGCCCGGCTCGCTGCGACGATGCGCAGCTCCTGGTCGAGCACCAGAAGAGGGTCGCGGACGGTATCGACGATCGCACGCGCGAGCGCGGCTGTGTCCGGGATGGCGGCGAAGGGCATGTGACGGTCCGCCTCGGTGTCAAACGAGAGCAATAAGCGGCGAATTTGCTTTAAGTCGCGGCGAACGCCGGGACGCCCAATTCTAGCGTCGCATTGCGTAACGCTGCGCTCAAACGATGCGCCTTTTCGGGAGAGAAGTCGATCTGTAAGTCAGCCGACCGGCGCCAAGATTGACGCAAGCATTCGGCCGTTCTCCAAAGGTGATTGTCTCCGAAGGTGATGGTGTCGGGAGGCCAACAAGCTCGCGAGCCGATGGTTCCACGAGCAGGATCGCAATCCTCGGTTGGAGTCCAAAAACAAATACGTTTGGTTCGGAACCTTTCGCGGCTGGGTCCATTTGGCCTGTGTCCAAATACTGGACGCACGACAACTGGTAAACACCATGAAAAAGATTCTCTTAGCGACAGCCGCCATTCTTGCATTCGCAGCACCTTCATTCGCGGCTGAAACGGGAAAGACCGTCGGCAGCGCGCCGCAATCGTTCTACCTGGCTCAAGATACCGCGACGATGAAATGTGAAATCGTCGAGATTGAGCCCGTTGCTGGCGGCAAGGTAAAGGTCGTCGGTGCTGCTCACCCTACAAAGGCGTCGGCTGAGACGGCTTTGAAGGCCGACAAATCTTGCGTCAACTAACCTAACGACGGCGGAAGTGCACGCGGGTCTTTTGGTTCGGCAATCGCCAAACCATGGACCCGCTCCCGCCAACTGATGCACTTCGCTCAGTCGCCAACCTCAATCAATTTATTTGACTTTTGCAGACCGCGTAGCTTCTTGCCGGGCCCCTTTCTTGATTTCTTATTGGCATCGGCGATGAGACGATCCGGGCTGCGCTCTACTGCGGCCAACAATGTTTTCATGGTCGCGTCGCGGGTCTCTTTGCTCAGCGAATATCCCTGAATTGTTATTTTGAATTTATCCTTGCCGGCATGATACTCGTGATCGATCTTCGGCTTCTTGGACATCTTTTCTCTCCTCGCGCCTCCGTCAATCTGTGCAGCTTGCCGTCTATCGCGCAACGTCGCGTGTCCGTGCTCACGGCGCAAGAGCTAGCTCATTTTTCGAAATAGTGAGAAAAAACGGCCCCAGAGCGGGGGCGTCTGGAGCCGTCCTCTTTGGGACGCCAACGGGGGCGGGTTGGGCGATCCCTGCCGCATCAAGTCGTCCAGCCGACGTTCGTTCCATTTTCAAACGAGCCCATTTGCCGATTAAAGTTGGGCCGCCGATGGTCGAAATAGGCAGTGGGTTGAAGCAGGCCAGTACCATGGGCGCGGGCTCAAGTCCGAGCCGACGCACCCGCCAGCTTCAGGATTGAGACTAGGCCGGCCGGTCCAACTCAGAAGGTGTCCCTTTAGCTTCTTCCGGGTGCGCCAAGCTGTTGACGGTGTCCTTCAAGACAATGCTTTTGGGCGTGGCCGTTGCACCAGGCCGGCTAAATCTAGCGGCCCATCGTTGCTCAAACCGTCTCTGAAGGTGGAGAGGAATGTCGCTCATCGCCAATAGCTCCGCGTTCGTGGTTGCCACATTCTCAGGGTCTCAACGCGCGCCCTCCTTTAAAGGTCCCCCAGCACTATCGTTCAGTGTCACCACGGGCGAGCAGTTCGGCCAACGCGAGCACACCGATACACCGCGGCGGGTTTTCTTTTGGATTTCCGACGAAACAATCCGGCTCTGAGCGAGTCGTCATTCCAGGTGGGCTTTTTGCTATTGAGGAAAGACACGCAAATGATGTTTAGAAAGACGATTATCGCGTTATGTGGTGTCGCTGCGGCTGGCCTGCTTTCGCCGACATTGGCGTCGGCCCGTCCTGGAGGTCATGGCAGCGGCGGTGCAAGAGTTGCGGTGCATGGCGGCGGAGGCGGCGGCGCGTATCGTGGCGGCGGAGGGTTTCGCGGTGGCGGCGGCTTCGGCGGAGCGGGCCTTGCCGCGGGCGCCGTTGGTTTAGGGCTTGGCTTGGCCGCCGCTCCGTATGGCTATGATGGTTATGACTACTCTTCCGGATACGACAGCTACGCCTATGACAACGGCGGCTGCTATTTGGTCCGGCAGCGGGTAATGACGCGCTACGGTTGGCGCGTGCGCCCGGTCCAAGTGTGTGACTGATTACGATTGATACATAAAAAATCCGTCACCGTTTAGGAGCGGTGGCGGCATTTTAGGTAGGCAAGGAATCCGGATTGGTAACGCGGCGGCGCGGCCAGCTAGGTCCGAAAAAAGTGCCGATAGGCGACATTGCCTCACCATTTTACAATGCGAGATACTATTTTCGGCTAATCACCCGCTTTCGACGTTAAAGACGCCAATGGCACATCGAAGGAGTAGACAAACCCGCTGGGCTCATAGCTCAAACGGACGTCGCCCTTTAGTTGTTTGCCGAGCGTTTCGACCAAGCGGGTGCCGAAACTGCGCTTGTCCGGGGCACGAACCGCGGGGCCGTTCTTTTCAGTCCATTCCAGCCGCAGACGCTGCGTCGTGGGATCAAGAGTCCACGCGATCTCGACGCGGCCGGCAGCCACAGACAATGCGCCGAACTTGGTGGTGTTGGTGCAGAGTTCGTTGAGGGTCATGGCAATCGCAATCACCGCTCCCGACGTCATCCGGACATCGGGTCCCCTGATCGTAAATTTCGGCACGTCAGGATTGTCGAAGGCTTCGGTGGCGCCACGAACGATCATCCCGAGATCGGCACTGGTCCAACTCGCCTGCAGAAGAAGGTCATGGGCCCGCCCCAACGCCATTAATCGACCTTCGATAGCGTGCTGAGCGTGTTCCGCGCCGGGCACGTTGCGCAAGCTTTGCGAGGCAATGGCGCTTACCGTCGCCAGGGTATTCTTGATGCGGTGGTGCAACTCTTCGAGAATCAACTTTTGAAGTTTGTCGGCCGCCTCGCGTTCCCTGGCGTCAATGCCAGCTTGAGCGAGCAATTCTCGTGCATCAATTTCGGCTTGCGCCAGCAGAAGCCGAAGGCTGACGTTCTCAGCCGCCAGAAAGTCAGGAGGTTGCGCTGCGGCCTTTGATTGGCGCTTGTCTAGATGATCGTCGATTTCAAACATTCGCAACTTTATCACCATGAGTCGGGTTCCGGCGAGATCAATTGAGATGAGGTTGCCGCAATATATCGCGGTTTCCAGCTAACGTCGGCGTCATGCGTGGCCGATCATGCTTTGCATCTGTGCAATCATGACCTTGGCCTCCAGCGGTTTCCCGAAAAACCGGCTGCCTAAGGGAAGATCGGTGCCTGAGAGCTTCAATTGGCCGGATACAAGGATGATCTTGATCGGCGACCAGCGGTTATGGACCGTCTGGGCGAGCTTCAGACCGTCCATACTGCCGGGCATCTGAATATCGGTGAACAGCAAAGCGATGTCAGACCTGGATTCAAGGATCGCCACAGCTTCGTCAGCATTCACAGCCTCAACGGAGGTGTAGCCGGCGTCTTCCACCATATCGACGGCGCTCATCCGCAGCAGTATTTCGTCTTCGACGACGAGAACGACTGCGCGAGCAACGGAATGATCCAAGACCATCATGACGAACACTTTCGAGTGAATGGGCCAGAAGGAAGACAAGCATCTTATCCTCCATATGATCCCAATTGACTTAACAATAACGGCAGAAGAGGCCCGCCTTGGGCAACGGGTGCATCGAAATCGATGCAAGCCCCTGATATTGCGAGCGATAGCTCGAATACTCCATGTGCGGCGGCAGCCGCGGCTGCACTTCGGGATGTAGGAACCAACTGGTCGGGGTGGGCTTAACTCCAAGATACTGTTCGTTGGAGGCACTTATGCCAAGAACTGGCCCGTCACCGCGACTCGTGCCCTATGGGGCCGATCAGATCGTTTACCTCGTTGTCGACAGCTTTGGCGCAGGTGACGCGGCCTACCGCGAAACCGAAGTCGAGCGGGCGGACTTCGAAACCATCATCGCCGATTTCTTGACTGGCCAATTTAATGATCCAGTCCGTGTTATCGCCTTCAACACACTTGAACATTGGTCGGACGACGTTTCCGCGGCTATCGCCACCGAAATCCAGACCCGATGCGATATCGAGGGAGCCTCCGTGCCCGAACATATCAGCGACTTCGTGGACCGCTACAGCCGCCCCGACGCTAAGGCCAGCCCGAGGCTCGGGATCTCCTGGGTAATGCCGCCGGAAGTCGGTATCGCGGCGGGCTGCCTAAAACGAGCTAATCCCCGCTAGAGGCAGCACCCGTTGAAGGATCGCCCCCAGGCAGATCAGAACAACGAGCAGCTTGAGAAGGTTTGCCAGGCGAGCTTCCCTGACGAATTTCTCGATAGCCCAAAAGCAAATCGCGCCGACGACGCAAATAATCAAAATCCCTATCAAGGCTGAAATCATGGCATCCCCCTCGAAAGATGATGTCGTCGCTCATGGCGCGGCGCGGGTTCATTTGGCTGCCTCAGATCGCTGGCAAGTCAACCCATCGCGTCCGATCGGTGGCCACAGGGTACGCGCGATCGCGGCTGGTCTCAACTGACTTATGCGGCAAAATCTGCCAAACTCAGGTATCACCCAGCTATTCGATCACCTCGTCGGCATTCGCGAACAATCCACGCGACGGAGCGAGGCCAGGCGCCTTTGCAGTCTTGAGATGTCGGCTGCAAAGCTGGAAAGTCGGCGGGTGAGGCGCCCAGAGACGAGCCCACGCGGTGAGATCGCTTCATCACGCGATCACACCGGCAACTCCGACAAGTTGTGCCGAAGCGGCATGTTCTTGGCGAGTTCCTCCTTGGGAATCCGCTTCTTGACCTCAAGCTTTCCATTTTCCACACGGCTGATGTAGCAGTCGATGATGCCGACATGGTCCTCCTTGCGGATGAGCTTGTCTCCTTGCGGATGGGCCAGCGAGTTCTTCATTTGCATCCCTTCCAGTGCCTGGATCACACCCTCGACGTCCTTGCGGGTCTTGTAGCCGGAAGCCTCGATCGCCTGCTTGAGCGCGAAGATGTCTTCCCAAGGCTGCCAGCCATGGCTCTTGTCCATCACGCGGCTGCCGCCGATCTCGCGCGCGTCGACATCGTCGATGCCAAGGAGCTTGTTGAACTCCTTGTGAAAGCCGTCATCCTTGGCCTTGAGCTGGCGTGGGAAGTTCTCGAAGAAATAAACACCTTCCGCCGCGCCCTTGATGTCGTCGGGCGCGATCGATTCGATGCTGGCCGACGACGAATACATTTTCATCTTCTTGTCGAGCCCCATGCTCTTGGCCTGGGTATAGAACGCAACCGACAGCGAGCCGATGAAGGCCGGCAACAGCACCTCGGTATCGGCGGAGATCTGCGCCAGATAGGGCACGAAATCCTTGGCATCGAGCGGCACCGGAATGGCGTTGAGAACCTTGCCGCCGGCGCGCTCGATGTAGACCTTGGATTCCTGGGCCGTGCTCTGGCCCCAGGCGTAATCCGCGTAGATGACGGTCCAGGCCTTGCCGAAGCTCTCGACGCACCACGGCAGACTGGCCGCCGCAATCGAATAGGTATCGGTGCCAGTGCGGAACGAAAAGCGCGTTCCCTTGCTCCCGGTAGCTTCGGTCGCCTCACCTGTGGAGAAGTAGATCGTCTTGAGTTCGCTTGCGATGGGGATAGCCGCCAGCATCACGCCCGAATGAACCGAGCCGACGATGAATTCAGCGTTGGTGCGCTGGATCAGGTTGCGCAGCTTGCGTGCGCCGCTGGCCGGATTGGACTCGGTATCCTCGGTCGCCAGTTCCACCTTGCGTCCGGCGATCCCGCCTCCCTGGTTGATGAGGTCCACCGCCACCTTGGCGGCCTTGTCGTGCCAAACGCCCCACGACGATATCGCGCCGGTCAGGTCGCAGTGATGCCCAATGACGATCGGGCCAGGGCTTTGCGCAAATGCATCGCGCATGATGGTGAGATTGGCGGTGCCAGCCGCCGCACCTCCCGCCAGTGCGCATTCAAGGAAGCTGCGGCGTGAAAGTTTCCTTGCCATGATCAGGCCCTCCGTTAGAGCGGTTGAAGTTATTGCGACAGTCCAAGATAACGACGCACGATTTCGGGCTGAGCCTTGAGCTCATGGGATGCGCCCGAGTGGACGATAGCGCCTTTTTCCATGAGAAACACGTTTGAGCAAAGCTTGAGCGCGGTCTCGACATTCTGTTCCACCAGCAGGATAGATACGCCGCTTTGGTTGATGCGGTGAATCTCGCGCCTGATCTGCGATACCAGCCGCGGCATGATCCCTTCGGTCGGCTCGTCGAGGATGATGAGCTTGGGGCGCATCATCAGGCAGCGTGCGATCGCCAGCATTTGCTGTTCGCCGCCCGAGAGCGTGTTGCCGGCTTGCTTCAGCCGTTCCTTGAGCCTTGGAAAACACGTGAAAACATAGTCCTCACGCTCGAGGTCGCGCCTGCCGGCGATTGCGATATTCAAGTTCTCCAGCACCGAAAGATTCGGGAAAATTCCGCGTCCCTGAGGGACGTAGCCGATTCCTTTCCCCGGAATCTGGTGTGCAGGGCAGCTTGAAAGATCGGATTCGCCGAACTTGATCGCGCCGCCGCTCTTCGACACCAATCCCATGATCGCGCGCAGCGTCGTTGTCTTGCCGACGCCGTTTCGTCCAAGCAGGGCAGCGGATTCACCGGGTTTCACCTCGAGATTGACGCCCTGGAGGATGTGGAGCTTGCCGATATGGACGTGAACGTCTCGGAGGCTAAGCAAGTGAGGCCTCCTCAACGAAATCTTCGTCCTCGGGACGACCGAGATAGGCTTCGCGAACGCGCTCATCGTCGACGATATCTGCCGGGCTACCGCTCGCGAGGATGGCGCCTTGGGCCAGAACGGTGATGTCGTCGGCGATCCCGAACACCACATCCATGTCGTGTTCGATGATGACGATGTCGATGGTTCGCGCCAGATCGCGGATTTTTGCGACCGCGCGGCTGGTCTCTGCCGGGCTCATGCCGCAGGTCGGCTCATCGAGAAGAAGCAGGCTCGGTTCGGAGATGACGGCCATCCCGATCTCGAGCATCGCGACGTCGCCATAGGAAAGTGTGCCGGCCGGGCGCGCGGCCAGGTCGGCGAGGCCGATTTGCTCCAGTGTCTGGGCGACCTGCGTTTTTGCTTCCCGATCGCTCGCGGCGGCGCGGAACGGATTCAGGAACCGGTTGCGTGCCTGCCGCGTAATCCAGAGGTTGTCGGCAACGCTCAAGTCAGAAAACACGCTCTTGACCTGAAGTGTTCGCTTGATCCCCAACCGGCTGATCACGTGCGGCCTCAAGCCGGTGATGTCGCGGCCGCGAAAGAATATCCGGCCGCTGCCGGGGCTGAGCAGACCGGTGACGAGATTGAAGAAGGTCGTCTTCCCCGCGCCGTTAGGGCCAATGATGGCGTGGATGCGGCCGCCGGAAAGACGGATGCTGAGATTATCGACCGCGGTCAGGCCGCCAAACCGCTTGGTCAGATTCTCGGTTCGCAGCACGGGTTCGCTCATGGGTCGGCCTGCAACGTCAATCGTGGCGCCACTGACGCGGCGGCGGCATCGCGCGCATCCAGCCGGGCGATCCAGCCGTTCCAGAGGCCGACGATCCCTTTCGGCGCGAAGATCACCGCCAAAATCGCCAGCAGCCCGACGATCAGCGAATGATGCTCCCAATGACTGGAGACGATTTCGCGGATCACGATGAACAATGTGGTGCCGACGAGTGGCCCGAACAGCGTGCCGGCGCCACCGACAATGGTCCAGACCACGCCTTCGCCGGACACTTGATAGAACATATAGCTGGCCGAGGCGTAGCGGCCGAAGAACGCGAACAGCGCCCCTGATACTCCCGCCAGAAAGCCGGCCATCACAAAGGCAATCAAGCGCAACATATATACATTGAGACCGATCAGCGAAGCGCGCAGATCGTTGTCGCGGATGGCGAGAAGACCCTTGCCGAGCGGACTGTGGATCACGCGGTACATCAGGAACAAGCAAAGCGCCACCACCGCAAGGACGAAGAAATACTGGAAGGTCGGGTCGGTGAGGCCAAAGGCCTTGCCGCCAAACCGCAATACCGGGGGCAGTGAGAAATTGATTCCGTCGTCGCCGCCGGTCAAAGGCTTCATCGACACCGCGAGGAAATAGAAAATCAGGGAGAATACGACCGTGATGATCGCGAAATAGTGCCAGCTCAGACGGACCGCGAAGATGCCCGACACCAGTGCCATCGCCATCGCCGAGATAATTCCCAAGGCGAATGCCGGCCAAAACGACAGGCCGAGATGATCAATGCCGAGCGCGACACCATACATGCCGAAACCGAAATAGAGCGCCTGGCCAAACGATAGCAATCCGACGTAGCCGAACAAGAGGTTGACGCTGGACGCAAACAGCGACCAGATCAGAATTTCCGTGATCACGCTGACCCAGAAAGTGTCGATCAGCGCCGGGATCAGCCACGGCACCGCGATCAGGAACGCCGCGGCGCTCACGGCCAGGCCGATTTGCAGGGACCGTCGGCTCATTTGGCGAATCCCTTGAACAGGCCCTGGGGCCGCAGCAGCAGTACGGCGCTCATCAGCACCAGCGAAGAGATCCGCGCGATGGTCGGATCGGCGACGCTTTGGATCAGTCCTTCAAGAAATGCCAGCAGAACCGCCGCCGCCACCGTGCCGGGCAAATTGCCCAACCCCCCGATGATGACCGCCATGAAGCAGAACGGCAACACATCGACGCCGCCGCGAAAATCTACCGTCGTGATCGGCGCTGCGACCGCCCCGCCAAACGCCGCCAACGCAAAGCCGATACCGAAGGTCAGCACATAGACGCGCTTTGCCGGGATACCCATGGCTACCGCGGTCTCGCGGTCATGCCGCACGGCCCGCATCCAGATTCCGAGCTTGGTGTGTTGCAAGAACAGAAAAAAACCAGCCAGCGCCAGCAACGCGACGAGCGCGGCGAATATCCGATAGATGTCGTATTCAACCCCGAACAGGGGAACGGTCCCCTGGATCGGCGCCAGCATGCGACGCGGCGTCGCCCCGAAGGCGATCCGCACGGTTTCCTGAAGGATGAGGGAAAGGCCGAAGGTCGCGACGATCGATAATGCCGCTACGCCATGGATCGGCTGAATCACCAGGCGCTGAATGATGGCGCCGAGAATGAACCCGATCACGGGCGCGACAACAAAGCCGATCCAGAAATCGCCGGTTGCCGCAAGGCTGAACCATGCGAGCACAGTGCCGACCATGAAGAAGTCGCCATGGGCGATATTGATGATGTCGAGCAGACCGAAAATGACCGAGAGTCCGAGTGCGATGAGCGCAATGATCAGCCCCCAGATCAGCCCGTTCATCGCCAGCAGAAGTATCGTATCCTTCATGACCGACCGTCACCCGTGGCAAAAGTGCCACCCCCGTTGCGATAGTTTCCGACCTTCGGCATATCCATGCAAGAGCCAAGACCCGCCACCACCCACAATGCTCGAAACCAGCCGCGTTGGACCGCGGCAGGTCCCGCGCCTTATGTCTTACGCCGTATGTCCTATTTGGGCCCGGCCTTGGCCGTCGCAGCAAAGCCGTCAAGCGCGCCCGCCGGCACCATGTGCCGGTCGATCTTCAATTGTTCGGGCGACAATCCGAGCGCCAGTCCCACGAGCTGCGGAAGGTGCAGGACCGGCATGTCCAGCTTCTGAGCGATGTCCTTTTCCATTTCGGGTTGGAAGCTGTCGAGGACGGTGTGACATAGCGGGCAGGGCGTGACCATGGTTGCTGCACCGCCGGCCTTTGCCGCGAGCACGTGTTGCCCGGTCAGTTTGATCGCAACTCTCTCATCGTGAGCGGCGGTGTGAAATCCGCAGCATTCGGTGCGCCCGCTATACTCGATCGGCCTGCAGCCGAGGATTTCGGCAAGCCGCTCCAGCGCCCGGTTATTGCGTGAATCGACAAACCCGTAGCGCGCCGGCGGGCGGGTGATATGGCAGCCGTAGAACGCCGCGACCGTCAGGCCGGCGAGCGGATTGATCACTTGCCGGCGCAGCCGCTGCTCGCCGATGTCCTCGTGCAGGACCCAGAGAAAATGGCTGATCTTTGTGCGTCCGCTATATTGCAGGTTTTCTTCGGCGAGCCTTGCGTTCACAGATGCTGCGAGTTCCGGATCGCTCACAAAGGCGGCATGTGCGTCCAGCACATTCAGCGTGCAGGTATTGCAAATCGTCATCAACGGCAGGCCATGGCTTTCTGCCAGCGCCAGGATCCGGACGTTGAGGGCATAGAATGCGGCCGGATCGATCGCGCGCAATTCGCGCGCCCCGGTACAGGTGGCCGATTCCAGTTGCAACAGATCGAGCCCGAGTTTGGACGCGACAAGGTGGGTCGCATCGTTGAGTTCGGCGCAGGTGCTGCGCGCCGAGCAACCCGGATAATAGGCGAATTTCATGGCTTCCCCGTTTCGTCGCCGAGCAGCCGGCCGGCGGCCGCGGCGGCGTCGGTTTTCATTCCGAGCAACGTCTTGATTGGGTTGATCTTGCCGCGCACGAACAACCGCCATATGCGTCGAAGATTGGAAAGCGCGCGCAGCCCCTGAACGCTCAGCACCAGCGCGCCGGGATCAACGCGGCCGCGGTGGGCAACGATGTTGCGCAAGGCAAACGAATGCCTGGCCATTTCGGGAACGAGTTGCGCCGCCTTTGCCTTCAACGGCTCGATGACCCGGCTGACGATCGGGATATGGGCCGGACAAACCTCCTCGCATTTGTAACAGGACACGCAATTGAATATCCCGGTCCGTTCAAGCGATCGCCTGACTTTCTCGGGATCGTTGCGCGGATCGAGCGCGGTCTGGCCCAACTGAACGAGTGGTGCGGGGCCGGCGAAATCGGTCAGATTGCCGAGGCCGATCACCGGGCAGGCCGAGTAACAACACATGCAACTGATACAGTCGAGCGCGTTGGAAGCGTCCTTCATCTGTTTGTGCGTGAGCGGCTCTGGAAACTCCGCGTAAGGCTCGCGGCGCTCGATCCACGGCTCCAGGCTTGCCACCCTGTCCTCATAGGCGGTTCGGTCGACGACGAGATCGCGAATGACCGGAAGGTTGCGCAGCGGCTCGATCACCATGTTCGGTTCGACCGCTTCCCAGCACGCCAGCACCTCGCGGCCGTTCATGCGGACCGCGCAGGTCCCGCACATCTTCGATCCGCAGAACCATCGAAATGCGAGGTCGGCTGCCGCATTGTCCGCGATCCAGTTCAGCGCATCGAGCAGGCGCATCCATTTCTGGTACGGCACCTGAAACTCCTGATAAGCCTCACTGCCGGAGGGTACTTCCGACCGTCGCACCTTGACGGTCAGCAAGTCGCCCGGTGTGAGGCGCAAATTGCGCGCGGCCAGCGTGTCATGCAGTTCGGCCTGCCCGATCCGGCGGCCATCGACCGGCGAGAGAGCGGGCAAGGGATCATCGCCGGGAGCGATCACCAGGCGACCTCGAGGTTATCTTTCGTGGAAAAGCCCGGCGCAAAGATTGGCAGCTCATAGGGCCGCCGCTCAAATCGCAATCCGTTGCCGGATTTCGTCAAGACATTGGCGGCGAGCCAATTGTCGTTGTCGGTAAGCGGGAAGTCGGTTCGAATGAACGGCCCGCGGCTCTCCTTGCGCTCGAGCGAGGAGTGGATCACGAGCTCGCAGACATCGATCATGTTCATCACGTCGATCGCATCCAGCCACTCGTAGTTGGCCGATTTTCCGCTGTTGCGGATTTTCATGCCGGGCATAAGCTCGACGCGGATCCGTTCAATGTCGTCGAGCGCCGATCGCAGGTCGGAAGCGTTCTTCTCGACGCCTGCTTTTTCCCACATTACTGCCCGGAGGTCTTCCTTCAGCCTGCCCGGAGCCGGCCCATTGCCGTAAGAATTGCGCAGGGATTCGAGCCTGCGGCATTCCGCCTCGATTAGCGTTTGTGGCACCGAGGCCTGCTTCAACGTCGCCAGATCCCGCGCGACGCCTTCGGCAGCCACGTGACCGTCATAGGTGGCAAGGCCGATCAATCCATTGCTGTGACCGCCCACGCCGCCGGCGGCGTAAAGCCCGGGAACGGATGAGCGCATGGTGGCGGTGTCGACATCGATCCCGCCCTGCCGGTAGTGCGACGAAACCGCCGTCTCGGCCATGTGCGCGGGAAATGGCAGGCCGAGCTGCCGAAACGTCTTGCCGTAGGTCGTATAGGTCTCCACCTCGGCCGGATCGCAATTGTCAAAGCCCGCAAAGTAGCCGCCCTCGTAACGGGCCTTGCCGGCGCGAACCTGTTTGACCAGCGCTTTCAACTGTACGGTATAGGGGCCGAAGGCCAGCGGATCGTCCTGCTGCTGGTTGAAGAACTCTTCACCCGCCGAGTTGAGCATTCGCGCCGACTTTTCCGAGCCGAGCATCGGGTTCGGATAGATCTGCATCCGCTGCCAGCTCGGTGGGTGCGCCAGATCGTTGGTGTGCCACCACTGCATTTCCATGTTGAGCAGGGTGGCGCCGGCACGCCACGCCAGTGCGATGCCGTCCGCCGACATTTCCCTCGTGCCCGTGGAGCGCGTATGCAGCCGATCCGAGTAGCCGGTCGCCAGAATGACCGCACGCGCGATCACAGCCGTGTATTCCCCGGTGATGTAGTTCAGGCAGAAGACGCCCGCGACCGAACCGTCCGGGTTTTGCAGGAGAGAGGTCGCGACCGTCTCCTCCATTCGCGCGATGCCTGCCTTGATAACTTGCTTCCGGCGCAGATCCATGAACGGCACGCCCGAATTTCCCTGAACATTGGCGGCGATGCTGCGGATCTTCCCCGGGCTGGTGACGATCTCGCCGGAATCGTCACGGCGAAAGTAGAGGCCCGCTTCCTCCAGCTCCGGATAATACACTTGCTCGATCCATTGCCCGCATCGCCGCGCCCAGTTCTGATCGATCAGGAATTGGTTGTGGTATTTGATCAGGAACTCGGCCGTGTTGCGGGCGTTGTCTTCGCTGTTGCCGAGGGCCCGGCCCGAGATCACCAGATTGCCGGCGAACAGCGACGCCCCGCTCTTGCCGACCAGTCCTTTGCAGATGATCAAGGGCTTGATGCCCCGCTTGCTCAAGCTCAGCGCCGCATAGCAGCCGGCAGCGCCACCTCCGATCACGGCAACATCGGTAGTTACGACCCGCATTTCAGGCTCTCAAATCTCAGACACCGTCTCCACTATGCGCCATATTTCCGCGACGGACAGCCTTTCGGCGGTGTTTTTTTGCACGTCATGGCTTCCACTGCGGGTGGGGCCAACAGGGACGTCACCGCAGCACGTGCCGCGGCAGCCACAGCGACACTTCGGGGATGTAGGTCACGAACATCAGCACCAGAAACATCACGGCGTAGAACGGCCAAATCTTTCGCATCACCTGCTCGATCGTGACCTTGCCGACGGCGCATCCGACGAACAGGATCGATCCGACCGGCGGGTGGCACAAGCCGATACCTAGATTGAGCAGCATGATCATCCCGAAGTGAACGGGATCGACGCCGAAATTCTGCATCACCGGCAACAGGATCGGGGTGGCGATCAGGATCGACGGCGCCATGTCGACCAGCGTACCGAGTATGAGGAGCAGGATGTTGATCAGGAACAGGATGACGTATTTGTTGCTCGAGATCGACAGGAAGAACGCCGTCATCTTCGCCGGCATCTGCGTCAGCGCCATGATGTAGCCGACGCTGGAAGCGCAGGCGATCAGCGTCAGCACCATCGCTACCGTGCGCAGCGTTCGGTGCAACAGGATCGGCAGATCGCGCCAGCGGTAATCGCGGTAGATGAACATCGTCACGAAGAACGCCCAGATGCAGGCAACCGCGCCGGCCTCGATCGCGGTGAAGATGCCGCCGAGAATACCGCCGAGAATGATGGCGAGAGTCACCAGCCCCCAGGCCGCATCGATCGTGATCCGCAGCGCGTCCCTGGCCGGCACGGTCTTGCCATGCGGGTGTTTGTCGCGGTAGGCGATTGCCAGGCAAAGGATAATGAGCGAGAAACCGAGCAGGAGTCCCGGAAAGACGCCGGCCATAAACAGCGCGCTGATCGAAATCGTACCGCCGGTCGCCAGCGAATACAGCACCGCGTTGTGGCTCGGGGGAACCAGCAGCGCCTGAACCGAGGAGGTGATGGTGAGATTGGTGGCGAAGACCCGCGGAAATCCGGTCTTTTCCATTTGCGGGATCATCACCGAGCCGATCGCGGAAGTATCGGCCACGGCCGAGCCGGAGATGCCGCTGAGGAAAGTGGTGGCGAGCACGTTGACGATCGAAAGCCCGCCGCGCACCCGGGTAAATCCGACCAGCACGTCCGCGAACGCCACCAATCGCCGCGCCATTCCGCCTTCCGCCATGATGGCGCCGGCGAGCACGAAGAAGGGGATCGTGAGCATCGCGACCTTGCTGACGCCGTCGGAGATTTTCAGCATCACCGCTTCAAGGGGAATGCCGATCGACCAGGCGCCGGCGATCGCGGCGAACGCCAGCGAATAGGCGATCGGCATGCCGATGAGAAAGCAGATCAGCATGGCCGCGAGCAGAACGAAAATATCCATGCCGGTCCCTTCCCGAAGATCACTCGAACGGCGCGGTTTCGCCGTGCTGGGGGATCGGATCGTGGGGCTGCCCGAGAAAAACCCGCTCGATAATGAAAAGCAGCAGGAAAACGCCGCCCACGGGAATCGGAAGATAGGTGATGCCGACCGAAAGGAAGGGGAAATCCCCAATCGTGTTGTGCCAGGTCACCTCCACCAAGCGCTCGCCCCACACGATCATGAACAGCGCGATCAACGCCATCATGAGCTGGACCACGAGATCGAGGGGGATGCGAAATCTCGCCGGCAATTGGTCGGCGAAGTAGGACACGTTCATGTGCAGGTTGAGCCGGTAGGCCGCCGCCGCCCCGATGAAGGTCAGCACGATGGTCAGAAGAACCGCCAATGGCTCCGGCCATGAGGCGGCGCTGTTGAGCACGTAGCGGGTGAACACCGCCCACGGAATGATCGCGGAAATCAGAACCAGTGCGACGCAGCCCACGACCACGCAAAGCAGATAGAGAGCATCCATCGCGCGGCGAAATGCGGCTGCCATTGCATTAAGTTCCCACGTTGCCAAGTCTATCGATCAAGTCAAACAAATCACGTCAAACAAGCGAATCAACAACAGGCGCGGACCGCTTAACCCGCGAGGCCAAGGCCTTATCCGATCGCCTGGATGCGCTTGATCATGTCCTGATATTTCGGGCCATATTTGTCCCACACCGGTTTGACGGCGTTCTGGAACGGCGCCTTATCGGCGATCTCGACGATCTGGCAGCCGGCCGCCTTTGCCTTCTCCATCGCCTGCTGCTCGTATTTGCTCCAGAGCTCGCGCTCCTCGAGTTGCGCCTCGCGGGCGAATTTCTTCAACAGGTTCTGGTCGTCGGCGGAAAGGTTGCCCCAGGCTCGCTTGGAGAACACCAGCACTTCCGGGATCACCAGGTGCTCGGTCAGGCAAAGATATTTGGCGGCCGTATAGTGATTGCTGTAGACGTAGCTTGGCAGGTTGTTCTCGGCGCCGTCGATCACGCCGGTCTGAAGCGCGCTGAACACCTGATCGTAGCCCATCGCCACGCCGTTGCCGCCGAGCGCATTCATCATGTCGATGAAGATCGGATTGCCAATGACGCGGAATTTCAGGCCCTTGACGTCCTCGATCGATTTGACGGGGTGCTTGGTGTTGTAGAGGTTGCGGGCTCCGGCATCCATCCAGCATAACGCGACCAGGTTGGCGTTCGGGCTCGCCGTGATCTTGTCGAGCAATTCCTGGCCGATCGGCCCGTCCATCATCTTTTCGGCGTGCGTGGTGTTCCTGAACAGGAACGGCATGTTGACGACGTTGATGTCGTCGACGATCGGCCCCATCGATCCGACGCTGACGCGCAATAGCTGGATCGCGCCGATCTGGGTCTGCTCGATGGTTTCCTTCTCCCCGCCAAGCTGCATCGACGGATACATCTGGACCGAGAGCCGCCCGCCGGTGGCGGCCTCAAGTTTCTTGCCGAGATTTTCGGTCGCTGCCACTGTCGGATAGCCGGGCGGCTGCACGTCGGAAGCCTTCAAGACCATTTTGCTCTGCGCGCGCGTGGGAAAAGGCGCCAACGTTGCCGCTGTACCCAGGCTAATGCTGATCTTGATGAAGTCGCGACGCCGCATTGCGATCCTCCCCCGTTTTCCAATGATTGTAACTACTTTCGGGCGTCGAGGAAGCCCGCCCGTGTCTGCAATTCGCGCTGATTTGGGTCCGTCAATAAATCAATTAGGATTTGCGCCTGCGCCGCGTGAGCGGCGGCTGTGGCAACCGCTGCGGTATAAAGGGTGGCGAGCTCGCATCCCGGCGGGAGCGATCCCGAAAGCTTCACGCCCTTGGTCGCGATAATCTCGGTCGCCTGCGTGCAACCGACCGGGCGCAACGCGTCGCTTTCGGCCAAATGCCGCATCGCGGTCGCCCCGTTCGGATAGATTTTTAGCCGCGCCGCGATCGCCGCGGCGATATCGAGTTGCTGCAACACCTTGGCGACATGAATGCCGGCGGTGGACGCCCTGGTGTCAGGAATGAAAATCGCGTCGGCGCCAAGCAGCACCGCGCGCAAATCTGCCGCGTCTTGAACCGACAGTTGCGGATCGGCGGCGCGAACGGCGATCGCGGTCTCGACCCGGCCGATGTCCGAGATCGAGGCGCTGGTGACGAGGTTTTCTTTCGCCAGATCGGCGATCAGCGCTGCCGTGAGGATGACGATGTCGGCAGGCGCGCGCCCGCGCAATTTGCCGGCCATGCCGCCGACCGCGCCGAACTCGCCAGCGATGTCGAGACCGGTCTGTTCCTTGAATCTCGCCGCGAGACTTCCGACCAGGCCTTGCGCCGCGCCACCGCCGAGAATGTTCAGACTGGTCATGAGGCGGTTTCCATCGCCGCAATCAGGCGCTCGCGCGTGATCGGCAGGTCGCGAACGCGCACTCCCAGCGCATCGAACACGGCATTGGCGATCGCCGCCGTCACCGGGCCGTGCGCCGCTTCGCCGGCGCCGACCGGTTCGATCTCCGGCCGCGAGATCACTTCCACATCCACTTCGGGCACCTCGCTGAAGCGGAGGATCGGATATTCGGTCCACGAATTGCTGGTGATGCGCGTCGCGTCGAAGCGGACCCGCTCCCTCAACACCCAACTCGTGGCCTGGATCGCACCGCCCTCGATCTGATTGATCAGGCCATCGGGATTGATCGCCTCGCCGACATCGACCGCAATCGTCAGGCGTTTGACGCTGATATCCGCGGCACCCTCGATCTCGGCGATCGCGGCGCAATAGGCGCCGGTGTTCTTGTAGCGCGCAAAACCAAGACCGTGACCAACGCCATCGCGCTTCCCCGGCTTCCAGCCGGCGCGTTTTGCTACCGCGCGGATTACGTCCTGCGCGCGGGGATCCGACAGGTGACGCAAGCGGAACGAAAGCGGATCCTCGCCGCGCGCGGCGGCCAGTTCGTCGAGAAAGGATTCGATCGCAAACACGTTGCCCTGCGCGCCGAGCGTTCGCAGCGCCGAGGTGCGGATCGGCATGGTGGTGAGGCGGTGGCACTCGATCTGCCAGGACGGAAAATCGTACAGCGGAATCGAGTTGCGGTCGGCGCCGCCGCCATTGGCCTGCGCCGGATTGGTGGCGATGGCGCGCGGGAACGGTTTTGCCAATTCGGTTGCCGCGAGCAGCGCCGGCAGTTCGGCGCGTCCGGGCCGCGCGGTGTGGCCGTTGCTCCAGATGCTGTGGCGCCAGTCGACGATCTCGCCCTTCGCATCGAGATCGGCCTCGATCTCGATGGTCATCGCCGCGCCAAAGGGCGCGTGCGACATCTCGTCGGCGCGCGACCACTGCACGCGAACCGGTCGGCCGGGCGCTGCCTTCGCCAGCAACACGGCGTCGAGCGCGACGTCGTCGGCGGCATTATGGCCATAGCAGCCCGCGCCTTCCATATGCTCGACCGTGATGTGCTCGCGCGGAAGCTTGAGCACAAGCGCAAGATCGGCGCGGAGCAGATAGACCCCTTGGCTATGGGTCCAGACCCGGACGCGGTCGCCGTCCCATTGCGCCATCGCGCAGGACGGCGCGATCGATCCATGCGCGATATAGGGTCGGGTATATTGCCGGCGGATCGTGCGCGTCGTCACAGGCGGCGCTGACGCCTTCTTGCTGGCGATCACGCTCAATTCGGTCGGCTGTCGCTTCAGCCATTCCGCAAGCCCGTGCTCATCGGGGAGCGCTTCGCGCGGCGTCCATTTGGCGCCCTTGCGCAACGCGGCAAGCGCCAATTCGGCGCCGGCTTCGGTTTCGCTGACGGCGCCTACGAAATTGCCGTCGCGCACGATCGCGACCAGGCCCTCGACCTTGCGCGCGCCGTCGTCTTTCAACTCGAGAAGCGCCGCATGCGAATGCTCCGATCGCAGCACGCGGCCGTGCAACAAGCCGGGCAGGGTAGTATCGTGAATAAAGCGTGCATGCGCGAAGACCTTGTCGGGAATATCGAGCCGCTGCACGGAGTTTCCGGCAAGCTTGCGCTGCGACGATGCCTTCGGAAGCGCGCCCGGCGTGGCGTCACGGTCGAGCGAGATGTCGGATGCAAGTTCCCAGTAACTGGTGGAGACATTACCGGGTCCTAAGATCGTGCCATCGGCGATATCGAGCACGCCGGCTTCGACGCCGAGGCGCTCGGCAGCGGCCGACAAAAATATCCGGCGAATTTCGGCACACGCCTGCCGGATCGCGCGTCCGGATTGCTGCACGGAGAGACTGCCCGAGGTGACGCCCTCATTGGGGCTGCCCGCCGTGGAGGCGCGTACCATCCGCACGCGGCCGATATCGACGTCGAGTTCGTCGGCGGCGATCTGGGCGAGCGCGGTTACGATGCCTTGCCCGATCTCGACCTTTCCAGGAGAGACTGCAACCTGCCCCTCCGGCGCGAAACGGATCCATGACGAAAGCTTCGGGTTCGCCGCAAGGCTGGGCGGCAATTTGGGCGCGGCGGGGGAGGGAGCTTGGGCTGTCATTGCTTGCGCATCTCCGCCGCCGCGCGCAATATCGCCCGCACCATGCGGTTATGCGAACCGCAGCGGCAAAGGTTGCGGTCGAGCGCGGATTTCACATCGGTGCCCGTCGGGTCTGGATTTTGCTTCAACAGCGCCGCCGCGCTCATCAATATGCCGGAAACGCAATAGCCGCACTGCAGCGCCTGCTCGGCGATGAAGGCCCGTTGCAACGGGTGCGGTTTTTGCGCATCTCCCAACCCCTCGATGGTGGTGACGATCTTGTCGGCCACCGACCATAGCGGGGTGTCGCAGGCGGTCACGGCGCGATCGCCGACGATGACGTTGCAGGCGCCGCACTCGCCGGCGCCGCAGCCGAAATGCGAACCCATCATGGCGAGCTTGCCGCGCAGGATCGTGAGCAGTGACGTATCGGGATCGGCGTCGATGTCGGTCTCGACGCCATTGAGGCGAAATCGAATGCTCGGCATTGAATCGGTAATCCCAGCTTCTTCTCAGGGCTTGTCGGCAAATTGCTTGACGATTTCGGCGTATTTCACAATATCGGCGCGCAAGAATTTGTCGAATTCCTCTGGGGTCATCGACATCGGCGCTGCGCCCTGGTCGGCCCAGAGTTTGACGATCTCCGGCCGTTGGATGGCGGCGTCGATGGCGGCATTCATTTTGTCGATGATCGGTTTCGGCGTGCCGGTGGGCGCCATCAATCCGAGCCAGATGGTGGCCTCATAGCCTCCCAGGCCCGCTTCTCCGGCCGTTGGCACCTCGAGCAACACGCTGGAGCGCGTCTTGCCCGTGGTGGCGAGCGCCCGTACCTGACCCTGGCTGACATTGGGCGCCATGGTCGTGACCGCGTCGATCATCATCTGCACCTGCCCGCCGATGACGCCGTTGCGCGCTTCGCCGCTGTTGCGGTAGGGCACATGCACGAGATCGATGCCGGCCATGGTTTTGAAAAGCTCGCCCGCCATGTGATAGGGCGTGCCCTGCCCGGAGGAGGCGTAATTCAGTTTTCCCGGCTGCGATTTGGCAAGCGCGATGAATTCCTTCAGCGTTTTTGCCGGAACTTGCGGGTGCACGACGATCACAAGATCGGAAGTGTTGATCGGCGCGATCGGCACCAAGTCTCGCATCAACTCATATTTGCGCTGCGGCACCAGCGATTCATTGGCGGTCTGGGTATTCGACATCATCAACAACGTGTAGCCGTCGGGCGCGGACTTGGCGGCCTCTTGCGTGCCGATCACGGCGCCGGCGCCGGGACGGTTTTCGATCACGATAGCCTGCTTGAGGCTCTCCTGCAGGGCATTGCCGAGCACGCGCGCCGCAACATCCGCAGGCCCCCCGGCGCCAAAGGGAACGATGATCCGAATGGCACGCGACGGGTATTCCTGCGCGAGACTCGCGTCAGCGAAAAAACCCTGCGTTGCAAGAAGAACGGCCAGCGCGCGCACGACCTGTGCAGCGATCCTCGAAGCGCCCGCCGGGCCCGTCATTTCCATCTCCTCGAACCCGCTGGGTCGTCTTCGCAGCTTTTCATCTCTCACTAGACGAGCGGCTGGCCAAATCCATCGTTCCGGTCTAACTGTCAAGTTTATCGGCAAGGGGATCGGGCTGTCGACACCGACTGACGCATTGCTGCTGGATTAAAATACGTATACCCGGGTGTATCGAATTCGGCCGAAACCGGCCGACAGAGTGGCTCAATGAAAACCAGAAATTTTGCGCGTCGCGATGCGCTCAAGATAGCCGGCGGGGTGCTGGCGGGTGCAGCGTTCTCGACTCGCGTCCTGGCGGAAGCGCCACCGGCTGAGCCGGTGACGCCGGCCCTGATCGATGCGGCCAAGAAGGAAGGCCAGGTCGTCCACTATACCTCGACCGATCTGCCGGTCGCCCAGAAGCTGGCAAGGGTGTTCGAGGCCAAATATCCCGGGATTGCCGTGCGCGTCGAGCGCACCGGCGCCGAGCGCGTATTCCAGCGCATCGGTCAGGAATATTCCAGCAACATCCATGCCGTCGATGTGGTGAATTCGTCCGATGCCGCGCATTTCGTCGCCTGGAAGCGCGACGGCATTCTTGCACCTTATGTGCCGGAGGATGTCGCCAAATTCTATCCGCCCGAGCACAGGGATGTCGACGGCCAGTTCGCAAGCTGGCGCATTTTTCTCAGCATCATCGCCTATAACACCAAACTGGTGAAAGCCGAAGACGCGCCGAAGAGTTTCGCCGATCTGCTCGATCCGAAATGGAAGGGTAAGATCGTCAAGGCCCATCCCGGCTATAGCGGCACCATCATGACGGCGACGTATCAGTTGCAGCGCGAGCTGGGCTGGGGCTGGTTCGAACAGCTCGCCAAGCAGAATGTCATGCAGGTGCAGTCATCGTCCGATCCGCCGAAGAAACTTGAACTCGGCGAGCGCGCCATCATGGCCGACGGCGTCGAATACCTCATCCTGCAGATGAAGGAAGCGGGACGCCCGGTCGAGCCGGTCTACGCCACCGAGGGGTCGCCGATGATTATCGGTCCCAACGGTATCCTCAAAGGCGCGCCGAACCCGAATGCGGCGCGGTTGTTCCAGTCGTTTTGCTTTACCCGCGAAGCCCAGCAACTCATCATCGACATCGGCGGCTTGCGCTCGGCGCATCCGCAGACCAAGGAAAAGCCGGGCTGTATTCCGCTCAAGGACATCAAGACCATGAAGGAAGACCCGATCGCCGTGGAGCAGCAGGGCAGCGCCATCAGGTCCCGCTATAGCCGGATATTCCGCGTCTGATCCGCCGACTTGAAAGCCATTTCCCAATCCGGGCCATCATGACCGCCGAACTGCCGAAAATCTCCGTCGCCGAAACCCTGGCGCAGAAAATCGCTAGCCTTAAGCCGGGCGTCCTGCCGGCGGCGACCGCGCGCAAATGCGAGGACCTTCTGATCGATGTTGTCGGCCTCTGCGTCACCGCGCGCAACGAGGACTATGTGCGATGCGCGCTCGGTGCTTGCGATGACGACGGACCCTGCACGGTCATTGGCCATCGGCGTACATTGACGGCCGCGGGCGCGGCCTTCGTCAACGGCACGGCGGCGCATGGCGAGGATTTCGACGATACGTTCGAGGGCGGCCCGGTCCATGCCGGCGCCGTGATCGTGCCCGCGGTCCTTGCCGCCTGCGAGCGTCACAATCCGCACGGAAACATGGCGCTGAGCGGAATTGCGGTCGGCACCGAAGTGCTCTGCCGGTTAAGTCTCGTGGTGCCGAAGGCGGTGCACAAGGCCGGCTTTCACCCGACCGCGATTTTCGGCGCGATGGGGGCGGCCGCCGGCGTCGGCGCCGCACTAGGGCTCAATGCCAAAGAGATCGTGAACGCGCTCGGCATCGCCGGCAGCATGGCGGGCGGCATCATCGAATATCTCGCCGAGGGCGCCTGGACCAAGCGGCTGCACGCGGGCTGGGCGGCGCAATCCGGCATTCGCGCCGCATTGTTGGCGCGGCGGGGTTTTGTCGGTCCGCGTACGGTGTTCGAGGGCGTGCACGGGCTGTTTCATGGTTTCGCCCACACCACCAAAGGCGACTATGAGGCGTTGACCGGAGATTTCGGCACGCGCTGGGTGACGGACACGCTGGCGTTCAAGCCTTACCCCTGTGGAACCATGGCGCAGCCTTACATCGATTGCGCGCGCAGGCTCGCCGCCCGCGGGATCAAGGCCGATGACGTCGAGGCGATCCTTTGCGAGGTGGCGGAGGGGACCGTGCACCGGCTGTGGGAGCCGCTCGCTGACAAGCAGCGCCCGCGCAACGGCTATGCCGCCAAATTCGCCGTGCCGTATCTGCTTGCTACCGGCTTCGTCCATGGCGGTGTCGGGCTCGGCGCGTTCACGGAAACCGCGATCCGCGATGCGGCCGTGCTGGCGCTGGCGGCCAAGGTGAAGTTCGTGATCGATCCGGACAATCCCTATCCGAACAATTATACCGGCCATATCAGGGCGACCCTGAAGGACGGCAGCGTGATCGAGGAGCGGCAACCCTATTTGCGCGGCGGCGCACAGGAGCCGCTGACCCGGCAGGACCTAACTGACAAATTTTCGCTTAACGCCCGCCACGGCGGCTGGAGCAAGGCGCAGGGCGAGGCGGCGTTGAAACTGCTGGCGGGGCTTTACCAGGGAAAGATCGACTTGAGCGTGTTGCGGGCATAACAAATTGCTGTAATGCCCCGCGAAAGCGGGGCATCCAGTAATCACAGAACCATCGGATCAATCGTGGGCGTCGGTGTTTACTGGATCGTCCGCCTTCGCGGACGATGACGACGGGGAATATGAGATGACAAACGAACTCACCGGCAAGGTCGCCATCGTCACCGGCGCGGGCCGCAATATCGGCCGCGCGATTGCGCTGGCTTTGGCCGACGGCGGCGCATCCATTCTCGTCAATGCGCGCAGCAATCGCGCCGAGGCCGACGCCGTTGCCCGCGAGATCGAGGCAATGGGCCGCAAAGCCGTGGTGCATATCGGCGACGTCGCCGACGCGTCTTCCGTCCAGGCGATGGCGGAGATGGCCATCAAGCAGTTCGGCCGCATCGATATCCTGGTCAATAATGCCGCACTCCGCCGGGAAAAGCCGTTTGCGGAAATGAGCTACGCCGAATGGCGCGAGATCATGAACGTTACCCTCGACGGCGCGTTTCATTGCGTGAAGGCCTGCCTTCCGCACCTGAAGAGGAGCGGCAGCGGCACCATCGTCAACATCGGGGGTTTAAGCGCGCATACCGGTGCCAGGGACCGCGCGCATGTGGTGACCGCGAAGGCCGGCATTGTCGGCTTCACCCGCGCGCTCGCCCACGACTTGGCCTCCGACGGCATCACCGTCAATTGCGTGGTTCCCGGCCTGATCGGCACGCCGCGCCCCAAAGACAAGCCGGAACCGGCGCATCATCTGATTCACCGGACCATCTCCGGCGAGCGCGGAAGCCCCGAGGATGTCGCGGCGGCGGTGCGGTTTTTGTGTGGGCCCGCCGCCCGCTACATCAACGGGCAGGCGATCCACAGCAATGGCGGAGCCTATCTCGGCGGCTAGCGCGTTGCGGGCCTCAGTCCAACCGCTCAACGCGTCGCTTCCGACCAATACTTCATTCCCGCCTTCAACTGCTCGTCGGCATCGTGGAAGAAGAACTCGCTCACATAAACCTTGGACTTGATGTTCTCGTTCAGCTCGTCGTTGAACGCGAAGTGAACCCCGTCACGGGCGGACGTCTGGTGGCATTGGGCGCAGGTCACACGATTGAAGTTGATGGCGTGGACGTCCTGCCGCTTGGTGTCCCGGTAAGAATTGACCGTCAGGTCGTCGAGGTGTTTCTGTAATTCCGCTTTTCGAACGCCGGTCGCCTTCTCTACTTCGGCCTCGAACAGTTCGTTGTCGTGAACGGTCGAATAGAAACCGACGTCGATGCCGTCGCGGACAATTCGCATCGGCAACAGCTCGCGCGCCTGGTTCTGATCGCGCGTCAACGCACCGAACACCCAGATGCCGGTCAGGGACGAGCTGAACGCGACCTGCTCCATCGGCCGGGCAGAGGTGAAATCGGCGATGAATTTGTGCACTAGTTCCTGGTAGTTCGGCGCCTGCGTTTCGCGGGCGTGCGTGAGTTCGTCGACGCGATTCAGGAATTGACGATGTTGGGCCATTTGTACGTCGCGTTCCGCGCGGCGATCGACGACGTCCCATTTCAGGTGCAGGTAGAGCTGTTCAAGCGGGCGGTCGGGTTGCCTCGGGTCCATCAGTTGATAGACAAAATGAATCTGCGGCACGACGCGCAAACCCTGCCAGGCGATATCGTCCTGTTCCTCGTAGGGTTTGATGGTCATGGCGACGAGCTTGAAGTGCGAGGGGTCGGAGACGTCGCTCACCGCGTCCTTGATGTTCTCCATGTAAAGCCCGGACGTGTAGATGTTGGCTTCCGTCACGTCGCTCAGCCGAAACGTATCGTGTCCGGGTTCCTTGTCCGGATCAAAGTCGGCCGTCGGATGGCCCGACCAGAAGTCCAGGAGCTTGTGGAATTCCTCGCCCTTGAGCATCGAGGCGAGCGGGAACGTTGCGCTGGTCTCAGAGGTCGCTTCAATGACCATGTGCCGGGGGAGCTTGAAATCGCTCAAGCCTTCCTGAGGCCGGGGCTGGGCAATTCCGAAATCGAAGGCGTGGCCTTCGGGGTAATACCAGAGCGAATTGAAATTATTGGTCAGTTTGTTGAGGTCGACTCTTGCCTGCATCGGAAAAGTGGTTCGGCGAACCTGACGAAGCGCGCCGGTCTTCGCCTCGAAGCGTGCGAGTTCTGCTTGCGGAAAGTCCGACAGGTATTTGGAGTCGTGATACTTCTCGATGAATTTCACCGGATCGAAATTCGGATCGGGGTCGTTGGCCCGATGACGACCGCATTTGGCGTCGGGACGCAGGCGGGTGTAGTAGTCGAGACGAATGAGGAAAATATTGTAACCTTCGTCGCGCTCTTTCTTGAACGCCGTGTCGGGATATTCGGAGAGCATACGCGACAGATAGGCGCTATCGACCCGGCAACCTTCCACCGTTTCGGCGCCGGCATAGTTGTCGATATGGAGGCTGGCGCTCGGGTTTATGAAAGCAGGAATCAGTTGGGCATAGCTGCCCTGGTGGCCTTTTTCGAACATCGGATAGACGGGTTCGGCCGCGCCAAGGCCGGCGTCGAGGAATTCATAGTTGAAGCCGGGCTGGGGCACGCCGAGCAGAACTTCGTAATAGCTCGAAGTGTCGTAAACCGATCCCGGGCGCAAGGTGACGTTGTTGCTCTCGACGATCTTGGTCCGCATCACGTTCAAGGACCCGGCAAGAACGTTCCGGCTATGAACCGGGTCAGTCTGGTTTCCGGTGGAGCTGACTGTAGAACCGGCGAGCAAGAGGGCCGGAACGAGCGCACTAAACCACAATGCCTTCACGAGAGGTCCCCCTTTCCCCCTTGCGATGATAGTCCCCAGCCTCCCAATTTACCGTCGTCCGGCGGATTTGTCCCGCGATGCGACCCGTAACGCCTCGTCTGCGCGATGGAAAAGGGGCGGGTGTGGCACCGCTGCATCACTGGCGACCATTCAATTGCCACCCCTCATGCCGGCCGTCGCAAGTCTTGCGTTTCAGGTTCCGGCGGGGCGTTTTGGTCCCAAATTCAAGGCCCGCGACTTGACGCGCCGGACGCGGTCGGCGACACGTCGAAGATGTCCACATCGCGCGGCGGGCAAAGCAGGCCCGGAAAGCTTGAGGGTTGAGGCATGCCTGGTGGTCTTCGCGAGATCTTTTCGGCCATATTCAGCGACTGGCTCGTCACCTGGCCGACGAGCCTCTTGTCGCTGATCTGGCTTGCCTGGGTTACGAGCTGGATCGTCGCCTCCTTCTGGTCCGGCCGAACCAAGAGCCACGTTCGCACTTTCGATTCCTGGGCCTATCGGTTGCCGATTCTCTTGGGTGCGATTTTACTGATGCCCCCAGCCGGGCGCATCTTGGGGGCCGGGCCGCTCTATGAGTTCGGCAATGCCGGAACCTACGCGATCGC
>Ga0209167_10000169_pt1 | contig 63521 bp, 103 predicted proteins | sample Coa_R1_9_FD_187154 | JGI IMG/M metagenome (GOLD analysis project Ga0209167, IMG submission 187154) | Surface soil microbial communities from Centralia Pennsylvania, which are recovering from an underground coalmine fire - Coalmine... | ecosystem: Environmental > Terrestrial > Soil >... | reverse complement strand
ACAAGTCGGGCTGCGTGAAGATGGCGTAGTCGTCTGGCAGCGGATCTCAACCCCCGAATCGAAGGAACCCGGCACTTGAGAGGCGACGACATAAAGGCGGGGGATCGAGTGCTGGTCGCGTACCCCCGCAACTGCTGCGGCTCGACGCACCGCATGGGCACGGTGTTCGACGTCACGGGGATCATCGAGGACTTCGGCCAATGCGGGTCGTGTCTTCGAGTGATGAAAGAGCGCGTCGCGCTGACGGGCGAGACCGAGAACAGCGGGAAGATCATCGTCGGCGTCCCAACGTACCGGCTGATCAAGCTGCCGGGGGTCGATCCACAAGCCGAGACGATCACGGAGGAAGAAGCGGAGGTCAGATGAACTTCAAGCCCGGCGACACAGTGCTTTGCATCGACGCAAAAGGCACTATCGGCTTCATAAGGGAGGGCAAGACCTACACTGTCACCGCTACCCATACCTGCGCTTGTAAGACATGGCTTCGTCTTAGAGACGATCCTTCTTCTACCGTGGCTTACCGCTTCGCTCAACACTTTGTTTGTAAGAGGTGCTGGCAATTTATCCCGTATGATGTATGGATCAGCCTCCGTTTCATCAAGTTGCGCGGGGACGACATCAAGATTGACATGACAGATGATATTCTTGGCGATGTAGATGCTGAACTGACATACTTTTGGGGACGACTCGCCGAGGAGGACGCATGAGCGAGGAACGCTGGGTCCCGATTGATGGGCATGAGCATCGGTTCGAGGTGAGTGACCAGGGACGCATCCGGTCGATCGGCCGTTATGTCGAGATGCGCCACTGGCGTGGCGGCACACGGAAGCGCTGGGTGAAGCCAACGTTCATCAAATTGTGGTTCCACCATGATTGGCTGGCGGCGCGAGTGAACGTCTCTGCTGAGAGTCGAGACGTAGTATCTATCGGCGTGGCTCGCGCCGTGTGGACAGCATTCAAAGGGAAAATCCCAGTCGGGTGCGCGATCTCTCAGCGCAACGAAGACGCTCGAGACTGCCGGCTAGAAAATCTGTTCATGGGGCCGATGGACTATTTCCGAAATATCAACGTCGCCGCGGGAGCTTGCAAGCCTGGTGTTAAGCTGACAGCGGATAAGGTGCGGGCGATTCGCGCAGCGACGGGATCGCAAGCGTCGATCGGGCGGGCGCACGGAGTATCTCAGAGCATGGTCTGCGCCATCCGGAACGGCAAGGCCTGGAAGACCGTGGCATGACCGTCCGCAAGAAGCCACGGCTGTATAACGTGCGCCACGGCGACGCACCCGAGGGGGCGGTGAACATCATGCGCGGCACGCCATGGGGCAATGGCCACCGCATTCGCCCGGGCGTTTCGCGAGAGATGGCGGTCGTGCTGTACATCGACGAGAAGAGCAAGGACGAACGCTTTCTGACGCGGGTGCGCACGGTGCTACACGGACGCGATCTCGTATGCTGCTGTGCACCTCGACTGTGCCACGGCGAATGGCTACTCAAAGTTGCTAACCCAAAGGAGAAGATATGAGCGAAGGGATGAACACACCTGACCGAGAGCCGAACCGGTTGCCACACATGACTACCGCGCAGGTGATCGAACGAGCGCAGCGCATTCTCGATCTGCGCGGCCGGCCTCCGTACTCGAGGAACGCGGGGCAGTTCAAGCTCGACCCGACGATGACGGATGATGAGATCGCGCTCATCTCGGACTTCGTCCACTACTGGCTGCAGTACCTGGTGCTGAAGTCATGAGAGAGTCCCGTGGGTGAAGCGAAGCGCAGAGGGACATACGCGCAGCGCGTAGCTGGAGCCGAGGCGCGTCGGATCGCGGCGCAAGATCGCGAGGTGCGGCGCCGTTTCGCGCTGGCGCGTGCGACGCCCGTGCGCGAGAAGAGCACGATAGCTCGCCTTCTGAGGAAGACGTGAGCGGCGAGTGGAAGGCCGTGTGCGGGTTCGCGGGGCTGTACGCCGTCGCACGCGACGGTCGGGTCATGTCGTTAGGGAGGACGACGACTGGCGGGTCTCGCGGCGGGTGGTGCTTTAAGACGTATCGGCCGAAGCTGCTGACGCCGCAAGCATCCGGGGCGGAGAGGTCGCGAGAGCGCAAGTACAACCGCGTGTACCTCGTCACCCTGAAGAGCGTGCGCTACCGGCTGTATATCGAGGACATCGTGCGCTGCGCCTGGGGCGGCGACGCTGCGGCAGCGCTCGCGTTCGAGTTACGCAAGGGATCACCCACCGTTGGAGGACGAGGATCATGAACGCCATACTGATCGCAGTGCTGGCCGTCAGTCATTGGGCCGTCGCGTATCCGCGAGGGACGGAGTTCATCAACGCCTCGCACGATGGAGGCTATCGGCTGCGCGTCAGCGTGCGCGTCGGAGACGACGTTCGGTCCGCGCAGGTCGAGACGTGGGGCAACGAGCCGGAGCCGATCCCCGGGGGGCGCGTGCCCGCGTGGATGGAGCGCTGCATCCATACGCGGTGCCGCGGAGTCGTTCGGCGTGGAGGCCCGCACTCGTGGTCGGAGCTGTCGCCTGAGGGGTGGATGACGTTCTCGGAGGGGTGGGCACCTCTGACCCGGGAGGAATGTCCGGGTGTGGCGACGTTCAACGCGCAGACGGGGACCGGAGTGGAATGGCGGCGGATCTGTCTGCTGGGCAGGGTACTTTCGGTTAATGGTAGTTCAGGGGTGAAATAGTGCTTATGGTAGTGTTTGGGTCGATTTGCAGCGCTCAGCGCGAACAATTGCAATTGTGGATTTGGGGGCTCGCAAAACGACCGAAACACTACCATAAGCTCGTTGGAAAAGCCGATTTACCCCGTGCGGCGTTAATGGTAGTATCATATACAGCCTAAAACCAAACAATTACCTACCATATAATTGTTTGCTTCGGAGAGGTTATATGGTCCTACCAATAATGAATGGAGATAAAAACGTGAAAAAGACAGCACACGTAAAAGCGCTCCAGTGGCAGTACTATGATGCGCTGATCGCCCTCGGCGCTAGGGATCGAGTGGTGACGTCGAGCGAGTTGCAGATCTACATGCTGAAGAAGCACATGCACGTGGTATCAGACCGAGGGATACGCAAAGCGATCGAGCGGTTGAGCCGGAAACTCGACTCGTGTCACGACCTCCGGGAACCCGAAGGAGACGAGCGAGTCGACAGCGGACGCGGTCGCAAAGGCGGGTATCGGCTAAGGTGGCGAGTAACGGACATACGTTAGGAGATTGAGATGCCGGCGAAGAAGAAGCACATGGTACCGATGCAGGTGTTCGAGGAGCTCGACAAGATTCGCGAAGAGCTCGATCGATTAAAGGGAGCCAAGCCCCAGTATCTCATGGAGGTGTCACGCGGAACACTCGAGATACTGATCGGCGTGTGGGACGAAGTGCCTAAGATGCTGATGGGTATGAGCACGGATATGTCCGAGCTCAGTGAGGTGCTGTCGGATCTGTCCGTGTCATTGAGGATGAAGCCATGAGACGCACTGGGCCCGAGAAGCGATTCTGGAAGCGCGTGCGGTTGGAATGGCGCGGGCACGCCTGTCGCGTCGAAGCTTCTCTTGGAGGATGCGACCCCGGGACCCCCGACACTTCGCTCGGATGGGCCGGAAAAAACATGTGGGTCGAGCTGAAAGTCTGGCCGGACCCGCTATCTGCGGAGCAGATCGTGTGGCACACTGACTGCACCCAACGTGGAGGGGGGGCTCGTGTGCTGTGTGAACTACCGAACGGGAATGTGTGGTTGACGGGCTACTCGATCTATATGAACGCGGTAAGAGCGTCGTCTCGTCCGACGGGGAACTCCCTCCAAGGCGTGCTGAAGTTTCTCATGCAGGTACTCGAGGCAAAATCTCGGTAAGTGTGCCGATTCGACAAACGCGAACGCGCATGATAGGATGCGTTTCCATACGCTGTCCTAGTTAGTCTTCCTGCAGTACAATCGTAGTCTCAAGTCTCAATCTAGACGGTGCAAAGCCGTGTGGCGTGCACTGGTGAGTCAGCAACCTTGTGACTGTGTGCTGGAGTCTCAACGGGGATGGGATGACGAGAAAGTACCGCCGCAAGACTACGACACGTAAAGCTCCGCGCACCGCCTTCAAGAAGGGCTTCGACCCGCGCCGGAAGATCGGCCGCGACAAGGGCGTGCCCAACAAATTCTCGTCGGATCTCAAGCAGATGATCCTCAACGCGCTGCACAAGCAAGGCGGCGAGGAATGGTTCGCTGCTCTCGCCCGAAAAGACAAACGATCCTTCAGTGGCTTGCTCGGGCGACTGCTCCCGACGAAGATCGGCGGAGACCCGGGCAACCCTGTGCAGATCGAAGCGGTCAAATCTGGTCTCGGCAAGCTCGACGACAAAGAGCTGGCCACACTCGAGAAACTCTTCACAAAGATAGGAGTCACCCTGCCATGAGCGCTGTCCACGTCCACATCCATCACGCTCGCCAAGCCGGAAAGACCCTTGCGCTACGCGACGCCATACAAAGAGATCGAAAAGACGATGCAGCGACACCGGCGAACGAGGCCGAGGCGCGCAAGCAGTACGCCGAGCTCAAGCGCCAGGCGGAGGAAGCACGCAAGTCAGCCACCGGCAAGCTGCGTCTCACGGGCCTCCTCGAGAAGATGCGCCAGCTGCGCTTCAAGTTCGGCGCCACCGTCGCGATGGACTCGTGGGGCAAGGACCCGAAGACGATGACGCGAGCTCAAGCCGTTTCGGAACTCAAGACGGCTTTTCGTATCGCCGGCAACTCGAACAACTACCCCTCAAAAGAGGCGATGGCCTCGATCAAGGAACGCGCTCGAGCGATCGAAGCGGCACATCCTGGAGCTCAGCGCGAGGCGTTTGGATCAAGAGACGCCATCTGGAAGGAAGGCGAGCGCTACTACATCCCGAATCCGAACAACTCGACGGGGTTCACGTCGAACACTTATCTCCCGAACGAGTGGCACAAGAAAGCCGCGAGCGAAGGCCGATTGTTCAAGTCGAAGGAGGAAGCTCTTGCCGTGACGAAGCGCATGCGCGCAGCACTCGGGCAGAAGGACGCCGGTCGCTTCGAGGAGAACAAGCACCCTCGCGCAGCGAACGGCGAGTTCGGGTCTGGAGGCGGTGGCAAGAGCGCAGGCCCGAAGAAGTCCGACGCGACGGTCAATCGCGAGGAGAAGCAGCGCCAGGAGGGAATGAAGTCCTCTCACGCCGAGAACAAAAAAGCGATCGCTGCGGCCGGCTGGAAAGCCGCGGGTGCGACAGGCGGACACGAGTCCAGCGCGAAGTTCTCTTCCTCACGCGGGGACGTGCACCTGTACGGCGGCAACTGGAGCTTCGTTCCGAAAGGATCGAAGACGGGCCAGTCGACCAAGCGTGGCGAAGGCACCGCGTCGCTCAAATCGTTCTTGGGCGTCAAGGACAGCGCGGAGCCCGGTCTTGGCGTCTCGCGCTACCAGGTCGTCGAGAGCAAGCTCAAGAGCGTGCGCGCCGCGTTAGCGCAAGCGAAGAAAAGCAAAGGCTACGATCCGTCCGTCGGTCAGCTCGAGCGCCGTGAGAAGGAACTCATCGCGGAGTTGGCCAAGTTCGATCGCATGACCACACCCGAGGATCACCGCACGCACGACATGTCCGTGCCGAACTACATCCGCACCACGGCCGCGAAGATGAAGCCCGTCCCGACCGACGCGGACATGCAGCACTACGCGAAGCATCTGCAATGGCGCACGCCCGAGCAGCAAGCCGCGTGGGAAGCCGCGGTCAAAGGAACGAAAGACGCGCTCAATCATCTTGGTGAACGCGAGTACCAGACCTACGGCGCGTGGCGCGCTGCTGCGAAAGCTGCGGGTGCAACGCGGTTCGAGGGTGACAAAGACATCGCGTCAGCGATCGGCGCAGACGGCAAGCATGTCGGCGAATGGGGTGGGGACAAAGGATCGATATATCTCAAGCGCGCCAAGGACGCATACAACGATCCCGACAAAGTCAAAGCGAGGTACGCTCAGTTGAAGTCCAAAGATCGGCAGACCTTGGAAGGAATCGTCAAGCAGCATCACAAGATTGTCGATGTCAAAGGCGCTGACAAAGAGTCGTTGGTGATGATGGTGATGGAAGCCGAATTCGGTCGGAAAGCCATTGAAGCTGCATTCCCTTAGGAGCCGACATGAGAATCTGCAACGGACACAGCCACGACCTGATTCATGAGCTCGATCGCCGCGGCCTGAAAAAGCTGATCCGACCTGAGCTCGCATCCGTTCACGGCAAACTCTGGCTCGAAGGCAAAGCCAGCCGAGAAGAATTCGATCCGTATGTCGTCGCCACGCTTGAGATCGCGTCGAAGGCCCGCGAGTTCGGCGTGCAAGCGCTGAATGGGTCATGTCCGCTGTGCGAGATCGCCCGCGCACTGCAAGACAACGAAGTGCCCGAAGCTTGGCTGGATAATTGCGCTGACTTCATGCTGCTGATCGCGAAGGCCAACCATCTCGTCGCATGAGCTGCGATCACATCATCGCGCTGCATCACCCGCGTGGCCCAGGTGACGAGAACTACCTGCTCAAGCTGAGCGAGCTCCCCGCCGCGAAGAAGCGCTGTCGCGCTGCGTTCGAGAAGTGGGCCGCGAACCCGCATGCGCATCCGCGTCTGGTCGCGCTCGGCGAAGCGAAGAGCGACATCGACCTGCTCAGGGACGACCTGGACGTCTTGAAGTTCTGCCCGTCCTGTGGCGAACGCAATGCTCTATTGACATGATCACCATCTCCGTCACGGGCACGAAGCTGGAAGCGGCTGAGCAGCTCGAGCAGCAGACGGACGACCCGGTGATCAAACGCGCCCTCTTAGCGATCATCGACAAGGCGCCGGGGACGATGGTCTCCCTCACGGGATCGATGTCCTCGGACAAGGCGCGCAAGTTCGGTCGGATCAACATCGCCGGGAGTTTCTGGACCGGATGACTGATCTCGACACGCTTGCTCCGGCCGTCGCTAGCGTCGGCGCGCTGATCGCGGCCGAACGGCGCAAGCGCATCAACCGGGCGAGTTTCAAATCGATCACTAAGGACAAGCGCAGCCCATTTCACGACCTGTGGGAACCGTGTCATACGAAGGTCTTCTACGGCGGGCGCGGCGCAGCGAAAGACTGGTCGATGGCCGAGGTCTTGATCGAACGCTGCCGCACGGAGTACATGCTCGTCTTATGTACACGCGAGTACCAGAACTCGATCGCGGACTCGGTCCATCGCGTGCTGCGGAGCATGATCTACCGCCTCGGATACGAAGATGAGTTTCACATCACCGATAAGACGATCCGCCACAGGAAGACTGGCGCGGAGTTCATCTTCAAAGGCCTGCACCACAACGTCGAGGAAATCAAGTCGACCGAGGGCGTGAAGATCACCTGGGTGGCTGAGGCACAGAACACCACCGAGGATTCCTGGATCAATCTCGAGCCGACCGTCTTCCGGCAGGAAGATTCCGAGCTGTGGGTGTCGTTCAACGTGACCGACGAAAACAGCGCGACGCACCGCCGCTTCGTCAGCAAGCCCCCCGCTGGCGCGATCGTTCACAAGGTCAACTACACGGAGAATCCGTACTTCCCAGCGGCGCTGCGCCGCGTCATGGAGAAGGACCGCGAAAATGACATCAACGTATTTAACCACGTGTGGCTCGGCCACCCTCGAAAGGCATCGAACGCCATCATTCTTGGGGACCGTGTACGCATTGAGGAATTCGCCGACGACTTGTACCGGCAGGCTCAGCGGATCCACTTCGGGAACGACCACGGCTTCTCGAGCGACCCCGCAACGCTGGTGCGCTTCTTCATTCTGAGCAACAAGAAGTGCCACGAGCTGGGCTTGATCAAGAAAGACGACGCGAACCAGAAATCCGATCGCATCTACATCGAGTACGAAGCCGGCGGCACTGGCATCGAGCTGGACGAGCTCGAGGCGATGTTCGACTCGATCGCCCTCAGCCGGAAGTGGCCGATCAAGTCGGATAACAGCCGACCGGAAACGATCAGCCACGTGCGCAATAAGGGCTTCAACATATCCGCCGCTGAGAAGTGGAAGGGCAGCGTCGAAGACGGGATCGCTCACCTGCGCTCTCATATCATCATCATCAATCCGCGCTGCGTCAAGACGATCGAGGAAGCGACGGTCTTGTACCGCTGGAAAGTCGACCCGAAGACGATCGACCCGAAGACGAACGCGCCTGTGATCCTGCCGGAGATCGTGGACGCGCACAACCACTACATCGACGCGATCCGCTACGGTCTGGACGGATACATCCAGCGCCGTGGCGCCGCCGGCGTCTGGGCGAAACTGGGGAGAGGCCATTGAAAGTCCTCCCATACGAGATGTTCGAGAAAGACGTCAAGGTCGAGTCTGGTTGGCGCATCTTCTGCGAGGGATGCGGATACTCGCACTACTTCCGCACCTGGATTCTACCGAACCGCCCGCCGCCGCCGGGCAAGCCGAAGTGGCCGATGTGGACGTTCGACGGAAACACCGAGAAGCCGACGTTCGCTCCCAGCTTGAAGTACTCGAGCGGCCCCGGTAAGTACGAAGACGGCAAGTGGGTACCGACGGGTCCTGAGAAAACAACCTGTCACATCGTCGTCCTCAAAGGTCAGATCACTTACTGTGGCGATTGCGCACACGCGTTGAAAGGCCAGACGCGACCGATGCTCGACATACCGGAATGAGGAGCGTGCAGATGCAAGAAGGTGTCGCATTCGAACCAAACGAGGTCCAGCTCGAGCTGCTACGCTGGCTGATCGCAGGCAAGCGCGATCCGGAAATCGCGCAGCTGACCAACACGAAACCGGAGACCGTCCGGGTGCGGGTCTTCCGCATGCTGAACGACATGGGCGCGAACACTCGAGCCGGCGCGGTCGCTATCGTCTTGCGCGATCCGCGTCTCAGGCGAAAGCTCTCGTGAAACATTTGTTACACCACGCTGAGGCCCCGACGACTTAGAATATGCGCGTGAAATCCTCCGCCGCGATCAGGGAGTTCCTCGAATCCGCAAATCCGCATTTCGGGGAAGGCGAACCTCCTGGGGGCGACGCTCCGCCACCGCGCCCGCAGCTGAACGCGCTCTTAGCCCTGTCATTTCGCCTCGGGGTGGCTAGACGCTACCTTGTCAGCCACATTTTTGTGAGGCCCGTGATCGTCAAAGCGGAAGACTTCTGCATCACAGGCATGCTCCGACGATTCGACGTAGAGCACGTCCGCCGTACTGGCCGTCTTACTCTCAAGGGGTCCGAATGAAACGTCTTCTGCTCGCCGCTCTGCTCGTTGCGTTCACATCACTCGCCGCAGCGCAATCGAACCCGAACCAGTGCTTTAACGTCTTGCCGAGCGCAGCGCGAACTGCCGCCGCGGTGAACTCCAATACATTGTCGAATGGCTCGTGGCGCGGTGTCACGCTGATCCTGAACGTCACGGCGTTCACGAGCGGGCAGTACATCTTAAACGTCCAGGCGCCGATTCCCGCGACGCCGACGGTCTTCTACACCATCCTCGCTAGCACGGCCGTCGCCACGACGGTGGGCATGCCACTGATCTTCACGGTCTATCCGGGGATCACTGCGTCGAACAACGTCACGGCGAACGCGATTCTGCCGCGCAGCTGGCGCGTCAATCTAGCCGGCACCAGTACGCCGTCGATGACGTTCTCGATCGACGCCTGCTACGCGAACTGAGGAGCGACTTATGGCTTTGATTCCAACCACCAAAGGCCCGCTTGAGGAATCGACTCTTCGCAAGAATGTTGTGCGGCATGAGCGCCCTCTGGGCTACTCGGAGTGGACCGAATACTATCTTCCCGACACCGGGGAGCTGGTCAAACGCGATGTCCATCAAGTCGTCCTCGCGCCCGACGAGATGGGCGCACGCATTTTGAAAGACGCCCTCAAAGCAAAAGGAGAACTTGCCACATGAACGCACTCGCCCTCGCACCAAATTTCTTCGACATCGCCCTGGAGCGCATGCGCCGCTGGCTGGTCGCTCTCGCCGGGTTGACCACCGCGCTTTGCACCAGCTTCAAGGTCGAGCTGATGGAGGCCAAGCACGATTTCACCGCCGGCACCGGCAACGCCTTCTTCATGATGCTGTTCAAGCAGACCGCGTTGATCGTGGGCACTTACGGCGCGGCCACCACCAACTACGCCAACGTCACCGGCAACGCTGATGAGCTGGCCAACGGCAGCGGCTACACAACGGGGGGGGTGGCGCTAGGCAATACCACGCCGCTGTCTACCGGCACGGTCGCTTACACCACGCCCAACGGAAACGCGGTCTGGACCGTTTCGACTTTCACCACGCGCGGCTGCTTGGTTTACAACTCAACCAACGGCAACCGGTCGGTGTTCGTCTACGATTTCGGCGCGGACGAGCCGGTCGTGGCTGGCACGTTCACAGTCTCGATGCCGGTGAACGCTTCGGCGACCGCCCTGCTGCAACTGGCTTGAGGAGGGCGACATGAAACGGTTCGTTGCAGCGCTGCTGCTGGCGGTAGCTTTTCCCGCGCAGGCGGCTTTTGTCCTGACCGCCCGCGTTTGGGAGACCACGGTCACCAGCGGCACGAGCACTCTCACCCTGGGCGGTGCGCTGACCGGGTATCGCACCTTCGGCAGCGCGATGAACAACGGCGACACGATCTGGTATTTCGCGGTCAACCGCGCCAATCCTTCCACGCAATGGGAGTCGGGGATCGGCACCTGGAACACGGGCGGCACGTTGACGCGCACCACGATCCTGGATTCCTCCAACGGCGGCAGCGCGGTCAACTTCAGCGCCAGCACGACTGACGTGTTCTCCGACCTTCCAGCGAAGGTGATGGGTTTCTCGGGCGATTGCCTGCTTTCCTCGTCGGGGGTGACCACCTGCACGATTCCGCTCGCGCATCTCGCCACGCAGTCGGGCGACACAGTGGTGATGAACGCGACCGGCAGCAGCGCCGCGCCGACTGCGGTGGCGATGCCGACCTCAGGCACCAACGGCTGCGCCGGGGCGACCAACGCGCTGACCTACAACACCAGCACTCACGCGCTCGGATGCAATTCGATCAGCGGCGGCAGCGGCATGACGACTGTGGGCGACGTCACCTCTGGTGTGGTCGCCTTCAACGGCACGGCGGGCACGACGCTCACAGCGACGCATGCCGGGATGACCGTCACCGCGGCGCAGGGCACGAGCGCACAGGCGGGCGCAGCGGTGAACATCACGGGTGGCTTGGGCGGCGGGACGAGCGGGGCGGGTGGCGCGGTCGTCATCTCTGGAGCAACGCCTACAAGCAGCTCGTCTTCAGCCGGTGGAAACGTCTCCATCAACGGCGGCAACGCCTCCCAAGGCACTTCGACTGCGGGTGCGGCTGGATTGATTACCCTGACGGGTGGAACTGGATTCGCCAGCAACGCCGCTTCGACCACCGCAGGGGCCGGTGCTGTCAGTGAAATGGACGGAGGCGCAGGCGGCGCGGCAGCAGGCACCACGTCTGTGGCCGGTGCGGGGGGCATCGCGAGGCTGCGCGGCGGCGCGGCTGGATCGGGCACAACGACTACGGCGAACGGCGGCGACGCTCAATTGCTTGGCGGCAATCCAGACCTGACGGGCACGGGAGGCAATGTGCTGGTGCGCGGGGGGAACGGTGGCGGCACATCCGGCGCATCGGGATCGGTGACTATCACCACCGTTCAACCGACCAGCGGCAGTTCCGGCTCGGTGGCAATTTCCACCGCTAATGCGGCGGCTTCGAACAACACCGCAGGCGCAGTTTCGATTGCGGTCGGGAATTCAATCGGCTCCGGCGTTAGCGGCACGCTGCAACTGACCGGAGGGCAGTCGGTCACCGGCGCGGGCGGTGTTGTCCAGATTTTTGGTGGCGCGGGCGGCAGCACTTCCACGGGCGCGGGCGGCGCTGTATTGATCAAAGGCGGCAGCGGCACAGCCAGCACTTCTGAAGGTGGTGGGAACCTCACCTTGAATGGTGGCAATGCATCTCAAGGAACTGAAACAGCGGGGGCCGGTGGAATCTTAGCTGCCAACGGGGGCATCGGCTTCCGCACCAATGCCGCTTCGACCACGGCGGGCGTTGGCGGGGCACTCACCCTCACAGCAGGCACGGGCGGCGCGGCGGCAGGAACCACCTCGGTCGCGGGCGCGGGTGCCATTGCCTCTTTGGTTGGCGGGCAGGCGGGTGCAGGTACCACGACCACGGCGAACGGCGGCGCTGTCAACGTCACAGGCGGCTCCCCGGACCTGACCGGCACGGGTGGCAATGCGAGTCTGATCAGCGGCGCAGGCGGCGCAACCTCCGGTGCCAGCGGCAGCGTGACCATCAAGAGCGGCACCACCACCAGCGGCAATACGGGATCGGTGACCCTCGCCTCGGCCAACGCGCTCGGATCTAACTCTACAGGCGGCAACGTCAACATCACCGCAGGCAACTCGGTCGGCAGTGGCACAGGCGCAACTATGGTCCTGACCGGGAGCCAATCAGTCACGGGCGTGGGCGGCCAGATCACGGTCACTGGCGGGGGTGGCGGCAGCACTTCCACGGGTTCGGGTGGCGCGGTGACGGTCGCGGGTGGCGCTGGCGTCAGTAGCAATTCGGAATCAGGCGGCAACCTCAATTTGAACGGCGGCAACGCCTCTCAGGGCACCTCCACCGCTGGAACCGCCGGACAAGTTCAACTGGCCGGGGGCATTGGATTCGCGAGCAATGCCGCCTCCACCACAGGCGGTCAGGGCGGTGCCGCCACGTTGAGAGCCGGGACGGGTGGCGCTGCCGCAGGCACCACTTCGGTCGGTGGCGTGGGCGGCACCTTTACACTTTTAGGCGGTGCAGCCGGTTCCGGCACCACGACCACTGCGAGCGGCGGTCCGGTGCAGCTCATTGGGGGCACGCCCGATCTAACCGGCACGGGCGGGGCGATCTCTATCACCAGCGGCGCAGGCGGCGCAACCTCCGGCCAAGCGGGAGCCGTGACCATCGCAGTCGGCACCGCGACTTCCGCAGCGGGCAACACGGTCAGCATCACGGGTGGCGCGGGCGCAGGCGGCACCAACGGCGGCGGCAACGTCAACATCACAGGCGGCACAGCGGTCAGCACCGGCACCCCGGGCGAGGTGCAGGTCAACGGCGTATCGGGGTTGGAGGAAGTCTGCTGGGAGCAGTTTCTTCCGGCCAGCGTGCCGGTTTCGGGCAACAGCTATCCGTTTTTTCTCGCCAACCGGGCGTGGCGCGTGAAGGCTGCACGGGTCTATGCTTCCAGCGCCACGACGCCGACCGTGGACATAATCAAAGACACCGGCACCACCGCACCCGGCGCAGGCACTTCGGTCTTGACGGGGGTCATCACCTTTTCTGGCAGCATCAATACGGTGGTTCAAGGGACGGTGACCGGCACAATCGCCACCGTCAACATGGCGGCGGGCGACCGGCTTTCCGCCAAGTGGGCGGGCACCGTTGGCACGTTCACAGGCGGTATGATCTGTGTCCTTCTTGAACCGATCTAACCGATGCCCGGCCCTGTCTTCGGTGGCGGTCCATTTGGGTCCGACCCTTTCGGCGGCACGCCCGGCAACAATGTCGGGCCGCTGGTCGGCTTTCGGATCAATAGCTCGCTCGGACAGCTCGATCTCTCCACCGGCGTCGCGCTGCAAGGCTTCCGCGTCAACAGCACGCTCGGAGTTCTCACGGTCAAGGTTTCCGAGACCGCGTCCCTGGTCGGCTTCCGGATCAATAGCGCGCTCGGAGGTTTGGGAGTCGGGCCGGGCGTCGGGCTTTCGGGGTTCAGGATCGCCAGCACGCTCGGCCTCCTCATGGAGGAAAGCAGCCCAACGGTTGACCTCAACGGGTTGCGCATCAACAGTTCGCTCGGGGTGCTCACGCCTTCGGTCTCGGATTCGGCGCAACTACTCGGCTTCCGCATCAACACGGCGCTCGGCATCCTCACGCCTGAGCAAGATCGCAATGCGGTCGCGCTGCACGGCTTGCGCATGGCCTCGACTCTCGGCGCGCTCACGCCGGAGCAGGACAACAACTTCTTCCCGCTTTCTGGGTTCGTGATCGAATCTTCGCTCGGCGTTCTTTCCACGCTCAGTCAACCACAGGAAATGTTCGCTACCACTTCAATCAGACGCCCGATGAGCGCGACGACTTACATCCGGGTGCCTTCATGACGACGCCACAGACTACCGTCTTTCTCGGCACGAGCATCCAGCTGGTAGCGAACTTCACGGACGTAGATGGAAATCCCGTGGACCCAATCGGCGGCGTCACGGGAGTCGTCCTCGATCCCGCTGAGAACGATACAGACTTGGTTGTGACTCGAGAGCAGATAGGACAGTACTCTGCCCCATTCACTCCGGAACTCAACGGTCTCCATCAGTGGCGATTCGCTGGGACGAGCCCGACGCCCGCCGCTGTAGAAGATTCGTTCATTGCCCAAAGTGCATTCGTCAATCCATGAGAAATATCTATCTCTTCGGTTTCGGGTTCCTGGTCGCGGTGGGACTGTGGCCCGACGCACTCGAAGCTGGATTCACGTTGAGATGGGACTTCATGGCGATTGGCGCTCCGCTATATCTGATACTCTTTGGCGACCGATCGAAGCCTCTGCCCGCAGTCGTCGCGGCGTTGATGGTATTGATTCTCTCGATTATCGGACTGACAACCCAATGGGCTCCAGACGAGCTGACCGCTTACGAGGAGTTGATTCATCTGCTGCTAGCGGCTGGGGTTTTCATCGTAGGATTTTCAGCCGCCGAACTCAGTCTGAGATACCTCTGGCGTGGATTAGCGGCGGGGATGGGTGTCTCGGCGGTCATCGCTATCTGTCAGCTGTCCGGGTGGCACCTCGTCCAGGAGGCCATCACGCCGGGTGGCCTCTTCGTAAATAAGAATCTTCTAGCCGAAGCCGGGATGGTCGCGCTCGTCGCTACGCTTGCTCACAGTGACTGGCGCTGGTCGATCGCCCCCGCCTTTTGCGTAGCGATGGGACACTCCACTGCGGTGTTCGGATCTCTCGTTGCGGTCTTGTCGGTTTATCTATGGGACCGCGGTCGAGCGCGAACAGCGGGGATGCTCCTCGCCGCGCTCGCCGCGGGCCTCATGGTTTCGTTGTTCGTTGTGAAGTTTCCGAGCGGAGTAGAGAGATTGGGATTCTGGAAGGAAGCTCTTCTTCAATCAACTTGGATCGGTCACGGCTTAGGCAGCTTTCCAATAGCGTTCGGGTTCGCCGAGTACGCTCACAACGAAGTCGTCCATTACATATACGAGTTAGGAGTCATCGCGATTGCACCTGCAGCCGCGCTAGTTTATCTTTGGTTGGAGCGAACCTATGAACCAGAACGACTTGTTCTCACGTCAGTCTTCGCAGTGGGAATCCTTTCATTTCCCCTCCATATACCCGTTACTCTCTTTGCTGCGGCTCTGGCTGCCGGCGCTTTGGCTCGTGGCCGCGTGTGGGTACAGCGCGACTACCGGGTACGCGGAGTACTGCATAGTGTCGATCTCAGGTAGCCAGCTGAATCCAGATCAGCTCGTTCAGCGATTCACTGAGGCGGTTGCTTTCGATCCAACGAACCGGCACATTCGGGCATTGCGCCAAGCGCTGATTGACGCGCTCCCGCCACATTCGGTAGTCTTCTCGAGGGAGCGCCAATGAAAAAGGTCAGCGTCAAGAAGGCGATCATCCACGCCGCTGCAGCTGAAAAGAAGGTCCTCCGCGGCTGGCAGAAGGACGGCACCGGACCAGTAGCAACCGCGGACTCGTTCGTCAACTTCCAGCAGAAGATGGGACTGGGGGCGGATAACCCCCTTGCGGGATCGAGTTACGGCTTTAATCCGATCACGCGCATCCGCACGCTTCTCGAGTGGGCGCATCGCGGATCGTGGATCGCGGGCATGGTCATCGACATCATCGCGAAGGACATGACCCGAGCAGGCGTTGAGGTCAAAGGCAAACTGCAACCTGACAAGATCGAAAAGATCCAGGAAGGCGCAACGCGGCTCAAGATCTGGAACTCCGTCCAAGAAACGATTCAGTGGGCTAAGCTGTATGGGGGCTCGATTGCGGTGATGCTGATCGATGGCCAGGACCTGAGTACGCCGCTGCGCATCGAGACTGTCGGGAAGGGGCAGTTCAAAGGCCTGTCCGTGTTCGATCGGTGGATGTGCAATCCGACACTGAACGATCTCGTCACGGAAATGGGGCCGGATATCGGTCTCCCGAAATTCTATGACATCAATCTCGATACGCCTGCGTTGCGCGGGAAGCGGGTCCACTACTCGCGCTGCTTGCGCATGATCGGAATCAAACTGCCGCACTACCAGCGGCTGATGGAAAACCTCTGGGGAGAAAGCGTCCTCGAGCGGCTGTACGATCGCATGATCGCTTTCGACAGCGCAACGACTGGCGCCGCGCAACTCGTATACAAAGCGTACCTGCGCACCATCAAGGTGGAAGGACTGCGCGACATCATCGCGGCCGGCGGCGACCAGCTGGATGGGCTCGTGAAATATCTCGAGATGCAGCGTCGCTTCCAGAACTTGGAAGGGCTTCTCGCGCTCGACAGCAAAGATGATTTCGTCGCGCATGCCAATGCGACATTCAGTGGGCTGTCCGACGCGCTGATCCAGTTCGGTCAGCAGCTGGCCGGCGCATCGGGGATTCCACTGGTGCGGCTGTTCGGTCAGTCCCCCGCTGGTCTGAATTCCACAGGCGATGCGGATCTTCGGATGTACTACGACAACATCAACCAGCAGCAGCAAGATGATCTGCTGGTGGCGCTGACCACGATCTACCGCGTGCTAGCTCAGAGTGAAGGAACTCCGTTGCCGGAAGGATCGACATTGAAGTTCCGTCCCTTGTGGCAGCTGAGCGAGAAAGAGAAATCTGAAATCGCTCAGACTACAACCACGGCTGTAGCCGAAGCCGAAGAGAAGGGCCTCATCACGCAAAAAGGCGCGATGAAGGAACTTCGCCAGTCCTCTGAAATCACTGGGATCTTCACGAACATCACGGACGCGGAAATCGAGCAAGCCGCGGAAGATCTGCCGCCGGCTGGGGCCGAAGCAGTCGAACTCGAGCAGCAAGCTCAACAGCAGCAGGCCGAAGCGAAAGAGATAGATCCGGGGGCGGAAGTGGGGAAAGTCAAAGACGTCGCTGGGAAGTGGACAGGGGAGTATTCGGCTGTGATCAAGGGAAAGCGCGTTGCTCTTTCGGGGACAGTAGAAGCGCCAGACGCTTATGTCGCAGGCGATCGACTGCGCGAACTGTTCGAGAAGAAGTATGGCAAAGGGTTCACGAGTCCCTGGGTCAAATTCGGCAAGAAGCTGCTGCCCGCGGGATCGCTGTCACAGAAGGTCGCGAAGCGAGCCGGGCCTGGCGAGTCAGAAGATCGTCTTCCATTCTCTCCGGCTAGCTCTACGGTTCGCTGATGGCCGCACGCGCTCCTAGCGCCCGCCAACGTCGCCAGGCCACGCGCCTCAGGTTCGCGAAGGCGCGTCGCGCTGAGGAGTCTTACGCTCGGCAGCTGCGCCAGGTCGCAACACAAGTCGGCAACATCGTTCGAGGCTTCGCCCCTCGAGGTGAAGTGACTAACCTATCGGAGCTGACGTCCACGTTGAATCGCTATGCGGATATGATCCGCCCCTGGGCGACTGCGGCGGCTGATCGATTCATCCGAGAGGTAGCTCAGCGAGACGAACGCGCTTGGGCCGAAGCGGGAAGAGACATCGGACGCGCCTTGCGACAAGAGATTCGCAACGCGCCTACAGGCGCGATCATGCGCCAGCGTCTTGCCGAGCAAGTCGATTTGATCACCAGTCTGCCTCTGGAAGCCGCGAAGCGCGTTCACCGGATTGCCACCGAGGCTATGACCACTGGCTCGAGGGCGGGTGAACTAGCGAAGGAAATCATGAAGACCGGCCACGTCACAAGGGGGCGTGCTGAGCTGATCGCTCGTACGGAGACGGGTCGTGTTGCCGGTGCATTGACCGAGGCGCGTTCGCTTCACATTGGAAGCGAGGCGTATATATGGAGAACCGCTGGCGATGCGGATGTCCGCCCTGAGCACAAGAAGCTCGAAGGCAAAGTGGTGAGGTGGGACGACCCCCCGATCGCCGGAGAGAATGGCGTGAGGTATCACGCGGGGATGGGGCCCAATTGCCGATGTTCTATGGAACCGGTCTTGCCAGATGTAGTCTGACCTGTAACTTTTATAACTAATCTCCACGACCGAGGCGAATTATAATGAGCACGCTGAACACATCATCTCAAAAGGGCCCAACGCCATGAGAAAACTTCTTGTCTCCATCTCTGCACTGATCGTTCTGGCGCTGGCCTGCTCGGTTCCGAGCCACGCTCAACCCGCCGGCGCGTTCCAGGCGATCACGCCGCTGACTCGAGACCTCGGGAACGTCCGCTCCCTCTCCGCTCAGACCGCAGGCACACTGGTCAGCGCCGACCAGTCTGGCTTCAACGTCACGCGGGTCATCTGCGTCTTTCGGCAGTCGACCTTCACCAACTCGCCGTCGACTACCTTCAAGATCCAGAACAAGGACGCCGCCAGCGGCCAGTACTACGACGTGATCACCAGCTCCGCCATCACCAGCTCCACCGCAGCCAACCCGATCGCGATGGGCGCGGATATGGTGAATGCGTCCAACTCGACCGCCTCCTTCCCGGTGGCCGCTGCGTGGCGAGTTTCCGTCACCGTCGGGGGAACTACCCCGATCGTCACTGGCACCATCGGCTGCTCCGTTCAGTAATGAGCAAGCGGTACTACACCACCACACAGCTCGGCCCGAAGCGTTCACGGACGCCCGAGGGCTACCTGTTGTGCGAGGAGGTTCCGCTCGCTCGGACGGGGGAAATGATCTACGGTCCCCGCGAAGTGCCGATCACCCCGGGGCCGGACGGCACAATCACGATCGTGCGCGAAGAGAAGGACGTCTTCAATCCGACGTTCATTCTGTCGCTCGCCGGCAAGCCAGTCTGCAACGATCACCCGCCTCGCGACGTCAACCCGGACAACTGGGTTCAGTACGCCCGCGGGATCGGTCAGAACCCGCGCCGTGGCACTGGAGAACTCTCCGACTACATCGTCGGAGATCTTCTCATCATGGAAGCTCGAGCCATCCAGGAGGTCCTCGATGGGAAGGTGGAGATTTCTCTGGGGTATGACGCCGAGTACGAAGAGCTTGCGCCCGGTCGCGGCCGCCAATATGATATGCTCGCCAATCACATCGCGCTGGTCGATAACGGCCGCTGCGGTCCAGTCTGCGCAATTCGAGATTCCAAAGGAGATGCCATGAAAACCCGTACCATCGATGATGCTGCCAACCTGAAGCCGTCCCAGAAAGTCAAGGTCTGGTGGGATGGAATTTCCAAGAGTCTCCGTGAAGCCCTGAAGACCAAGGACGAAGCCACGCTGGCTCGAATCCTGGACGAAGCGGCGATGCCCGAAGGGCTCGAGGCGAAGGACGATGATCCGGACGCCGATACCCACATCCACATGCACACTGGCGGCGCGTCGAGCAAGTTCTCCGACGAGGACCACGAGGCCTATCGGATGCAGAACGACGCCGATCACACCGAATTCCGCGACGACATCGCTGCGCTGAAAGCCCACACGGGCATGGAAGACGCTGCGGGCGAAGAAGCGATCGAAGGGCAGCTGGAGGAAGAAGCCCCGGCCGGCACCGGCGACAAGGCTCGCAAGGCTAAGGACAGTGCGTTCCTCGATGTCTCGTTCCAGGAAGCCATCTCTGGCGCCGAAATTCTCGCGCCCGGCATCGGCGTCCCGACTTTCGATGGCAAGGCCTCCCCGAAGAAAACCCTCGATGCGATCTGCGGTCTGCGCCGCAAGTCGCTCGAGCTCGCTTATGCGACGCCCGAGGGGCGTACCATCATCGAATCCGCGAATGGTGGCCGTCCGCTGGTGATGGATTCGCTGAGCTGCACATCGGAGCGTGCGCTATTTCGCGCTGCGGTGGCAATCCGCAAGGCGAAGAACAATCTGCAAACCGACAAGGGCAGACACCAGTCCAACCGAGATACAGCCAAAGGTGGTCTGACTCGAATGCCCGCCGACATCAACGAGGCGAACAAGAAGTTCTACGGCGCCTGATCCGCAGAGCCACGCGACCTATTCCCGCAAAGGAGATTGAAATGAAACTGAAAACCCTCGCCGCCGCTGTGGCCGCTATGTTCCCCTGGGGCCACTCGGGCCCGATCCAACGGGGTCGTCATGCGACATTCGATGCATACGATGCATCGGCCTTCCCGTTTCGGATGGGGGCAGGATTCCCCGGTGACGTCAACCGCACGCACCCGGCTTCGGTCGAGCCGAATCTGATCTGCACCAGCAACCCGCCGCTCGGGTACGGCTACCCGGTGATCATCAACGACACGGCGGATGCTGCGAACGGGCCAGGTGGGGTCGCTTCCGGCGGGGTTCGCGGTTTCATCGCGGGTGACACCGCCGTCACCAACGCTTGGGGATTTATCGCTCGTCCGTATCCGGCGCAGCAGCGCGGCACGATCGCCGACATGGGAGCCACGACTTTCGGGGCAGCGACGCCGCCCACCACAGGCGAAATCGATGTTCTGCGCTTCGGCTACATCATGGTGCAGCTGAACGACATCACGCAGAAACCCGTCAAAGGCGACCCGGTGTTCGTCTGGTGCGCAGCTACCAGCACCATTCACCTTCAGGGTGGGATCGAAACTGCGGCAACCGGTGGCGACACTGCGGCGCTGGACGTCAACCGCTACGCCTTCGCTGGCGGCCCGGACGCCAACGGCGTTGCCGAAGTCTACGTCCGGTAACCGGCAAGCTCGGCCCTAAACAATTCGAAAAGGAGATACGAAATGAAAGCCAGTCTGATCGAACAAGCGCCGCTGGGCCGGGCGGTGGGACGCGCCTTCACGCGAGACCACGCGATGTTCACTTATGACCAGAACCGCGTTCCGGTCATGGACATCGGCGGCCGCTTCCCGGTTCACCCCGGGAATCCGCTGGCCTTCGGGGGTCCGGGCAGCCGGCCCGGCGTCAATACCTGGGACGGCAAGTTCGTGGACTCCACCGGCGCGTTCTTCGTCGGAGAGCTGGAACGACTCGACCCGACGATGCATGAGCCCCTGGTCGAAGTCAGCTGGGGTCGAGACATCGATCTGCGCGAGGACGTCACGCTGGCCGACGACATCTCGAGCTTCACGCTCACGACTTACGGCGCCGCCTCGGGCATGGGAGGTCAAGCCGCGATCGGCACCGGCAAGTCCTGGATCGGCCGAAACGCCGACCAGATCGGCGGCATTGGGATCGACCTGGCGAAAGTCCCGCATGCCCTGACGCCGTGGGGCATGGAGCTGAAGTACACGATCTTCGAACTCGAGTCCGCCGCCAAGGCTGGCCGCCCGATCGATCAGCAAAAGTTCGACGGGCTGCAGCTCAAGTACCAGATGGACGTGGACGAGCAGGTCTACTTCGGCGACACGTCGCTGAACGTCACCGGTCTGGTCAACAACAGTCTGGTGACGCAGGTCACCAACGCGGCAAACGGTGCCGCAGGCTCGCCGCTGTGGACTACGAAGACCCCGGACGAAATCCTGACGGACTTCAACACAGCGCTGAGCGCGGTCTGGACCAACAGCGCGTTCGCGGTGATCCCGTCGAGAATCCTTCTGCCCACTGCGGCGTTCGGTTACATCAGCACGCAGAAGGTCTCTCTGGCCGGCAACATGTCGATCCTGAAGTACATCCAGGAGAACAACCTGCTGACCACCACGGGCAAGGGCAAGCTCGACATCTTCCCGTGCAAATGGTGCAATGGCGCAGGCGCCGGCGGGACGATCGGCACTGGCAGCGCGGGCCACGACCGGATGGTCATCTACACCAAGGACAAGAAGCGCGTTCGCTTCCCGATGGTGCCGCTGCAGCGCACACCGATCCAGTACGACTCGATCTACCACAAGACGACCTACTTCAACAAGCTGGGCGTGGTCGAGGTAGTCTACCCGGAAACAATCGGATACGTCGATGGGACCTTCTGAGAAGAGCTTCCGGGCCTGAAGGGCTACCCGATAACGGCCCGGGCTAAAACCCCGGGCCGTTTTCTTTCCACTAACGCAAGGAGCGAACGACATGGCAAAGGAATCGAAAGACGAAGAGAAACGCCGACTGCAAGCTGAGTCGGATGAGAAGGAACGTCTGGCCCAAGAAGAAGCCGCGAAGAAGCGCAAAGCTGATCAGGCAGCCGCCGACGCTCAGATCGAGGAGTTCTCGAGGTCTGTCGCTGAAGGTGGCATGAAGGCCAGCGAAGCAGCGCAGATGATCGCCGGGAAATATCGATTCATGGATCCCGCCTCGCTGACACCGCGGATCGAGAAACGAGCCGAAGCTCTGCGCGAGAAGACCGCTAAGCTGAAGACCGAGCGTCAGAAAGAACATCAAGCGGCGATCGCTATGGCCGAGGCCGACGAAGAAGGCAAGGTCCTCGTCAATGTCCCGAAGCCATTCCGCCTCACGATCATCGCGGGCCAGGAGATCCGAATCGCGGCAGGCGTCCAGAAGGTGGCGAAGCACGTCTTCGATCACCCGTACTCGAAAGCCAACGGGATGGTTCCCCACATCGTCAAGTAAGGAGACGTTATGCCGCTCGAACCTGGATCATCGAAAGAAGCAATCTCCAAAAATATCGCCACCGAGCGAGCGGAAGGGAAACCCGAGAAGCAGGCGGTGGCGATCGCGATGAACACAGCCGGCAAATCGAAGGACGACACCGGCCCGTCGTTTCTTCCCTCTACGGTTACTCCGGCTGAACTGAACGAGAAGAACCGGGCGCTGTGGGAGAAACCCGGCGGGCAGTTCTTCGAGAACAAGTGACCGTCTCGGCCGCCACCTTCCGTCAGAGTTTCCTCGAGTTCGCTGATCTAGAGCGATACCCGAATGGACTGATTGACTATTGGATCAGCGTCGCTGTACTTAGCGTGAATGCTCAACGATTCGGCCGATTGACCGATCACGGCGTCTCGCTCTTCACGGCTCATGAGGTCTCCCTTGCTCGTCGAGCGCAAGACGAAGCCGACAACGGTGGCGTTCCTGGAGAGGCAATCGGTCCCGTCAACAACAAGTCGGTGGATAAGGTCTCCATCGGGTTCGACACTGCTGCTGCCTCATTGGATCAGGCCGGACACTGGGCTCTGACTCAGTACGGTCAGAAGTTCCTCAAGCTCTCCCGTCAATGCGGAGCCGGACCGTTGATGATTGGGGTTCCTGGAGCCTGCACTCCAGGATTCGGTCCGTGGCCGGGGCCCTGGACAGGACTCTTCCCGAACATGAACCAATGAAGAGTGGAACTGTCACTGTCCGGAACAATCTCGAAGCCGTAGTGGCTTCGATGATGCAGTTGACCAAGATCGAAGTCCTGGTCGGGATCCCCGCGCCGAAGACGGATCGCAAAGACGAGGATGGAATCACCAACGCCGAACTAGGTTACATCCACGAACATGGAGCGCCGGAAGTGAACATCCCCTCTCGGCCGTTCCTTCGACCTGGGATCGTTGATGCGCGTCAGAAGATCGAAAAGTACTTCCGGCAGGCCGGCGACGCAGCGTTTGCCAGCGATCACGAGCGCATGCTGAGGGCGTTCAGCGCTGCAGGACAATCGGCTGCGTCAGCAGCCCAAGCTCGAATTCGGGCGGGTATCCCGCCGCCTTTGAAGGCGAGTACGGTCGCTCATCGCCGCAAGCGTTCGAAGGGAAGCAAGTATCGCCGCGTAGCGACTCGCCCCTCGCAGGTCACGCCGCTGATCGATACGGGTCAATTGCTGCGGTCGATCACTTACGTGTTGCGCAAGCAGACTCATCGTGGACAGGGGAGATTCGCCTAATGGCCAATCTCAACGTCTCCAGTGCGCTACTCGATCCGTACTTCGCTACGAGAGTCACGGTGAATCGTCGCGCCGAAGCGATTGACCCCAATTCGGGCCTATCAGTGATCACTTCGACCCCAAACAAGAACGTGCCGTGCGTCATCACGTCCGCCGGGCCGAATGACCTCGAGCGGTTGGACGACAACCAGCGGATGGGACGCAATCTAGTCGTAGTGACGAAGTTCCGTTTGCGTGGCCCGTCGCCCGGATTCCAACCGGATACGATTACTTTCAACGGCGACACCTATGTGGTGAAGACGGTCGATCCATATTCTCAATATGGTCAGGGATTCATCCAGGCGATCGTGGGCAGCATGGACCTCGTGGATCAATCAGCGTCATGAACGATTCTTCTACCGGCGGATATCTTGTTCCCGGAGGGGCTCCACTGCCGGTGCCGCTTCAGGACGCGGCGCTCGACAAGTTTCTGCATGACGTGCTCGTTGGCCTATCGGGACTTGATGGAACTGAGGTACGCCCGCGGTGGCAGCCTGAGCCCCCAAATATCGAAACCTTCGGCGTGAACTGGATGTCTTTCGGCGTGTCTCGATTCGCTGCGGACGCTTACGCTTATCTCGAACACGATTCCGATGGGGAAGGATCCGATACCCTCCAGCGCCACGAGACCTTAGAGATCCTCTTGTCGTCCTACGGAGATGATGCTGTTTCTATTCTCTCTCAAGTTCGAGACGGGATCCAAATAAGTCAGAACCTAGCGGTGCTGGAATCCGTTGGGATGGGATTCCTCGAGACCGGAGAAATTATTTCGGTTCCGTCCCTAGTGAAAGACCGATGGCTCAGGAAGTACGACATGAACCTCAGTCTGCGACGGCAAGTCCGTCGCGTGTATCCGATTCTCACTCTCCGGTCGGCTCAGGGCGTCATCATCAATGACGTCTCGAGTCCGCAGGAGAGAGTGACCCCATTTACCGTTAATGGCCCGTAACTGCTAGGAGTGATGATCATGTCGAATTCTCTTCCGATCAGCCGACTCATCAACGTCGATGTGATCCTGACGCCGCAGGCGGCTCAAGCTCAGAGCTTGAACAACCTGTTGGTTCTGGGTTCGTCCGACGTGATCGACACCGTCCAGCGGATCCGGAACTACACGACGCTAGGCGAAGTCGCCGCGGATTTTGGCACGCTGCTGCCGGAATATCTGGCGGCTGTGCTCTGGTTCGAACAAAACCCCCAACCCAATAACTTGTCGATCGGCCGTTGGGCAGCTAACCCAACGAGCGGCAAGCTGATCGGTGGAACTCTCGATGCCACAAGCTCGAATATTACCACTTGGCAAGCGATCAGCAACGGCTCGTTTGGGATCAACATCAATGGGGCCGGCGTCACGCCGATTAACGGCATTGATTTCAACGGGGAGCTGAATCTGAATGGCGTCGCTGCGGCGATCACCGCGGCCTTAGCTGGTTGCGTTTGCACTTACAACGCAGTGTACAACCGGTTCGAATTCGAGTCCGTCGCAACTGGCGCAGCTTCGTCTGTTTCATTCCTGACCACAGCAGCTGTCACCGATATCTCCGCTCTTCTCTTCGGACAAGCGGGCCAGGGGAATTACCTTGTTCCGGGCATGGCGGCTGAGTCTGCGGTCGCTGCGGTCACCCTGTTCGATCAGCTGTTTGGACAGACCTGGTATGCGGTCACGGTGCTTGGTTCGGTGGACGCCGATTCCTTGGCGATCGCTCCGTACATCGAAGGGACGAACACCAAACACATCTTCGGCGTCACGACGCAGGAAGGTGGAGCTATTTCACCGGTGGACACCTCCAACATCGCCTATCTGCTTACGCAGCTGAAGTACAAGCGCTCCTTCGTGCAGTACAGCTCGACGAACCCCTACGCAGTCTGCTCGGCGCTCGCTCGGGGCATCACGGTCGACTACACGGGAAACAACACCGTGATCGACTTGATGTATAAACAGGAGCCCGGAATCATCCCGGAGAACCTGACTGAAAGTCAAGCGGATGCCGCTGCGGCGAATAACGCCAACGTAGTCGCGGCGTACCAGAACGACACAGCGATCATTCAGTTGGGCAATATGACTTCCGGCGATCCGCTGGATATTATCACTGGAACCGACTGGCTGGCCGTGACGATTCAGAACAGCGTCTTCAACCTACTGTTTACTTCGCCGACGAAGATCCCGCAAACGAACTCAGGCGAGCACCTGATTGTCACGACGATCGAATCGGTCTGCTCGCAAGGGGTCGCTAATGGCCTGCTTGCGCCGGGACAGTGGAATTCGGCGGGATTCGGTATTCTGAATCAAGGCGACTTCCTGGCAAAGGGATTCTACGTCTTCGCGCCCGATGTCAATACGCAGAACCCCGCTGATCGAGCTGCAAGAAAATCGGTCCCAATCCAGGTGGCGGTGAAACTGGCTGGAGCCGTCCGGACGGTGGACGTAACAATCAACGTGAATCGCTGAAAAAGGAGCTAGACTATGCCCACCCCGAACACTTACAGTTTCAAGGACGTCAATTGCGCCCTGGTTGGGCCGGGTGTGTCGTTCTCCCTCGGATCGGACGCAGGCGCGGCCGAAGAAGGAATCAGCTTTGCTCCCATCTCCGAAATCGGCACCATGACGGTGGGAGCTGGGGGCGAAGTGATGCACAACCTCAGCGCTAATAAAGCTGGGAAATGCACAGTCCGTCTGCTGAAGACCAGCCCCGTGAATGCTCAGTTGATGGCCGCACAGGCCACTCAGCGCGTCAGCGCCTCGGTCTACGGTCAGAATACCCTGACACTCACGAACACGGTCTCTGGAGACGTCATCACCTGCCAACAAGTGGGATTCTCCAAAGTGCCTGAGCTTCACTACGCCCGAGAGGGGGGACTCGTCGAATGGGAGTTCAATATCGGGATCATGGACCCGGCGCTTGGCGCAGGCGTCTAGGGGCTGAGAGGGTTTCTAACGTGAACGAAGGAGCGAGCCTGTGGATGCTGAAATCGAAATCGAGGGGAACCTCTACCGCGTTGGCCGGTTAAACGCCTTCAAGCAGTTTCATGTCGTCCGACGCCTCGCCCCTGCGCTCTTCGCGCTCGGGGAGGTGGGATCGAATCCCAAGAACCTCCAGGACGACATCTCGGCTCTCGCCGCGATGGGGCCAGTCGCTGAGGCTGTGTCGAAGCTGAGCGACGCTGATTCCGAATACGTTTTGAACACTTGCTTGCTCGTCTGCAAACGCCAGGCCGAAGGTGGAGTCTGGGCACCCGTGAAAGTCCAAGGGGCTGTCAATCTGCAGTTCGATGACATCAAGCTCCCGACGATGATGCGGCTCGTTTTCGAAACTATCAAGGAGAACCTGGGCAATTTTTTTCCCGTCCCCCCAGCGCAGAACTAACGCATGATGTGGTGGGGGTCGAGATGGTTCAGATGGGAACCAAAGAGGACTGGGTCATGGAGCCCGTCGGCGTCATGTGTCACTACGAGAGTCTCATCAATGGAACGCTCGATTTGTTCGACATCTGGCGCATGAAGGAAAAGATGCGGGTGGACAACGAGAACCGGTCTCGGATCGAAGCAGACGCGATGAGGAGAGCGAAAGCCCGTGGCTAATCCCACCGTCCTGAAGGAGTTTCTGGTCAGTCTGGGATTCAAGATCGACCAGACGGGGATCAAGAACTTCGTCGGGGCTACTACTCGAGTCACAAAGGTCGCGTTAGGCACAAGCGCCGCCATCACGGGCGCCGCTGCTGCGGTCGAGGCCTATGTTCAGCTTTTCGCCGAGAACATGGAGAAGCTGTACTACTCCTCGAAGCGAACTGGCGCAGCGGTAGAGAACATTCAAGCTCTTGAGTTCGGAGCGCGTCAGATCGGCCTTCAAGCCGAAGACGCTCGAGAGTCATTAGAAGCAATGGCCGCTGCGGTTCGAATGAATCCGGGGTTGCGCGGTCTCATGAACAACATCGTAGGCCACGACACTCGCGGTCAGGACACCGCCCAAGCGATGGTCGAGATGGTTCAGTCCTTGAACGCCCGCTACCCGCATTTCATCGGCGCACGGATCGCCGCGATGTTCGGAATGGACGAGAAGACCTTCTTCATGTTCAGCCAGCAAGGACCGAAGCTGCTAGCACTGGAGGAGAAATTCCATCAGATGCAGCAGCGAGCGGGCGTCGATACTAACAAAGCTTCCGAGGCGTCGGTGGAATACTTGAACGCCCTGCGCGGTATTTGGGCTCAGGTATCCATATTGGGTCAAGCTTTGGCAATTGCACTTCTCCCTTCTCTTCGAGAATTTGTGGGATGGCTGAGTCCGGTCATCGAGAGATTTACTCGATGGATTGGATTAAATCGAGACTTGTTGAAATCCAGGCTTGATGAGTTTCTCAAGGGGCTGGTGGGATGGATCCAAAAGATCGACTTCGACAAGGTCTTCAAAGCGCTGGACGACGGTCTTAAGAGCATCGATCGGTTCATTCGGTTCATCGGGGGTTGGGAGAACGCGGGGTTGGCTTTCGCTGCGGTCCTGGCTGGACCGTTGATCTTGGCGATCGCCAACTTGGGAATTGCAATCGCTTCGTTCATGGCGATACCTGCGGTGGCGGGGTTCTCGGCTCTCCTTGCAGCAGTTGGATTGACCGGAGTCCTAGCGCTGGCGGGAATCAAATACTCTGTAGTGAAAGGAACTTCAGCTGATCCATTTCCCGAAAGGGGCGAAGGGACTCAGGGTACTCATACTCTTACGCAGCCTATTCGACCGAGAGACCCCACGGCCTCAGCTGCGGGGGTCGGTGTCCATTTCGGCGCTTCGGCAGAAGAAACTCTGCGCGCATTGATTCGGAGTTCTTGGGACCCGAATGTCGGTTATGAATCAAAGGAGACGAAAGCTGATCGAGACCGAGAAATCGTCAAGATGTATCACGCGGTTAGACCTCATGGTGGTACGATCAGTTTCGACGCTGATCCGGGGCCGCGTTCGGACGCTGGGGTCATATTGAATCAAAGTACTACGATTCAAGTGGCTGGTACCGGTTCTCCCCGAGAAGTAGCTCAGCTGGTCCGTGACGGTCAGAGGGACGTGAACCAATCGCTAGTTAGGGATTTTGCGTCCAAGGTAGGGTAGATGGCATCAGCTCTCGGATTCGTTCTACCCGGACTCGCGCTAGGCGCGGGAGCCGTGACATTCCAGCCGAATCCCCGAGGATTCATCCCCTCAGACGCGAGCGGAAATCCCCTACCGGCCTTGAAGATCGTAGCTCAGGCTACAGTCGAAGAGATACATGAGGATGAATACGAAATCACCGATCATCCGATTGAAGTGGGGGCGGTCATCTCTGACCATGCGTATCGCAGACCCGCTCGGGTCATTATCCGCTGCGCCTGGTCGAACAGCCCATCTCCCCCTTCGGGGATTGTTAGTCAAGCGCTTGGGATCGTCGCGTCAATCTTCGGCAACCCTATTGCGCTGGTAGCTGCAGCACAACCAACGATCGCAGCCGCTTCCTCGCTGCTCACGGGGAATAGCGCCCCCAGTCAGGTCAAGAGTATCTATCAGCAGCTGAGGGCACTGCAGGCTTCGCTTATTCCTTTCACGATTTTAACGGGGAAGCGACAGTACCAGAACATGCTATTCCAATCTCTGCGCGTCGATACGTCGGAGCACAGCGAAAATTCATTGGTGGTCACTGCCACCTGTCGGGAAGTCATTCTAGTGACTACTCAAGTGGTTCCACTGTCGGCCGCGACGCAAGCCAATCCATCTGCAACAGCCGGCCCGCAGGATCGGGGGAATCAATCACTACAACCCGCGCCTACCGCGACTCCTGACACCGGTACGGTTACGGGTGCACTGACAGCCGTCCAGGGAGGATTCTCTCAGTTGACGTCAATGACAAATCAGTCATTGACCTATCTCAACAGCGTAAATGGTCCACTGTCTCAGTTGCCAGGCGTCCTTAATACTGCAGTCAGTTCCCTAAGTCCTGTGATCGCTTTGATTCCAGGAGCGAACGAGATACCCCTAATAGCGAATCCTCAGACGCTTTCGATCCCGTTGGGAACGACAAGTCTAGGGTCGGATTTCATGGCTCAGTTAAATAGCCTGCCCGCCGCATTGACTGAAGCTCAAGCGGGACTGGAAGGCGCGGCTAAACAGCTACCGGCCGTAGCGAGTACTCTACCCACCAATTTGACAGACCTTGCTCCTACGATTGCTATGGTACAAGAACAAATTTCGAATGCGATCGCCCAGTTGAGCAAGGTGGGAGTCAACTGATGGCCGCAGTCAATATCAACTATTCCGTGGCTTGGAATCAAGCCGCTAGCTGCTGGGTGATCGACATCAGTGACAGTTCCGGGAATCCCCTGGTTCAGGGGATCCCGTTAGTCTGTGGCGCGGATCTCCTCGGGCAGTATGGATACCTGGGCCTTGGCGGGGAGTTGATCGTCCAGACCGATAACTCGCCGGATACCCCCCCCACTTTCACGAACCTCGGGGCCTCAGGACACCTATACTTCTTCTCGACGCCGACGACATGAGTGCGATTCAGAAACAGCAATGGCTCCGGAGTTGGTCGCTGGTGGTTGTTGGGGGGACGGTTGAGACGGATATTCTGGATCTATCATCCCTGAAGTTTCGATTCCGGACACAACAGTTCGATGAAGAATCTCCTAACACTTGCGAGATTCGAGTGTACAACCTCTCACCCGCCACAGTGAAGAAGGTTCGAGAAGAATACACAAGAGTGAAGTTGGCCGCGGGGTATCAAAACTCCACATTAGGCCAATTGTTCGACGGAACAATCCGACAGTTCCGAGTCGGTCGCGAGAACGCTTTAGACAGCTATCTAGACATCTTAGCGGCTGACGGTGACCTTCCATACGGATTTGGAGTGGTCAACGACACCGTCCCGAAAGGAGCAACACAAGATACGATCGTGCGACGGATAGCTCGGGTCAGCAGCGAACCGCTGCCGATAGACACTCTTCCGACGATTTTGAACGGCACTGAGTCGTTGCGGGGGAAAGTTCTCTTCGGTATGGCTCGAGATTATATTCGAGACGCGGCCGTGACAAATCAATGCACTTGGTCGATCCAGAATGGCCAGCTTCAGATGATCTCTACGGACAGTTACAAGCCCGGGGCTGTGGTAGAAATCAATACGGGGTCAGGGATGATTGGAGTCCCGGAACTGACTGAGCAGGGAGTGAGCATTCGGTGCTTGGTCAATCCGAAGATTGTAGTCGGGGGGTTGATCAAGATCAATAATGCGGAGCTGAATCAAATCATCCAAGCCAACCCGAATGATCCTCGAGTCTTTAATTCAGTAGCGGCGATTCAACATTTGGCTTCGCTCTCAGCTGACGGCCTCTATCGAGTGTATGTGATCGAACACAGCGGTGACACTCGTGGCGTCGAATGGTACTCGGACCTGATCTGCTTGGCCGTGAACAATGGCAAGGTAGCTCCTATGGGGATTCTTCCTTAGATGGACCCGAGAGAACGATTCAATAACCTCAGTGTGGCGATGCGAGCCGTATTGGAGGGCTGGCAGCCGAGCTTGTGGACTGCGCTCCCCGGGATCGTCATCTCATTCGATCCCGATGCCGAAACTTGTATCATCCGACCCGCGGTCCAAGCTCGAGTTCAGGACACTCTCGGGAATTACAGTTGGGTCACGATAAATCAACTTGAGGATGTTCCCGTGGTTTTCCAGAACGGCGGGGGGTTCTCGCTGACGTTTCCGGTTCAACCGGGCGACGAAGCGCTCGTGGTACTCGCTTCGAGATGCATTGACAGCTGGTGGCAATCGGGCGCAGCGACTCGCTCTGTTGTCCCACCCGAACTACGGATGCACGACCTGTCAGATGGTTTTGCCATCATCGGTCCTCGGTCTCAGCCTCGAGTAGTATCCGGTGGAGTATCTACCACGAGCGCTCAGCTGCGTAGCGATGATGGGGATTGCTACATCGAACTTGCAGGCGGTCACATCGTCAACATCGTCGCGCCCGGGGGTGTGAACATCACATGTCCCACTGCTACTGTCAACGGTAATGCCACTGTCAACGGCAATCTACAACTCAATGGCAATGGAGTTGTAACCGGGACTCTGGAGGTAGATGGAAGCATCAAGGGCGGATTTGGCGGTGCCGATTCAGTTGGATTGCAGACCCACACCCACCCTGATCCGCAAGGCGGCAACACTGGCCCACCGAATGCAGGATCATGAGATACCGCACACTCTCACCAACGGGTGACTACGTCTTTGGTTCCGGCATGGGAGAATTCCTAGTGGATTCTCCCCAGGCTGTAGCTCAAGCGATTGCTACTCGACTGCTATTGTCTCAGGGTGAATGGTTCCTCGATGTCACTGAAGGGACTCCTTGGGCTACACAGGTACTCGGTACAGGTACTCAAGGCCTTTACGATGCAGCGATTCAGGCGCGGATCTTAGGGACACCAAATGTCCAATCGATTCTCTCTTACTCGAGCAACCTGGACTCGAAACGGAAGTTGACGATCAACTGCTTGGTCCAAACGGATTTCGGTGTCGCATCGATTAGTGGATCTGGTCAGGAGAATACCCCGACGGGGTTCATTCTCAATCAATCTCAATTGGACGTTGGAGTACTCACATGAGAAGACCCCTTATCATTTTCCTCATCATGGCGCTAGCTTGTCTGCCAGCGTCGGCTCAGTTCGTTCCAGGACAGGTGCTAAACGCCGCGGCACTTAATGCGGCTTTGGCCTCACCCGCCATCACAAGTGGATCGATTAACGGCACCCCCATTGGCGGAACCATCCCCGCGGCAGGGACCTTCACGATTCTGAATGCCACGACGGGAGTATTCAGCACAGCCACGGCCAATACGGTGGCTTCTTTGGCGTTCCAAGCGGCATTGAATGAGGTCCTACTGAAGTCTACTCCAACAGGGGCGCTTCACATTGGAACTTCGCAACCAACTGCGCCGACTTGCACCTCAGGTTGTGGAGCAACTCCAACGATTGTGGGAACCGACTCAGTGATGACGCTTACGATGGGAGCTACTGGTACTCCCACTTCTGGGTTCGTTATCACTTTCAATCAAGCTTGGTCGGCGATGCCTGCCTGTCTTGCACAGATGGCGAAGGCTGGAATGGTCATCGGCAAACTTCCGATGGTCGCATCACCCACGCTGAGCACGCTGACCATTACTACTAACGGCACCGCGCCTTCGAACTCGGACATCTACGTGTTTCAATGCGAACGGGGAGGGGTCTGACATGTCGCTTACTCCTATCGTAGCGCAGATTTCTCCCACGGGGATTACTGCCCCGAGCTTCGTCACGATTTTGGCGTGGTTCCAGCAGCAGTTTCAATCCATCTATGGGGCTGATGCGTATATCGCGCCCGACTCCCAGGATGGAGCGTGGATTGCTATCTTGTCGGATGTCGTTCACGACATGAATGATGCTCTCATCGCGAGTTATCAAGCCTACTCGCCGGGGTTCGCGCAAGGAGCGGGGTTGTCTTCCGTAGTGAAGATCAATGGCATCACCCGCCAAACAGCTTCGTTTTCGAGTGCGGTGGGTAACATCGTTGGAGTTTCGGGGACTCAGATCCCCTTCGGCGTAGTTGAAGATGACAATGGAAACCTGTGGAATCTGCCTGGGCCGATTGCGATTCCTATGTCGGGGGTGATTGCAGTTACCGTCACGGCTCAGCAGCCTGGTGCGATCGCAGCACCCGCGGGGACGATCAACAAGATCAATTCTCCCACGCTCGGGTGGCAATCCTTCCTATCGACTTCAGACGCGGTGCCGGGGTCACCCGTCGAAACGGATGCGGCGCTCCGGCGAAGGCAGGCTACAGCGGCGTCGCTCCCGTCGCAGTCTCCCCTAGCCGGAGTCGCTGCTCAACTTGCTCAGCTCCCAGGCGTCACTCGGGTTCAGTGCTACGAGAACGACACTAACGCAGCGGATGGAAACGGGGCTCCAGCTCACTCGATTTATGTAGTGGTCGAGGGCGGAGACGTCATGGAGATCGCCCAGACGATCGGTCAGAAGAAGACCCCAGGTGCCGCGACGTATGGAACCACCTCGGAAAATTACATCGATCCCATTACTGGGATCGCTTATACCATCAACTTCTTCATCTTGGGCTATGTCGAGAAGGCGATCGTGGTCACGGGGAATCAGAAGGCTGGATATAACAGCAACGTGGGAGTAGAGATCCAGAATTCTATTGCGGCTTACATCAATTCGCTTCCGATTGGGAAGTCGATCGAGTACCTGAGATTGATCCCGCCGGCGTATCTCAATGGTGGAGTAGACAACGCCACCTATGAGATCACGGCTTTGACAATCAATGGAGGAACGGTAGACGTTCCGGTGGCTTTCAATCAAGTTGGAAAATGCCAAGCGAGTGACATCACCATCGATATCACATGAAAGCCGTTTCTGATTATCTGGCACTGATTCCGCCAGAACACGCCAATCAGCCAAACTTCTTGGCGGTATTGACGGCTGCGCTGTCGCCCATCGTTGACGGGGTCAACTTGGCATTGTCTCTCCCGTCGCTTTTTGATCTGGATCAAGCTTCAGGACAACAACTTGACTTCGTGGGTCAATGGGTTGGAATCTCTCGATCTCTCCTCGTCCCGATTCCAGGGAAGTACTTTTCGTTCGACACGGTGGGGCTGGGATTCGATCAGGGAATTTGGTTTGATTCACAAAACCCCCCCGAGGGTATCGTCACGATGGATGATGGTACCTACCGGATCATGATTCGTGCTAAAATCCTAGCTAACACCTGGGATGGTTCATTAGGTATGGCGAATGAAGGGCTAGCTAAAATTTTTCCTAATGGATCGGTTCAGATGAAAGATAATTTCAATATGACGTACTCCTTGATTGTGGCTGGCGACGCTCCTAGCGCGTTGTTTCTATCGCTCGTGCAACAAGGATATATCCCGCTTCATCCAGCGGGAGTTCAACTCGTTTAAGAGGAATCGAAAATGCTCACCGTAGACTACCAACCAATCGCAAATGGCGGCGGCGCGAACGTCGAGACGCAAGCTCAGTTTATTCTTGACTTAGCGAATCCAGCTGAGCTCGGGAACGGCTTCATCGCAGGCGTGGCGCAATCTGCTCAGGTGAACAAGGTCGTGCGTCAATCCAGCATGATGACTGCCGCTTGGGCTAACGTCATCGCTCAGACGTTAAACATCAACGTACTGGATGATGGCAATCTGCCGAACCTGATCGCCGAACTCATTTCGACGATTCAGACCATCGCTGCACCGGCTTCGACGGGGGACTTAAAACTAACGCTGAAGACCGCGGCAGATGCCGGTTGGGTCCTGTGTAACGATGGAACAATCGGCAACGCCGTTAGCGGCGCGACAGCTCGAGCTAACGCCGACACGCAGCCGCTGTTCACGCTGCTGTACAACACGTTCTCGAATGCACTGTGCCCGGTTCTGCCTGGAGGACGTGGCGCGAACGCGGCGGCGGACTTCGCCGCGAACAAGACTATCAATCTGACGTTGATGCTCGGTCGAGCTCTGGCGATCGCTGGAGCTGGTGTGGGGCTAACTGTACGCGCTCTCGGGTCGATCGTTGGTGAAGAGACCCACTTACTGACTAACGCCGAGATGCCGACACATAACCACGGCATCAACGATCCGGGCCACAATCACGGCGTAAATGATCCCGGCCACTTGCATCAAGTTTCGGTTTTCAGCGACGGAGGTGCTGTCACTGGCATCGCAGAAGTGGCAGCAGCGGTCGCAGAAGGAACTTTGCCGACCAATGCGGCACTCACCGGGATCACCATCAATGCCTCCGGCACCGGAGTAACGACTGTGGCCAATGGTGGCGGCGGAGCACACAACAATATGCAGCCAACTTCGTTTGTCAACGTGATGATCAAACTCTAAGGATGAGCATGGACGAAAAACAGATCGAGGCTCTTGCTGCCAGGCTCATTCAGGGGATGGCCGAGACGTTGCAGCAGGCGCGGAGCGTTTCAGACTCCGTGCACTACGATCACCACAAATGGATACAGGCGCAGATAGAGCGCGAGGAGGCATGGCGCGACCTATGGCGCGATATGCGGGTGCGCCTCATCCAGAAGGGGATATGGGCGGTGCTCCTCGGCATTGGAGGGGTGATGCTTTACGCGGCGACAATGTGGATCAGATCCCAATTCATCAAAGGGTAGCTTATGAGTGCTGAATCTTACATCACAATTATTTTGGCGCTGATCGGGATCATCGCGGCGCTTATCGGTGCTCATTATCTGAGCATGATTCGCGAGACGCGGGAAAACCGGAAAGAGATCAGCACTTTGAAGGATCTGGTCAACGCCAATGCCCTTTCCTCGGCCAACGCGATCGCTGCGGCCGCTAATGCGGTCGCTTCTGCGGCGCAAACGGCCTTGATGGCCATCGGCAAAAAAGAGGAGCGCAAATGAATCTCAGACTCAAGCGCGACAAGTACCAACTCGATGGGATCTTCAGCGGCTTGCTGACTGACGACATCGCCGAAGACGAGGTTGCTATTATCCTAGAGCACGCATACGACCGGGACGATCCGGAAGTGGCTTCCGCAGCAGGGGCATACCCCAACACCCCACTCATCCCCAAACTGACGCCAGGGGTTTTTATCTGCCGGCGCGGACCTCACGAGCTGGAGGACGGCACCAAATTCGAGACGTTCGAGATCACCGGCATACCGGGCCACAGCGGTATAGTGTTTCATTGGGGAAATTTCAACAAGGATTCCAAGGGCTGTCCGCTGATGGGCGATCAAGAAGTCATCGGCTATTCTCCGAACAGTCCTCCGACTGAAATGATCACCAATAGTCGAAAGACTTTCGCTAAGTTTATGGACCTGCAAGCCGGGCTCGATTCCTTTATATTGACCGTGGAGGCCTGATATGAGCAAACGACAGTCCCTGATCCTTACCGCTTGGCTGGTTTTCTGGCTGTTCTTTTCTCCGGTACTGGCGCTCGCCATTGGCCCCCCGGTGCAAGACGCGCTCGCCAACGCCAGCGCCCAGAATCAGTCGCTCTTCCAATACCTGATCGCTTTCCTCACGGGTCGAGAAACTGAAATTTACGGCGCTTTGCTTTTCTTCGGCGTGATCGGGATGATCGGCAACTACACAAAACGCTGGCTGACTGGCGAGATCGCTGGCTCCCTGTTCGACTATATGTTCCGTCAGCATCCCCGGGCAACCATGCTCGCGGCTTGCAGCATCGCGGCGGAACTGTTTGGCGAAGTGGGCCTTGGGTTATTTACCTCTGCCTCCGGAGAATTTGTCGGCTGGTCGATGGTGATCGCCACAGCGCTGAAATCCGGCTACATCTTCGACAGCATGGCGAACAAGGGCACCAAGGGCAATGGCGATGTCGCCACCACCAACCCCGGAGTAAAACCATGAAGCTTGGCAAACATCCAGCACGTCATACACTACATTCAATGCGAGGTGCATTGATTCTGGCGCAGCATCTGAATGATCTCGGTTCTCCGCCCACCGCATCGGACGACTACGTTGCTGCAGTCGTCAAAAGTGGCAAGGACTGGGGCATGATGGGAAACGACACTCTGGGGGATTGCGTTTGCGCTGATACTGGACACACCCTGATGCTGCGCACAGCGAATGCATCTACGATTGTGGTGCCGACGGATGCTGACGTCATCGCGCTCTACGAAGCGGTCGGCGGCTACAATCCGGCCAACCCGGACAACACCGACAACGGCTGCGACGAGAGCGCCATGTGCGACTACCTCAAGGCCACCGGCTTCCTCGGACACAAATCTGACGCTGATGGAATGATCGATCCCGCGAATCTCGATCATGTAAAGTGGGCTGTGCAGTTGATGGGCCACTGCCGCATCGGGTTGAATATGCCCACTTTCGCAATGGACCAGTTCGATCGGAACGAGCCGTGGGACCTGAACCCCCCTGCCTCACAGGACATTGAAGGCGGCCATGACGTGCCGATCGTCAAGTATGATGGGCAGTACTTCTACGTCGTGACTTGGGGGAAACTCCAAGCAATGACGCCGGCGTTCTTCAAGCAGTTCGCCGACGAGGCTCATGCTGAGGTGTTTTTCGATTGGATCAAGTCGACGGGCACCGCCCCTCCGGGGTTCGACCTCGAACAACTGGTCTCGGACCTCCAGTACCTTTCGTAGTCCAATCGTTGTCAACTGAAGGAGCGATTATGAAACGCTTTATCGCCGTAGCAGTTGCAGTCGCAGCACTCGCCGGGTGCGTGACCTCGGGGTCTGTTGGCTTGAACAATGAAATCGCCAAGGCTTCCGTCAGTGTCGGCGGTCCCGCAACCGCCACACCGCCGCCAGACATCATCACCAAGCTCGCAACAGCGGCGATTCCTGACCTGCAAAGCGCCTCAGCAGACGCGGTCGCGCACAATGACCCGGTTGCCAATCAGTGCTGGACAGGGCTGATTCCTGTGGCGCAGGAGATCCAGGCGTTCATGGCGGCCAAGAATCCACCAGCGCCTCCCGGCGGCGTGCCGAGCTGCGTGGCGTCCGCGCCTTGCGCCTTTTCGGATTTTCAGAGACTGCGTGACGAAAAAGCCGCAATCAATTCGCTGGCCTTTTTCATCAGCCCGGCGCAGTTCAATCACTTCCGACAGGAGATTAACATGGCCTGCGGCGCGCTGCAAATGGACATCCAGGTCGGAATCGTGGATCCGCTCGGGCTGCTGAGTGGTCCTGCGGCTTCATTGCCGGTGGCCGCACCAAGCATCGGCAAGTGATGAACCCGACCTGCTCGCAGTACGCACAAGCGAGCTCGGATGCTTATGATCCTGCTGCCAAGTGGGATCATGAGTGGCGCATTGATGGAGTCCACGTCTGCCATCGAAAGATCGAAGACGTGGACTTGTTCGCCTTCGAAGGAACAAAGGCACCGGAGGACTTCATCCGTGACGCCGAGGTGTTTCCGGTCTGGCATCCGATGCTCGGCTTCATTCACGCCGGGTTTCTGCACGGCGAGGATGATGTCTACAAGTCGATCAGCCAAGTAGCCGGCAAGCGCAACTGCTTCACTGGCCACTCGCTGGGTGGTGCTGAGGCGAGAGTCCAAGCAGGGATGTTCGTGGTGATGGGCATACCCGTCGAAGAGGTCCATGTCTTCGGATCGCCTCGTCCGGGCTTCGCCAATCTGCGTCGCGTGATCGAGAAGTCTGGCATGCGGCACGTTTCATGGCGAAACCGGAACGATCCGATTCCATGCGTGCCTGGAATCTTACCACTTTGGGAACACACCGAAGCGCCAGGAGGGATGGATCAAGCCGCGGCGCCGGGGGACTTCTCACCAGTGCGCGATCATCATGTCAAGCTTTACCTTGCAGGGGCCGCTCTGGTCACAAGCTAAGAAGTGTGCTTCGGCAATGGGGCATCTGACTTACGTCGGACGCCCTTTCTCTTGAGAGCTATCTCGATCGCTGCGTTGCCGATTCGCTGAGCACCAGTCCAGGTGCGCGAGTCGTTTGGGTCCTTCACCGGCGGGTCGAACACGACAGAGACTTCGACTTTCTGAACGCCGTTGACGATCGGCCCGTCTTCGACAACAATGAGCACCTTGGCCATGATAGGCTCCTAGTGACGTTTGAGTAACTGATCGATCACGGACTCGTCCGTGCCGAGCAGGATCGATCGTATGCGCCCTTCGTTCAAATCCTGGATGCGCTCTTCGAGCGTGGACGGGGACCTGCCGCCGCAACGGACACGTGGACCTGGACAGGTCTTGCAGGGATCTTTCTTGAGGGATAGGATCGGAGACAGAACGCGACCACCAAGGAGACATCCTTGGGGCACCAGTCCCCACTGCACGGCGAACGCAAGAGCCTCATCGTCGGGGTCTCGCGCCGCCTGCTGGAAGTAGTGGAGTTTTAAAACAAGTCCCCCTTGCGCTTAAAACGTACCCGGAGGGGGACAGCAGGGTTCAAGGATAGCTCGTGGCGGGATCGGAGAAGGATGACCCCGCCAAGAGCGGGCCGCAGCGCTCGCGGCTATTCGATTACTTGTCGGCCTGAGATTCCTTCAGGGCTTTCTTCGCGGCCGCGAGACCGGAGCTGCCCTTGTCCCACGCCCAGCGACCGGGGTTCTTCACCTTGGAGTTCCGGAGGATCCGGCGCGCCGTGCGCGGTTCCATCTTGAGCTCCTTGGCAACCTCGGCCAGAGTGACCTGGTTCGTCGCGGTCTTCACGACCTTCTTCACGGTGGACTTCTTGGCCGCTTTCTTCACGACCTTCTTCGGCTTCTTCTTCACCGTGGTCTTGGATGCATCGGAACCAGCGTCGCTGCCGGCAGTGCCAGGGGTGTCATCGTTTTGCATGTTCGCTCCTTCATCGGTTGGTAGGTTTTTGATCGCCTCGCGTACTCGTAAGAGGTGGCGGGACAATCTCATCGTATCACCACTTGGCTGAGAGTCAACAATCTTCTTTCTCACGGTCATTGGTATTTTCTCCGATACTTGTTGAGAATAAGTTTTGCAAAACTAACCTTGTCCATCACCGCTTTGAGCAGATCTTCGTCCACGGTGCCGTTTGCTACGAGATAGTGATACCTCGCCCGCAGGCCCCAGTAAGACAGAATGCGTGATTTCGACTGGTCATGCGTCAGGTGGCTGTAGGTCCACGAGTGGAAGATCGCTTCCTCGGCGCGTGATAGGTCGATCGAGATGCCGGACTGGATCTGCACCACGATGACGTCAGTGTCGAACCCCCGGAACTTGTTCTTGCCGGATACCAGCGTCACTGATCGGCCGAGCACGCGGCACAGCTGCCCGAGCCGATATAGTTCAGGGATGAACCGAACGAAGATCACCACGGGGACGCGCCCTAGCTCGAGCAGGAGTGCGCCTGTCCACGTCAGCTTTTCGTAGCCATACCAGATGGGTCGGCGGTTCTCATCCATCAGGAACCCGCCTGACAGCTGGTGGAGCTTCATAGCGAGTGTGATCGCACGTGGTGCGGTGATTCGCTTTTCGGTCCAGACGAACTCGCCGCTGATCGTTCGGGCTTTAATCTTCCGGTCCTCGAGCGCGATCATGAAGTCCTTTTCCATCGCTCGGTACGTCGAGTCAGTCTCCTCGAGGTCGAAGCGGACGATGTTCGGTGGCGCGATGTCCGTCTTGTGGGGCTTGATCTCTTCCAGCTCGACGCGGAAGGCCCGGGTGTACAGCAGCTTGGTGAATTCCCCCTCGTTCTGGTAGCCGACGATCTGCTTGCCTTTGAAGCCCCCCATGATCAGGTACCGCTCCTTGAAGAAACTCCACTCGCCAAACAGCTCTGGGTCAACGAAGTTCATCTGCGCCCAGTAGTCCTCGAGACCCGTCTCCTGTGGCGTACCCGTCAGCCCCAAGCGCCACTTCGCTCGACGCCCGCAAGCGCGGATGACCCTCGATCGTTTCGAGTGGCGGTTCTTCGCGTAGTGAAGCTCGTCCGCCACAACGAAGTCAGGACACCACGTCTTTAGCCGGCGTCGGTTCGACCACAGCGAGTCCCACGTCATGATGCGAACCTCAGTGCCAGGCAGACCGTAGCCCCATTCCCTGTGCGCTTCCCACACGGCGATAGCGATTTCCGGGCACGCGATCAGCAGACGCTTCGGGGAGCGCTCCTTGATCACCTCGTAGGACACTCGCGTCTTCATCGTCCGCTGCTCCATGAACAGCGCGAACCCATCGTGCTTGAGGGCTCGATCGCGAGCCTCGACCTGGTGGGATAGGAGGGGGGGTGTCGTCACCAGGCGCACCTCGAGGTCGAAAAGCGCATGTTTCGAGGGGGTCGCGAGGCCTGAACCCAGGCGATTTGAGCGTGATTTGCGGCGTTTTCGAGGGTTCGACCTGTCCCTATGCCCGAACGAGCTCCCACCGCCGCAAATCGCTTCAGTGTCGAAAGCTCGACACTCGTAACTCGTTGATTTACAAGCATTTATTATCCTTAATAATCAACGAGTTACGAGGGGCCTTAGATCTGAGGGTCCTCGCCCTGGACGACTCGGGGGGCGAGAGTCCAAGCGTCGAAGTACTGAGAGCCTGCCATCTCACCATCAGCACACGACCACGACCACGCTCCTCCGCGATCGGAATTCGAGTCGGGCTCTCGCTGTGCGAACTCGATCGTGAAGTGGGCAGGGTTGTGCTCATTCGGTTCTCTCCTCTTAGCTACGATACAGGGCCGACCGATGGGCGGATTTTTTCCATCTTGGACACGACGCCAACGCGGATTGAGTTTCATCATCATTTCCTTCGAGCTTCGATACGACGGATCCCGAACTCATTGACCCAAGCATTGATCACGGACTTCGGTCGGATATTCGCATAATCCTTGATCGAGAAGCATCCGACGTGCTCGAGTTCGTTGAGCATGAACACCCCCATCTGCTGTGCCAGGAAACGTCGAGCGCGCCCGCGATCCGCTTGCACTTTCTTGATCGCGTCGCGCTTCGCTCTTCGGTTGGCCCGTTCCACAGCTCGATCGATCCGGCGTGCGATCATCTTCTTCGCGCTCATTTGGCGTACTCCCGCGCTTCCCGGGCGATCGCGTCCATGCCTGGACGCAGGCGCTTCGGGAACGCTCGAGAAGCGGTTACCACATCAACGCTCTCAGCGATTCGCCACAATGCACGGAGTGCTCGATCACGCTGCTCTCGCAACTCCTCAATCTTCTTACGAGCTTCGGTTAAGAGAGAACTATCTATCATCTTCTTCTCCAGTGTCTTTCGACTCATGATTCCCCCGCTTTCGCTAGACGTTGTTCTCTAACCCAAACTTGGTCTTTGATTTTTTCGAGTAATTCTGCACATCGACTACAGACGGTCATTCCGTCTTCCTGAATCCTCAATCCAAGTGTCGCACCACAAGGACACTTTGGAAAGGTCCGTTCTCGATCACGTCGTGTCTTTCTGTTCATGGCTTCTTCTCCAGCTTGGCCGCTTCGATCTTCAGCAGCTCGACGACTGCGGGGACGTCTTCGGGCGTCCACTCCCAGCGGCCGGCGGGCTTCTTGCCCTTCGACCTCAGGATGCGACGCGCCACCTTCGGGTCCACGTTCGCTTGAGCGCAGACCTTCTTCAGCGGCACGCCGTTCGGGATTCCTTCAGCTGTCGCTTTCTTCGCGGCGCGTGGCGTCGAACTCGTGGCGTCACCTTCGCCACCTTCCTTCGTCTTGGTGCGTCCCATCGCGCTCGAGTGGAACATGTGCGCGGGCATCGCGGCGCCCTGGATGTACTGCGGCAGCTTCGGACCGATGTCGATCAGGCGACGCGCTATTGCACGGCGCTGTTCGATCGTCGGCTCCTGGCTCGGATCGATCATCCCGACCAGCTTGTACGCTGTGTCCTTCACAGCGAACTCGGCTAGGCCTTCCAGCAGAGGGGGCTCGACCGCTTTCACTTCGGGTTCGATCTTGAGAGGGATCGGTCCGACGATCTTCTTCACGTCCACCATCAAGACGATCTGTTTCGAGCGGACTGCGGACACAATCTCCTCAGCGTTGCGAGGCGCAGAGCGCTTGGTCATTCCTTTCTTGACGCTGGGTTTTTTCTTCACGGACATGGTTCTCTCCTTGAGTGACTACGATTTACCCGTTCTCCGACACGCGCTTTGAGCGTGCGAACAGACGCGGGTGGTATCCGATCCGACGATGCTGCTCGTCATCGCGGGCGATCTTGAGGCAGGTGTCCTCGTCCGGCCAGCTGCAATGAAAGCCTCGGACGATGAACTTCTCGCCGACTTGCTCCTCGATCTGGAAACTTCCGTGGGCCGAGCCTGTGGGAGATCGATTCATGCGCGTCACGACGAACTGCCGCGTGCCCTTGGTGACGACTCGGGATCTCGGTCCGGTGTACGGCTCGGGTAGATGATGGATTCCACAGCCGCCGTGGAGCTTGTAGTCGGGCACGAAGGTCAGGACATGACCTTTCCCTTCGAACTTGACCATGACCTGTCGCTGAGTGCCTTTGATCTTGCCGACTCCTTTGGTTCTGTGACGTTTCATGGAAGCCTCCCGCAGACGACTACGGTCGCTTTCATCACCAGGGCGGCCGCGTAGGCGTCACGCTTGATCGCATCCGGGAACCAGTGGATGATGTTCACTCCCCAGGTCTGGTACTTTACGAAGTACTTGTTCATTCGAGTCTCCTTGAGTTCCCAGCCGCCTTGCGGCGGCCGGGAGTTGTCGCTACTTCTTCTTGTAGATGTTGAGGCCGAACTTCACGCCCGCGGCGCCGGGGACATCGACGTTCCCTTTGGTCGAAGCGAGTACCATCGACTTGCCGCTCTTCGACTCGGTTCCCTTCACGTCCAGCTTGACCTCGATCGTGAGGACGTTTGCTTTCACCGTGCACTTGATGTTTTCCATTTTGCTGCTCTCCTTGGGTTGACTACGGTTTAGAACGACTGCTTAATTGAAATTGACTTCTCCATCGTGGTGGACCTCGATCCATCCGGATACACCATCAACAGCTTCGTGCCCATGCGGTGTTTGCGATTGTCCCACACGGGATACTTCACCATCATCACAGCTGTTCGCCGAGACGCTCGATTAGTATACAGCTTGTTGATCGAGTGCCCATCGGCTTCAGCCTGCGATACCAGAACGGCCTGAACGTCTGTGAGGGCGGCTAGCGCCGCGCCCCACTTCCGCTGATGCCGCTCGAAACGCTGACGCGCCTTCTCGCGTCGCGCTTCAACATACGCTTCGATCTGATCGATAGGAACACCGAAGGCTGTGGCGAGCGACTCCGCCAACATCTGCGTCGCGGGGCTGTCCCATTTCATGGCGGCAGCGGAATGTTCCGCGTCTCCACAAGGTCATCGCCCCAGGGCAGGCCGTAATGCTCAGCGCAGGTCGGACCGTATCCCACCGCCACGGATTCCTCCGTGGTCAATCTCTGCCGGCAGAAGCAGCAGTTCGAAGTCAGCTTGCCCGACGCCCTCGAGACGCCGACTGGATCATTGGCGAACAGCGTGAGTGCCGCGAGCTCGTCTGGCCCGCAATCGCCCGACTTCAGGAAGGTCCCATCCTTCAGGATCTTCCCGAAGTAGGCGTCGGTGCCACCGCACTTGACGTAGATCGCTCCAGGATTCTTCCCGTCGTTCTTGGCGGGCTTCAGCTGAAGCGGCACGATGTCCTCACCCAGCATCACAGCGATGTCGATCTGAGCACGTCTGAGACCGTTCGATCGAGCGGTCTCGAACAGCTTGGCGACACGCTCGAGACCGGGCGTACCTGCCAGCTGAGCCGCAGCCAGCGGGGCCGACCAGGAGGACGTTCATGCCAGCGCGCACGCAGCGCAAGACCTTCTCGAACAGGGGATGCGTGCGTTCCTTCAGGAGGATGGGCTTGCTCGTTCCATCGACCACGACCCGGGCGGGCTGCTGCTTCGCGACCGCCTCGGCGATGATGCGACGTACCTCCTTCATGTCGAGCGCCGCGGCCGGCGAGAACTTCTCAGCGATCATCTGCTCGACTTCCGTCTTCGACAGGCCTGCCGGTACTGCGACTGCCGGCGCAGTCGACGGCGCGACGCCACGCGCCGAACGGCGCATGTCGCCAACGATTTTCGCGATGTCCTGGAACTGCACGCCACGTTGATTCAACCAGGTGAGGACGTCGTCCTTCGACGCGCGGCCACCTGTCCAGCCCTTCGATCTTGCGACCAACCTCAGTTCATCTTTACTGAATTTCACTTGGTTTCTCCTTGAGTGAGAACGATGCGACAATCGCATCATGCTGCCCAGCCGAAGCTGGGCAGACTGTTGCGATTCGTTTTTTACCTTGAGTGTTCGCAGCGTCGCGCTTGCTAGACGTTAGCTGCACCGTTTTCTGTTGCCGCGCTGGTTAGGCGCCGATCATCTGATTGTCGTTCACGACTGACTTAGGCTTTCGATCGAACGGCGAGATGCGCGGTGCGACTGTGCCGGACGCCCATCAGACGATGGACCGGCCCCGCGGGATGCCCCAGACTTCGACTTCGAGCTGGCGTGGACATAGGTCAGGTTCTGCGCTTCGGCGAGAGCGGGGATGCCCTGAGGTGCCTGACGCGATCGGGGTATCCTCCCGACCCCGGGAGGACAGCGCTCCCGGACGACCCGCGGGTTTGGGCGTTGCGCCCCTCAGTCCCCGTCGACTGGTAAATCACCTAACACTATGAATTCTAAGGGGTAATCTTGAGAAAGTAAATGGTTGATCATTTATTATTAACACTTATAAATCAATGAGTTACGTGAGTTTTACCCCGAGAATCGAGCTTTGGCTGAGATAGAGATCTTTCGACGTGTCTCGAGCGAATGTCGATGTCCTTGGTGAGCGACTGATAGTCGCTGTCGCGTCTCGATTGAGGGAGTTCTCCCTCGATTCGCCATTGAGATTTTCTTACGAGTTCGAATCGAATGGGTCTTTCCGCTATTTGAACGGGAAAGTCGCTCTCGAGTTTCAGCTGTGGGGTTATAACCCAACATTCCTTCTCCTCCATCGGTTGAGTTATAGCCCTCCGGAGCTCGGCTGTTAAACCGATCGATGGCTCGGATCTCAAGTAAAACTAGATAGTCCCACTGACCAATTGCTAGAGCTTTAAGCTCGAAGCTCTTGATGCCGTACTTTCGAATAGCTCTAGAAAGTGGTCTGGAACTGTAATGATGAACGGCACATCTGAGGTGGCCACTTATTCGACGAGCAAGACTTTGAACCGTGATCCCAATGTAAGTCTTTCCACTCGGTGAGATCATCGAGTAGAGAGTACCAACTCGGTTGGAATTGACCTTAGACACATTGAAATTATATCAAAAAAAGACCCGCCGAAGCGGGTCGAATTCTTACGGTCGAAACTCGATCAGGCGGCCGTCAGGTCGCTGGTCTCCATTTCATACTCGTCTTTGTTTACCTTGACGGTCACCTTCTCGCCGTTGAGTTCGGTGATGACGCCCGACAGGGTTTTCTTGCCGTCTTTGAACGTCACCGCCTGTTTCAGCTTCCACGTCGGCTCATCGTCGCCACCACGCGCCGGGCGCTTGCGCTTCGCCGGCGTCGATTCTTCAGTCGCAGTGCTGCCCCCGTCCACGGACGAATACCCGTTGACGCGGTTCTTCTGCTTGCCCTTGTATTCCTCGTGGATGATGTCTCCCACCACGACGATTCCAACGAGCTCGTCCAGATCGATGGACATCGGGCCGTCCACCGTCTGGATGCCGCCGGCTTCCATCACCGAGCGCAGCTTCCACAGCGCCTTCGGCTGCAGCGAGAAGTTGTCGTACACCGTGACGCCTTCGTTCTCGCCCGGCTCGGCGACTTCGAAGCGGCCTTCCAGGTACGGCTTGCCGCTGTCTTCGCCTTCTTTCTCTTCGATTTCCTTCAGCTCCAGCTGGATCGGTCCCTCCGGCAGCAGCTTGCCGCCGCCGGTGACATCGACGCCAGTGAAGTCAACCTTCACGGACTTTCCCTTCTTCATGGCTATTTCCTCTTCTTGGCGGTGGCGGTTTCGGAATAGTCCCCCCGGACGATCGCCACCAGCTTATCGTATGTGGGGTCCACGATCGATTCGGGGGCCGCTATTCCAACCGGACTCCGGACCTTCGTAGTGTAGTAAGCGTGCGGGCCGAGACGCATGCCGTACTCGACATGGCGCACGCGGCGCTTGTTCTCGACTGTGAAGTTCTCTCGAATGAACGTGTTGCCGATGATTCCGACGCATCCGTTGAGAAACGACGCGACGCTCGGCATGACCTGAGGCCCGACTTCCGGCTCGAGCTGGTCATCTCCGCTAGCGTCATCCGCTGGGCGCGTGGTTCGATCATGCGCAATGAAGATGACGTGGATTCCTTCTTCGGTCAGGTCCCGGAAGTTCAGTAGCCAGGTCTTCATCAGACCGCCGGTCAGACCGAAGATCCGCTTCGAGGAAGCGTCGCTGTCTTCCTTGCCTTCGTCCTTCTTCGCTTTGGACATCGCGAGATCCTGGAGCGTCGTGATCTGATCGATCACCACGGTCTTGAACTCGTGCTCGCCCTTCTTCAGGTACCAGAAGACCTGTTCGAGTTCGTCCCACTCCGTGATTCGACCGACCTTGATGCCCTTGACGTTCGAGATAGAGGAGGTACCCTTCTCGCGCACGTCCAGAAACAGCATCGGCTTCGGGAACGTCGAAGCGAACGTGGTCTTCCCCGTCCCCGAGCGTCCCCAGGCCAGACAGGCCACGACCTCCGGGACCTGATCGACTGCGGTGAATTCGATCGGGGGCTTGTTGCTGGCCTTCTTTCTAATCGCTGGCATTGGTATCGCTCCTGTGAACGTGACGGGGGTCCTGATTGATCTGGTAGTCGCTCTTGCGGATGAAACTTGCGTCGAGTCCTCGCAGCTCGGCTTGACACAAATTATAGTACTCGCAGCCCTTGCAGTCGCGAGTCATATTCCGCGTCTTATCCACGCCGCCGAGCTTTTGCATCTCGAGGGCGGACGCTTTCGCGTCGGCCACGATCGTCTCGATCATCGCCTTGTTCGGCGTCGGCAGCTGCACGCGCTGGTAGAAGTCCATCGTCCCCCGTTCCTTCAGTGGCACGAGGATCTTCTTGTAGTCCTTCGGGTTCAGCTTGTTGCGGACAATCTCCGACATGTAGGTGTCGTAGTCGGTGTCGATGTTCTGCCGTTGAGACAGACCTCCCTTCACCAACGTCTCGGGGATCGCTGGTGGCTTCGTCCGGATGTAGTCCCAGATGACGCCTGCGGGTTTCGGATACCCGGACAGCGGCATCGCCCACTGATAAAAAGTTTGTTGCAAATCGCCGAAGCGCGCCTCGTGATCGGGGATGTTCTTGTGCGACTTGTGATCCATGTCCCAGACGCGCCCTTGCTTGTCGCGTGGCATCTTGTCGATGTGCCCAGTGAAGACGATGCCCGGCGCCAGGTCGACACGGATTGGCAGCTCGTAGGGGGTGTTCGAATTTAACACCCCTTCTTTCTGCGGTGGAATCAAATACGTCAAACCATCCTTAGCGTAGATCTGCTCGTAGCGCGCCATGATGCGCTTGACCTCAGTGATCGGATCGCCGTAGTACTCCTGCTCGGCCGCGAACATCTTGGCGTACTGCTTCTCGAATGGCGTGAGAGCAGTCTCCCACTTCGGCGCCTTCGGGTTCACGCGGCGCAGAGCCATCGCGTCGGCGCACTTGCCGATCATCGTCCCCCGGATCAGCTGGATGACAGGCTTCTTGCGCTCGAGTAACTGAACGTGCCGGTAGTCGTACATTGCATGGCAGCGGCGCCACGTCTTGATCGTAGACTGACTGACTTCGAATGGTCCTTGCGACTTTTCGCCTTGAGGACGAACAACTTTCAAGTGTGCGCTCATGCTTGTCTCCGTTGGTGTCTCATACAGTATCGATCATGACAGGTACACTTCTCGAATAATTTGGCAGACGGGCCACATACTCCTGACACTGAACGAGCGAGGGTGATCCCTTGGCCGTAGATCGTCATCTTGAAACTCTTTGGGTGGCCACAGAATGCACCGTCGGGATCGGCCGCAGAATGTTTACACGTCAGGCACTTGTCTCGATGATAAGCATCATTGGCGAAGGACTCAAACATGTTGTTTCCTTTTGATTTTAGTTCCTTTGCCCCATCGGCCGACTTCGATGTCGACGTTGAAGTTGATTGGAAAATTGAGCCCGCATTCTTTCGCGAGCCGTGGGTGATCTGCTACCTGGCGGATCTCCTCGAGAATCGAGTCGTCCTTGAACCAGAAGAGAATCGAGTCGTGTACCTCACCGACGATGCGGAAGCGTTCCCACGGAAACGTCTCCATCAACTCGGCGAGGATCATCGCCTTGTAGTCACCTATGAATCCCTGGATTGGCGCGTTGATCGCTTGCCGCTCGCATTCAGCGACGAGCGATCGATCACTCGACCAGATCCCCGGCAGGCGACGCTTGCGCCCGCACAGGTTTCGGACGAACCCGTCCGCCTTGGCGAGCTTGATCTGTCGCTCGTGCCAGGCTGGTAGCGCGTGATACAGGTTGAAGTACGCATCGCGGAACGTCGTGGATTCCTGCAACGTCGGTTCGAATCCGTATTTGGTCTTAGCGTAGTTGATGAAGCCGTTCGCACTCTGACCGAAAGCGAATCCGAAGTTGATGCCCTTGGCTTTCTTCCGTGCTTCCTTCCAGTCGCCGTTGAGGGCGATCGCCACATCAGGATCCAGCCGCCCGTAGTCGTGCACGAGGTCCATCGCATCAGGGAACTCGAGCTTTCGCTTGGTGATCTGCTTCGCTGTGCTCATCACCAGATCGATGTACTCGCCGCCACCTGCACGCACGGCCTCCATCAGCGTGCGCCAGTGAACGTCCTCGCCCTTCTTAAAGCACGACAGCAGTTCCGGGTCGCGTGAGACCACGGCGATCGTCTTCAACTCGGCTTGCGACAGGTCGAGCTGGCCGAACTTCCACCCAGGCGGGGCGATGATCGCATTGCGGATCGTCCCATCGCGTGGCGTCTGGTGCAGGCGGCTCGAGTATCGGCCCGTCACGGTGCCGTGCAGCTTCGTGCTGAGGTACAGTCGCGGGCCGTCCATGTAGTCGCGCCACCCGCCGGCGTAGGTTCCGTCTTCCTGACGCTCGCCCGTGTACGTCGAGAGGAACTTCTTGTGCCCGCGGTACGCCTCGAGCAGCTTGCCGATCGGGTGCTTGATGTCGACTAGCGCTTCCTCGCCGGTTGAAGGTGTGTCGCGTTCGCCGGTGTCGGGGTTGACTTTGTCCGTGAAGATCGTCGGCTCGAGACCGAGGTCTTTGTACAGCACCTCGGCGACCTGAGCGGGCGCGTTCCAGTTGACCTCGCGCTTCGCGATGCGATTCAGCTTCTTGATGGTGTCGACCATCTTGCGCTTCTCATCGACTTCCGATTGCGCGAGGTAGTCGAGGTCAACATACAGGCCGTTCTCTTCGATCTGCTCGAACGCTCGAGCTGCGGGCATGATCACTTTCTCGTACAGCCACCGCTCTTGATCGTCCATCTTCTTGCGGAAGATCGGATCGAGGCGTCGCGTCCAAGCCGAGTCACCGGCGTTATAGCCTAATAACTTGTGGATCGGCACATTTCGCGTATTTTTTTTCTCTCTCATCGAAAGATCATAATCTGGAGCCCCGCAATGTTGACGAGCGAGGATCTTCAAACCGTGACTGGAGTTCTCATCTGTCAGGTGACTGGCCAGCATGGTGTCTGACGCCAGTGGGAATCGAACACCAAACCGGCGCATCAGGCAGAGGTTGTCGTATTTTCCATTGTGCGCGACCATGCGCTTCCCGGCGGTCATAGTGACCAGTTCCTCAAGCAGGAGTCTGCACATCTCCTCGTTCAGAACCGCCCCCGCGTGACCGGGCATCGCAAGCGCCCAGTTCTTTTCCATTTCGTCACTGTTCGATGAAATCCGAAGCGAGAACGAGATGGATGTCACCTCATATCCTTCTTTCCACCACTTCAGACCGTCTCCTTCATCTTCGCCGGCGCCTTCGGTGTCGAAGGAGATAGCGTCAGCGAGTATCCAATCGCTGATGAATTCATCAAAGTGCTCGTGATCGATCGGGCTCCACTTTGGCATCTCGTTCGAGAAGCTGCCATTCAACACCGAGGCGTACCGAGCGACCGCCATGCGAAAGGCGCTCTCCTTAGACGGATCGCGCAGAACGTATGCCGGGTGAAAAGCGCAAACATACTGCTGGCCGTCCCTTTCGACTACCTGCCCATTCATCTCGGTGATGCCCGTGCGATTCAGCATCGACCGCATCGCGATCGCTCCGAGAAGCAGAATCGCTTTCGGTTTTCGGTCTTGAATTTCCTCGAGGAGATACTTCTTGCAGATCTTAATTTCGCTCGGCTCGGGTTTCCGATTTGATGGGGGGCGGCACTTCGCCGCGTTGGTGATATACGGGTCGTGAATGCCAAGTTCCTCGAGAATCGGGCGCATCAGTTGCCCGGCTTGTCCCATGAACGGCTTGCCAGTGCGCCCTTCTTCGCGGCCTGGCGCTTCACCTACGAGGAATCCCGGGCCGTCGCCTGTGCCCCAGATGCATACGTGCTTGGACGACTCGTGCAACATGCAGTCGGTGCAGTTAGGATTGCGTGACATAACGCTTCAGCTGTACAACAACCACATTGTTCGATTCCAAATATAAAATTCCTTCTGGTCGTCTATACCGGCGATCGTAATAAACTCGTGTGATGCCCGAGTCCCGAATGTTCATGGCGCACTGGAGGCATGGCGAATCGGTGCAAAACATCGAAGCCCCCAGTAGATTGATTGAACGCTCTTTGGATCGTCTAATGACGTTGAATTCAGCATGCCAAGTTCGAGTACAGGGTTGAGTCAGGTCACAATTGAACTCGTCGCAATGAGCTTCTCCAGGGGGCGCACCGACGTACCCGAACTCCAATGGATGATACTCTCGGGCGATCACAGCACCCACTGAGAGTCTTCGACAGGTTCCTCGAAGAGCCACAGCATGGGCTATTTCCAGCAACATCTGCTCGCGAGAGATTCGATCGATCATCTCTTGGCCTCGAAGTCCTTGCGCTGCTCTGGTGTAAGTATCATTTGGAAACCTCTCGTTTGTTGTTCATACTACTCTTTGACCTTCACCGCTTCCGTGATCGTGGCGTGCAGGCCATCCAACACTTTGTTCTTCTCGGTAATCAGGTCGAAATATTCCTGCGCCTTCTGCTCCCACTGTTGCTTTGCTTTGCGTTCTTCCTCGACCAACCGCTCCAAATTTTCCACGCGGCCACGCAGGGATTCGATGTTAGCTTCATTCTCATTTTCCATTTCAATCTCCTTTGGTGGTTTCGTCACGAGTGGCGATGATTGCTGTGTCGCCTATCTCGACATTGAACAGTCGTTTCGCACACGCGCCACAGTAATCTTTGCCGTTTCTATATAGCCAACCATTAATCGGGAAACTGGCACGTTGTTGTTTAGCCAGTTGGTGCCGCGAATCTCCGTCGCAATAGCAACCGTCCATCGGACATTCCTTGCCGCCGTCGCAATATATCAGGGTTTCGTGGGCGACGCTCACGGCTTCTTGTTCCTCTCGTCTGCTCGGCGGATATTCTCCGCCGCCTGTTTCCATGCCTGCGTTGTAGTCAACCCCTCACCTAGAAATTTAGTCCCGCTCGGGAAATAACCTGATGGCGAAATTATTTTCCATGTGGCAGGGCCGCTTCTCAACCCCTCCAAAGGATCAATGTGTGGAATGCCATCATTCATAGCAAATGCTTCAGGAAATTTCCGGCGCACCCTTTCTATAGCTTGTTTTTTATTCACGGCTTCGCGCTCTTGTCAGAAGCAGCGTTCACTCGAATTTCCGTCGCAGCGTCCTCGCGGCCTTTTGCGTAACCTCGCCAGTACTCATAATCCTCCGGCTGGTCGGTGTATTCCTTCGGGTTATCGGACTTCTTACCCGCGAGAACGGCACATTCCTCCATAATGTCCGCTCTTGCGGATGGCGGCGTGTACCTGTCGATGATTCCGCGCTTCAAGTCCAGCGCCATCGCGGAGTGAAATTGCTGTTCCTCGATGGGGCTATCTTGGTCTGCTCCCGCCTCCAGTTCGAGTTGGAACTGCGTCAGCATCAGATCCAGTTCATTCGCCGCTTGCCCGACCACTGAAAACCCGCCGAGCGGGCCGTCCACCGTGACAGCTTCGGTGCTGGCGGCGACGTGGGATAGTGGCTCCGTGGCCTCTACAAGCACGCGCTGGCATTGCCCGCAGGTCATGCGGTCGCCGTGATGGTGCGGCGAAATGTGCATGTGCTTCTCGCCACCAACAGGGCAAATCATTCTTGGTGGTGTGGAGGGTCGCGCCGCCTCTGCGGTGTCCTCGGCCCAGCCAGTTTCGCAGGCGTCGAGCCTGGTAGTCATATCCGCAAGCTCGCGCTCAAGCTGGCGGGCGAAGTCGTACCACTGGCAAATACATTGGCCCTTGTCGAGTCCGAAGCCGTTGTTCGGTTGAGTTGCAAGCACCGCATCCGTCCTCGGTGTCGGCTTGTCGCTCATGGCCGATCTCCGAAGAGCAGACGATAGTCGTTGACGAACAAGTGCAAGCTGCCGATCCACATCGAGAAGAACCCGGGCTTGACCTGCCTCCATACTCGGAAATTAGCAACGCGCAGGCGCTCGAGAAGCCACAGCGTCAGTCGGATGCACAGGTACATGTCGTCGCGGAAGTGCCGGTAGAAGTCGCACGACCTGATCGGGTAGTGCACATGCAAGTGCCCGTTTCGCATGATCCAGTGATAGCCGAGACTGCATGGAACGCGACCCCCTGCACCTGTATCTTCCGGCCAGTAGATCGGCAAGTAGGCTTGCCGCGTCAGCGGCTGCTCGGTTAGAAGTCTGATGATGCTGTCGAGGTCGCCGTACGGGCGCCCGCGGATGCCGAATAACCCAGACGTCACACCCGTATCGGGGGTATCTTGGAATCCTTTGTCCGCTCCGCCCCAGAAACGCTCCATGTAGTTGACCTCGAACCTCCCCTTGGCGTCGAGGAACCCCTTGGCTGAGTGCGCGAACGGCCAGTCCTTCCACGTCTCGCCAGGGTTCATCGGATATCCGCAGACGCGCTCGACAAAGTGATCGTCGGCCCACGGCAGATTCGGCTTGATCTGCTCGGCGTAGTACGCCGGATCCTCGCTGGGCATTTGGACGCGGAAGTCCCAGCCGATGACCTCTCGCATCTCGGCCTCAGGACGTTTCGAGATGTCGATGCCTTGCCACTTCTCCGTCTTGATCACGCGAGAGTAGTCGCGCATCGCGTCGCTCGTGCGCGAAATAGCAATGTCGAATGAGGGATGAGCTGTAGACATTTTTAGAATCTCGCTCTTTTGTATGGGTTTTTTTGAGACCAACGGTAGATCAAGAAATAGCTCACACCCTGTTGGAAGAAATGAGGAACTCGACCAGGAACCAGTGTTGAAGCGAGGGAAAATCTGACATTGCAAGAGACATCGTGAGGTTCAAGACCGATTTTATCCTTCAACCAGGTCGTGATGTGGAATCGGCGGTCAAAAAACCGATGACCGTCAGTCCCGTCTTGAAGCTTAACAATGAGGCCGTGGCGCGAAACCCTCAACAATTCGGTAAGTGTCTCATGATAACTCCAGGTCACTTGGGTCTCGGTCTTCGGTGCTTTCCCATAAGACTTTTCGTATCGAACTCCATCCCCCCTCTTGTACGGAGGGTCACATACGTCAATATCGAACGAATCGTCTTCGAATGGCAATTGGCGATTATCACATTTCACAGTTGCACCAGGTCGAATATCTACCCCCGTTATTTTTCGATGTTTGACGTTCCGATAGAACCTACCGAGTCCATAGTTCACATCCAGTATCGTTCCTCTAGGGAAGTGGAGATTCAAAATTGCGGCTATATTCTCGGCTGAATTTGAGAAAACATTATTCGACTGCACGTTTCTTCCTCACGGTAGATTTCCGGGGTGCGTGCGCTCGATGATACTCGGCCATCTCAGGCCCACAGCGATTGAAGAAGTACTCATCGAGTGGCACTCGATCGAGTCCTTGCGCCAGCTCTCGCTGCTTCACCTGAGCGCGGTAGGTGTAGCGATTCACCGGATCGAGATAACGGCTCACAGCTTTCGTCGCCAACCACCAGAACGCTGGGTCATGCTTGCGGATGTGCTGAAAGAAGGCGACTCCGTCTGTGTGTCGAAACAGCAGCGGGAAGAAGACGGCCGAAACGTACAGGTTGGCGAAGTAGAACCGTACGACCGATGGCTTGACCCCGACACCATCGAATATGTTGTGGAGCAATGTGATATCCGCCCCGAATTTCATAATCGCTTCCGTGCTGCGGTAGAAGACGTCTGCCGTGGTGGTCAGCTCTTTTCGGTGCCAGCGCTGCGAGATGACCACGTTCTGGATGCACCAGCCCTGCGTGATGGGATGCGTCTTCTCCATGTTGCGCGTCAGGATCGACACCGAGGAATGCTCTTCACCGACACGCTGCTTCAGCTTCGCTTTGGCTTTAGCGACCTCCTCCTTGTTGTAGTAGAGATTCAGCAACCTGGTCACTTTCACGGGCTTATAGCCCAGATCGCGCAAGATGTCCAGCGCGGGCGGGAGTTCTTTTTCGTCCCACCGCACGCCCTGAACGATCTTGCGCACGCCGTGCAGAACGAACGTCGGCAGCGCAACAGCGTGCTTGATCAATCCTATGAGCATCAGACTCCACCCTGAGTGTGAATGATTGCGCCGCGCATCTCGAGTTCGAGTCGGATCGAAGGATCGGGGGGCAGCCAGCCAACGGGCTTAACCACGTCCCAGGGAGACTTTCTCGTGGAGTCCGATCCATCTGATGCAGCTCGAATCTTCTTCATGTTCGCGTCGTGAACGTGCTGCCAGCATTCGACCCACGGGACGTTCATCATCGCGGCGGTCAAATACGCCTCGAGCACGGCCATCTTCAGGATTCCCACGGTGACGTCATGCGCCCATTCACCTTTGCTCTTCGACACGTGATTAAGACAGAACTGACCGATCAACCGAGCCATGCGGTCGTGCATCTCGAGGTTCAGTTGACCCGTCAGAAAAATCGGGGCCGATGTGTGGGGCATGTTCCAGCGGTTGCGCAAGACGCGCTGGCGTACTGGAGCGAACTTTGGCCACTCGACGTAGACTTCCCCCGCACCCATGAACAGCGCGGTTCCCATCGCGACATAGACAAAGTCGATCAGAGAATCGACGGTCTTCACGAGGTCGCTGCGGTTGACTGCATCAGCGTACTCGCTGAGCTCCTCGGTCAGAAATTTCTGCCGGAACCTGAACATCGAATCGTCCATCCAGTGGACTGGCACGCCCGGGTGATCGATCGGTACGCCAAATTTGACGTGGAACTCGCGCACATCGAGGAAGTCGTTTCTTTCGTGCATTTCAGCTCCTTTGGGCCGGATTGAATAGCGGAGCGATGCGTTGAAGCAGATCGTCCACCGTCATCGTCGTGTAGTCGTACCGGGTGTGCCGAGGACCGGGTGTGAAAAACAGATCATCATAGGCGCAGAGAATCGATTCGCCTTGCTCGATGACACCTTCCATCTGCTCGCGATCGGCCATAGTCGAGAAGATCCGAGCGTTAGGGGGTCGGCAATAGACCACGAGGTCGATTCGTTCTCGAGCCAACGCAAGGTCTTCGGTCTTGAGTGAGTGCCCACCTCGAATGATATTGCCGTAGATCGGCTCGCTGATAGCGACGTGACGATCAGTTACGACGATACCTGAGTAACTCTTCGCCACCTCGAGCAGATTGGCAAACGCCATGAGGTCGACTCCCCTCGCAGGACGCTCGACCTTCAGGAACACGGCGCGAAGCCTCTTGGCAAGATCCAAAGCCAAGGTGGTCTTGCCGGCGTTATCGCATCCTTCCACGACGATGATCATGTGACCCCCTCAGGAATAGGCGCTGCCATTAGCAGCTCGATCAGTTTGTCGGCCTGCCGCTTGTAGGCTTTTCGCCGTGCGGCGGCGGCGGCGTCGGCGTAGGCGGCGGCGGCGGCGGCGGCGGCGGCGTCGACGGCGGGGGCGGCGGCGGCGGCGTCGGCGGCGGCGTAGGCGGCGGCGGCGTCGACGGCGGGGGCGGCGGCGGCGGCGTAGGCGGCGGCGGCGTCGGCGTAGGCGGCGGCGGCGGCGGTGGCGGCGGCGGCGTACTGCCGGGCGCTTTGCCATTCTTTCGTTGCTACCTTCTCGCCGCGCCCGGCGCGAGCATAGAGGTCTGCTACGTCCTGAATGGCCTTCTTCGTCCGGTCAGTCTTGGCGAAGCGCAGAACACCATCCTTTTCGTCCACCAGCAGCCAGTGCGCGAATTGATACCAGACGCTGGAGAGGTCAGCACCGACCGGAATCGCGTTCAGGAAGCGCATGGGAAACTCTTTCGAGTTGCCGTTGCTCATGCCTTCGAAGATGCGATCTTCCAGTCGCGCCAGGATCATCGGAATGCCGAGTTCCGTTTCGTAGGCACCATGATTGCTGCTGTGGATCGTGCAGCCCACGGCGCAGCCCTTACCGTTCTCCCAATAGGTGCCGTGGATGATTTCGTCGGCCACTTCGTGCGCCTTTAGGCGGTCAACGTAGCGGGCCTTGAGGTTGCTATCACCGTGGAATGCGATCATTTCGGTTCTCCTTTGAATAGTGCGTAAGTTCGCGGGAAGGACTCGCTGACTAGAATTCCAACGGCTTCAGCATATTGCCGAATTTCCCACTGCGCGTTCGGCGCTTGGCGCAGCGTCAGGAATTGCAGCCAGTTTCGCAGATTCGCTGAGGCCCGCATGCGGCTGTATCGAGCGACAGGAACGGGCAGACGTGCGAGTTCCTTCGGAACACCAAGCTTCAGGCCCCGCTCGTACACCACTTGCGAATACTTGTAGGCCGACTCCAAATCTCCTAACCAGTTCTCGAAGTCGGGCTCCTCGATCGGGTCTCCCTTCGCGTTGAGTGCAGCAGCCTGTCTGTTCGTTCCGACGCTGGCGATGCCGTTGAGGATGCGATCGATCGATGGAACGTAGTTCACGTTGGGCAGCGGGATGTATCGCGCCGACATCTCGTTATATGACTGCGTGCGGTGACGGTGCCACTCGCGAAAGACGAAGATCGGCGCCATCACCTCGATGACGATGCCCCCCATTTCGAAAGGCGTCATGTGTTTGTTCTTGTACAGGAACGCGAGGAGCTTCTCGTCGCCTGCTTTCGGCGTACAGGTACAAGGGAAAGTGGGCTCATGGAGCGAATGACAGCTGGACTCGTGAATCGGTCCCCACCCGTTGAAGCCCTTGTCGGTCGACATGCGGGCGGCTTCGATGACGCGCTCGTCCGAGCCCCAGCACTCGATGAACTTCACATAGCCGTGATCGAGGACATTGATCATGACCCGCTCGGCTGAATCGACGCCGCAGACGCGGCAACGGACCAGGCGCCCCAGTTAGCGAACCACGAGTTGATTTCCCGTGCGCCGTGGATCTTCTCGAGGAACCGGACGCTCTTGCCCTTGTGGAAGGCGTACCAGGTTTCACGCCGGGTGGACATCCCGATGTAGTCCCCGACATTCAGCACGAGGATCTCATCGGCAAGATCGATCTTCGACATGTGCAGACTGTCGAGGTTTTCTTTCTCGTGGGGGGAAATTACCCTCGGACCGATGCCAGTGTGATGCGTCGAGTGGAGGAAGAATCCTACCGACAAGACGATCTTCCCGGCGAGGGTCTCGTCGGCGTTCGCTTGAGCGAAAGCCTGGTAGAATTTCGTCGAGCCGCAGAGGCAGACGATCGTTCGCTTCGGGAAAACGGGTGGGGGTGTAACACCCGGCAGGGCTGTCGCCATGTAGCGCTCCTTAAAATGACCACGATTTCGAACGATGCGAATTGTACCTGATCGGAAAACCGACGGAAAAACTATTTTCCGACGATGTTCCCGCGACGAGCTTTTTGGAATAGTATTTCATCGACCATTTACTTTCCAACTCGGGGGAGCGACATCAGGTGCAAATGATTCTAGCCGCGGATGCCGTCACGGCGATCTGCCGAGAACTCAACTACTCTCGAGCACACGTTCAGACGAAACTCCGCCAACACTCTAAACGACTGCGGGCGCGCAAGCGTGGACGCCTGTGGAGCATCCCGGAGAAGCACGTTTCGACACTGAGAGAGATCGTCCTCACGACGTCCGGGCGTCGCTACAAACTCGGAGAGAGGGGTCCACATGGCACGGTATAGCCGAACGTCCACGGGATCTTTCGTCCGCGTGGGGCCTTTCATCAAGGCACACCGATCATTGTGGTACCACCCCGAGAGCGACTGCTATGTCGAATGCTTATCGAGTCACAACGCTTACGAGATTGCGAAGGAATGTATGGAGGTCACAGGTGATCCACTCGCTGAAGCAAATTTCAGACTTCAGCGGAATCTAAATACCATACGAGAAGCGAAGACGCTTCGACGATTGCAGCGATGAAGCTCCTCGTTGCGAAAGGCGTCACATCAAACGTCGGCAAGTCCCACGAGGTGTCGTGGTCGGCGTTCTGCGCGTTGATGCGCTCCTACAGCGTCGCAATGGCCGATGAATCAAACGAGACGAAGCGAGCGGCGTACTGGTTCTCAACCTCAGAGTACCGCGGGAACTTACGGCGGCGCGAGAACATCATCGGCAAGCCGTGGGCCGTGGTCGCTGACCTCGATGGGGTGTTCGACGAGAAGAAGGTGCTCAAGGCGTTGAGCCGGTGGGAGTACATCGCGTGGACGACCTGGAATTCCACGCCTGAGGAACCCCGGTGGCGTGTCGTGCTGCCTGTGGAGGGTGGCATAGACCTCGATCGATTCGGAGCGATCGTGGACAAAGTACTCTCTCCGATCGGCAAGAATGCCAAGATCGATGTTCGATCGCGCATGCCCGAGCAGTTGTGGTTTTGCCCGATCCACAAGCGATCGCAGGCCAGCAACCACACGATCTGGACGAACTCGGGCTCCTGGATACGCGACTCGGAGGTCATCAAGGTCGACTTCACGGGCGTTCGCATGGCGAACAAGCCCGAGGAAATCGGCAAAGGCGAGCGCAATTCCACGCTGGTCATCCGCCTGGGAGAGGCTGACGCGCTGCGCTGCGAGTCGCAAGCCGAGCTGCTCGAGATAGCGCTCGAGTGGAACTCGCGGCTGCCAGATCCGATGCCGCGGCACGAGGTACGCCAGGTCGTAGTGAAGAAGTGGCGCTGGATGCAGCGCGGCGACGGCCTGTCACGCCGAGCTGACGCATGGCGCGGTCACCTGAGCGTCGATGATTTGCCGGATATCGGCGTCGGGTTGCTTTCGAACGAGATACGCACGGCGAAGCTGCCGCCGTCGCTAGTGGGAGATTTCCTGTACCCCGGCGCTACGATGATCAGCGCGAAGATGAAGGAGGGCAAGTCGTACATCGCGATGCAGCTCGCCCTGTCTGTAGCGACAGCCGTGCCGTTTCTCGCGAACGCCCCGAAGCACATGGGCTTTCCGGTGCGCGCCAAGCAGAAGACCATCATCATCGCCGGCGAGGACACCGCAGGCGGCATCGCCCACCGGTTCTTAGGCTCGATCGCAGCCGGGCATCTTCCGACGATCGGGAAGAACGACGACATCAAGCTGGTGTTCAATGACGATCTGGACGAGGTGCGCCGCATCGGCGGACGCATCCACGGCCTGGCGCTGTTCGAGACGCTGATCGAGCGGTGGTACAAGCAGGGGTATCGGATCATCGCGGTCGATCCGCTGCGCGTGCTCGAGGCCGCGCTGCGCGTCGATGAGTACCCCGGCACGTCGAAGGGGATGAACGCCCACGCTCGAGATTTCCATACGATGCGCTACTATACGAAAGTGGCGCAGAAGTATGACGACCTCGTGATCATCATCTCGATGCACCACGGCAAGAACAAGCGCGACCACGACGGATCGGATCCCGGCGACATGATCGCCGGGACGACCGGTTTTGGCGCAGCCGCGATCACGACGATCTCATTGCTGCCCGTGCCCGAGTCGCTGAACGCCACCGAAGGCAAAGGCGGCCTGATCCCGAAGCGACGCGAGCTGTACTTGCACGGCCGGTACACCCGGGAGCAGCGCGTGCTGGTCGAGCAATCGCCTACGACTGGCGTGTGGATCGCTCTCGGCCTGGTGCACGACGAGCTGACCAGCGACGCGCTGAAGACGTACTACGAAGCGCTGATGAGAGCCGGAGGCACCGAGAAGTGGGTGTCCGCCGAGGAAATCGCAAAAGCGGTTGGAGCACGCACACCCCCAAAGAAGGTCCACGCGATACTCAACAAGGCGATGCGCGAGGGGAGCAACTACCTCGGATGGCGCTTGACGGTGAAGCGGGGGATCGGGGGCGGGTACAAGTTCGTCGAGAGCGTCCCTGGGACGCGAAAGGAGAAGCCATGATGTCGATTCTCATACTCATCAGCGTACTTTCACTCGGCAGCAGCGGAGCCGTCTTCTGGCTGCTGTACATCAGTTGCGACGATCGAGAGTGGATCGAGCGGATCTGGAGCCATCACCGAAACGCGAATGAGTCGGTCCGCGCTCACCAGCGTTGGGAACGTCTCGGGCGACCGAAGGACGACCCCCCGGATGTAGCGTTTTTTCACCCGACGGACTTCTGGCTGTGCGTGCGGGGAACTGTGGCGATCGTATTGGGTCGGCATGACGACACGCTCGAGTACGATCAGAAACTCGAAGTCGCGTGGGTAGATCGGGGGTACTACACGACGGATTATGGCGATGGCCGAGCGTTCGAGTATCTCCAGGTGCACGGGTGGAGCTACCTCATCGGGTCGGACGGCACACTATGACCGTAAAGCAGATCATCCGCTTCAAGATCGGCGCGCTGGTGCGCTATGGCGTCGGGCCGACAGCGCTGATGCGCATCGATCGATGGACGCCTGGCGGATACGTCGGGCAGCAGTGCTGCGGTGATACGATTGAAGTTCGAGCCGGTGACGTGCGCGGGCTCAGCGGGCGCGATCAGCACGAGTGGGATCAACATGACATCTTCAGGAGATACCGATGAGCTTATTCTGGTGGGGCTTTTGCGCGGGATTGATCACGGAGGGAGCAGTGCTGGTTGGAATCATTGCTTTAGGCTCGATCGCTGAAGTAGGAGACGAGGACATCCGCATCCGCCGCGAACTGGAGCATCAGCGCCACGGTCAATGGAGGGACTTCTTATGAGCTGGTGGAGCAAGAAACGAAAGATCTGCGTCGATTGCCGGTTCTGCGTCGATGTCGTCGCTGAGGGCGACACCACAGGGACGGTCATCGGGCACGTCTGCCGGCGGTTCCCGCCTTCGCGTGTGCCGATGCCGCAGAAGCAAACCTTCGTATCGGATTTCCCCCGCGTGCTGCGCAATTGGTGGTGTGGCGAATGGAGACACAAATGAAAGACCTTAAACGTCTACAATTTGTAGAGGGAATCGGCCTTATATTCTTGGGCGTGATTCTAATTTTTGCACTTGCTGCCTTCGTCTTGGTCGTACTCTCGCCCGCTGGGTTTGCCACGAGCACGGCGGACTTTCAGGTCAAGCTGCCACCGCCCGGCAACCTCATCCTTGAGGGCAGCGGAAAGGAGCTGGGCCGCGTCACTCCGGGAGGCGAGATCCTCATCGAGGGCACCGAGGCCGAGCTGAAAAAGGCGGCGGCGGACAAGAACTACGGCACCGAGTACCCCGCTTTCGCTCGGCTGCTGTTGGAGATCCGGCGCGAGCGGACGAGGAGATGCAAATGAAAGATTGGCAAAAGGCGCTGTTGATCTTGGGCTGGGCATTGGTCGCCATGCTGGGCATCGGGTTCTTTGCCTTGATCGGATTGGATAACAAGGCCCCCGCCAAGGTGCACTGGGTGGGCTACCTCATCATCGGACGAGATGATGTCATCCTGTTGGTCGGTGACGTACAAGTCGGGCTGCGTGAAGATGGCGTAGTCGTCTGGCAGCGGATCTCAACCCCCGAATCGAAGGAACCCGGCACTTGAGAGGCGACGACATAAAGGCGGGGGATCGAGTGCTGGTCGCGTACCCCGCAACTGCTGCGGCTCGACGC
>Ga0209167_10000168_pt1 | contig 63594 bp, 48 predicted proteins | sample Coa_R1_9_FD_187154 | JGI IMG/M metagenome (GOLD analysis project Ga0209167, IMG submission 187154) | Surface soil microbial communities from Centralia Pennsylvania, which are recovering from an underground coalmine fire - Coalmine... | ecosystem: Environmental > Terrestrial > Soil >... | reverse complement strand
GCGGCGCGCGGTGCAACTCTCCGGTCGCCTACGGCTCCCTGCGAGCTGCACCGCGCAGAAGAACAAAAGCCAGACCAACCCCTGGAACTCACATTATGATTGGTACAGAAAAGGGGGGCAGGTCAGTGACTATTGCTGTCCTGAAAATCCTCCCCAATCATGCGTGCCGGTCCAGGAATATGCCAACGCTGCGTGAAACCACCATTCCACTGCTTATATCCAAAATGCGAGGGAGAGTATGAGTCTGCTATAGTGTGCGCGGCACCGTAGATATCTCCCTTTTCTACGTCATCTCTTATCTGCTGTTGCGTACCTTGATAGGCTTGGCCGCAACTCTCGAAATCTCTTCCCTTCCTGCCAGCCATAGCGTGAGTATTCGCGTCGTAGGGATCGTCGCGCTGGGTTCCGGGTCGTTTGTCGACAGTCTGCGACCTCCTCCCCAATTCTTGTTGCTTCCATAAGAGTGTAGGCGTAGCCAGAATCCAGAGCTGCGTCCCGGGCTATCTGTGTGTCCCGCCAAGGCGCGTAGTTCCCCGATGGGTCAGTAAAGCTCATAGGATTGCCGTTAGCGTACCTATACTGGTTAACTCCGCCTCCCAGTCCTATCGGGTCTTCGGAAATGAACCGCTGGTAGACCGGCGAGTAGTACCGGGCGCGATAGTTCGGCACCTCGTCGTAGTTATATCGTAGTTATATGCCATCTGGGGGCGAGGAATTCTTGCGCTTGACTTTCGCGACTATTGCGATCAGGGAATATATTAAGAGTGTGTAAAAGATCAAATTGAACGGCAGGACAATGAAGAGCATCTCCATCGGTGTTCCGCCACCATGTGGCTCATGCATGGACATAATCAACGCTTCGAACACCAATCCAGGCAACCCGAACCCAAACAAAAGATATGCGAATCGAGCGAGCGCCCCGCTATGTGGCACCGCAAACAAAACTAAACCCGCAAGCACGGGTACGATTCCCAACGCCCCCCCGATGCAGAGCGATAATTTCCACCTTCTTATGTTCCGCATGTCGCGCGTAACCTCGCAGTTTCTCAGTGACACGGGTTTTGCGGCAATGAATGCGCCGGATTCACGTTATTAGGGTCATGCCAATAGTCATTCATAAGCTGCTCTGTACTGTGGATTGCCTCATTGACCGGTCCCCAACCGGGGTTAGCGTCACTCCACATGTGACTCAAGGACGGCGGCATACCGTTCCAAGGCTGATACCCGCGGTGCGCAGGCGCGGTTGCATCCTGAATCGTATGGAGCGCTTTAGGAATGTTTGAGTCTGCAACATCGTTCAGTAGTTGCTGCTGAGTTCCACTGTATGCCGCTTGACAACTCTCGTGCTGACCGTTTGGCTTTCTACCAGCCATTGCATGCGTATGGGCTGAGTCGGGATCGGTGCCTTGACTTCCGAAATCCACGTTTGCAACCGCTTTCGCCATGTCCCAGGCTCTATCAGAGTCGTAGCCTAGGTCGGTGAAAGCGTGGTAAGTGATGTAGGCATGCCACCACCAGTCGTAGCGTCCACTCGGATCAACGCGGTTGATCGGGTCGTTTTGCGTGTATGCAATACATGTTGATACCCCCAACAAAGCCAGCAGGATCTTCGCTGATCAACGTGCCGATTTGAGGATCGTAGTATCGGGCGCGATAATAGTATACCCCCGTTCCGTCGTTCTCGCGTCCCGTGTACTGGAACGAATTGCCGCTAGCCGGACCACTAAAGCTGCTGTTCCCGAAGGGCTCGTAGAGGAGTCCCGTAATTGCCCCGGCCACGAAGGCGCCACCCCCCCGGCAACTTTCCGCCACGCAATTTTTGGCGACGGAAGCCCTGCGTCGCGGTCTGCTATAATCGACTGCCCTGAGTGGCCACATGTCATCCCGAGAAGCCGTAGGCGACGAGGGATCTCGCACTGAGTTTGGCTCTTAACCCCGGCGCAGAGCGAGATTCCTCGCGGGGCTCGAAATGACACGTCGTAGTGGACAGCCCATTGCTCTTAGACATCCAGAATAGAGTCCGCACCCGATTCGTCGCCGTCGTCCACGAGGTCTTCGGCCTCGATATCACCGAGCCGGCGCTCGGCTATCCCCCGTCGGTTGACCTCGGCGAGCTCTCGATTACCTCCTGCTTCGAGCTTGCCAAGCAGCTTCGCCAGCCGCCGCGCAAGATTGCCGAGCAACTCGCGACGCGCCTGCTGCCGATCGAGGGCGTGGAGCGCGTGGCGGTCGCTGGCGCGGGCTACCTCAACTTGTACCTCGACCGTGCCTCAGTCGCCGCCGATTTGTTCCGCGTCCGCGTAGGGGCGGCCTCCGGCCGCCCGCGGGAGGGATCGCGTGCTGCGAGGGAGGGCGGAGCGCAGCGCGATGGGAAAATTCTGGTCGAGCACACCAGCATCAATCCCAACAAGGCGGCGCACATTGGACACCTGCGCAACGCCGTCCTGGGTGACGCCTTCGTCCGCCTGCTCCGGTTTCGCGGCCACACGGTCGAGGTCGAGAATTACATCGACAATACGGGCGTGCAGGTGGCCGACGTGGTGGTCGGCTTCGTGCACCTCGAGAAGAAGACGGTCGCGGACGTGCGCCACCTCATCGACGACCCCGCCAGGCGCTTCGACTACTACTGCTGGGACCTATACGCGCGCGTCTTTCAGTACTACGAGGTCCATGAGGATGCTCTCGCGCTCCGCGCTGACGCGCTCAAGGCCATCGAGGAAGGCCACGGCGACCTCGCCGCGATGGCCGACCTCATCTCGACCGCCATTGTTCGCACTCACCTCGAGACCATGCAGCGCATCAACGTCGAGTACGACCTGCTGGTCCAGGAAAGCGAAATCCTGCGACTCGAGTTCTGGAAGTCCGCCTTCGAGCTGATGAAGAAGATCGGCGCCATCCGCTTCGAGGATGCGGGCAAGAACCGCGGCTGCTGGGTGATGAGCCTCGACGAAACGGCCGATTCCGCGGCGACGCCGGCCGCGTCTGTTGAGTCCTCCGAGCCGAAACCCGCCGAGGAGGACGTGAAGATCATCGTACGCTCGAACGGCACCGTAACTTACGTCGGCAAAGACATCGCCTATCACCTGTGGAAGTTCGGCCTGCTGGGCAAGGACTTCGGCTACGAGCGCTTCTACCATTACCCTGACGGCCACCAGGTTTGGCGCACGGCAATGGCTACGGCGCCGGTCGAGAACGCGCCCCACTTCGGCAAAGTCGCCGTCGCCTACGCCGTCATCGATACGCGGCAGTCGTACTTGCAGAACGTGGTACGCGCCGCGTTCCACGCCTTGGGATACCACGAGCAGGCCGCGAACCTCCACCACTTCGCCTACGAAGTGGTGGGACTCTCGCCGCGCTGCGCCGAGGAGATGGGCCTCAAGGTCGGCCAGGAAGATCGCGAGAAAGGCTACATCGAAGTCTCCGGCCGCAAAGGACTGGGCATCAAGGCCGACGACCTCATCCAGCAGCTCATCGAAAAGGCGGCCGAGGAAGTGCGCAGCCGCGAGATGACCAAGGATCCCGCCGAGCAGAACGCCTACGCCACGATGATTGCGGTGGGCGCGCTGCGCTACTTTCTGCTGAAGTTCACCCGGCGCTCCATCATCGCGTTTGACTTCAAGGAAGCGCTGGCCTTTGAGGGCGAGACCGGGCCCTATCTTCAGTACAGCGTGGTGCGGGCGCGCAACATCTTCCGCAAGTTCGAGGAATCGCACGCGGACTTCAAGGTTACATCGCTCGGCAGTCAGGTGTCACCGGAGGAACTCAAGAACTTCCTCGCGGGAGACAGCGGCCGCAGCTTCTGGGAGATGACCCTGCTCGCGGCGCAACTGGAAGTCGCGGTCGATCAGGCGATTGAAGGCGAAGAGCCCGCCGTGGTCGCCAAGTACGCCTTCCGCCTCGCGCAGGCGTTCAACAATTTCTACCATCACCACCACATCCTGAATGAGCCTGATCCGGCGCGGCAGCGATTGCTGCTCTATCTCGTAGACCTCGTGAGCCAGACGCTCACGAGCGCGGTGGATTTGCTGGGGATTGAAGTTCCGGAGAAGATGTAGCAGTCTGGAATGCGCCCTAAGCCACAGGCGCTTGAATTGCAGGAACCTGAGTAGAGGGGACACTCATCGGGAGTCGCTGACATGCATCGGAGAAAATTTCTCAAGCTGGCCGGGGTAGCAGGGGCCGCAGGGGGCATCTCTGGAGGAACCGCGGCGGCGTTTGTTCCCGCGCACAATTGGGACAAGTACGATTTCGGGTCTGGTCCGGCCATCACGGATCGCTTGAATCAAGGACCGTTTCCGCAATATCCGCCCGAGGAAGTGGTGCCCGGGAGTTCGGTCGTCATGGCCACGACACCCTCGAAGCAAATCGTACCGGGCTACGGCCGGGGACTCATCACCTACATCACGGCCGACATGGGTACGGCGGAAATCCAGTCCGACAACATTCCGCAGGCCATCGAGGATCTGGTACGCCTTCCCCTTGGACAGAAGCTCTATTTGCGCCCCACTTGGCGCGAAGTCCAGCCGCGTCCGGGACGCCTGGAGTTTCCCGATTACTGGAAGCTGGTCTTCGAGCTGGCCAAGAAGCACGGCAAGCGCGTGGCCTTCCGCATCCAGATGCGCGCCCCCGACTACGAGCAAGAAGCGCTGCCCGATTTCGCCCTCGCCAAAGTCCCGATGGTGAAACTTCAGGGCGAGTGGAAAGGCAGTCCCAACGTCGTCCGGCATCGCAAGACTTACTCCGAGCCGCGCTACGACGATCCGGCGTTCCAAGCCGCTTTCGACGAGCTGAACGGACTGCTTGCCGCCGAGCTGAACGGCAACCCGCTGGTTGAGTTCATGGACACGTTCATGTACGGCTTCTGGGGCGAGGGACACACGTGGCCGTTCACCAACAATCCGTTCCCGGACTACGCGACGGCGGAGCGAACCTGGATCAGCATGTTTGAGACGCAGCAGAAGCACTGGACCAGGACTCCGCTGGTCACCAATACCCAGCCGGACTTCAGCCGCGTGGGCAACTCGGAAGTCGTCGACCGGACGGTGCGCAGCTCGAATTGGCTGCGAACCGATACCATATTCGTCGAGAACGAACAAATCGAATCCCTCAGTAACCGGCCCCCATGGATCGCGGCCGTGGTGGAAGTCGGCATGTCGGACGGCTCGCCGGCATCGCTGCGCATCAACGAGGGGATTCCCTACACTGACAACGAAATCACTCACCTGATGGACGTGGGCGCCAATTACTGGTCGCTGTGGAATTTTCATCACATCAAGGCCGAGCACCTCATGAACTACTACCGCCAGTACCCTCAGATGATCGACGAGATCGGCCGGCGCATCGGATATCGCCTCCGGCCGTCGTTTATCTGGGCATATGAGAAGGACGGGTCACCAGGGCTGGTGGTCGGCTTTGCCAACGACGGAATCGCCGGAGTGCCGGGAGCGCTGCGCGTGACCGTCGCGAGTGACAACGGCAAGATCAGAGTGGGCGGCTCGCTCGATCCCGGTTATCCGCTGCCCGGAAAAGTCCGCCAAGCGCAGTTCGTTCTGCCCAGGGGAATCACTTGGCAGGGACTGAGGCTTATCGCTGAGATTGAGGTTAAGGGTGTACGCTACCCCGTCCCCTGGGACTGCCACCAGAAACTCGAGGATGACGGCTCGCTTCGTTTGCGTCGGAATCTACGAGCGGATTGAGCGCCTGATCGCCGGACCTCTTTAGTCCCATTGATCGGTAACCCGTCCACGACCCTCCGACGGAAGCGTTGCGCTATTCGGTGCGTAGCGCCCGCACGGGATCCATTGACGCCGCGCGTCGCGCCGGCAGCAGTCCGGCAGCGAGTCCGCAAGCCGCCAGTACCACGGCTGCCAAGCCCAAAATCAACGGGTCGTAGCTCTTCACGCCGTAGAGTTCGGTGGCAAGCAGACGGCCTCCCGCCAGCGCCACGGGTATCCCGATGGCGAGACCCAACGCAACTTGAGCCAAAGCGCCGCGCAAGACCAGTCCGAGGACGCTCGCGCGGTCCGCGCCCAGCGCCATGCGGATGCCGATCTCGCCGGTGCGGCGTGCCACGGCGTAAGCGGTCACACCGTACAGTCCGACGCCGGCGAGCACGAGACCCAGCGCGCCGAAGAGCTCGGTGAGCCGCGCGATGAGCCGCTCCTGATTGAAGTTGCGCGCCACTTGCTCGCCAAAGCTCATCATGTCGAGGATGGTGAGATTGGGATCGACTTCAGCAACCGCCTTCCGAACCGCCGGTTCGAGGTTCTCCGGTTTGCCCGCCACGCGCAGTTCGATAGCTCTGACCCATCTATTTAGGGGCTCTCCAGGTGGGGTTTGGAGCAAGGGCAGAAAGAACATCGCGTAAGCGGGGCCACGCGTGTCCTGATACTTGGCGTCTTCGACAATGCCAACGATCTCGTAATCGCCGCTGTGGCTCGGGTCGTCCATCCCGAAATGCCGACCGATGGGATCCTCGTTTGGAAAGAATCGGCGCGCGAAAGTTTCATTGATGACGGCGACCCGTTGAGCCGTAGGCGTGTCGCGCTCCTCGATGACGCGTCCTCGCAACAATCTCGTCCCGATGGTCTCAAAATAGTGAGGCCCGACACGGTCCGCGGAAGGCGCCGACCAACGGCGTCCATCGTCCGGCGCCTTTCCCTCGATGAAGACGCCCGGTTTCCAGCAGCAGTTCCCCAAAGGGCTGTTGCCTGACAAGCTGGCGCTCACCACGCCGGGTATTTGGGGCAATGCCTCCTGAAGCCGCTGATAAAGCCCGTAAAGCTTATGTGGCGTGTAGCCGGCGAGTGACGGATCGATATCCACGATCAGGCGGCCCTCGGCCACAAACCCGAAATGCTGGTCTTCGAGGTTTCGCAGGCTCTGAGTGACCAGACCCGCTCCAATCAAGAGAACCGCCGAGAACGCGACCTGTACGATGACCAGAGGCTTCTGAACCAGGGAAGAACGATCTCCAGTGGAGCGGCCCGCTCCGCGCAGGGCGTCAGCAGGATCGGAACGCGACCCAATCCAGGCCGGCGCGACGCCAAACACCACACCCGTGATCAGAGACAGAAGAAACGCGAACCCTAGCACGGGAAGGGATGGCTTGGGGCTAATGGGAATGTACTTGGCTCCGCGAAAAGCCAGGAGCAGTATGGTGCGAGTGCCGGCGTAGGCGACGTAGAGTCCCGCCGCGCCGCCCATCACCGCCAGCAGGATGCTTTCCGTGAGCTTCTGCCGGATCAGTCGTGTTCGCGGTGCCCCGAGCGCCAGGCGTACGGCCGTCTGCAAGCGATGCGCTGCTCCGCGCGCCAGGAGGAGGTTGGCGACGTTGGCGCAGGCGATCAGCAGAACCAGAGCCGCGATCGTCACGAGCAGACGCAGGCCTTGAGCGTAGTCCGTCTGCATCTGGTCCACCCCGCCGGGAGCGGGCGTGAGATGAACGTGCTGGCGGGAGATTTCCCGTCGGGCTTCAGCAACCAGGCGAGCGTCGCGATGTTGTTCAGGGGAAGTGCTATCCCAGCCCTGCTGCCACAATAGCTGTTGGAGTTCAGCCGTGAGATGAGACTGGGCCCGCTCCGGCGCGACGTCCGGTCTGAGTCGCCCGATCAGATAGAGCCACTCGATGTCGGACCGGTGCAACCGACCATTCGGCTCCCCGACCAAAGGCAGCCAGAAATCGGGAGGATCGCTGCGGAGCGTGTCGCCATAGAAGCCTGGCGGCGCCACACCCACCACAGTGCAAGCGACGGTGTTTATGGTGAAAGTGGCGCCGATTACCGAAGGATCGCTGCTAAAGCGAGTTCGCCACGTATGATAATTCATTACGGCGGCGGGTGGTGCGCCAGGCGAGTCGTCTCCTGGGGTGAGCGTGCGTCCAGCGAAGGCGCGGATACCAAACATCGTGAAGTAATTCCCTGAGACGTACTCGCCTTTGTAAGGCTCGGCGGGAGCGGAAGCGCCGCGGCGGCGAACGCTCAAGTCCGACAAGTAGGACTCAAAGGCCGCGAGCTGGCTGAATTCCGGTGTGTGATCGCGCAGGTCCTCGTAAAGCGGATAAGAGTAAAGAACGAAGCTGCCGTCGTTCTGCGTTCCGGTCATCACGCAGCAGTTGTTGTTGTCGCCGAGGCGGTAAAGCTGGCCGGGATTCTCCACCGGAAGCGACCTGAGCAACACCGCGTCGACCAGGGTGAAGATGGCGGTGTTGGCGCCGATCCCGAGCGCCAGCGTCAGCACACACACTGCGGTAAATTGCGGCGATTGGCGCAACTGGCGCACGGCATAGCGCAGGTCCTGCCAGGCGGCTTCGAGTGCCGATTCCCAACCCGCGTCGCGGATCTCGTCCTTGACGGCCTCCAGGCTGCCCATCTCGACGCGCGCCGCTCGCCGCGCGTCTTCCGGGCTCATGCCGGAGCGCATCTTGTCCTTCGCCGCCGCGTCAAGATAGTCGCGCAGCTCCTCGTCCATCTCGCGCTCGGCGCGTTGTCTCCGGAACACTGCTCGGAGCCCGCCCGCCAGGTGTCTCAGGAGTGACATGGCATCCTCAGAATCAGCTTTTAGCTTTCAGCCATCAGCGTCGAGCAAATCATCCGCCGGCCCTCAGAAAACGGTGTTTGCTGACTGCTGATCGCTGGTAGCTGGCTACGACGCTTCGAGAATGCGCGCAATGGCCGCAATCTGGCGTCCCCACTCGCGCCTCTCGGTCTTGAGCTTGCTCCGGCCGCGCTCGGTCCGCACGTAATACTTGGCGCGGCGATTATTCTCCGTCGGACGCCATTCGCTTTTGATCCAGCCGGCGCGCTCGAGTCGCCGGAAGGCCGGGAACAGCGACCCGGGGTTGACGCGGAACACGCCTTTGCTGATCTGCTCGATCCGCAGGGCGATCCCGTAGCCGTGCATCGGCTCGAGGGCCAGGGTCTTCAGGATAAGCATGTCCAGGGTGCCCTGAACCAGTTCGCTCGATTTCTCGTCCACCGTTGCCTCCTCTAGACGGTCAAGATAAGCCCATTCCTCTAGATTGTCAACAGGAAGCGCTGTGCGGCGCGCCATGAGCGCCATTGCAACGGGTGTGTCATCCTGAGGAACGCAGCGGTCCTGGGCAGCGCGCAGGAAGAATCTCCCGGGGCCGGCGCAGACGTTCGTGCTTTGTAGCTTGCCCGGAGGGCAAGACGGTGAGTAGCCGTAGGTGGCAGCCTACGGAACCAACGCCCCCGCCCCGGAGGGTCGCACAGCCCAAGAATCTTCCCCGTCAGTAGTCCTTCGCAGTGCGGTAGGATGGGTGCGCGGGTTGCAGACTTCAGAAGGTTCAGCGCCAACCCCTCGGTTACAATTTGAAATGAGATGGAGCGAAGCCAGTTCGAAGCTCTCGTCGCGCAAGCCCTGAACAGTCTGCCCAGGACGTTTCGTGAAAAGCTCACCAACGTCGCCATTATTGTGGAGGACTTGCCACCGGACGGGATGGAAAGAGAAGGATTGCTGCTGGGCCTCTTTCACGGCGTCCCGCGCACCGAAAAGAGCGTCTTTGTGTCCCACCCGCCCGATCGGATTTTCCTTTACCAGCGAAACATTGAGGCGGTCTGCACCAGTGAGGCAGAAGTACGCCGACAGATCCGCGCCACCCTGCTTCACGAAGTGGGCCACTATTTTGGGCTCAGCGAAGATGAATTACGCGAGTTGTGACGTTGCTGGACGCCATTCTGCGGGGCGCTTGAACGTGCGAGAACTGGCGGAGAGGCAGGGATTCGAACCCTGGGTACAGGTTTTGGCCCGTACAACGGTTTAGCAAACCGCCGCCTTCAGCCACTCGGCCACCTCTCCGCGAGATGAGCTTAGGGCTCGCCATTCTGCGAGCCGGAGTGCGGCTGACGTTTTGCCAGACGATACACAGTGTACCCGAAAACCTCCGGGCGCGGAAGAGCGCGCACGGTTACCCGGACGTGATACGCTCGCCTCGGAGGGGCCGAAGGCAGCCGAAAGTACAACACCTGAGACGGCGGCTGCATCGCACATCAGAGGACGCATGAGATCGCTGGCAGGAGCCGTTCTGCTGATGCTGCTGACCGGGAGCGCGGCGCTGCTCCCCGCCCAGGCCGCAGCCAACCAAACGCCGGGATTCAAAGTCAGGGTGGACGTCCACCTGGTGCTGGTCGAAGCCATCGTGCGCGACGCGCATGGCGGCCTGGTGGGCGACCTCCGCCAGCAGCAGTTCCACGTATTCGAAGACGGCGCGGAGCAGCAAGTGACTTATTTTTCGCGCGACGAACTTCCTCTCGCCGTGGCCCTGGTGGTCGACGCCAGCGGCAGCATGGGCCCCGTGCTGAAGGAGCTGCGGCAGGCGGCGTATGACGCGACGTCCGAGCTCAAGCCCACCGACCAGGTGGCGCTGTTCGACTTCCGCGCGCGTGCTGAGCGCCTGGAGGACTTGACGACCAATCGCCAGCGCATCGCCTTCCACATCTCGCGCATCCACCCGGCCGGCGCGACCGTCATTCCCGACGCCCTGTACGAGGCCGCGGACTACCTGGGCAACGCCGCGCCCACCCGCCGCCACGCCATCATCCTCATCTCCGACAATGACAATACGCTGCGCGGCTACGCCAACGAGAAACGGGTGATTCGCCGCGCGCTCGAAACGGAAACCGTGATCTACAGCATCCGAATCCACGGCGGACTGAGTTACCATCTGCACCACTTCCCCGTGCTCCTGCCGCTTTTCCAGAACGTCTCCGTCCCTACCATCGCGCATGAGACGGGCGGCGAGGTGATGGACGCCGAGGACCCAGGGGCCCTCCACGGCGCCATCGCGACTGTTATCTCACGGCTCAAGAAGCGCTACACGCTAGGCTATCAGAGTACGAATACCCGCCACGACGGCGCTTTTCGGCGCATTGAGATTCACGTCGGCGCGCCGGCGGATCAAGGCCGCTACAGCGTCTACGCGCGGCAGGGCTACTACGCGCCCGCCGACGAGCAGACGGCCTGGCGCGATACTCAACCGTAGCAGCGGGTCAGGCGATCTGTCCACGCGAATCGACTCTTGTCACCTCGCGCCTTTCCGCTACAATGAGCGCTCCTCAGCCTCTGCGGACTCTCTCCCAATGCGCATCGGCGTCGATACCGGCGGCACGTTTACGGACTGCGTTCGGATGGAAGGCTCCGAGGTAAGGATCCTCAAGGTCTTTTCGACCCCGGACGACGCGGCGCGCGGCATCGCGGAGGGTGTCCGCGGCTTGGCAACTCCCACTGACGAGGCCCGCCGTCGCCAGCCGCTAGAGGTCATCCACGGGACGACCGTCGGGACCAATACCCTGCTCGAACGGCGCGGGGCGCGCGTCGCACTCGTCACCACCGCGGGCTTCGAAGACTTGATCGAGATCGGACGCCAGGCGCGGCCCCGACTCTATGACCTGAATGTCCAGCGCGAGCCGCCGCTCGTCAGTCGCGCCTTTCGCTGGGGCGTCGCCGAGCGGACGGCGGCGGACGGCCGCGTTCTGCTGCGCCCCACGCCCGCGTCACTGCGGCGCCTGGCGCAACGTATCCACCGATCGCGTGCCGAGTCCGTCGCGGTATGCTTTCTCTTCTCTTTCCGCAATCCCGCGAACGAGCGCGCTGTCGCCCGCGCCCTCGCGAACCTCGGACTCGCCGTGTCGGTCTCGCACGAGATTCTGCCGGAATTCCGCGAGTACGAGCGGCTGTCAACCGTGGCGATCAACGCCTATCTTGCGCCACGCCTCGGCGCCTACCTCGCTCGCCTCGAGCATGCGGTAGGGGAGGGCTCAGCGCTCCCGCACTCGCGTGTCTTCGTGATGCAGTCGAGCGGCGGCATCACTACAGCGACGCGCGCCGCGCGTGAGCCGGTGCGGACGATTCTTTCGGGTCCCGCGGGAGGCGTGGTGGCCTCGTCCTGGCTCGCCGCGCAAGTTGGACTGGCGCGCGCCATCAGCTTCGACATGGGCGGAACCTCAACCGACGTTTGCCTGTTCGAAGGCCGTCCGCCCACCACGAGCGAGACGACGCTTGGCGGGCTGCCCGTCGCCGTCCCCGTCCTCGACATCCACTCCGTCGGCGCGGGCGGCGGATCGCTGGCGCGCCTGGACGCGGCCGGCGCGTTGCGCATTGGACCGGAAAGCGCGGGCGCCGAGCCTGGACCGGCGTGCTACGGCCGCGGCGGCACGCGGCCCACGGTCACGGACGCAAACCTGGTCCTTGGCCGGCTCGACCCCGAGTATTTCCTGGGCGGGACGTTTCGCCTGGACACACCCGCCGCAGAAGCCAGCTTCCATGAGTTTCTCCGCCGCGAGGTCCGCGGACACAACGCCGCGCGACTCGGGCTCACGACGCCACTCGACCTGGCGCGCGGCATCCTTGCCGTCTCGAACGCCACCATGGAACGCGCCTTGCGCGTTGTCTCGGTCGAGCGCGGCCACGATCCACGCGACTTCGCGCTCATCTGCTTTGGGGGCGCCGGAGGACTGCACGCCGCCGAGCTTGCCGCCGCTCTGGGACTCGAGCGGGTGATTGTACCGCGTCATCCGGGAGCGTTCTCGGCGCTGGGCATCCTGCTGTCGGACATTGTGAGGGACGTCTCGCAGTCGGTGCTTCTGCCCGTGCCGGATGCTCACGCTACTCAACCCGGTAGTCGCAGTGAGGCCAAGCGGTCCTTCATTCGCGACCTTACGCAGCGTTTCGCACATATCGAGCGAAAAGCGCGTCACGAGCTCACACGCGAGCGGCTCACATCAGGAGCCGCGCGCCAAGCCGTTGCGGAGCGCCGGCTCGACGTTCGCTACGCGGGCCAGTCCTATGAGCTTTCGGTGCCCTTCACCCGCGACTTTCGCGAGCGGTTTCATCGCGAACACGAGCGTGCCTACGGACACTCGAGTCCTGAACGGCCACTCGAAATCGCCAACCTGCGGCTGCGGCTGATTGTGGCGACGGCGAAGCCTGCGCAAGCCGCGGCGCGTCGCCAGAGACGACAACTGCGTGGTCGCGACATACGAGCGGCAATGGTCAAGCGAAAGCCCGTCTGGTTCGGCAAGCAAGCTTCGGAGGCGCTGCTTTACGACCGCGAGCGGCTGCCCTGTGGCGCGGAATTCGCAGGACCCGCCATCGTCGTCGAGTACAGCTCGACCACCGTCGTGCCGCCGGACTGGACCGGCTATGTGGATGAACACCGCAACCTGGTGCTGACTCAACATGCGCGTTGACGCCGCCGAACTCGAAATCTTCAAGAACCTCTTCCACTCGGTGGCGGAGGAAATGGGCGCGGCGCTGCGCCGCTCCGCCTACTCGCCCAACATCAAGGAGCGTCGCGACTACTCGTGCGCGGTGTTCGACGGGCGCGGCCGCGTGGTCGCGATGGGCGACCACATGCCCGTCCACCTTGGGTCGATGCCCATGTCGGTCGAGGCCGCCATCGCGGCACTCCAGCTTGGGCCGGGCGATATCGCCATGCTCAACGACCCCTATGCGGGCGGCACTCACCTGCCGGATATCACGATGGTCGCGCCGGTCTTTGCTCTGGCAGATAGCCGCCCAAATCCCGTCGTTCGGCAAACGTCCCTCGACAACCCTAGTCCTTACCCTCGCCCCCTCGGGGGAGAGGGTGGCGCGCAAGCGCCGGGTGAGGGGGCGAGCTGGCCAATCCTCTACGTCGCGAATCGCGCCCATCACTCCGACATCGGCGGCGCGCAACCCGCCTCGATGGGACTCAGCGAGGAAATCTACCAGGAAGGTTTGCGGATTCCGCCCGTCACGCTGGTGCGCGGCGGCAAGATGCAGCGCGACGTGTTGGCACTGGTGCTGCACAATGTCCGCACGCCGCGCGAGCGCGAAGGCGACCTTACAGCGCAGGTGGCCGCGTGCCGGCTGGGCGAGCGGCGATTGCAGGAACTGGCGGCGAAGTACGGCATCCAAACAACGACGTTCTATCTCGAGGCGCTGGAACACTACTCCGCACAACTCATGCGCGCCGCCCTCAAGCGCATCCCTGACGGCGCGTACACCGCCGAGGACGCGCTGGACGACGACGGATTCAGCGCGCGTCCGGTGCGCCTGCGCGTCGCGATCCGTATCGAGCGCGGGCGGGCGGAAGTCGACTTCTCAGGCTCATCACCGCAGTGCCGGGGCAGCGTCAACGCGGTGCTCGCCATCACCACGTCGGCCGTGTTCTATGTCTTCCGCTGTTTGCTCGGCGAGGACGTTCCGGCGTCGGCGGGACTGATGGCGCCCATCACCGTGCGTGCGCCCGAAGGCAGCGTGGTGAATGCGCGCCCGCCCGCCGCCGTCGCGGCCGGCAACGTCGAGACGTCGCAGCGCATCGTCGACGTGCTCTTCCGCGCGCTGGCGAAGGCGCTGCCGCATCGCATTCCCGCGGCGAGTTCGGGCACTATGAACAACGTCTCCTTCGGAAGCGCTCCCCAGGAGCCCAATGCCAGCGAGCGTACTTCACGTGCACCCGTCTCCGCCGCACCTTTCGCTTACTATGAAACGATTGCGGGCGGCATGGGCGCGCGGCCGATGTCCGACGGATTGAGCGGCGTCCACACGCACATGACCAACTCGCTGAACACTCCCGTGGAAGCGCTGGAATCGGCTTACCCGGTGAGAGTGCGGCGCTACTCGCTGCGGCGTGGCTCGGGCGGCGCGGGCAAGTTCCGCGGCGGCGACGGCATCGTCCGCGAGATTGAGTTTCTCACCGGCGTACGCGGCAGCATTCTTTCCGACCGGCGGCGCTTCCCGCCGTACGGCCTCGCAGGCGGTAAGCCTGGTGCTACGGGCAGGAACACTCTGGTCCTCCCTTCCCCGCCTGGCCGTCGCGGGCGTACACTCACGCTTCCCTCAAAAGCCGCGTTTGAGGCGCCCTGCGGTAGTATTCTGAGGGTTGAGACACCCGGCGGCGGAGGATGGGGGAAGGGGAAGAAGTGAGAAGTCAGAAGTAGAAGTTAGAAGCTAGAAGCTAGAAGGGTAGGTACTCCAGAGGCCTCGCTCGGTGCCTCTGTGACTCTGTGGCTGATCAGCCGGAGGGGGATGACGATGGAGCGGCGAGGATTCATGAAATCGGTGGCGGGAGCAGCGGCGTTGGCTGCGACAGACTTCGGCGCGGCAAGGGCAGCGGACGCGGCGCCTGACGAAGGAGTTGTATTCCTGTCCACCTGGGCGCACGGCAAGCCCGCGAACGAGCGCGCGGCGGAGGTCTTCCGCTCGGGAGCGAGCCTTCTGGACGCCATCGAAAAGGGCATCAACGTTCCCGAGGATGACCCTAAAATCACGAGCGTGGGCTACGGAGGACTGCCCAACGCCGAGGGGATCGTCGAGCTGGACGCCGCCATCATGGATGGCACGCGGCATCACGCCGGCGCCGTCGCGAGCTTGCGCGAATTCAAGAATCCCATCTCGGTGGCGCGCCAGGTGCTCGAAAAGACCAAGCACACGACGCTGGCCGGCCAAGGCGCGTTCCAGTTCGCGCTGCGCATGGGATTTCATCCGCAGCAACTGCTCACGCCCGAAAGCCTGAAGAAGTGGATCGACTGGAAGGCCGACCCGCATCACGAGACCTTCTGGCTCGACCCGACCGAGAATCACGACACGATCGGCATGGTGGCGACAGACGGCAAGGGACACGTCGTCTCAGGCTGCTCGACCTCGGGACTGGCCTGGAAGATTCCCGGACGCGTGGGCGACTCACCGCTCGTCGGCTGCGGAGTCTACGCCGACGACAACGTCGGAGCGGCGTCCGCCACCGGCGACGGCGACCTGATGACCAACTACTGCACCAGCGTCTCCATCGTGCACGCCATGGCGCGCGGCGCGTCGCCGCAGGAGGCCTGTGCCGGCTTGCTCGAGCACATGGCGAAGACCGACCCCAAGAACAAAGCCGCCGACGCCTGCGTCATCGCCATCAATAATCGCGGCGAAGTGGGTGCGGCGTCGATGCGCTCGGGGTACCGTCTGAAGTATGCGTTGTGGCGCAACGGCGAGAGTCAATTGCTCGACGCGGTGGCGTTGTATTAAGAGAAGCTGCCCGCTTTTAGCGGTCAGCCGTTTGCCCTCTCACCCGGCGCGACGCGCTCGTCCCGGAGGCAGGAGCCACAACAACACCGCGACCGTCAACGCCGCGAGCAGCACTCCGTTCCAGCGAAAGAATCCCGCCGGCTCCGAGAGCAGCGCGACCAGCGGATCCGCCACTCCGACGCAGAACGCAGCACCAAGATAAGCCAGGACGTTGCGGCGGAAGAACGCGAGGACGAGAGCGAGCGTCACGAGCAGCGACACGAATTCCATCGTCCATCCCAAGGCGAATTCCCGCACCGAATGGGCCTCCGACGGCCCTAGGCTGGCCAGCAACAGCAACACGGCGCCCCAGAACCAGACGCGGTGCTTCCAGCTCCACAGCACCAGATAGATGACCACCCCGGCAGCGGCGGCGTAAAGTACGCCGTGCGCCACGCTTTGCAGTAGATAGCCAACGGCCGGCCAGCGCGAGTCGAACAGTCCGGGGATCAAGCCCACGTCGACGGGCGCGAAGACGTGAAAGCGGTCCACCACCAAGTCCTCCAACCGGTGAAGGCCGGTTCCCGCTGCCACGGCCACCACCATCGCCGCCAGTGCGTCACGCCGCCACACGCGCCGCGCCGAAGCGCGCAGCGTATTCCAGGCTTCCGGATACACGCTCGTCGCCAGCCCGACCAGCAGCCACGCCATCAAACCGAACAGCAGCGCGCCAATCAGCACGCTCACCGTCACAAACAAATGGAAGGCAGCAAGAGAAATCGAGGTGTCATACCGCTGGCCAAGAACGATCAACTGGTTCAGCGAAAGCAGGATCTCGATGACGGCCAGAAAAACGCCAACCTTGACGCTCGTCCGCCAGGGGATCTGCCCGCTCCGCACCCGCTTGATGAACAGAATGATTCCGCCGCCTGCCAGCAAGATGCTGAACGCCACGCGGATGCCGATCAGCGCGTCGTTGAGCAGGTGCGTGCCCTGCCGCGCGCGGATCCAGTCTTCCGGAAGCTTGAAAAAGCGCGTCACCGCAACGACCTGGTTGCCGGCAATTGCAACTTCGACGCGATAGAATGCGTCGCCCACGTTGCGCGGATCGCCGGCCTTGGCCTGCCACGTGAACGTGTAGTCCTGGCGCGCCTTGCGCTTCTGAGTCTCGGAATCCTGAAGATCGAAGCTGGCGAGCGAGTATCCGTTGTCGACGAGCGCGCGCTCGGCGAGCGCCCGAGCCGCGTCGGTCGACACCGTCGCGCCCGGCGCGTTTTCATCGAGCGGATGCTTGTAGGCAAACACCTGGCTGCTGGTGGCGTCCACGAACACCAGATGCTCTTCCTTTTCGAGCGGCCGGAAGTACCGCACTTCCCACAGCAGCGGCCGCGTGGCCTGCCGGTAAATCTGGTCAGATTCTTTGACCGTGCGGCGCTCGAGCAGGTAACGCATCGCCAGAGCGTCAACGTTCTGGTCGAGCCAGGCGGCCTGGTGGTAGCTGGCCGGCGACACGTGCTTCGCCGCGAGATAAGCGTCGGCGGCACGCAGGGCTCCGGCGCGATCCACGCGGACCTTGAGTCCCTCGCCGAAGTGATAGACCGGTACCGACGCCAGCCCGGCGAAGACCACCACCACGATGGCCAACAGCACCAGACGGCGCGAGGAGAGCGGCTGATAGGCGATCGGAACCTCGGGCTCGGCGGCCGGCTCGACATGTAGGCCGCGGTGTACACCCTCGCTGGCGTTCGAGAGCGGCGCCTCGTCGGTAAAGGTTCCCGTCCGCCAGTAGGCGACGAGCGCGCCAACGAGCGGCACCAGCATGATTCCGGCGGTGATCGCGCCCGAGATCATCAGGTAGTGGTTGGGCGAGCGCAGCAGCAGAAACGCGCTGTACAGCGCGTCCACCGAGTAGTGCCAGATCAGCGTGGCAACGATTCCGAAGCGCAGCATGATCACGCCCATGATGATCCCGCCCAGGCCAACTTCGACGCCGCGGATGAAGAACGGCTGATTCGGATATGCCGAATGCAGGAATCCCCAGTTGAACGCCGCGAGCACTAAAGCCAGCGGCCAGGAGTGAGTGATCTTTTTCAAAAAAGGAATGGCGAAGGCGCGGAACTGCATCTCCTCGGAAACGGCCGCAATGAATCCGATATAAACCGCGCCCATCCAGGGCAGGCGCGTGTTGAGGTCGTTCGAAAACTGCGGCTCCGCGGGCGCCCACGCTCCCAGCTTGTTCGCAGCAAGATAGAACACCGTTTGATAGGCAAAGAAGAAGCAGGTGAGCGCCAGTCCGACGATATTGCCGATCAGGAACGACCGCGAGCGAAGTCCTTGCCGGGTGAACAGGCTGCGCACCGACAGCAGGCGTGGAAAGCTTTCGCGGTAGACGGGCTCGGAAGCGAGTACCAGAAGGAAGAACAGAGTGCCGACGCCGAGCGCGCCGAGCAGGCTGCCGCCCAGGTATTCCGCGACGAAGCTCGAGTAGGAGTCGGTGGTGGAGTAGCCGAACTGTTCGAGCGAAAACGTGTTCGCCTGATTCAGGAAGTAGAGCACCGTGCCTCCCAGCCCGAAACCCAGCGCCAGCCGGACGCGAAGGTCGCGGTCGCGCAGGCGCATCACCAGCATCGCGAGCATCACCACGCTGAGCAGCACCCAGAACACTTCGTCCACAATCTGCGCTGAGTCGTTGCGGGAGCGCAGTTTTTCGTAGTCGCGGCTCCATTGCTCGGGAATCTTCACGTACTGGCGCGACGCCGACACCTGGTCGCCGGCCACGTCGACCTCGATGCGATGGCTGCCGTCGCCCAGGTTCACGCCGGTCTGCTTCCAGGTGAAGGTATAGTCGGTGCGCGCCGGACGCTTGTTGGCCTCGCCCTCGACGAATTCCAGGCCGCCGAGGTCGAACTTCATCACCTGGCCGAGATACTGCTCGGCGATGGCGCGCGCCGCCGGCTGCTCCAGGTTTGCCCCCGGCGCCGCCTCGGGAATTTCGTGGCTGAACCCGACCACCGCGCCGGCGGTGCTCACATCCACACGAAACTCTTCCTTTTGTTGCGGGCGAAACCAGCGGTGCGACCATCGCCACAGGTGGATGGGCCCTCGCGTGAGCGCGTCCATGCGCGCCAGGCCCTGCGTACGCTCGAGATAGACCTTGGCGTCGTCGTTGTAGCTGAAGATGGCAGCGTGGCGATAGCCTGCGACCTTAAAGCCGCGTCCCGTCAGAAACGCCTCGGCCAGCGCCGTCGAGCCGTTCCGGTCCAGGTGGAGGTCCAGGGAAGCTTCGGGAAAGGCGCGCCCGAAGTACTTGAATGAGATGGCCAGCGAGACGGCCGCCACCGCCACGGCGAGGCCGATGATCTTGTACTGCGCGGCGGTCAGCTTGATGGGCATGGTGTGGTTAGACGCGCGCCCGACCGTTACAGTCTACCGTGCCAAGTCAACTCCAGGCGGCGCCAACTGAGGAGACGAAGGCGACGAAGATCGAGTTCATCCAAGAGCAGATTCGCATCGCTCAGGATGACGCGCGCCCTCGGGCCGCCGGCGCGGACTCTCCCTTCAGCCGCTTGACCATGACCCAGGCCGCCGCGCCGTTGTGGTAATAGTTCTCGACACGCTGGTACCTCTCGTAGCCTCGGCTCTCGTAGAAACGCTGCGCCACCGTGTTGTCGACAGCCGTCTCCAGATAAACCATCGGGAGATCCTGCACTCCCGCCCACGCTTCCGCGGCGTCCATCAGGGCGCGGCCGACACCCTGGCGTCGCCAAGCCTCCATCACGTCAATGGTGATGATGTGCGCGGCGTGCGGCGTTTCGCGGTTCGCCACCAGAAACCCCACCAATTCTGTTCCGGACTCCGCCACCCAGGCGACGGAATCCTGGTCGCGAATGAAGTCATCGAGCTCTTCCCGCGAGTACGACACGCCGGGCGGAAAGCACACTTGGTCGATCTGGTACAGGGTGTCGAGGTCCGCGGCGCGGAAGGGACGCAGTCGCATAACACGCTAGCCGCCCCCGGCCACCGCGAGCAGCCGTTCGATGTCCGCCTCGTCGTTATAGAGGTACGGCGAGACGCGAATCATCCCCTGGCGCAGGCTCACCGAAATGTGTTCGCGCTCCAGGCGCGCGTGAATGCCGGCCGTGGCTTCGAGCGAGCCGGCCTGGAATCCGAGGATCGTCGAGCTGCGCTCCGGCGCGGCAGCGGCTGACAGCGTCAAACCCCGGCTTCTCAAACCTTCGCGGAGCCGCTCGAGCAGGCCCTCGCAATGACGATGCACGGTTGGAACGCCGACACGCTCGACGTACTCGAGCGAGGCCTCGAGGGCGTGAAGGTTCAGAAAATTGGCCGTCTCGGGAACTTCGAAGATGCGCGCGGCGCGAGGCAGCGTCAGTTCTTCGATGGGCAGCTCGTCGAACTCGTCGGCCCCTTCGGTCGACAGCCAGTTAACCACGCGCAATTCGAGCCGGTCCTGCACCTCGGAACTGAGATGAGCGAAGCCCGTCCCGTATGGACCCAGCAGCCACTTGTATCCTGCGACGGCCATCACGTCGACCGGCAGGGCGCGCAGGTTCAACTCGATCGCGCCCACACCCTGGGTTCCGTCCACGACGAACAACGCGCCGTGGCGGTGCGCGAGTTCGCCGAACGCGGCAAGGTCGATCCGGACGCCCGTCGTGTAGCTCACCCAGTCGAGCGCCAGGATCCGCGTCTGCGCGCTGAGCGCACGGCCAACGTCCTCCAAGTGGATGAAGCCGTCGCGCGGCTGGACGACGTTCACGCGCACGCCTCGGCGCCGCAGATGAAGCCAGGTGAAAAGGTTGGAGGGGAAATTGGTGCTCGCGACCACGACCTCGTCGCCGGCATGGAACTCGAGCCCTTCGGCCGCAATGCCGACACCTTGCGTGGCGCTGTTGGTAAGCGCGATCTCTTCCGGCGCGGCGCCCACCAGGCGGGCCAGGCGTTCGCGCACGCGGTCCGGCGGATCAAAGTAGTCGCGCTCGACGACGCGCTCCGGATGGCATTTCAGCTCGATGGCGTCATGGATGCGCGCCACCGTCACGCGCGGGAAAGGCCCCTGATAGGCACAGTTGAGATAAACGGTCGGAGTGAAATCGGGAAAATCCTGCCGGTAGTTGGGCACAGGGTCGCCGCCGCAGGCCACGCTTCAGAGTTGAATTGCTACTGCTTCACGCCGGCTTTCTCCAAGGCGGCGCTGATGTACGGATACTCGCGGGCCTGGGTCCAGGCCGTCTTCCCTTCCTTGTCCTTGACGCGCGGATCGGCGCCGGCCGCAAGCAACGCCGTCACGGTATCGGCGTCGCCAAAATCGATCGTGGCGGCGTAAAGAAGGGGCGTGTAGCCGAAGCGGTCCACGGCATTCACGTCTGCGCCGGCGGCGATGAGCGCCTTGGCGACGTCCGCGTGATCGTCAATCGCCGCCCAATGGAGCGGGGTCATGCTGTCCTGGTCCTTTTCATGAACGTCGGCGCCACCCTTGAGCAACGCCTGGACCACTGCCGCGTCGCCGAACCCCACCGCCCCAAACAATGGACTTGTAGGAAACATCCCGAGAAGGTTCATCCTACGGTTGGGGTCTGCCCCTTTGGCCAGCAGGAGCGCGATGTTGTCGCGATCGCCCGCGAAGGCGGCGAGAATGAGCGGCGAGGCGTCAAACTTTACGCCTTTGCCGGGACGCGCCTCGGCGCCGTGCTCGAGCAGCAGCTTCACCGACGGAGATGTGCCGAAGTAAGTGGTCGCGACCATCACCGCCGTGAAGCCGGTCTTGGCCTGGGCGCGCGCGTCGGCGCCGCGGTCGATCAACAGTTTCACCTTCTCCGCGTCCGGCGCAGCCATCATGAGGAGCGTGGTGCCATCGGCCGTCTTGCTGTTCGGGTCCAGTCCGCCATCGAGCAGCGCCTTCAATTCCCCGGCCGTGCCGAACAGCGCCGTCTCCATCCAGGGCTGGATGCCTTGGGGCACGAGTGAGGGCAAGGGTTGCGGGAGAGCCGGCGTCGCGGCCTTTGGCAAGGCGAGCATCAGCGCCATCGCCGCCCAACAAGTCGCGTCGGTCGAGAGGAACTGGTCGTGCCCGTAGGGAAATCCGGTCTCAAGGTACGGCGGACTCACGGCGGCGGGTGAAACCATCCGCGTGTGGACGTGCCAGGTGCCGTCATCGTGCTGAGCGGAAAGCAAGTAGGCGAGCCCCTTCTGCCACGCAGGATCGCTAATGGGAATCCCCCCGGCCTCGTGCAGTGCGACAAGTGCCTCACCGGTGGAATAGGCATCGGACTGCATGTGGGGAATCTCTGACCATCCACCGTCGGCACGCTCAAGAGCGAGCAGGTCGCGGGCGGCGCCGCTGCGCTCGCTCTGCGTCGCACCCACCCAGTTCAAGCCGAAGAGGCGGAACGTTGCGTCCTCGGTGCTGTGTGGTTCAGCGGCGAGCAGCCACGCCTTGGCGCGCCTGGTGCGTTCGTCAGTCTCCTGACGAAGCTCGGCGGGCATATACAATTGCATGACGCGGACAGCGAGGGCGGTCGCCGTGACGACACTGTAAGACTGCGGAGGCCGGACATCGGCGGTGGGCCAGTGACCGTCAGGCCGCTGCCACGTGGCGATGCGCCGGGCATACACGGCGGTAACCAGATTGGGGGCGACTCCAGCGGCATGCGCGGCGACCAGCGCCCACCCGTCGGACGGCACGGGATCGATAATCATGGGGTCCTGGACCGCGCGGTCGAGGGAGGCAATATTGGTCGTCGAAACCAAACCCTTGGCCGCCACCTGACTCGCCGCGGCCTCGTCTACTGGAACGCCCCGCTGCCGCGCCGTGCGAAACGCCAGCATGGGCAGCCCGGCGTCGTGACACGAGAAGCAGTCCATGTATTTGTAGAAGCCTGTCGTCCCGTGCTGGACGGCCACGACGGCGCGGGTTGCGGCCGATCGAATTTGGTCCGGCGAGGTCTTCTGTGCGTTCAGCGGCAGGACAAGCACGAGGCAAAGCACGGCGGCTTTCAGCATCTTTCCCCCTTAAGAACGGACTGGGCAGCGCGCTAGCAGAATTCAGTTTCTCGCACCGCCCAATGAGAGCGCTTCGGAGCCAGCATTCACTTCCTGGCCAGCCGGTGATTATATCCCAACATTATCGTGGAATGGATATTGGTTCGCAGCTTGGTAGTGGTGTCATTCAAATGACACCATTACCCGCAGCTTTCAGATACGACACCGGGTCGTACTGGCGGATTGCTGAAGCCTGACCGCTGAAGGCCTTCCGTCCTACCTGAACGTGAAGGCCACGCGGAAGGCCACGAAGCTAAACTCCGCCACATCAGGGTATCGGTTCTTGAGGATGCGACCGCCGTGGCCGTAGTACCGAACGTCAAAGCGCACGCCCGCACGTTTCGTGGCGAAGACATCGACGCCGCCCCCGACGTTGTAGCCGTTGGTCTTGACGTCTTTCCCAACGAGCACCGCGTTGTGTCCGAAGAGAATCGTGTAACCGCCGGCGGCGAACGGCGAAATCCTGCGCTCCGTGTTCTTGGAGAAATAGTGGTAGGACGCGTCGGCCGAGCCGATCCCGGTGATGTATGAGTTGTAGTTGGCGTCGCCCCCGGTGGTCAGACCGGCGGCGCCCACTTCGAGGTCCGCGCCCAGACCCGTGGAGCTCAAGATTTCCCCGCCCACGCCGGCCGTGAGACTCATGCTGTGCGTTGCGCCGCCAGCATAGACATATCCCAGGCCCCGAGGCGGATGATCGGTGTCCTGCGCTCGCACCAGTATCGGCGTCATGAGCAATAAGGCTACGGTCGCAATTAGTTTGGCCATGTCGTACCTCCGCATCAGTTTCCACCGTTGGCTTTTCAGTTCAGCTTTCGAGACCAATCGATTTCCGACTGATTTCTGATTGCTGAAGGCTAAACGCTGAATGCTATAAAGCGAGTAGCGCAGACCGCCGCGGTTGCGGTCTGCGGCTCTTCGTTGGATGCGCAATCGATTCGGAAGGAAAGGACGCCGCAGCTTCGACACGGCGGTAGAATACGGCACCGCGAGGATGATGGTTGGCGAAAGGACGCGGACCACAAAACCGGTGGTCCGCGCTACCTGCTTGAAGCGACTCGATCCGGTGTCGCAGAGCGTAGCTCTACCCTGTCGGGGAGGCGGTTTCGACTGAAGGTCAGACTAGGATCCGAACATTCTGTTGAAGAGCGACTTCTTCCCCGCGGCGGCCTTAATAGGCAGGCGGGCGAGCAGGCTATCGATCTCCTCACCGCGCGCCGGCTTGAGTTCCTGCCGCCAGTAGACGAGCTCGCGCAGCGTCGTCCAACGGTCGAGGCAGCACAGGCACCCGGCCATGTGCTTCTCCAGCGGATCCTTGTCGTACCAACTGGTCTGGCCGTCCTGGATGCGGACGAACTGGCGGAGCGGCGAACAGTCGGAGGTCTGGCTGGCGCGCGCGTGGGCCAGAAGCTCGAGCCAGGCGGCGGGCCACGCGCCGCGATCCTGTTCCTGCTTTAACACCGCGGTGTAGTCCGCCTGAAGACGCGCTAGGGCCTGCTGGGCGATGGTGGGAGTGAGACGCAGCATTTTCTCGAGGGTCGCGTCGGAGTATCCGGCGAGCTTCAGGAACAGAATCTCCTGGTGGAGCAGCGGCAGGCCATTGAGCAATGCGCTGACACTTTCAGGCGTCGGACGCGGCGCGCCGCGGGCGTCGCCTGCGGGATCTGTCTTGGGCAGGGCCTGCTCGAGCAAAAAGTTGCGCAGATCGGCGAGGAATTCCCGCTCCGCCTGATGGTCGAAAGTGCGCAGGCGCTCAAAACCGTTGGCGGTGAGTGCTTGGAGCGATTCGTACCAGAGCTGTGTCCACGTTTCAGAGGAGGAAGGGATGTAGATCGCCGCGAGCCGGCCGGCGATGGGCGTATATTCCTTGAGAAAGTCTCCCCAGGACTCACGCTCCCCTGCTTCGCAGCCCGCCAGGATTTTGTGAAAGGTGATCAAACGTGATTGCTCCGCCTATCGCCGCTCCGCCTCCTGGATGCTTTCCGAGAGATGGCCGATCAGGATGGTCGCCGTCTCGTCGACTGCCTTGGAAAGCGGTGGAGGATTGTAGTGCCGGCGCACCACGTCCTGCCAGATCGAGTGGCCGCTGGCGCGATCGTTGAGAGACACTTCGGAGTGCACGGTCTTGAGCCGCCGCGAATCAAAGCAGGTCCCACTCATCACGGCGTCTGCGTCCTTGCGCTCGGCCACGATGCGGAACCGGCCCATCTTGGAAAGGCCGTCGGCCAGCCTCTCGCCGAGCGAGTTATCGATGGTCTCAACGAAGATGGCTTTGATGCTCATCAGCCGTCGAGGATCGCTGGTGGTCGAAGTCTTCGGCCCCTCGGGCGTTGTGTTCTTGCCGAGCGTGGGCGGCTTCTCGTCCGGAGCCGGCTTGCCTAACGTGGGACGTTGTTGCGGCGGCGCTTCTTGTTGGGCGGATAGCCCAAGACATGACATGAATAGCAGCGCCAGGAACAGACCGGCGAGTCGACCGCGCCTCATTGAGGTCCTCCTCATTCCCGGATGCTTTCAGTTTACCAGAAAGCGCGAGGGGCGACGAAATGGTAAAGCTGACGCCCGCCCGCGATGCTTGGTATACTCGTGAATGGGCGGGCGTTGTCCGTCCTGAACGCCAAGCCCGCTAAAGGTATCGCCGATGCGCATCGTTTCTCTGCTTCCCAGCGCCACGGAAATCGTCTTCGCCCTCGGCCTCGGCGATTCTCTGGTCGGGGTAACGCATGAATGCGACTATCCACCGGAAGCGTTGCGTCTGACGCGAGTCACGCGCAGCCACATTCCGCCGGGCATCTCGAGCGCCGGGATCGACAGCGCGGTCAGCTCGACCCTGAACTCGGCGGGGACGCTCTATGAACTGGATCTCGCGGCGCTTAACGACTTACGGCCCGACTTGATCCTGACCCAACGGCTCTGCGATGTTTGCGCCGTCTCCTTCGACCGCGTCCAGGAGGCGGTCGCGTCGCTGCCCGGTCATCCCAATGTCCTGAATCTCGAGCCTCACTCGCTCGCGGAAATCCTCGGGAACATCCTCACCGTCGGCAGGGCTGCGGGCACGGAATCAGGCGCGGATCAAGTCGTGCGGAATCTGCAAGATAGAATCGAAGCCGTACGCCAGAAGGCAGCCAGTGCGAGCGGACGACCGCGTGTCGTCTGTTTGGACTGGGTGGATCCACCTTACTGCGGCGGCCATTGGATGCCCGAACTGGTGGAGATTGCGGGCGGACGCGACGACCTCGCGGCGCGCCATCGGCCGTCGCATCGCATTGACTGGAAACAGGTTATCGACTTTGCGCCGGAAGTCCTGGTGTTGACGTGCTGCGGATTCTCTCTCGAGCGCGTCCTCGAAGAAGGGGCGACGCTCGCCAAGTATCCTGCGTTCAATGATTTACCTGCTGTCAGGGCCGGACGCATCTTCGCCACCGACGGCTCGGCGTACTTCAGCCGTCCCGGACCGCGCATCGTCGACAGCCTGGAAATCCTGGCCCATCTTATACATCCGGAGGCTTTCCGACCGCCACCCCGGGCGCCCGGCGCCTTCGCGCCGGTCGAGTCTCACGCGTCTCATTTGTCTCATTTTGGCCAAAAAACGCCCCTGGAGGACGCCCCAAAAGCGCCGCTCGCGCCCGCCCGCGGCGGGGCCAGATAGCCTAGGCAACGAGTATGAAACTCCGCCGATTTTCGTCTCCCAACTACCCCTGGCGGCTGGCCCTCGCGGTGATGCTTGCGAACCTTGCGGCCTTCGCCATCCTCGCCGCCGGGGCACGGATGCATCGCGTCCTCGCGGATCGCCCGAGGCCAGACGCTAGCCTAGCATCTCGCGTCACGGTGATCCGCACTCCGAACGGCGGCATCCAGCCCCAACTGGCAGTCGACCGGCGCGGCGTCGTACACCTGTTGTACTTCACGGGCGACCCGGCGGCGGGCGACCTCGATTACGTCCAGTGGGACGCGGCGCGTTCCCCTAGCCGAGCTGTCTGGTCGGCGCGGCGGCGCGTCAACAGCGTACGCGGGAGCGCCATGGCGATCGGCAGCGTGCGCGGCGGCCAGATTGCCTTGGGCGAGCGCGGACGCGTCCACGTCGCGTGGCTGGGCTCGGCGAAAGCCACGCCGCGCGGCCCGAAGAACGCGACGCCCATGATCTATACCCGCCTCGACGACGCCGGCACCGCCTTCGAGCCCGAGCGTAACGTGATGCAGTTCGCTACCGGACTCGACGGTGGAGGATCAGTCGCCGCCGACGGCGCGGGCAACGTCTACGTCGTCTGGCATGCGAACCCCGCCGCCAACGGCGAACGCCACCGCGAAGTCTGGATGGCGCGCTCGCATGACGGCGGACGCACCTTCGCGCGCGAGACTGTGGCCGATGGCCCGGGCGCCGAACACACGGGCGCCTGCGGCTGCTGCGGGATGCGGGCCTTCGCCGACCGCACGGGCGCGCTCTACATCCTCTACCGCGCCGCCACTGACGACGTACATCGCGATATGGTCCTGCTGCGCTCGGAGGACGATGGCCGCAACTTCACGGGCGACCGCGTCGCCCGCTGGACGCTCAACGCCTGCCCGATGTCGACTGACGCGATCGCGAGTGGCCCCACCGGCGTGCTTGGCGCGTGGGAGACGGCTGGCCAGGTGTACTACAGCCGCGTCGAACCTCTCGACCCGGTCGCGCGGCGCTCTTCCCTTCCCCAGGTCTCCACTCCCATTTCCCCGCCCGGCGGCATTACCGTCGACCCTTCCGGCGAGATCACCGGCCCGACCGGCGACCGCAAGCACCCCGCCATCGCGACGAACGCGCAGGGCGAAACGATTCTGGCCTGGACGGAAGGCACCGCGTGGGCGAAAGGCGGCTCGGTCGCCTGGCAGGTGTTCGACGCGTCGGGTCATCCCATGGGTCCTGAGGGCCACTCCGGCGGCCTGCCCGTCTGGGGACTCGTCGCCGTCTTCGCTAATCCGCGCGGCGGATTCACCGTCATCTATTGAATTGGTAGAATTGGTAGCGCAGAGTTGTTTTCTAACTCTGCGGCTTGTACGCTTGTCCCATGTCGCGGCTGCGGCGTCTGGTGATTTCCGACCGGTATTTCTTGGGGCAGGTGGTAGCGCAGAGTTGTTTTCCAACTCTGCGGCTTGTACGCTTGTCCCATGTCGCGGCTGCGGCGTCTGGTGATTTCCGACCGGTATTTCTTCGTCACCTGCAATTTGCAGCGCGGGAGAAATCGATTGGACGACGAGGACTTCCGTCTGCTGGCCCAGGTATTTGAGGGTCGCCGTGCCCGGCACGGGTTCCTTCTCACCGCCTGGGTTTTCCTGCCTGATCACTGGCACGCGATCGTGGGCGTACGCCATCCGCAGACCGTCTCGTTGATTCTGGAGTCGATCAAGGTGAGTTCAACCCGGCAGATGAACACACGGCGGAAGGAGTCCGGTCAACTGTGGCAGGCGCGGTTTTTCGACCGGGCGCTGAGAACGGTGAAGGAATACTACGAGACGATCGAGTATATCCACTGGAATCCTGTACAGCGCGGACTGGTGGGGAGTCCGAGCGAATGGCCGTGGTCAAGTTACTGGGATTACGCGGGCGGAGAGCCGGTGCAACGGATGGCCAGCCTGAGGATCGACCGCGTCCGCTTACCGGCCGACGAGGCGGCGAGAATTTGAATGAATCTCAAGCCCATGCACGTGTAGCGCAGAGTTGTCCTTTAACTCTGCGGCTTTTCTCTCCCGACCAGGCAAAGAGCCGCAGAGTTCCAAAACAACTCTGCGCTACCCTGGCTTTTCTATGCTAGGGAAAGAACTCACAGTCATTCCCGCGGGGCTTGTTCCCGCGGAGACGGGAAGCGAGAATCGACTCACCGTCATTCCCGCGCAGGCGGGAATCCACGTTGGGAGTGTGGGTGCCGTAGCGCCGTTTTCCCGACGTTGGAAACTCCGCGGCTCTACCGGGAATTAGGGTGACGCTGTCATATGTAGAACTTGAACTTCGGGCTCCGCTTGGTCACTGCTGGGTTCGAGACCAGTATCTCACCCACGGCATCCGAAAATCCGATCGTCACCGGCTGTGAGTCCCCAAACCTGCAGGCGTTGTAATTGAGCTTGGTCAAGGCTAAGATGTCGCGGGCGACCTGTTCGATCTCAGCTTCGCCTTGCTGGAGGTCAATTCTGAGGGGAACCGGAGCCTCCCAACCGGGATAAGTTCGCAGGCGAGGAGTGAAACCCGAGGCCCACAGATAGCCGAGTCTAGGCCCAGGACTCAAGAAACTGGCACGCACAACGGGGCGTGTCCCTTCTCGGAACAGACGTATTCCGTCGAAGTCCTTTCTCACACGTATTCCCGCCAACTTGACTCCTGCCGGGCACGCAGCCTTGTATCCTTCGAATTCCTCTCGATAGATGGATGACCGACAATGCAGAAAAATCTCCTTGAGCGGTTTGCCCTCAAGCTCTTGATAAGTTTTCAAAGTTCCGGCCAAGAGCTGCTGTGCTGCGCTCGGCGACAAATGGAACTGATTGCTCTCGGGGGAGTACCAGGGACCGTATTCACCTAGGAAAACTACGCCATCTCCAGAGTCAAGAAACATGAGGCCCGCGCAACAAGCCGTTCGGTTTGCCACCGATGGGTCTGTCCTTCGGAAGACGATGCCGATATAACAGACGCCTTGGCGGGCTCCGGCCAGTCGCCAGGGCTTCCCGCCGGACTTGTAGTACATTGTCGTCAGAAGATTCCATGCGACATCCGACGGCGGCGATTGGAATCGGGGCCAGTTCCGCGGGTCAACTTCTAAGCGGCACTCCCTGATTATCTGGATTGGCACCCCGAACTCCATCGAACGTGCCTTGAGTTGGCGACGGAAATCAACCGAGTATGTGTATATCTCCGGGTTGTAGGTGTCAAAAAAGTCCTTCTGTCCGGCTGCTCTCAGTCCTCTTTCTTTCCTCGATACCCCCTCGCCTGTAGCCCCCAGAACGAAGGATTCTGGCCGGCAGTTCCTCCAGACGAAGTCCGGCACAACACAAACCAACACGCCAAATGGTTCTTCCTTCTTCTCCGTCTTCTTGATGGCATTCAGATAATGCTCGACTACTCCGGCGGCCCGTTTGTTGGGGTCTCTCCGCATAGATTCTCGTTTGAGTGTCTCAGAGTCCAACTCGCTCGACCAAGCCGCTTCTCGGGGCAGGTCGGAACAGAATGCCGCCTCAAAGCCGGGAAAGACCGGCCACAGATGAGTGTCGAGATCATCGCCGGGATAGACTGCCCCCCTTGCAATCTTGCACCATCGGTTAAAAGCCTGAATTCCCTCGGGAGTTCCGATTGCACCTATCGTCAGATTCTTCGGGTGAGAGGAAACTTCAATGCCATAAGGCCCGAAGAGCGACAGGCCGTCGTGAGGATCTTGTAGAAATTGCCTGTGGCGGAATTCAAGGCTCGGTTCGTCGAGCAGAATGGCTGAGCTACTCATCTGAGGCATCATCCTTCTTGTCCGGCTCATCGTCGTCCAGGTCCGAAATGGTTTCGTCGGCCTCTTCGGAGTTCGGCCTGCTCGCTTGAAGTAGCAACTCATCGATACCCCACCCGATTTGAACCGGGAGCGGCTGTTTGGAGATAACGAGTCTTTGTCCCTCGCTCGTGCCGATTTGAATTATTGAGCCACCGTCCGCAAGGAAGTGAAGAATTGCGAGCGTGCGCGAAAGCCACTCATAGTTCCACCAGGCCCGGCAGATTCGTTTTCTTCTTCGCAATGCCGCTTTCTTTTCGATCGGGACCCCTTCTAGAGTAGTCAGAAACAAGCGCACTCGGACCTGGACGAGGCTCCCGAATTCGTGGTCTAGCCAAATTCTCAGGTAGGGAGCTAAGTGATAGCGGCACCGTTCCTTGCCTGTGACCGTTTTGAAATTGCGGACGCCTACGGTTCTAACCCACGTGCTCGCGTTGTCGTAGCTTAGGAAAGGGAGGCGATTGCCTGCCAAGAGGCTCTCGGGGAAGTAGCAAAGACTTCCATCCGGTGTAACTTTAAGCCCCCTCCTCAAACAAAGTGACCTCAAAGCTTGATTGAATACGCGAACGGCAACTTGCCGTACGCTCACGTCAGCGCTCCGTGCAGATTTCCAGTCCGTGATTTTGCCGCGCTCCTTAAGTCGATACCGTTCAACGAGGTCTGCGGGCGGGTAGGCGAACGACCAGAATATCTCCCGTTCTGCGAAATGCGGCCAAACCCGCAACAATTCGAGTCTTTGTTCCTCCGAAATGATTTCTTCCATTTCGTAGCGAAAGATGTCCAGCGGAACTTCGGTTATTTTCGCGAGGTTTGACCAAAGCCGCTCCGCCTTGGGGATGACAATATCCTTCGATTCGAACCAAGCGGCTGCCGCTGAACGGCCATTCGCCAACCCTCTGGGAGTATTGGACTCTTCCAGTCGCTTGAGCAAACGGGCGAGCCCGTCAGCCCAGCCGAGATGGAACGAGATGAAAGTCAAGTCGGAAAACATCCAATCGAGGTCGGTCAAACTCAGTCCATCGAGATTGAGGGGAATGACAAAGTTCTCCTGCCGCTCTCTCGCCAAATTCAGGGCTAGTGTTCTCTCCTTGACAGGGTTCGGCTTCTTGAGAGAATGCCGCGAAAGCACAGCAAGGAATCGGAATGTACGGTTCTTTATAGCCTCGTCGATGTCCTTGGGATAGGACTCGCCCCCGAGCAGCTTGATCCGATCACACCATACCTTGTAGCCTTCGGCGGTGAGGCGCAACGTTAGCCACTCCACGAAGGGCCAGTCCTCCGTCGCATAACTGACAAATAAATGGTCACGCATGAGTAAGATTCTATGCGACCTAGCCTCTAACTGCCGGCTGCCGCAGACTCGACGCGGTGAGTCTGTGGCCTAAGGCCCTGAATGTTCCAGTAGAATTATACTCCGCCCTGCAGTGCCAGAAAGAGCAGTGACAAGTGACGAGTGACAGTTGCGAGAGCGCCTCGCGCTTCGCGCTCCCGTTGCGGACCTGGTTGTCGGAGCGAGATTCCTCGTCGCTCTGCTTCTCCGAATGACACACGACACCACCCGCCTGCAAGAAATCCCTTCACTGCCAGCGAAACACGTCTCCCAGACAACGTGGATAGCGGCCCAGCCACTCTGGACGCCATTGCAGGCGAACGACTTAGGTTCGCCCCCAGCTTGGCGAGGCGCGTGCTCCGTGGACTGCCAGAGGCGCGTGGCGATGCCTGGTGTGGATCAAGTCCTGAACGTCAGACCGAGCGTGAAGAGAGGAGAGCAAACATGCTAGCTGGTGCGGCAGTCATGCACGTCCGCGAGCAGCGGAGCGTTCTGGCTTCTCCCGAGAAGCAAATCTTAGTGTGGATGGCGCAGCGCCTGCCGCGTTGGGTTCATTCGGATCACCTCACTCTGCTGGCGTTCGTGGCGATGCTGGTAAGTGGACTCGCTTACTGGATGGCCAGCCGCAACCGCCTGGCGCTGCTCGTCGCCGTGCTCGGGTTGGCGCTGAACTGGCTGGGCGACAGCCTCGACGGGACGCTGGCACGGGTGCGCAACCGGCAGCGTCCGACGTATGGGTTCTACGTGGATCATGCGCTCGACCTCTTCAGCAGTCTGTTCCTGCTGGGCGGGTTGGCGCTCTCCGGCTACATGAGTCCGCTCATCGCGCTGGGATTGCTCGCGGCTTACATGATGGTGAATGCCGAGGAGTTCCTCGCGACCCACGCCAGGCGGGTGTTCCACCTGTCGTTCCTGGGATTCGGCCCCACCGAACTGCGCATCATCCTGGCGATCGGAACCTTGTACGTCCTCGTCGCCGACCGATGGGTGGATTGGGGAGCGCTGGGCGTCTTCCGGCTGTTTGACGTCGGCGGGATGGTGGCGATTGGGGGTCTGGCGGTGAAAGTCGTGGCCTCGGTAGTCCGCAACGCGCGCGCCCTTTATCAGGCGGAGAGGTTGCCATGATACGAAGGAGCGGGTAAATCCAGTCGTGCTGATCACACGCCTACGCTCGGATTTCGCTTTGTCAGCAGCGCGGGGCCGTGAGATTGTAAAGGAATGCGCGCCGCTTCGAGACCCTATAAGTACCTCGACTTGCTGACCGTTGCTTTCGTCACGTCCCTGCTGATCACGGGGACTGTGGCTTCCAAGCTTTTCGCGCCCGTCGAGGGGATGATCTTCAACGGCGGAGCGTTGTTTATCCCCTTCACCTACCTGTGCGGGTGCATCCTGACGGAAGTGTATGGCTACGCGCGCGCTCGACGCGTCATCTGGACGGGCTTCTGCGCGGCGGCCGTCATGTCATTCGGGTATTGGGCTGTCGGACGCATCCCCGCAGCTCCCACTTGGCCGTACCAAGCCGCTTACGACGCCATCCTGGGAGTTGTTCCGCGCATTGTTGCGGCGAGCCTGACCGCCTATTTTCTCGGCGAGTTCACGAATTCCTTCGTGCTGGCGAAGATGAAGATCCTCACGCAAGGGAAACGCTTGTGGACGCGTACCGTCGGAGCTACGTTCGCAGGCCAGGCGGTGGATACGGTAGTGTTTGTCGTGCTCGCTTTCTACGGCACTCAGGCTTTCGCGGTCATCGCCTCGCTTTCGGTATCGATCTATCTGCTCAAGGTGGCGATCGAGATCGCCGCGACGCCTCTCGTCTACCAGATTACGGGTTTCCTCAAAGAGACAGAGGGAGAAGACTATTTTGACATCGGAACCAACTTCAACCCCTTCGCTCTGTTCCCCAAACGCCGTGAAGAGTCTGCGAACCGCAGTCCTCAGACATCGAAGCTCTAGAAACACGCGGTCAGAAGTTCTCGATGAGCCACAGGTTGCTGTTGGCGGTCTGGCCGAGGACGGCGAGGCGCCGGCCGTCAGGACTGGGGACTCCCCAGGTCTGGAAAGCGCCGGCGCGTTCCCACAGGACATGCTCCTCGCCATCCAGGCCGACGTAGAGGAGGGTGGCGCGCTTCGGCGACTGGCTACCCACATAGAACCCGTTGCCGTCAGCGGTCCAGTCGAGTGAGGCGAACAACGCCCACCCGTTCGCCGTGACCTCACGCTGGGTGTGGTCACCTAGATTCACCACAACGATGCGGTTTCCGCCCACCTGCTCGATGGCGACTCGTGTGCCGTCGGGGGAAAGGTCCCAGTTGTACTCGAGGGCAGGGTCGGCGGCGTATTCGACGAGCGCCACGCCCTTCCCCTTGACGGAATCGAGTGCGCTGAAGACCAGTTGCCGGCGGTCCGAGCTACGTTCACCCAGGATGCAAGGCCCCGAGGATGCCCGGGCGCAGCGGTATCCGACGATGCCGGGAGCGCTGTAGACGAGCTGGGGCGGCCCGCCGAAAAGTGAAACGCGCATGATCCTGGTAGGTGAGGCCGAGCCCGATTGCGCAATCGCCGGCGCGACCATGTATAGAATCGAAGCGCCCGGAGGAATCAGCCGCGCGCCGAATTTGTAATCGGGGCCGGTGACAACGGGCTCGGCGCCGCTCGCGCCTACACCCTCCACAAAGATGTCGCTCGGGCCGTTGCGGTTCGAGGAGAAGATGACGGCCTGGCTGCTGGATGTCCAGGCGGTGGGCAGGTTGTTGGCGACGCTGCGCGTCAGAGAATGAAGCGCGGTCAGGCGAGTGCCGTTGGCCTCGATATCGCCCACGAAAATGTTGCTTTGGAACGAGCACTTCATCAGCGCAATCCGCTTACCGTTCCGGCTCGCGCTGAATCCGCAGAAGCGCGACCCCGCCCAGTCAGTGAGGCGCTGCGGCGCGCTGGCCGGCGAACCTCGCGCGTCGACGCGTACGGCCCACAGGTTCGAGTCCTCCTCGTTGGGCTCGGGCTCAGCCAGCGTAAAGACCACGCGTCCATCCGGCAGCCAGAGGTAGTCCTCGAGAGCAGGATTGGAGAGCAGGACTTCGGAGCGGCCGTCTCTTGCGCTCGAACTTTCGAGAGTGACCTCGAACTTGTCCGGACCCTGGCGAAACCTGAGGTAGCTGAGGCGCGCGCCGTCGGGCGACCATTGCACGCGATCGAATCCGTCTTGCGACTCCGCCGCCACCAGCCGGCGTGGATTCTGGCCGTCCGCGCGCATCAGCCAGATCTCGCGCGCGCCGATCAGGCCCGACCCGGTCACCAAGGCGATCGTCGAGCCGTCAGGAGAGACGGATTGCGCCGCGGCGGAGTCGCGAAGCTCCGACCACACGCCGCTCAAGACCGAAACGATCCAGATACTCGAACTCCGGTCGCCGCCCGCCCGGTTCACCAGAAGCTTGGTCCCGTCCGGAAACCAAGCCACGGGACTGAAGAGGACGTTCTCCCGTCCGCTGTCTTGCGGCGGGCCCGTTTGGGCATTGGCCGGCCACGGCGCTGGAACTGTATGCGTCTCGCCGGTTTCGATCAATTCCAGATGAAGGCCGCCCTGGTCGGAGTAGGCGACGTACTTGCCATCGGGCGAGAGCGCAACGCCGGTGACGGGATCGTCGCTGGAGTTGGAGGTCAGACGCCGTTGTTTGATCTCGGGCAGGGACGCCGGAGGCAGGTTCCGGCGATGGGCGATCCACAAGACAAGCGCCGCCACCGCGAGCGCCGCTAGTCCCGCTGCCAGCGCGGGTACGGGGAGCGCGCGGCGGTTCGCCGGCTGGTCATCCGCCGGGCTTGGGGGAGGAGGCTCTGGCAGGGAGGCCGATGACACAACCGGAACGGCAGCGTGCCCGTCGCCATTCAACGGCGCGATGAAGCGGTAGCCGCGCCGCGGGATCGTTTCAACGTAAAGCGGGCGGTCGGCGTCGTCGCCCAGCGCCTGGCGAAGCCGCTTGATGGCGGCGTTGATACTGTGATCGAACTCCACCACCGTGTCGTCCGACCACAGCTCCTGCTGGATCTCCTCGCGCCGCACGACATCGCCGGGGCGCGCGAGCAGCATCCGGAGGATTTGGAAGGGTTGCTCCGGAAGACGAACCTTCAGCCCGTGCTTCCGCAACTCTCCCGCTTTGAGATCAACTTCAAATACCCCGAAGTGGACAACCTGGCGGGGCGTGCTGTTGTCTGGCACCGCGTATCACCCGTCGCTCCCCTGGCATAGTCGTTCAAAGAACCGCCACGGCTGTGAATCCCGGCGTGCGTTCTAGCCTATCTGGATAGGAAGAGCACGCACCCTGCCGATTCTCGATGTGGCTCCAAATCCTTGATCTGACGAGCAGTGGAATACCGGTTGGTGCGGCCCCGGTGTCCGCTTGCGAGAAACCATGACCGAAGCCGGACACTGTCTCGCTCCCAGCTTCCCGAACCTCCCCGATACCCTTCTCGTCACCCAGGCTAGAGACGCCGCGCCGGAGTGGAAAGTGCCATTTTCACATCGTGGCCCCACCCGCGTCGCAACTCCACCCACCATACAGACGCAGCAAATGAGAAAAGGTCACCTCATCACTCGCTTATGACCGCGCACCGCCTAGCGCGGTCACCTGACGCGCTAACCCATGGATGACAACCCACCCCATCAGTCATACGTGTTAATACGATTCCGGGTTCCGAATCGTTATCAGGCGAAGCTTAGGCCTCGTCCTGGCGCGTGGCTCCTCACCGAGCTCGCTGCCGGATTCCACCTTTCCTGTCGTGTCACCTTACCGGGCAAGTGGCCAGCCCTGAACCGATTATCCGTTCACCCACATTTCCCCCGCGAATTCACCCGCCGTGCATTGAGCGAGCGGCGTGGCAGGTTCATTGTCGGCGTGCCCGGAGGCCGTGCGGACTTTGGCGCACGGAGTTCGAAATCGAGTCAAGGTCGTGGGCAGGCAAGGGCAAGCGAAACGATTCAAGCGGCGCGCGAAACCGTGGATAGTTCTGCGCTCGGCCATTGTGCTTATGGCAGCGGGGACGACCATGGCGCTCGCAGCCCGGCCCGCGGCTCACGGCGCCGTCCAGGGGGGCGACTCAGACACGACGACATCGTTGCGGATCACGCTCCGGGTCTACAACTTTCCCAAGCTGCCGCACGCCATGCTCGCGAACGCCGAGGAGACCGCGACAGTGATCTTTCATCACGCCGGGATCGACGTGACCTGGGTCGATTGCCCTCTCTCGAGTTCGGAGCTACAGGAGTACCCGGCATGTTCGCCCAGGATCGGATTCACGGACTTTGCCGTCCGTATTCTCACGCGGTCGATGGTCAAAAGAATGTCCTTTCCGGAACAGACGCTCGGATTCGGTTTGGCTTGCGCCGATGACCGCCGAGGCTGCTACGCCGACATCTTCTATCACCGCATCGTGGAACTGGGCGAGCGAGGATGGGGCACACCGGGGGCCGAGATTCTGGGCCACGCCATGGCTCATGAGGTCGGGCATCTCTTGCTCGGACCCAACTCGCACTCGCCAACCGGAATCATGCGTGCCACTTGGGATGTTTCGGAATTACAGGCGATGTCGCATCGGTGCTTGCTGTTCACGCCTGGGCAAGGCCAGCGGATGCGAGCGGCGGTATTGACGAGAATGAGGCGCGAGCAACTCGTGGCGGACTCCTCCGAGGCGTCCGCCGGAGCGCGTTAAGATCGGCGGTCAGAGAAACGAGGCCTCTGTTCGCCGCCAGGTGGGGGCGGGTCATCTCCCTGGGCGTCCTCCCTCGGACGGGCCGGCCCCCACCGACCAACTGCCGCCCTCGCACGATTACTGGCCCTCGATCCGCTTCAGCCTCAGCGCCCAATCACCGCTGTCTGGAGCGGAAGGTGACGTCCACTCCGCGCCCTGCGCCGCGCCCAGCTCCGATTTACCGCCGTCGCGCGCGTTGAACCAGTTCGCCTGATAGCGCCCCGACTCGAGCCTCACGGTGACTTTCCCGCCCATGGGCAGATAGACGACGTACTGCTTCCCCGGCTCGGCCAGACAGAAATCACCTGACGTCACGAGTTCGTCGTGCGGATCGAGTCTCCACCACTCAAAGCTGGTGAAGAAGTCGACCATGTGCGCATAGCCTTCGAGCATGACCATGCTGTTGTCGCCCCGGCCGTTGACCCAGCCGCCGCCCGTGTCAGGCCAGGCGCCGGTACCGCGCTTGGCTGTCTCGCCCGTAGTCTGATACGTGCCGGCCATCGCCATCTCCCACGCCGCGCGCCGATTCGCGTCAGCGGAGGCGCCGTCCGGGTAACTTGGACTCCAGATCGGATAGTGGTCCTCGTAGCCGTACTCCTCGTTCACCTGCGGGATGACGCGGCCCGATGCGGCTTGCAGGCGGCGCTGGTTGAGCATCCACTCGTGCAGCGGACGCGGCCATTGCTGGAACGAGGTGAACCCGAACCACGCGGCGGCGCGGTCCTGCTGCGTGTTGTCCACGGGATGATCGGTGGCCAGATGATGGTACGCGTCCCACTGCTCGAGCAGCGTTCCCATTTGGTGCGACCAGTCGAGGCTGCGGTAGCTGCTGATGTCGTCGCCCAGATCCCAGGTGATATTGGAGAACGCACCCAGGCGCGCGGCCGCGTAACGGAAGTAGCGCTTCTCGTCGTCGCTGAGCGCGGCGGGGTGTACCTGCGAGTCGTTCCAGTCGAGGACAATCGAGATGATCATGTCGCGCTGGCGCGCGTAGCGCAGCACGCGCTCGTACTTCTGCCAGTAGGCGACGTTGAAGCGCGTGTAGTCGAACCCAGGATCGCTCAACGAGTCAGGACGCGCGGCGACCCAGGGATTCTGGCACAAGTGAAACTGGCTGGTCGGAACGATGGGCTCGCTCCACAGGCTCAGCGCGGGCCGCGCCGCGAGCATCACGCGCATCCGGTTGACCTTCAGCCGGCGCAGGCGGTCGATGCTCGCCTGGATCACCTTCTCGTCCGTCCAGCCCATCAGCAGGAACGCCGTCGTCCCGTTGAGGAAGTAGTGCTCGCCCGTGCCTTCCCAGATGAAGTGCCAGGGATACATGGGATCGACACGCAGGATGCCGCGCCGGTGTCCGTCGGTCGCCTTGAAGGTTCCCGAGAAGGTGCGCCGGAACTCGCCTTGCCGGTAAGTGACGGAGTAGGAGTAGTCGCCGGCGTGCGCGGGCATGAAGCGAATGCGGTAGACGCTGCCGTCGGCGGAGTCGGCGAACCCGTCGACCAGGGTAACACTCGACTCGCCCGTCCTGCCGAACTGCCCGTCAACCACGGCGTCGGTGAAGGAGTCCTTCACGTCGGGGGCTGCCACGTTTACGGTGACTTCGACGAAGTCGTACGCCTCGACGGTCGACGCCGACTGGCTGAAAGAGACTTCCCCGGGAGCCGCCCCCAAGGCGCACGTCCCGCCGCCGAGCGCGAGCGCCAGGATCCCCACCACCAACCTCCCCGCCCCCAAGGTGTTCGATCGATACATTAGCGCCTCCTTTTGCCTGGAGGGTCATTATAGGAGAATGGGCCTGGCCGGCGAGACCAGAAACAGAGGCTAGTTATGTAGTTCCGAGGACGTCGTGGTTGGACGACGGCAGCCACCGAACGTGTCAATCCGAAGGAAGCGTAGCGCAGTGAGGAATCTCGCTCTGCTTGGGAGTTCAGGGCAAAGGCCAGTGCGAGATCCCTCGTCGCCTGCGGCTCCTCGGATGACACGACCGGACGTGGGCTGGCGCAGAAGTGCATCCCTGCGCCAGCCTGAGAAATCAATTGAATGAGGGCCAGTGGTTGGGACGCGGCCGAACGGGTTCCGGCTTCGACTCGCGGACGCGGGCGCCCACGAGTTCCAAGGAGCCCGACTGGCGGCAGTAACAATCCTCAAGAAAGGCGGCAAAAGCGAGCGAGGACGAAGCCTGGTCGATATGCGTGCCGTCCACCGCCCGCACGACGCGGCTCGGATCGCTGCGAGTGCCCGGAATGATTCTAGGATGAGAAATCAGCAGGTTTTCCATGGTCGCTTGAACCCCCTCGCCCCCATAGTGGTGCACGAAGCGCGCCAAACATTCAGAGCTTCTTCATGCGCTTCTAACTGCTGATTCTTCCGAGGCTTGGACGACAGTCCGCGTTCGCTTGGTAAGACTCGGACAGCTTCGCCGGCGCGCAGGTTTTACACGCTCGCCGCAAATCAGACTGTTGCATAATAAGAGCGCCAAGAGGACACGATCCTCCCCGCTGGCGTGCAGTCAAGGAGACGGCATGAACGTCGACCTGTACAACACGTCCTACGACCACTACGCGGCGGAAGTCGAGCGGCAGGTGCGCGTCGAAACTTACCGCGAGGACATCGGTCAGACGGGCTGGATGACCACAGAAGAGTTCTCGCGCTTCCTGCGACTGCTGGAGCTGGGCACCGACTCCGACGTCCTCGAGGTCGGGAGCGGCGCCGGCGGATGCGCCCTGTATATGGCGCAGCAGACCGGCTGCCGCGTGACGGGGATCGACATCAACGAGCATGGCGTCCGCAACGCCAACGCTCTGGCCCACAACGAGCGCCTGGAAGCCCGCGTCCGCTTCGAGCGCCTGGATGCCAGCCGCCCCCTGCCGCTCGAGCCCGAACGCTTCGATGCCGTTTTTTCAAATGACGCCGTGTGTCACATCTCGAACCGCCCGGGTCTGCTTGGGGAGTGCCATCGCGTGCTGAAGCCGGGGGGACGCATCCTCTTCAGCGACGCCATGATCGTCAGCGGGTTGGTAACTCACGAAGAGATTGCGACGCGCAGCTCGATTGGACTGTACTTCTTCCTTCCTCCGGGCGAGAACGAACGCATGATCGGCGCGGCAGGGTTCGAACTTCTGTCGGCTGAGAATCTGACGGCAAGCACCGCGTCGATCTCGCGCCGCTGGCATGACGCCCGTGAGCGCCGGCGGGAAGCGCTGGTGAAGATCGAAGGCGAAGACAACTTCAAGGGTTTACAGAAGTTTCTGGCATGCACGCACAAGCTTTCAGCGGAGGGACGGCTTTCCCGCTACGCCTATCTGGGTGTCAAAAAGTGAGCGCCACGCCGCGGCGAGAAAAGCTCCGAGCCCGACTACTTCCCCCACGACGAACATCGGCCAATTGAACGGATTCGGCATGCCGCCCGCCATGATGTTGCGGTGGTCCCAGGTAAACGCGACGATGATGATGACGCCGCCCGCCAGAATTCCCAGCCAGTGAAAAGGACCGATGCGCACCGGCTTTCCTGCCCAATCGCCCCCGAGCACGACGAATCCTGCGCCAATCATCGAGAGCGACACCAGCACCGGAGCAATCACCGGGCCGACCCAGGGCACGGGAATGAGGTACAGGATGTCCCATGTAAGCAGCGAGCGAGGCCAGCCGATCAGCAGCCGGAGGAAGGCGTAGAACGCGATGTCCCAGACTCCAAAGAGAATCACGAAGCACGCGACCCACTGCCGGACGTTGGCCGAGAGGCAAAGCGCGACGGTGCCCAGCATCACCAGCGTCGCTGCTTCGCGCGCCACTTCGCTTCTGAGCAGACGCAAGGTATCAGGGCTCGACGCTTTGAGCTGGTCGAGAGTCACCAGCGGGAATAGGCTGTCGGGATCGCCGTCCAGATGAAACTGCTGGCGCAGCGGCTCGTTCAGCATCCGCAGATAGACCACGACGGCGGCTTCAACGTAGCCGAACGAAATTCCAAAGAGGAGCAGGGCGAGCGTGGCGCGTTTCCAGCCAGGGGATGAGGCGGCAGGCATGCGTGTGAGGTCGTCGCGTGGACTCGTCTCAGGACCCTTCATGCGGGTCAGGGTGTTCGAGGATGGCGCGCGCTTGCGCCTCCCGGTGACGCTTTACCGCGCTGCGAATCTCTGGGTACTTGTTGCCGAGGATTTCCGCCGCCAGCAGCGCCGCGTTCACGGCTCCTGCCTTGCCGATGGCCAGTGTCCCGACGGGAACGCCCGCCGGCATCTGGGCCGTCGAAAGCAGCGAGTCGATTCCATTCAAAGCCTTCGATTGCATCGGGACACCCAGCACCGGCAACACGGTTTTTGCCGCCGTCACGCCCGCCAGGTGCGCCGCTCCGCCCGCCGCCGCGATGATCACCTCGAGTCCGCGGCTTTCCGCCGAAGCCGCATACTCGAACAGCGCGTCGGGAGTCCGGTGCGCCGAGATGACCCGTACCTCGGCAACGACTCCCAGGCCCTTCAGCGTCTCCTCAGCGTGTGACATGGTTTCCCAGTCGGACTTGGATCCCATGATGATGCCGACCAGCGGCTTGGCCACGGTTCAGTCTTCTCCCTGCGCCTTGGTGAATCCCGTCTCACCGTCGAACTCATGGAGCTTCTCGAGATGTGTCCAGCGATGGTGCGCAGCGACACGTTGCAGCAAGCCGAGCATCTGCTCGTCGTTCAGGTCGCCCTTCGGCGAGCGGCTGATGAAGCGGCAGAACCAGTGGTCGACGCAGTCGGTGATGGCGCCCGCCGTGGGATAAAGCTTGGTGCCGCGGTTCGAGATCATCTTGAGCTTCAGCGAAGAGTTTTCGGCGATGTGCTCCAGGCTCTTCCCCAGCTCTTCGGCGCCCAGACCCGACTCAACGAAGATGTCGATGCCGACCACGCGCCGCGACTTGGCGACAACATAGTCAGGCCGCGGGGAGATGTGAGGCAGCACCAGCGGCTTGTAGTCGCGCACTCGCCAGTGCTCGGACTTTCGGCCCAGGTTCGCGATGATGGTATCGGTGTAGACCGTGGTGGGCGTGCACTTGTCGTAGCCTACCAGGTCGCCGGTGCGCACCTTGCCCTCTTCCAGAGTGACGAGCACGGCGTGCTCGACGGCGGCCGCAGCGTCAAACTCGTTCAGGTGGCGCAGCATCATCACCGCGGTGAGGATCAGCGCCGTCGGATTGATGACGTTCTTGCCCGCGTACTTGGGCGCCGAGCCGTGCACCGCCTCGAAAATCGCCACGTCGTTGCCGATATTGGCGGAAGGAGCGAATCCCAACCCGCCGATCAGCGCCGACGATTCATCGCTGATGATGTCGCCGTTCATGTTGGTGGTCACGATAACGTCAAATTGCTCGGGCCGTTTGACGAGCTGATGCGCGCAGTTGTCGATGATGATGTGGCTCGCCTCGATGTCCGGATACTGCGGGGCGATCGATTCAAAGGTGCGCTTCAACATCCCCTCGGTGAGCTTCATGATGTTTGACTTGGTCGCGCAGTGAACCCGCTTGCGGCCCTCGGCGCGTGCCACCTCGAAGCCCAGCCGCACGATCTTTTCGCAGCCCTTGCGCGAGATCAGCTTCAGGCACTGCGCCACTCCCGGCGTCTGCATATGCTCGATGCCCGCATACAGGTCCTCGATGTTCTCGCGCACGACCACGAGGTCAATGTTGCGCCCGCTGTAAGGCGTCTTGACGCCGGGCAGCTCGCGCACCGGGCGGATGTTGCCGTACGTCTCAAACAGCTTGCGCAGCGTGACGTTGGCGCTCTTCTCGCCGAATCCCACGGGCGTCTCGAGCGGCCCTTTCAGGACGACGCGCGTCTTGGCCACGGACGCGAGCGTCTCCGGCGGCACGCCCGAGGGCAAACCTTTCTTGAAGATACTCGCACCCGCGTGCCGCTCCTCCCACTCGATGGGGGCGCCCGTCGCCTCGATGATGCGGCGCGCCGACGCGACGATTTCAGGTCCAATGCCATCGCCGGGAATCAGCGTCACCAGCTTCTTGCCCGACGGCGTAACGTGTGTGCTCATCCGGAGCCTCTCCCGTGCCAGCAGTCGATCGGCCAAATCGTCAGGGCACGCCTTCAGGCGTGCCGCATTTCGGACCTTTCAAAATTGGGCTTTAGCCGCTGAGGAACGCCTTCAGGGCCTAAAGGCCCGGGAAGACCCCTGACCGGTGTTCAAGCGGCAGGGCTAAAAAAGCCCTGCCCTGACGATCCAATCACCAGCGAATTCCGTCACACACCACTATCGCAATACGAGATACATCGCCCAGCCCAGTACGACGGCGAATCCGATGAAAAGGCCGAAGGACTTCAGGCCGTACACCACGCGTTCGCGCGGCGTGTCCTTGCTGATCACTCCGAAGACGACGGAGGTCAGCAATGAGAACAGCAGCAGCGCCAGCAAGTGTCGAATAACCATTCGTTTGTAGCGGCGTCCTCTGGCCGCCGTACTCTTCGGCGCTCAGAGAGCGTCGCTACAGCAGACAAGTTGAGGAGTGTTGCTCGTCACTTGTCACTCGTCACTGCCCTTAGGGTTTGCGTCCTACCGCGATATCGTAGGTGTCGAAAACGCAGAGCGCGTTGAGCATCCCTGCCGACACCAGGAACGCGGTACCGAAGTCCGAGCTGACGAAAAGGGGATTGCCGCCGGGATAGCCGAAGAAGCGCGCCACCGGCATCGCCGCGCCCACGCAGAGCTCACCGAAGTATCCCAGCGTTTCGAGATAAGACGCTGACTGGGTGCTGAAAAACTCGCCGTTCATGGCGAGTCCCAGCAGGAACATCGCCGCAATCGACCCGAACAGAATCAGCGCGCGCCAGCGTCGCCCGAGGAGGAAATGGCCGAGGCCAGGAATCAGCCACGCCGCCACACTCAGCTCGATCAAGCGAGGCAGTCCGGGCGTCGCCGGCGCCGTCTTCTCAGACTTAGGCGCGGTTTTCAGCGCAGGCTTCGGCTGAACTTCCTGCTCCGCGGTTCGCTTGGACATGCTGAATTCTCGTTCGCTGGCCTGCGGATTCCGGGATTGCGGCTCCGCTTACTTTAGAGTTCAGGCTCCGTATCATGTCGGGCGGAGCGAGGAATCTCGCAGTGAGTTCAGCACCTGCGTCGAGGCCAGGTTCTCAAAGTAACACACTCAGGGGGAAGCGGCAAGAATCGGCACGATCGCCTGCTGGACGTCGCCGGTGACGCGCGCGTCGTGCTCCTCGACGTAGACGTTCACCTCGGTGCGCACCCCAAATTCGGCAAGATAGATGCCCGGCTCGATGGAGAAGCAGGTGCGCGGGATGATCCGCCGGTCGTCGCGCGTCTCGAAATTGTCCATATTGGTGCCGTTGCCGTGGACGCTTTCTCCAATCGAATGGCCGGTACGATGCACGAAGTGGTCGCCATAGCCGTGGCCGGCAATGACGGCGCGAGCGGCGTCGTCCACCTCGTAACCGTGGAGCGGACGGCCCGCCTGCATCGCTTCCCTGACCAGCGAGACGGCGGCGTCGCGCGCCGCTTTCACAACGTCGAAGATGGCGGCGTACTTGCGGGGCACCTCCTCGCCCACGAAGCCCGTCCAGGTGACGTCGAAATAGACGGCGCCCGGCGTTTTGCGTTTCGCCCACACGTCCAGCAACACGAAGTCGCCGGGTAGAATGGGGCGCGATGACGCCTGAGTCGGCGAGTAGTGGGGATTCGCGCTGTTCTCGTTCACCGAAACGTTGGATGGCTCGTCCGAGACCAGGTCCGCCGCCGCGAACGTCTTCGCGACGGCCTGCTGCACATCGTACTCGCCGATCGGCTTGTCGCCGTGGATGGCGTTGCGGATCAGGGTGAACGCCTCCTGAATCGCCGCATGAACGACGCGCCCGGCTTCGAGATGCGACGCCAGCGCTTCGGGCGACCAGCGCGCCTCAAACAACTGCACCAAGTCCGCCGATGACACCACTTCGACGCCCAGGCTCCGTACGAGTTCGATGGTGCCCGCGTCCACCAGCCCGACATAAGGAATGTTGTTGAGCGGCGAGTATTGCATGGCGATCCTTTTCCTGCCCGCGAGAATCTGACCGAGCTTATCGCGCTGCTCGGCCCACGACGAGTACTCGTGTTCCACGCCCGGCAACGCCGCAAGATTCACCTTCTCGATGCGGTGCACAACTTTTGCAGGCTCGCCTTGCGCGGGTACCAGGCAATACCAGCGGCGGCTCACCATGACCGGCGCAACGCCGAAGACGCGATAGGCGATGGGGTCGCGATGGTGGTGATCGTAGAAGAGCCAGCCATCAAGGTTGGCTTCCTGTAGAGCAGCTTGGATGGCCCTCAGATCCATCGTTCCTCCTTGTGGCGGCTCGCGTGCGAAACTGACTTCTAACACCGCGGGCGTCCGGCCGTCAACGCACTTCAAGGAAAGCGGGTGAGCAGCGCCCAGGTTGCAAGGCGCACGCGGTGATAGAATTACTTCCAGCGAGGGGAGATCGGTGCCAAGTGCTCTCCGTTGCCTGCGGAACACGTCAACGCTTCGCCGGGTACTGCTCGCCGCGTTGGCGATCGCCGAAGCAACTTCCTGGACGCGAGCCGGCGAACCGCCGCCTCCCACGCCGGTAATCCTTGTTTCCGTCGACACCCTGCGCGCCGACCACTTGAGCTGCTATGGCTACACTCGTTTCCTGACGCCGCATATCGATGCTCTGCGTGACGAAGGGACGCTCTTCGCCCAGACCGATTCGGTTATTCCGCTCACGATGCCGTCGCACACGTCTCTTCTAACCTCCACGTATCCTTTTGTGAACGGTGTCGAAGAGAATGAGGATAAGCTGGGTCCGGCGCTGCCGACCTTGGCAACTATTCTCCAATCGAAAGGATACCGCACGGCCGCGTTCATCGGCGGCTATTTCCTCGCGCGGCGGTTCGGACTGGACCGCGGCTTCGACGTGTACGACGCCCCCTTTTCGGACTCGGCGTCTCTGGCGCGTCCGCTCGATCTCAAGCGGCCCGCCGCCCGCGTCACCGAGGGGGCGATCCGATGGTTGAAGGTGAATTCCCGCCCGCCGTTTTTCGTCTTTGTCCATCTGTTCGATCTGCACGAGCCGTACAACCCTCCCGCGAGCTTGAAGGGCCGCTACGGCGCGGACGAGTATGACGCTGAACTCGGGTACGCGGACGAAGTTCTCGGCAGGTTCTGGAGCTTTCTCAAAAGGAAGCATCTGTACGACCAAAGCTTGATCATCTTGATCGCGGACCACGGCGAGAGCCTGGGCGAGCATGGCGAGAGTACGCACGGTTATTTCATCTACCAAAGCACGCTGCACGTTCCGCTGATCGTCAAATGGCCGAAAGGCTCGCGGAACTACGCGCGCCAGGTCGCGACTCCCGTCAGCCTGATCGACGTCGCACCGACCATCCTCGAAGTCCTCGGCATATCGGCTCCCCCGACGTTTCAAGGTCAGAGTCTCATGGACCTCGCAAGTCCCGGAGCGCCGGCTGCCGAGCGCGAGGTTTTCAGCGAGAGTGTTTACGCCCGCGATCGCCTGGGCTGTGCGCCACTGCGCAGCTTGCGAATAGGCGCAACCCAGTACATTGAGGCGCCGAAGCCCGAGCTCTATGACCTCGTCCGCGACCCTGCGGAACTCCACAACCTGGCGCTGGAAGAGCAGGCACTGGCCACGTCCTTCAAGGACAAGCTGGAGGCGCTCCAGTCCCGGTACGCCTCCATGGCCAAGCCGGCAGCCAAAGCTTCGATGAGCCCTGAAGTCGCCGCAAACCTGCGCTCGCTGGGATACCTGGCCACCAGCGCTCCTCGCCAGGCACTCCGCGATTCGGGACCCGACCCCAAGGATCGCCTCGACGAGTATCGCCAGTTTCAACGCGGCATCCGGCTGCTGGCGATTGGCCGGCTCTGGGAGGCGGAGGCAACGTTCAAGGAGATGCTCAACGACCACCCCGACGACGTCGTGGGACGTTACGACCTGGCGCTCTGCTATTTGGAGGATGGCCGGGCTTACGACGCCGTGATGCAACTCAAGAGCGCCCTGCGTGCCGACCCGCACGATGTTCAGGCGGAGGAACTGATGGGTACGATTTGGGTGGACACGCGCCAATACGAGCGGGCGCGCGCCGAGTTCAAATATCTTCTCTCTTTTGCACCCGAGGACTACACGGCCCAGTACGGCCTGGGCCTCGTGGCGGATCGCGAAAAGCGTGTGGACGATGCCATCCGCCACCTGAAGACGGCTGTCCGCCTGCGACCCGACTCCGCTAACGCGCATCGTGCTCTCGGCGAAGCCTATCTCGAGCGTCACTCGTACAGCTCGGCGGAGCAGGAGTTCACCGAGGTGGCACACCTTCAGCCGCGCTCGGCTCGCGCTTATTATGAGCTGGGGCTGGCTCTCGAAAAAGAGGGAGCGACCGCGCCCGCCGCCCAGGCTTTCCGCGACGCCCTCCAGTACAACCCGAAACTCCTGGCGGCTCGAACCGCGCTGGAATCGCTGCGGGCCGCCCACTAAACGAGTCAATTATTTCCCTGCCAGACGCGAGACAAGCAGTCTCAGAAAGCGCTCTGCCTCAACCTCGACCGCCACCTGGACGTTGGGTTTGACCGGATCGATTCCCGCCACCCACAAGCGATCGTCGTGGGGGACATCGTGCTCGACGGAATTGTGACGATTCGAGACCGTTTCGCCACGCGTGAACTCGCCCCGCGTTTCCACGTCGACGCGCATATCCTCCGTCTTGACCAGCGTACGGTCGATGGCCACGCCCAGCGCCAGCGGGTCGTACATCTGAGCCCCCTCGACGCCATACTTTTCCGAAAGGGCGATCAGAAACTTCAGCAGGCCCACCGCGAAGTCGTTCTCGGGGCCGTGCGTCTTCTCGAGTTCCGCGAGGTGCGGCCGGTCGAACAGCGTGCGGTCGCCGACGTCGAGTCCGACCATGGTCAGCGGCCATCCGGCGTTGAACACGATTTGCGCCGCCTCGGGATCGCCATAGATGTTGGCCTCGGCGGCCGCCGAGGCGTTGCCGCCGGAGATCGATCCGCCCATCACCACCACGTCCTTGATCAGGCCGGCTATCGATGGGTCTTTCGAAAGCGCGAGAGCGATGTTGGTCTCGGGCCCGATGGGCACCAGCGTGATTTCGTGAGGATACTTATGTGCCAGCTCGATGATGAGGTCGGGGCCGAAGCGCTGATCGGCATGACACGCCGGCGCGGGCAGTTGGATGTTGGCGAGGCCGTTTGCGCCGTGCCAGAACTCGGCGGTGACGAGCTTCTGCGCCAGGGGATGCTGGGCGCCCGCGGCAACCGGGATGTCGCAGCGATGGGCGAGCGAGACGATGCGCAGGGCGTTGTCGAGTCCCTGTGCCGCGGTGACGTTGCCGGGAACCACGGTGATTGCTTCCACCTTGAGCTCCGGAGAATTGAGCGCCAGCAGGATGGCCAGCGCGTCGTCGGTGCCGGGATCGGTGTCGATGATGACGCGGCGCGGCGCGGCGGGCGCCGCGAAGTCCAAGGTGTAGGAGGCGCTGCCCGCGAGCCACGCCATCGTCAGCAGGACAATCGCAAGTGGTTTATGCATAGGCAGAGCATACTGCGGTTTCCTGGTTTTGCATCCTGCGGCTTTGCCGAGCCGCTCGTTTCACCCGTACTCCTGCTAGAATCCAGAGTTTGTTCTCATGGACAGGGAAGGGTCTGTCATCCCGGTCAGTGAAGTCGCGGCGGCGCGCGAGCCGCTGCACGTCCGCTATATCCGGCTGTTACGCATCAATCCCAACTTCCAGCGATTGTGGCTCGCGCAACTGATCGGCGAAATCGGCGATTGGTTTTACAGCCTGGCAGTGTACGACCTGTTGCTCCAGTTCACGCACAGCGGCAAGGCGGTAAGCTACGCCATCATCATCCAGACGCTGCCGTGGTTCTGCATGACGCCGCTGGCGGGCTATCTGGTCGACCGCCTCTCACGCCGCCGGCTGATGATCCTGGCGGACCTGGCGCGCGGCATCATTGTCCTCGGCCTGCTGCTCGTCCACAACCGGTCGGGAATCTGGCTGGTCTACGTTCTGCTGGCGGCGGAAGTGATCTTCGCCTCGATCTTCGAGCCGGCGCGCAATGCGCTGCTCCCCAACGTAGTGAGCGAGGAAGAGATTCTGCCCGCCAACGCGCTTTCGTCAGCCACCTGGTCGTTTGCGCTCGCGTCGGGAGCGGCGGTGGGCGGATTGGTAACAGCGCTTCTGGGCCGGCGGGTGGCTTTCATCATCAACTCGCTCTCCTTCTTTGTCTCAGGTCTGCTGCTTTACAGCATCCACGTTCGCGAGCCGCATCTTGGAGCCAATGTTCGTGACGCCGGTGACCCGCGCGCGAAACCGCGAGCCGGGCAGTCTCCGCGTCCTCGAGCAGGCACGAGCAGCTTGCGTGAGGGCGGACAATACCTGGCCGCGAACCCTAAGGTGATTGTCCTCGTAATGGCCAAGACCGGATTGGGCATTCTGGCGGGCACGCTGCTGCTGCTGGCGATCTTCGGCGAACGCGTCTTCCCCATCGCCGGGCACGGCGCCCTGGCGATGGGACTGCTCTATTCGGCACGCGGCGTCGGCGCAGGACTCGGGCCGCTGGTGGGCGACCGCCTGACCGGCGGGCTGCAGGCGCGCATGTGGAAGGCGATCAACGCCGGCTTCTTCGTCACCAGTCTCGCTTACCTGGCTTTCAGCCGCGCCCCGAATCTGTGGCTCGCGGCGCTGGCGGTCATGGTGGGACACGGCGGCGGATCCAACGTCTGGGTGATGTCGACAACGCTCTTGCAATTGAACGTGCCCGACCGTTTTCGCGGCCGCGTCTTCGCGCTCGACGCCGGATTGCTCATGCTGATGGTGTCCGCGTCGAACTACTTGCTGGGCGTCGGACTCGACACCTGGCATCTCACGCCGCGCGAACTGGCCGTCGCACTGGGATGCGCGCTGCTCATCCCTGCGCTGGCCTGGCTGCCCGCAACGGCGAAGTGGGGCAATCTGAAATCTGAAATCTCAAATCTGGAATCTGGAATCAGAAGCTAACTTCTAGCTTCTAACTCCTGACTTCTGGCTTTTACTTCTGAAGAATGCCCTCCGCCTTCGAGATTCGTTTCGTCGTCGACCGCATGCTGGGACGCCTGGCGCGCATGCTCCGGCTGCTCGGCTATGACACGCTTTATTCCTCCACCGCCCCGCCCGCCGAAGTCACCGCGATGGCTGCCGGCGGGAGGATCATCCTGACGCGCGGGTACGCCGAGAAGCGCTTTCCCGGGTGCGCCAACGTGTTTAGCATCGCGAGTGATTACGCACCCGAGCAATTGAGCGAAGTGGTCCGCGAGTTTCATCTCGACACTCGAGCTGGTTTGTGGACACGCTGCACGCTGTGCAACGCCACGATTGGCCCGGTCGAGAAATCCGCCGTTCGCGCCGAGGTCGAGTCCAAGGTTTACGAGCTTTACAGCGAGTTCTACCGGTGTTCGGGCTGCGCGCATGTCTACTGGCGAGGCTCGCACGTGGAGCGAATTCTGCGCAATCTCGATGCCCTTTTGGGCAGACCACCTGAGGTAAACTGATAACTTGCGGAGCGGAGGCACATGAAGATATTGGTCACCGGCGGTGCAGGATACATCGGCAGTCACACGGCGAAGGCGCTCAAGCGTGCCGAATACGACCCGGTAGTCTTCGACGACTTGACGAGCGGCCATCCCTGGGCCGTCAAGTGGGGTCCGCTGGTCGAAGGCAGCCTGGCCGACACTGACTTGGTCCGAAAGACTCTCACCGGCCACAAAATCGAGGCGGTGATTCACTTTGCCGCGAGCCTCCTGGTCAGCGAGTCAATGACCAACCCGCAGAAGTATTTCTGGAACAACGTGGTGAACACGCTGCGCCTGCTCGACGCCATGCTCGAGGCCAAAGTCAAACACATCGTATTCTCCTCGTCCGCCGCCACTTACGGGATCCCGCAAACCGTTCCTATTCCCGAGGACCATCCCAAGAATCCGATCAACGCCTACGGCGAGACCAAGCTCTCGATGGAGCGCGCCATTCAGTGGTATGGGACGGCGTACGGCGTCCGTTGGATGGCCCTGCGCTATTTCAACGCGGCGGGTGCGGACCCGGACGGCGAGCTGGGCGAGTCGCACGATCCCGAGACTCACGTCATTCCACTGGTGATCGGCGCGGCGCTCAGCCAACGGCCGGCCGTCGAGGTCTACGGCACGGACTACCCGACGCCCGACGGCACTGCGGTGCGCGATTACATCCACGTGACCGACCTCGGCGAGGCGCACGTTTTGGCGCTCAAACACATTCTCGCGGGCGGCGAGAGCTGCGCCTTGAACCTGGGCACGGGTCAGGGGAACTCGGTGCGAGAGGTCATTCACGCCGTGGGCAAGATGTGTGGCGGGCGTGTGCCCTACCGCGATGCGCCGCGCCGCTCGGGCGACCCCCCTTCGCTGGTCGCCGACCCCAGCCGCGCCAATCGAGTCCTCGCGTGGAAACCGCGCATCTCCAGCCTCGATTCCATCGTCGAGAGCGCCTGGAATTGGCATTCGAAGAACAGGGTTTAGGAATTAGGGATCGGGGATTAGGGGCCAGATGTCAGAGTGCGTGGCAGGTAGAGAGCCGGCGCCAGCACGTTTAACTTGAAGCACGGTGCAACCTGCGCGCGCTCACAAGCAGATTCTTGCAACCTTTTTTCCCGACCGAACGTCTAAATTGGCAACTCACGATATATGACTACCTCGGGGAAGTGGGTAGCGCAGGGCAACCGAGTTACCTACTTCCTCCTTCCTAGGATGGTAGTTAAACACGGCGCCCAGCAAGCAGAAGTGCGTTGGCTTGCTTCCCCGACTCTCTATTCCCTACCTTCTACTCCCGGTTTCGACTCCGTCAGTCGTAGCTTGACGGCATGCCCTTCGCCAAACTTGCGCGTCAACCAGCTTTCCATGTCAGATTGTAGGGAGGCGAGGTCGACGCCGGAACCCGCCTCGAGCCACCCGTGGGCGACGGGGAGCGTATCGTCGAATGCCGAGCGCCCAGTGAAGCTGCGCATGGCGAAGCTGTCGAGCCAACTAAGGGGGCAGTCGCGCGGGCCGTCACTCTTGCTTCCTCGCTCGGCAGGCTCCAGCACTTCAACGTGGATCTTGCGTGCAAACATACTCGGCTCGTGAGGAGCGGCTCCCGCCGGACGGCTCGCCGAACACGGCTAACGCCGGAAAAAATCAAGCCAACTGCGCTTCGGCTTCGTCTCGTGCATGTCGACCGGGGGTGGCTGAGGCGGCAGGGGCTGGCCCTGGATGACGGCTTGGGGATTCTTGACCAGGAGGCGGTCGGCGGTCGGCTTGCCCCATTCGAGCGCCACTCTCTCGTAGCAGCGCGAAAGGAGCGGCGGCCGGTACTTGTCATCGTGCGCGTCACTCGCGAAGAAGTGGACCAAGCTGTTTTCCAGCCACAGGCGCGCCAGGCGCTCGGCCGTCTGACCAAAGCCGCCGGTGTAGGATTGTGCCGTCACCTGCACCAGGCATCCCTGCATCACCCACTTCGACACCAGCGCCGGATGCCGCACGAAGACGGGATTGCGCTCGGGATGCGTGAGGATGGGTATAAATCCCGCCACCTGGATGTCGTAAAGCACGTTGTCAAACTGCTGGGGGACAAAGTGCTCGTCAAGCTCAATCAGCAGGTACTTGCTCCGGTTGATGGTGAAGGGGCCCTGACCGTCCAGGAGTTGGCGGATATTGTCGTAGGAGAGGTGGAAATCGCAGCCCATCAGCAACGTGGGAGACTCGCCGACCGCCGCCTGGAGTTCATCAATCTTGGCCTGATTGACGTCGACATCAAAGGGGTACTGGTAATTGCAGTGGGGCGTGGCAACGAGGTGGGTGGTGCCGTCCTCCGCCGCCATCTTCGCCATGGCCACAGACATCTCGAACGCCTTGGGCCCGTCGTCCACTCCGGCGAGCGGGTGGCAGTGTATATCGACCACGGTGCGTCTTCACCTCGGATGAGAGGAGTCCACCAGCATCAACCATTAAATCCTGCCGCGTGTGCCAGCGTCAAGCGTGCGCTGGAGCGACGACGCGAGAATGGGTAGCAGAGACGAGCAACCCATCATCTGCAGCTTGCGCAAATCGTGCCAATTTGAGTTGGCACGCAATCCTGGTCCCGCCCTGCGACCGCCGTACTCTAGGATTCAGTATTCGCGGCTTCCAAATTCAAATAATCGTAGGACGACGGCGGGCACACGAGCGGTGTGACTGATGCTTCAGATGTGAGTAATCTTATGACACAAAGACACTTAGCTTGACGACGGCGGCCGTCGCCGGCGTGGAATGATTTGGCACACCGCGTGCCTTAACACAAAACGAGCTAACACTGGCCCATCCGTAAGGATAAGGGAACATCCAGTGCGAAGCTCGGAGTCTAGACCCAACACCCGACGCTGGGAGGGGGAGGGCAACTTTCCCCTCCTTTTATTTTGCCCGCTTGACCGCGCATTGCCTCCGGTCGTCACTTGAAAAATCTGCCCTCGCCCGCCGTTAACGGCCGACTGCCGGCTGTTGGAGCGTCAGGCAGTGCAGCGTTCCAAGCCCCCACACCAGATCCACGGCGTGGATCCCGACCACCGGGCGGTCGCGGACCAATTCGGCAAGCGTGCCGAGCGCCACACGATCGCGAGGATCGTTGAACGTCGGCACCAGGACGACCGCGTTGGCGATGTAGAAGTTGGCGTAGCTCGCCGGCAGACGCTGACCCTTGAAATGAACTGGCGCCGGCATCGGCAGAGGTACGACCTCCAGCTTCGATCCGTCCTCGAGACGCATTCCCTCCAGGCGCTCGCGATTTTCCTCGAGCGGCCGGTAATTGGCGTCGCCGGGATCCTCTTCGCGACCGAGGACCACCGTCCGCGGGCCGACGAACCGGCACAGGTCGTCGACGTGGCCGTGCGTGTCATCCCCGGCGATTCCCTGCCCCAGCCACAGCACGTTGCGCGCGCCCAGGTATTCGGCGAACACGCGCTCGAGTTCCTCGCGGCCCAGGCCCGGATTACGCGCTTGGACAGCCTCGTCGAGCAGACACTCTTCGGTGGTGATCAGCGTACCGTAGCCGTTGACGTCGATGCTGCCACCTTCGAGGACGACCTCGCGCCCCTGTGCCACCGGCTCGAACACGCGCCACCCCAGCGCTCCCGCAATGTGACCCGGGATCGCCGCGTCCTTCTGCCAGTCGGGATACTTCGCCCAGGCGTTGAAGCGGAAGTGCGCCAAGGCGACTTCGTTTGCCGACTCACCTGGCAGCGGACGTCGTAGGAAGAGCGGCCCGTAGTCGCGAGTCCAGCCACGATTCGTGGGCCAGTTGAAGAACTCCACGCCTGCCGCATCGACCCCGGCGCTCGACAGCACGCGGCGAGCCCGCGCCTCGACGGCGCGTGTTGCGAGGATGCGCACTCGCTCGCCCGGCGCGAGGTATCGTACGATCTCGGCGTACACCCAGGGGATGGGCGCGAACTTCCCCGGCCAGTCGCTCCGGTTATGCGGCCAGCCGATCCACGTCGCCTCGTGGGGTTCCCACTCGGCGGGCAGGCGAAACCCGAGCGACGCCGCCGTGTCGCATGGGAGCTTGCTGGTCTCGACGGTCGCTACCCGCTTCGTGACGGTCATCGCCTGAGGATTGTACTATAGCCGTACACGCTCGCGGCCCGAGCCGCGCGAAACCGAGCTGCCATCAATTGGAAAGCTTGTATTTCTCAGCCAGGCGGTAGACGGTCTTGCGGTCGATGCCCATGATCGACGCGACCTGGGTCTTGTGGTCGCCGGTGAGTTTGAGCAGGTGGGCGAGGTAGCGCTTCTCGAGCTCCTCGAGCGAGGGCAGGTCGGCGAACAAGTCCTCGGGACGCTTGCCGCGATCCTCGATGATGCGCAGCTTGGGCGGCAAGTCCTCGAGCGTGATGACGCCGGTGCGGTTGAGTGCCACGGCGGCTTCAAGCGCGTTCTCGAGCTCGCGCACGTTGCCTGGCCAGGCGTAGGCCACGAGGCAGATCAGCGCGTCGTTCGACACCTGGTACTCACGTCCGCGCTCCTGGCCATACTGCTTGAGGAAGTGGTCGACGAGCAGGGGGATGTCCTCCGAACGTTCGCGCAGCGGCGGCAGGTCAAGCTCGATGACGCGCAACCGGTAGTAGAGGTCCTCGCGGAACTTGCTTTGCTTCACCAGTTCGCCCAGCTCGCGGTTCGAGGCGGCGATCAGGCGGATGTCGATTTTCACCCACTGGTTCGAGCCCAGGCGCCTGACCTTTCCTTCTTCGAGGGCGCGCAGCAAGGTGACCTGCAGCGCCGGACTCATCTCCGAAACTTCGTCGAGGAACACCGTGCCGCCCGTCGCCTCCTCGAAGATGCCACGCTTGTTCTCGAAGGCGCCGGTAAACGAGCCGCGCACGTGTCCGAAGAGTTCGCTCTCGAGCAGGGACTCGGTGAGTCCGCCGCAGTTAACGGCGAAGAACATCTCGCGGGCGCGCGAGCCGTTGTAATGGATGGCGCGCGCCACGAGCTCCTTGCCGGTGCCGCTTTCGCCCGTGATAAGCACCGTAGCGCGTGAGTCGGCGATCATGGCGATCTTCTTGTAGATTTCGACCATGGCGGGATGGCGGCCCACCAGGCTCGAGATCCCCGCCTGGCTTTCGAGTTGGCGCTTCAGGTGGCGGTTCTCGCGCACCAGACTCCGGTTGCCGAGCGCGCGTCCGACCTGGAGTACGACTTCCTCGATCTTGAAAGGTTTGGAAATGTAATCGAAGGCGCCGGCCTTGACCGCCTCGATGGCGCTCTCCATGGAGCCGAAGGCCGTGATGAGGATGACTTCTGACTCGGGCTGGATCGCCTTATAGGCGCGCAGCACGTCGAGCCCGTTAAGCTCGGGGCCGAGCTTCATATCGCTGATGATGACGTCGAAGAGCTCGTTGTTGCCGACGTCAAGCGCTTCTTCCGCGCTGCCTGAGGTGGTGACCTCATAGCCCTCTTCGCGCAACACCTCGCCCAGCAGATTGCGCGTCTCGAGGTCGTCGTCGACCACCAGGATGTGAACTGCCTCTTCCGTGCCCATACTCTAAGACTCTTGGGGGGCCCCACCGTCGGCATCCACCCCCTCACCCGGCGGTATCGCCGGGGTGGCGCACACATCGGTTTTTGAAGTGTGCGAGCTTACCGGCTCCGGGGCCAACGGCGCGTAGCAATCGCAACCCGGCGGTCATTGACCGCCGCTACAGCGAACTACGCCCGCGTACCGGCCGGCGCCGCGGTCATCTGCTCCACTTTCTGCCGGCAATCGAGCGGCAACGTGATGGTGAAGAGCGTGCCGCGCTTGAGTTCGCTCTGAACCTCGATGGAGCCGCCGTGCTGCCGGATGATCTGGTCGCAGATGGCGAGTCCGAGTCCTGCGCCCGTCCCCATGCGCTTGGTCGTGAACATCGGCTCGAAGATGCGCTCCAGCGTCTCCGGGTTGATGCCGTGGCCGGTGTCGGCGAACTCGACCACCGCTTCCCCGCCCTGCCCGCTCGCCTCGCCGTTCGCCGGAGGGCGCAGACGCACGCTCAATTCGCCGCCCTCGGGCATCGCGTCCATGCTGTTGTTGATGAGATTCAAAAAGACCTGGTGCAGGTATCCCGCGTCGCCGTAGATGGGCGGGCAATCGCGCGGCAAGTCCATCTGCACCTTGATGCGCCGCTGCTGCAAGGTGGGCGACGTGACCAGAAGCGATTCCTTCAGCACGCGACGCAGGTCGACGGGCGCGAGCTTCAGTTCGAACTTGCGCGTCCAGGACAGCAGTTGCTTCACCGTGCGCACGATGCTTTCGATCTGCGTCTCGATGATCTGCAGGCGTCGCTGCGAGACCTCATCGAGCGCCTTGCGCCGCGCCAGCAGTTGCACGTGGCCGGAGATCGAATTGAGCGGCGTACCGATTTCGTGCGCCAGGCTGGCCGCGAGCTGCCCGGCCACCGCCAGGCGCTCCGAGCGCGCCAGATTCTTCTGCGTGTCGAACAGCTCCTCGTTGATGCTCTTCAGCTCTTCGTTGCGGCGCGCCAGTTCCGCGGTCGCTTCCTCCACCTTGCGCTCGAGCTCCGAACTGAAGTTCTCGATACGCTCGAGCATCAGGTTCAGGTGCCGGGCAAGCTGGCCGATTTCGTCCCCGCTCTCGACCTGGGAACGCGGATGGAGCTGCCCGCCTTCCGTAGCTTCCATCACACGAATCATCTCGCGCACGGGAGTCCGCACGCGGCGCAGGAAGAAAAGGTGAATCACCAGGCTGACCACGGCGAGCGCCGCCAACATCACCAGCAAGTTGCGCACCACGAGGTCCCAAGTGATGGCGTTCAGGCGCGACTTCGAGACTTTGAGGTTGAGGCAGCCGATGGCCGCCCCGGAGAGGTCGCGGATGGTGGTCGAGATGATCCAGTAATCGCCGTCTGGCGTCTCGATAGCAATCTGGTCGTCGTCCGGACGCTCGTACTCGTTGTAGTTCTCGATGCCGGGGATGCGGTCGAGTTCGAGGTGCTCGCCCTTGGGATCGGTCGAGGTTACGAGATGCGGCAGGGGATTGTGGAGGTAAAGGTCCGACTGCTTGATGCCCGGCAGATCGTGCTCGAACTGCTTCAGCGCGCTGAGCAGCGCGTCAGGATTCTCGAGCTCGCCCTTGCCGACCAACTGGTGCGCGGCGAACTTCGACTGCTGGAGCGCCTTGCGGTAAAGGTCCTCCTCGACGGGCAGCCGCGTCAGCCAGGTGGCAATGTAGGTCGACACACCTACCACGAACACCACCGTCACGACGATGATGATGATGATCTTTCCCTGCAGGCCAAAGCGGGTTGAAGGCATAACTTCCACTCGATTTTAGCACTGGGGTGCCCAAAAGGGAAACGGACCCGCTCGCGGACCTTAGCTTCGTCGCCATCCCCGCTTTCCGCCAGCCCACGTCCGGTCGTGCCCTCCCGAGAAGCCGCAGGCGACGAGGGATCTCGCACTGGCCTTGGCCTTGGACCCCGAACAGAGCGAGATTCCTCACTGCGCTACGCTTCGTTCGGAATGACACGTTTCGGTGGCTGGCGCAAAGCTGCACCCTGCGCCAGCCCGGCGGGCCGTCAGCATGGAATCGTGTCATTCCGAGCGAAGCGAGGAATCTCGCTCTGAAAAGCTTCAGCTCCGGCCTCAGCGAGGGCACTTTTCGTTCCGCTTTTCTTTGCCATTCGCGTGCCAAATTCTGTAATCTATTTATCCGAAAGCGACGAGGTCCTCACCATGGAGAACCACGAAATCGCCGCCGTCTTCGAAGAGATTGCCGCCATCATGCGCATCACCCAGGACGACTCCAAGTGGTCGTTCAAAGCGTCCGCCTACGACCGCGCCAAGCGCTCGATTGAAGGACTGGGCGAGCGGCTGGAAGACATCGCGCGCGACCCCAATCGCAAGCTCACCGATATTCCGGGAATCGGCACGGACCTCGCGGCCAAGATCAAGGAGCTCATCGAGACGGGCCAGTTGAAATACCATCAAGAGTTCCTCAAGAAGATTCCGCGCAGCCTGCTCGAACTCATGCAAATCCCCGGCGTCGGGCCGCAGAAGGTGCGGCTCCTCTACCAGCAACTCGGCATCCAGACGCTCGACCAGCTCGAGGCCGCCGCTAAGGCTCAGAAGCTGCGCGAGCTGCCCGGCATGAGCGAGAAGTCCGAGCAGAACATCCTCAACGCGCTCGGCGCCCTGCACCGCTCGGCAGGCCGCTACCGGCTCGACCAGGCTTACGAGACGGCGGAGGAAATCCAGGCGTTTCTGGCGGAGATCAAAGGTGCGCAGGAAATCACGCCCGCGGGATCGTTGCGCCGCGGACGCGACACCGTGGGCGATCTCGACCTGCTGATTACGGGCGGCGACCGCGCCCGCATCAGCGAGCGGTTCCTCAAGTTTCCGCGCATCGCCCAGGTGCTGGTGGCCGGCGAGGACAAAATCAGCGTCAAGCTCAAGAACCAGATGCAGGTGGACGTGCGCCTGCTCGAGCCGGAAGAGTTCGGCTCGGCGCTGATGTACTTCACCGGGTCCAAGGAGCACAACGTCGCGCTGCGCGATCGCGCCAAGCGGCGTGGCTGGAAGCTGAGCGAGTACGGCCTGTTCGAGGGCGAGAAGCGTATCGCCGGGCGCACCGAGCAGGAGGTCTACCGGAAGCTCGACCTCGAATACATCCCGCCCGAGCTGCGCGAGAACACGGGCGAAATCGAGTTGGCGCAGGAAGGCAAGCTGCCGAGGCTCGTAGAACTGAAAGACATCCGCGGCGACTTGCAGATGCACACCACCGCGTCCGACGGCCGCAATTCCATCGAAGAGATGGCGGCGGCGGCGAAGAAGCTCGGCTACGAGTACATCCTGATCACCGACCACTCGAAGGCGGTCACCATCGCCAACGGCTTGGACGACCAGCGCGCCATCGAGCACATCGCCGAGATCAAAGCGGCGCGCAAGAAGGTGAAAGGCATCGAAATCTGGGCCGGGACGGAGGTCGACATCCTGGGCGACGGCGAACTCGATTATCCGGACGAGATTCTGAAGCAGTTTGACATCGTACTCGCCAGCATCCACTCGCGCATGACCCAGCCGGGCGAGGAGATGACGGCGCGTATCACCAAGGCGCTTGCCAACCCGTACGTGCGCATCCTCGGACACCCGACGGGCCGCTACGTCTTGCGTCGAGAGCCATTTAATTTCGACCTCGAACGTGTGCTCGCCGCGGCGAAGCAGGCGGGCGTGGTCGTCGAAGTCAACGCCAGTCCCGAGCGGCTCGACCTGTGCGACCGGCACGCGCGCCTGGCTCGCGAGCGCGGTTTGAAGCTGGTCATCTCGACCGACGCGCATCAGCCCAAACATTTCGAGAACATGCGCTACGGCGTGGTGACGGCACGACGCGGTTGGGCGGAAAAGAAGGACGTGATCAACACCTATCCGCCGGAGAAACTGCTGGCGGCGCTGCGTCCATTGCCGAAGTAAGCTCCCTAGCGGCGGACCGTGGAATGTGTCATTCCGAGCGCGGCGAGGAATCTCGCTCTGCTTTTTGTTGCTTTGTCAGCTTCGGGGCTCTCGGGAGCGGCGCAACTCCTCTCTGTAGCGGCGGCCTCTGACCGCCGAGCCTGGTGGCGCGCAGCGCCGGTGAGGGGTGAATGTGATCATTTTTCCGAAACGGCACAGCGGCCGAGCCGCTCGATTTCTCCGCGCTGCGCTTTCGGGAAGGGACCTGATCTGGAATCCTCAATCGACAATCGACAATCGCAAATTACGGCGCCTGCCGCTCTGATCTTCGACATGGACGGCGTGCTGGTCGACTCGAATCCGTTCCACCTTCAGAAGTGGATCGACCTCCTGAACGAGCGCGGCATCCCCTACGACCCGGCCACGCTGCCCGAGCAACTCCTCGGCTCGCGCAACGACACCGCCATCCGACGCTTCTTCGGCGCCAACGTTTCGCCTGAAGAAACCTATCGGCTGTCGGAAGAGCTCGAAGCGCGCTTCCGCCGCGACTTCGAGCCGCACGCGCGTCCGCTGCCTGGGCTTGCCGCGCTGATTGAGTCTTCACACCGCGCCGGAATCCCCATGGCCGTCGCCTCCTCGGCGATCCCGAAGAACATCGAGTTCGTGGTGGACGCCCTGGGATTCCGGCCGTACTTCCGCGTCATGGTCTCAGGCGACGAGGTCACGCATCCCAAGCCCGACCCGGAGATTTATCTCAAAGCGGCCGCCAAGCTCGGCTGCGCGCCCGGCGAGTGCGCCGCTTTCGAGGACTCGTTTGTGGGCATCGAGGCCGCGAAGCGTGCCGGGATGAAGTGCGTGGGGATCGCCTCGACCTTTCCCGCTGAGGCGCTGCGGCACGAGACGCGCGCCGACCTGGTAGTCGGTAGTTTTGAGGAAATCGATCTCGAACGGTTGCGGAGGCTGTTTTGCTGAGAATTACGAAGCTGTTTCGAAGATAGCCGGCGGGGCCCCTCACCCGGCGCTGGCGCGCCACCCTCCCCCGCAAGGGGCGAGGGGATGTTCGTAAGCTATTGCGGTCCGAAGCGGACCACGATGAGCGTCAAATCGTCAGCCTGAGGCGCGCCGGCCACGAAATCGTTGATGCCGGAAATGATGGCGGCGGAAATGTCGCGCGCCCGCTGACCGGCGCGGCCCTCGAGCAGTGCCGTCAGACGCGCCTCGCCGAACAGTTCGTTGTGGCTGTTCTGCGACTCGGTCACACCGTCGGAATAAATCACCAGGACGTCCCCTGGCTCAAGCCGCGCGCTGTCGACGCCAAAGGGCGCGCCGGCGAAGAGTCCCAGGGGGAAGTTGGGTGAGTCGAGCCGCTCGATGTTGCCGTTGGCGCGCAGGATGAGTGAAGGCGGGTGGCCGGCGCTGACGAACGAGAACCGGCCATTGCGATTGAGCACGCCGTAGAACGTGGTGGCAAACATCTCGACCGGTGTGCGCTCGCACAAGAAATCGTTGACGCGGCGGAAGAGTTCCTCGAGGTCGGGCGAGCCCGCGGCGACGGCGGCAAAGGCGCCTTGCAAAAGGACCGCCATCATGGCGGCGGGCAGTCCTTTGCCCGAAACGTCCGCCACCGCCAGCCCAAAGCGCTCGCTCGGCAAGGTGATGATGTCGTAGTAGTCGCCGCCGACCGTGCGGCTGGCCATGGTAACGGCCTGGAGTTCGAAATAGCCGGTCTCGGGAAGCTTGGGTGGCAGCAGCCCTTGCTGGATGTTGCGGGCCAGCGTCAGGTCGTGCTGGATACGCTCCTGCTCGCGGGTGATGCGGAAGAGCTTGGCGTTCTCGATGACCGTCGCGCCTTCGAGCGCCAGCGTCTGGAGCACTTGGCGGTCGAGTCCGGTGACGGCGGTGGCGCGTGTGCGGCTCTCGAGATACAGCACACCAAGGAGGATCGGCGCCGTGCCGCGCATCGTATCGCCCGTCTTGAGCTCCATCATGGGCAGCTTCTGCAACGGAACGCAGACCACACCGCGCATCCCGCTGCCGATGATCCCCGTCTCCTGGGCAGTGCGCCCCGTCATCTCCTCTTCGATGACCACCTCTTCCTTGCCGGACTCGGCGACGCGCTCGACCACGTTGTGCGAGTAGTCCGCAACCTTCGAGCCCAAGTGAATGCCGCCCCGGCCGCGCGCCAAGCGCAGGTTCAACTGGCCGTCCTCCTCGCGGAGGAAGAGCAGGCCGCGCTCGGCGTCGGTGAGGTGCAGCGCGGAATCCACCAGCGTGGTCAGGACTTCGTCGAGCGCCGGAGCACTGTTCAGGATCTGGGCCATCTGCAGCAGGAGGCCGAGGTGCTGCAATTGCTGGGTGGGTTTAGGCGCGCCCTCGCCCGCTTGGCCGAACTTCTCGAGCAGGCTGGGCAGCACGGACTCCTCGGTCATAAAGGAGATCTGGTACGTGTCCATCACGCCGAGGCTGATCTGATCGCCTGCCTTGAGCACGACCGCCGTGGCTTTTTCGCCGTTGACGAAGGTCCCGTGACGACTCTCGGCGTCCTCAAGAACGTATCCCCGCTCGTCGTGGACGATGCGCGCGTGCCGCCGCGAGATGCGGTTGTCGAGCAGCACCAGGTCGTTATCACTCTGGCGCCCGAGCGTAAAGGGCGTCTTGGTGATTTCCACTTCACGGTCGTTGCCGGAAGCGTCGCGAACGATGAGGTGCGGGACAGTAGTTGGCATCGGATTCGGCTCAGTACAGAAGAGCGAGCGGGGGGAGTATATCAGATTCGCGGGCAAGCGCGAAGCAGTGCTGTGACGGCGCTCGAAGCCTGCCGTGCAAGGGAACGCTGGTCCGGCGGCCAACAAATCGCTGCGACAAGACCCTGGAGTGCACCCCAAGATTGAGACACGGAAAATAGGGACACTTTGCAGCGAAGGGAGGTGTCCCTTGAAGGGCAAAAGCAAGCGAGAACGTCGTACGGAGGAGTTCAAAAAGAGGGCGGTCCAGCGAATGTTAGCCG
>Ga0209167_10000167_pt1 | contig 63833 bp, 63 predicted proteins | sample Coa_R1_9_FD_187154 | JGI IMG/M metagenome (GOLD analysis project Ga0209167, IMG submission 187154) | Surface soil microbial communities from Centralia Pennsylvania, which are recovering from an underground coalmine fire - Coalmine... | ecosystem: Environmental > Terrestrial > Soil >... | reverse complement strand
GTGTGGGGCGCAGAACCATTGCACCTTCTTAGGCAATCGCGATCTCGTAGTACCTAAAGACTACGCACGACGCTTAACAATACGTCTCGGATATGCCAGACGCCAATTTGAATCTTCGGACAATCCTTCGTAAGACAGCAACTCATCGCTGAAAATCGCGGACCCGGCTTCGACGTTCTCGCGGATGGCCTTCTGGAGTTCATGCTTACGGCGGCTATCAACGTGGAAAGCGCGAACCCTGCCGTCACGCTCTACCATGCCAAAGACAACCTCTTTGCCATTCGGGCCGCGCCCGTGCATACGCTCGGCACGCTTGCGCTTGTGCATGTTGCGCGCCTTCTCGCCGATGAAGCTCTCATCGACTTCGACTTCACCGAACAATTTGCCACCGTTGTCTTGCATGGCAAGCCGGATGCGATGGAGCATAAACCACGCAGTTTTCTGAGTTACGCCAATGTCGCGCGCAATCTCATAGCTGCTGATTCCATTCTTGCAATTGCAAATCAGCCAAGCGGTAGGCAGCCACTTATCCAGCCCAAGCGGGCTATCCTCAAAGATAGTTCCAACCTTGACGCTAAACTGACATTTCGGATGGCGGGTTTTGCACTGCCATACGCGGCGCGAAGGAACAAAGCTCACCTTGTCCGACCCGCAAGTAGGACAAAACACACCGTTCGGCCAACGGCGCACAGCCAAGTAATTCAGGCAGTTATCAGGGTTGGAGAAGTAGATAACCGCGTCTTTAAGATTGGTGGGTTCGTTCGCCATGAAAAAATCTAATGGTCCCGCCAATATCTGACGAAGGGCGGATTGAGCTAAGTAAGCCCCTCTCATCGTGGCAGCGGGACGGCGCTTTCGACGTGGGTTCAGCTTGTCGGCACGCCATAGACATTGAACTCACTTGTGATGCAGCAATCTACGAAGGAACCGCACAGGAAATTAATCAAGCTTGCAACTTCGCGCCTGGAACCAAACCACGTACAGATGATGTGATGAGACAGGCTGCTCACTTTCGCATGGCCCGCTATGCGCATGCTTTGTGTATCGCGACGGACGATCCGCGCTTGGCAAAATAATTTCAAATCTCGCCTGTTCGCGCCGCCATCTATTTCAAAATGACTCATTTTTGCCCTTAAGCGACTTCGCTAGAAAAGACATAAAAGCGTGGACTCGGTCAGTTGCCTGCATCGCATCGGTTGGAGTATAGGGTTTGCGAGTATGCGATACAGCATTGCGCCAATTATCCTTCATGTATTCACAGTGATCGCCCGCCTCTGACCGTGCTTGAAGCTGAGCCTCTCTTCTTGGCCCTTTTGGTATCTTACGAGCCTCAGCGATTTTGTTCTTTATCGCTGTAATTATTTTATCCCAATCGGCGAATTCCAGAGGTTGATTCTTACCTTTATCGGTAAGTTTAACTCGCAGCCGCCGTGCGAGGTATCGAAGGCCGTGCTCCGATACTCTCATCAAATGGAAGATGCAGGCTGTGTGTTTGTCTAGCGCATAACACTCGATTGCATCCTTGATGTCTTCCTTGGATTCCGTAAATGCGGCTTGAACGTCGGCCCAATCTTTGTCGATATTGTCCAGTTTTAATGCTCGCTCAACCGGCACAAATGCAAATCTCCACATTTTCAACTCTGCCTCGACAGCTTCCAAGAGAAAATGTGCGCTATTCGCGATTCCGTCGTAAGTGATGTCAAACCTTAGATCGGAAGTGAAATTATCGATAAGTCGCAGAACCGCTTGGCCGGGTTCGATTGCATCAAATTGGCGTCTGGCATATCCGAGACGTATTGTTAAGCGTCGTGCGTAGTCTTTAGGTACTACGAGATCGCGATTGCCTAAGAAGGTGCAATGGTTCTGCGCCCCACACTCAATATCCTTGAGATTGACCAAGGCAAGACCCAACTGCCACGCCATGAACTGAATCATGTCGTAGAGATTCCAGAATCGAGGCCAATCCGCAAAAGGACGCGCGGCGGCCCCTCGTTCGTAAGCATGGGCGAAAGCTTGACAGTCTAAGTCTGATGAGTCAAGTATGTTCTTCCAAACTAAGGCAATGATTAACTTGACGCACAAAAACTGTTAAGATTTGCTCTATGAAAACAGGGGTTCCAAAGACTTTACTTGATGCAGTTCGCTACTTTGCCGATCCGATTATATGTCGCGATTTTCTGGCCGCTGCGCGCTGGCCGGACGGCGTCACGTGCCCGCGTAAAGGATGCGCCAGTAAGGACCATTGGTTCATCAAGACGCGTAGCCTGTGGCGCTGCAAATCTTGCAAGAAGCAATTCTCAGTCAAGGTTGGTAGCATTTTTGAGGATTCGCCGCTCGGTTTAGATAAGTGGCTTCCGGCGGTCTGGATACTCACCGCGTCAAAGAAAGGATATAGCTCGCACGGCCTCGCGGCTGCGATCGGCGTCTGCCAGAAAACCGCGTGGTTTATGCTGCATCGCATCCGCGCCGCGCTGAAAAATGGGAGTTTCGAGACCCCACTGTCCGGCGAGGTAGAGGCCGATACCACCGGCGTCGGCGGAAAAGAGAAGAACAAACACGCCAGCAAACGGCTGCATCGTGGTACGGGCTTCGCCGGGAAGGCGATTGTATTCGGGCTGCTTTCCCGTCATGGCGAGGTACGCGCGGCGACCGTAAGCGACGAGAGCGGCCAAACCCTCCATCCGTTGATCCGCAAGAACGTAGAGAGCGGTTCGGACCTTTTTACCGATGCCGCAGGCGCGTTTCGTTTCGGACTCGAAGATGAATACGCGCACGAAGTAATCAATCATGCCGAAGAGTTCGTGCGCGGCCGGGTGCATACCAACGGCATTGAGAACTTCTGGAGCCTATTCAAGCGGACGGTTTATGGTACGCATCACTTTGTGATGCCGTGGCAAGTTGACCGCTATTTGGACGACGCGACTTTCCGCTACAACAATCGAAAACTGAGCGATGGTGCGCGCTTCGCGTTGGCCTGTGCGCAGGCTGATGGTCGGCGGCTGACTTGGAAGGAATTAACCGGAACCAGTAAGAGCCCAGTGAATTAGCAACCGGAGTTTTATCAAATGACTGCGTTTATTGTGCAACAGAAGGACCTTTCCAGTGAAGAGGTAAAAGAGCTTGTTTATTCATACGAAGGAAGTGAGGTAACTAATGAACTGGCATCCTTCGGCCAAATTGTTAATGGCGGAAGTACAGCAGCGCAGCAGCCAAATTGACTCCAAAGCTGCAATGATCCTCGGCTGGTCCACTGCGGTCCTGGCCTTTCTTCTCAATCCCCTTCGTGGGGGTGGTGTATCCGCCACGTTGAGTCTAGGGCTTAGCGTGGCGGGCGGCCTTTGCGCTTTATTCGCGGCGCTTCAAGGATACCGGGCCTTGCGTGCGCGCCAAGATTGGGAGTGTCCAAGTGATGCCGATTGGTTCGAGAAAAGCGCGCTAATCAATGGAGACGAATTGAAGCGCTTTCATATCCGCTGTTGGCACGGAGTGCGCAAATCCCAAAATTCTTTAGCTGAGCAAAAGGGAACGCTCCTGTTGTCCGGTCAACGTTTGTTACTCTCCGCAGCAGCATTTTTGGCAGCAGGATTGGTTGCGCGGGTTCTATCTCAGTTTTTTCAGGTTTCCAGCTTGGTTGCTCTTGATGGCGATGTTTGGTCGTGGGTTGACATCGCGAGAAGGATGTTGTGAAGGCTGGCTCGGTTCACTGCTACCGCCTCGCTGTTGCAGGATCTGTGGAGGAGCGGGAGCAACGGGCACCACAACTACCACCGGCTTGGCCGCTTGCGCGTCTTGCTGTTGAGTTCCCTGCCCCGTACCAGCACTCGGATTCCCCGCATTTTGATCATCGTTAGCCATACAGGCGGATTCTCCTATGAAAAAACCCTACGGTCTCAACAAGATGAAAGTCGCGCTTCGCAAAATCGTCAGCGTTCCGAAGACCGAAGTTGACCGTCGGATCGCGGAACAGAAACGGGCCAAGAAGCGCTAACCGTCATGGTTGAGCCGAGCCTATGCGAAACTGAATTGTGCGTCAAGTCAATCATTGCCTAAACTGACAGCACCCGCCGATGCGAGGTATTTGCCCCTCACCGCAGGAAGGCGCTATATGAAAGGATCGGTTTCGCGATAAACCGGGTTGCCACGACGGCTAAACGCAAAACCGGTGAAAAAGTAAAAAAGTCGAAAAAGCCCAAGGAGACGCGTCATGAGAGCAGCAGTAATGGAGGCGGTGCGCAAACCGCTGGTCGTCAAGGAAGTCCCCGATCCTAAGTGCCCTCCCGATGGGGTTATCCTGCGGGCCGAGGCTGAGGGCGTCTGCCGATCGGATTGGCACGCCTGGTCGGGTGACTGGACCTGGGTGGGGCTCGCGCCGGCGCTGCCGCTGGTGATGGGCCATGAATTCTGCGGCGTCGTCGAGGAAGTCAGCAAGAGCATCAAGAATTTCAAAAAGGGTGACCGCGTGCTGGTGCCCTTCAGCCAGGGCGACGGCATCTGCGAGTATTGCCGCAACGGTCAGTCGCACGTCTGCGCGAATCCGCAGCTCCCGGGCTTCTCCTATTGGGGCGGCTATGGCCGTTACGTCGGCGTACCCAACGCCGATCTCAACCTCGTGCCGATGCCGGACGATGTCGGCTTCCTCGAAGGCGCGTCGATGGGCTGCCGCTTCATGACCTCCTACCACGGGATCGTTGATCGCGCGCAGGTCCGCCCCGGCGAATGGGTTGCGGTTCACGGCTGTGGCGGTATCGGCCTCTCGGCGATCCACATCGCCGCCGCGATCGGCGCCAATGTCATCGCAGTCGATCTTGATGACCGCAAGCTCGAGCTGGCCAAAAAGGTCGGCGCGCAACATATCGTCAACGCGAAGCGCAATGAAGACCCGGCCGCCGCGATCTTCGACATCACCAAGGGCGGCGCGCACGTCTCGGTGGACGCGCTGGGCATCGCCACCACCTGCCGCAACTCAATCATGAGTCTGCGCAAACAGGGCCGCGCGCTCCAGATCGGACTCACGACGCAAGCCGAAAAGGGCGAGGTTTCGTTGCCGATCGACCGCATGGTCGTGATGGAGTTGCAGCTCATCGCGTCGCTCGGGATGCCGGCGTCGCACTATCCGGGCATGCTCCAGATGGTCAACGCAAAGAAGCTCGATCCCAAATCCATGATTACCGAGACCGTCAGCCTGGACGGCGCCAACCGGGTCCTCGAAGAGATGACCACGTTCCAGAACGTCGGCGTCTCGATCATCGACAAGTACTGACCGCGCAACTCTTGCGATTCGCAAAGAAGGCTCGCCCGCGCGGGCCTTCCTTTTTGGCTCTCTGCCTCTCAATGACTCGGGCTCGTGCCTTTCCGATCAAGAATCCTCGGCTCAATCAGCGGCGGCTTTTTGCTATCATCCGCCGATGCCGCTTTCCTGGAATGAAATCCGTGATCGCGCGATTCGCTTTTCAAAGGAATGGACCGGAGCGAAGCGTGAACAGGCTGAAAAGCAGACCTTCTGGAACGAATTCTTCAATGTTTTCGGCATCCGCCGCCGCACAGTCGCCAGCTTTGAGGAGCCGGTCAGGAAAATCTCCGGCGACTTCGGCTTCATCGATCTGTTCTGGCCCGCGGTCGTGCTGGTCGAGCACAAGAGCTTCGGCAAAGACCTCGGTCGGGCGGAGTCGCAGGCGTTCCGTTATATCCAAGACCTTGCGCGCGAGGGGCGCGCCGATGAAAGTCCGCGCTACGTAATCGTTTCGGATTTCGCGCGCCTCACGCTGCACGATCTCGAGCCTGGCGAGCAAAGCGCCGCGCGGCTCGAATTTCCGCTGGCCGACTTTCACCAGCACATTCGTTCCTTCGCGTTCCTCGCAGGTTACCAGCAGCACAAGTTCGCGGATCAAGACCCGATCAACCTGCGCGCGGTCGAGATCCTGGGCAATCTGCACGACACGCTCGAAGCCGGCGGCTACTCCGGCCATCGCCTCGAACGCTTCCTCGTACGCATCCTCTTTTGCCTCTTCGGCCAGGACACGGGGATTTTTGAGCGCGAATCGTTCACGCTTTATCTAAAGAACCGCGCTGCCGAGGATGGCTCGGACCTCGGTCCGCACCTTGCGCGCCTTTTCGACGTCTTGAATACGCCGCCGGAACAGCGGCAGAAAAACCTCGACGAAGACCTCGCTTCCTTCCGATGGGTTAACGGGGAGCTCTTTGCTGAAAATCTGGGTTTTGCTGATTTCAATAGCGACACGCGGAAAGCCCTGATTGCTTGCACACATTTCGACTGGTCGCGCATCTCGCCGGCGATTTTCGGTTCGCTGTTTCAGGCGGTGATGGAGCCGAAGAAGCGGCGGCAAATTGGCGGACACTACACCAGCGAGCGCGACATACTCAAGGTCATCCGCTCGCTGTTCCTCGACGATCTGCACGCTGAATTCGAACGCGTCAAGAACAGCAAGGCGGAACTGAAACGTTTCCACCAGAAGATCGCGCGGCTGCGCTTTCTCGACCCAGCGTGCGGCTGCGGCAATTTCCTGGTAATCACTTACCGCGAATTGCGTTTGCTGGAAATCGAAATCTTGAAGCTGCTCTACGGCACGCAGCGGGAACTAGATGGAATCCAGCATCCCTCCCGCATCGATGTAGACGCCTTTTACGGCATCGAGATCAGCGAGTGGCCCGCGCGCATCGCGGAAGTCGCGATGTGGCTGATGGACCATCAAATGAATATCTGGCTGTCGGAAGCTTTCGGCAGTACTTCGTGCGGCTGCCGCTCAGGAAATCGCCGACGATCGTCTGCGACAATGCGCTCCGCCGCGATTGGAAGAAAATCCTCCCGCCCGAACGATGCAGTTATGTGCTCGGCAACCCGCCGTTTGTGGGAAAAAAGGAGCAGACGGACGGACAAAAGAGCGACATGAAGCTGATTTTTAGTAACGTAAGTGGAGCGGGCGTTCTAGACTATGTATGCGCCTGGTACGTAAAGGCTGGCGATTACGTCAAGGGAACGCGAATCAAAGTGGCGTTCGTCTCCACGAACTCAATAACGCAGGGCGAACAGGTCGGTATCCTCTGGGACGAGCTTTTCAAGCGATTTCACCTGGAAATACATTTTGCTCATCGCACTTTTGCATGGCAGAGCGAAGCCCGCGGCAATGCTCATGTGCACGTCGTGATTATCGGCTTTTCGTCTTTTGCAGCAGCGTCGCGAACTCTCTTCGACTACCACGACCTGAAAGGCGAGCCAGTCGCTTTTCCTGCGAAGAACATCAATCCCTATCTCGCGGACGCGCCCGACACTCTAATCCTGAAGCGTGGAAGCCAGGTAAGTAGCGGTCCCGCAATTAGTTACGGGAGCATGGCGAACGACCGGCGAAAGACGGACAAAGGGCTGGGCAACCTTATCCTCGATGCGGAATCTCGCGCGAGACTTTTGACGGAGAGTCTCGCTATTGCTCCTTGCATCCGACGTTTTGTTGGCAGCGAGGAGTTTCTCAACGGCACACAACGATGGTGCTTGTGGCTGGTCGACGCTGAGCCTGCGATCCTTCGCGCCAGTCCTAGCGTGCGAAGACGTATAGACGCAGTGCGAGAGGCGCGCCTTGACAGCGGACGCGCGGAAACCCGGCGCCTTGCGGCAACCCCGCAACTGTTTGGCGAGATTCGGCAACCCGACACGCCTTACCTGCTAATTCCCAAGGTGTCTTCGGAGACGCGGCCATACATGCCGGTCGGCTTCATGAGCCCCAGTGTTATCGCCAACGGCAGCGCACTCATCATCCCAGAAGCAACGCTCTACCACTTGGGCGTTTTGGCCTCACGAATGCACATGGCTTGGATGCGCCAGGTCTGCGGTCGAATGAAGAGCGATTATCAGTATTCGAGTCAGATCGTTTACAACAACTATCCGTGGCCCGAAGCTCCGAGCGACGGACTGCGCGCCGCGGTGGAAGCCGCCGCGCAGGCGGTGCTCGATACGCGCAAAGCCTTTCCGGGCGCGACGCTCGCCGACCTTTACGACCCGCTCGCGATGCCGCCGGCGCTCGTCAAAGCCCACGCCGAACTGGATCGCGCGGTCGAACGTTGTTACCGCTCGCAGCCCTTCGACAGCGATCGTCATCGGGTCGAGTACCTTTTCGGACTATACGAAAAGTTGACCGCGCCGCTCATGGCGCCCAACAGGAAAGGCTGCCGAAAAGTCCGGAAGCAAACGCGCGGCAAACCGGAACTCAGGGATGAAAAGCTTCCCTCCGCAAAGTAAATCTGTGCGAAGGTCTGACATGGTACATTCGTCAGGTCTGTTACCCGACCCAAGGTTTCCGCCTATGAAAGCGATTCTTATCGATCAGCCCGGCGACGAAAACGTTCTCAAACTCGGCGACGCTCCCGAGCCCGTCGCTGGTCCCGCTGACCTGCTGATCAAGGTGACTCACGCCGCCCTGAATCGCGCCGACGTGATGCAGCGGCAGGGCTTTTATCCGCCGCCACCCGGGGCCTCGCCGATCCTTGGTCTCGAATGCGCCGGCGAAGTCGTCGGGGTCGGCGCAGAGGTCAGCGGCTGGCGCGTCGGCGATCGCGCTATGGCCTTACTGGCGGGCGGCGGCTACGCCGAGTTGGCGGTCGTCCATCACGGTTCCGCGATGCACGTGCCGGACTCGCTCAGCGATGCCGAGGCGGCCGCGTTACCTGAAGTTTTTCTCACCGCCTTTCTGAATCTTTTCATGCTGGCTGAGGTCCGCCGCGGCGATCACGTGCTGATTCACGGCGGCGGCGGCGGCGTCGGCACGGCCGCGATTCAATTACTGCGCGAAGCGGGAGCGCGCGCGATCGTCACCGCGGGTTCCGACGCCAAATGCGAGCAATGCCTCCGCTTCGGCGCCGATCTCGCAATCAATTATAATTCCGGACCCTTCGCGCCGCAGGTCAAGGCCGCCACCAACGAGCGCGGCGTCGACGTCATCCTCGACAGTATTGGCGCGGCTTATCTGGCGCAAAACCTCGACGCCCTTGCCCACGGCGGGCGGTTGATTCTGATCGGCCTGATGAAAGGGGCAAAGACCGAGATCGAGCTCACTCCAGTCCTGCGCCGCCATCTGCGGATCATCGGCTCGACCCTGCGCACGCGTCCGGTGGCCGAGAAGGCCGCGATCGTTGACGCCTTTCTCGCGCGCTTCGGCGAGGCGTTAATCGCGGGACGGCTCCGCCCGCCCATCCATCAGGTCCTGCCGCTCGCGGCCGCCGCCGAGGGCCATCGCATGATGCAGGCGAGCGAGCACTTCGGCAAAATCGTCCTGCACGTTGCATGAGTGCAAGCGCACAAAAAAAGACGCCCGGGGGCGCGATGCCACCAGGCGTCTCACAGTCAACCGCGTTCACTGCATCCACGATAACCCGCCGCCAGATCGATTTCTTGTGGTTTAGCGACGTATTCGTATCGACGACGAATTTGGATTGCTGCGACTTTGATGGATGAGCGGCCGCGTGGTCGTGCACGTTCGGAAATTCGCTCACTTGCTTCTCGGATGGTCGCGAAGGAACATCTGCGCGACTTCGCTCATCGTCTTGAAGACGACGCCCGCGCGCCCGCTGATGTGATCGAGCAGCCGCTCAAGCATCAGCAGCCGATGGCCCCGGCCGATGGTCTGCGGATGCATCGTCAGGATATAAACTCCCTCGCCCAGGCGCTCGTACAGATAGTCGAAGTCACCCGCCCAGATTTCATAAACGCGTGACGGTGCCGCCAATCCGGGATTCGTGCCGTTGCGGGCCGCCACGTACTCGAAGATGGGAAAGTCGTCGAGGCCCCACGTGAAGGGTAACTCGACGAGCTCGGTCTCGCGGCCCCAGACGTAGGGCCCGTCAACCGGCGCGTGATCCCCAACGCGGCAGTAGTAGGGTAAAAAATCGTTTCCCATCATGCTGCTGTCGTAGAGAAAGCCCTTCTCGAGCAGACGTTCGAGGGTGCTCGGCAACAATCCAGCCGCGGGCGAGCGATAGCCCACGGGCGCGCGCCCGGTGATGCGCCGGAGCGAGGCAATCGCCCGCTCAAAGTCACGGGCTTCGTCCTGCTGGGTTTTTGCGCGATCGTGAAAATATCCGTGATGGCCGACCTCATGGCCGGCCGCCGCGATTGCCGCAGTGGTCTGCGGGAAGGCGTCGGCGGTGTGGCCGGGGATGAACCAGGTCGAAGGCAATCCGCGCTCGCGCAAAAGGCCGAGCAGCCGCTCAGCCCCGATTTTGCCGAACTCGCCGCGCGACAGCGCGCTCGGCGAACGCGCGTGAAACGTCCCGATCCATACCGACATCGCGTCGAAGTCAAACGTCAGGCAGACCGCGATATTCTTCATCATCGACACCGTTTCCGCGTTTTGCTTAGGGCGCGTTTGGCCTTACCGACCATGGAATGAATCTCAATCGTCCGTTCTACCAAATCTCGGCGTAACTTTCTCTTGACAGCCGCGCCGAACGTGATGTAGTCGATGGCTGACTTGGGGCAGGATTCGGGGAGGCTCATTCCGGCCGGGGCCGGACATGAACCTGCGGAAGAGCCGGAACGCCGGTTAAATCGAAGCTGAAACTGGTGCTAGGCATGTCCGATGCGGCCGTTTCATACAAGTTAAAGCGGATGGGGTTCGGTCTTGAATGATCATCGCTGGGTAAGCAAGAAATTCTGGACGCTGGCGCTCGCCTGCGCGCTGACGATGGTCGTCGGCGTGCTGTGCGCGCACGCCGCGCTCGAGGGGCAGAAGCTCACAGGTGCGCCGCGTTGGATGCATCTGTATGGGACGGCCATCCGGCCGGACGGCGCGATCTTTGTGGTCGGCGCCAAAGCCGGGTTGCTGGTCTCCACCGACAAGGGTCAAACCTGGACTCACCAAACCCTGCACGAGCGCGATGGCAACGAACTCTTTCAAGACCGCGACCTCTATTCGATCCGTTTCGCGCCGGATGGCAAGACCGCCCTTATTGTAGGCGAGCTCGGTACTGTCCTGCGCTCGACCGACGGCGGCGAAACCTGGAAAGCCCTCGACAGCGGCACCACCAAAAATCTGATGAAGGTGTACCTGATCGATGCGCAGAACGCCGTCGCGGTGGGTGCCGACGGCATCATCGTCCGCACCACCGATGGCGGCGACCATTGGCAGACTGAAAAGTCTCCCAAGTTGATGACCCTCTTTGACGTCACTTTCACCGATAAAAACACTGGCTGGATTGCGGGTGAATTCTCAACCGTCCTAAATTCCACCGATGGCGGCCAGACCTGGAAGATCGTAACCGGCGGTAATATCGAGGACTTTACTATCGGGCCGTTCTTTTCGATCACTTTTATTGATCCGCAGCACGCCCTCGCCGCCGGACTCTCCGGAGAATTGTCCACCAGCGACGACGGCGGCAAAACCTGGAAGAAAGGGGCGCTGCCCGCTGACATCGGCATCTACGCCCTTGCCACCACCGCGGACGGCAAGAAAATCTGGGCGCTGGGCACGGGTGGACGGGTTTTCACCGAGTCGCCGAGCGGGCAGTGGCAGGAAGATCAACGCAATACGTTCAACGATCTCACCGACATCGCGCTAGCGGGCAATGAAGGTGTGATGGTCGGTTCGAACGGCACAATTCTCATCACGGATGATGCGGGCGAAAAATGGCAAGCAGCTCAGTAAATCTGGGGTCCTTCAAGATCGGAGATTTCGTTCTCCGCTTCCGGGCAATCATCGGCGGCCTACTGCTCTTGATCAGTGCGGTCGCCCTTTATTACTGCACCCAGGTCAACATTCAGACCAGATTCGATGACTTTTTCCCGAGTTATCATCCGAACGTCCAGCTCTACAACGAGTGGCACAAATATGGCGGCGCGCAGACCTTGTCGGTGATGATCCAGGTTCAGCACGGCGACATTTTCAACAAGGACACGCTGCAGAAAATCAACGACATCCAGGCCGCTGTCGATAAGCTCCCGGGCGTTGATCACAACCAGGTCCTTTCGCTGGCCTCGTACCGCGTGAGCTACGCCGAGGCCTCGCCGGGCTCGATGCTGATCAAGCCCTTCATGTTTCCCAAGATTCCGCCCAATGAAGCGGGAATCCAGGACCTCAAGCGCAAGGTTCAGGCGAATCAATCAACGATCTCGCAACTGGTCAATCCGGACCTCAAGAGCGCGCTGGTCGCGGCGTCCTTTAATGAACGCGGACTCGACTATCGCCAGTTGTTTTACCAGGTCCAGGACATCGTCAAGAAGTATCAGGATGCGAACAACAAGATTTACGTAGCCGGCGAACCGATCATCCGCGGTTACGGCTATTACTACGAGCCGGTGGTCAACGTCCTTTTCCTGATCGCGGTCGGCATCATGATCCTGATCTTGTACCTCACCGGCGGTCAGCGCAGCCGCTGGTGGGCGCCGATCGTGACCGGTACGCTCTCGGCGATTTGGGGCCTCGGCTTCGTCGGTCTGATGGGCTACGACTTCGACCCGGTGATGCTGGTCATTCCGTTCATCCTGACTGCCCGCGACATGAGCCACGGCATCCAGTGGCAGGGTCGTTATCACGACGAACTTGATCGGCTCGGCGACAAGTTTGCTGCCTGCTCGGCAACAACCGACTACATGCTGCCGCCGGGCTTCCTTTCGATCATGGCCGACATCAGCGGCATCGTCTTTATTTCCTTCGGCGGCATCCCGGTGCTCCAGCACATTGCTCTGGCCGGCACGGTATGGCTCGCCGGCAGCTTGACGATGGTCTTCATCTTCCAGCCGATCCTGATGAGCTATTTGGCCATTCCTGAAATCAAGCACAGGCGCAAGAGAGCCGCGGGCGAGCACAGTGTCGGTGCGACCATGAGCGGCGCGCTCGACTGGCTGGTGCATGTGCCCACCCGTCCCGGCGCGCTGCGGGTCGTTCTGCTCGGCGGCTCCGCCCTGTTTCTGGTTTATGGCGTGGTGGCAGGCGCCAAAAGTAAGATCGGCTATTCAACCGCCGGAACGCCGCTGTATAAGCCTTACTCGAAAGTCAATCAGGATATTGCCGCGGTTGGCGATAAATTCCCGCTCGAGGAAGGCTGGGTCATTCTGCAAACGCCCGCTTATCCGGATAACGTCTCGGTGTTGAGCCCGCCAGTTCTCAGGATCGTGGACGACCTGCGGACGTTTCTTTTTGTCAAGGATCCGAAAGTCGCCCAGGTCGTGTCTTTCACCTCGGCCATCTCGAAGCCCTTCAACGAGCGGTTCCATTACGCCTACCCGAAATATCTCCAGATTCCCGATTCGATGGAGATGTCGGGCAATCTCTGGTTTCTCTATCTGAACGGCTCGGCGCCGGGCGAGCTCGAGCGCTTTATCTCGAATCGTCTGAGCGACGATACCTGTATCCGCGTTCTGCTCAGGGACCACACCTACGACACGTTGAACAATGTCCGCGACGAGATTACGCAATTCGTCAACGAACGGGTGAAGACGGACCCGGTTCTCAATCCCGCCGATCCCAAAAAACCACGCGTTCAGGTCAAGTACCTCGCTGGTATCGCCGGGCTTTATCTCGCGGCCAACGATGTCCTCAAAACTCTGGACTTTCTTAACATCACCTTCGTGCTTGGCGTCGTCTGGCTCTTCTGCGTCGGTGCCTTCCGTTCGTTCGTAGCTGGAATCATGTTCCTGCTCGCCTGCGTGCTCGCCAATTTCGGCGCGTTTATCTACATGGATTTGCGCGGGATCGGCCTGACGATCGATACGATTCCCGTCATTTCGCTCGGTATCGGTCTCGGCGTCGATTACGGCATTTACACGGTCTCGCGCATCCGTGACGAAGTGATGAGCGGCATGGAGGTCGACGACGCGATCGTCCTGGCGCTCAGCACCACCGGCGTCGCGGTCTTTAATACCTTCCTGGTCATGATTGGCGGCATCTTCCCTTGGATCTTCTCGCCACTGCTCTTCCACAGCCAGATGAGCACACTGCTGATCTTCCTGATGGGCACCAATATGATTGCCGGCTGTATTGTGCTGCCCTGCTACCTGTCATGGGCGCGACCGAAGTTCGTCTTTGGCGGCAAGGCGATGATCCGTGAAAGAGAGTTAAGGGCGGCGGTGTCCTGAAAAAGTCCTCGGCTTCGATGAGTTGACGGCGGACGTGGCCCTTCGCGTCCGCCGTTGTGCTTTCGTTTACGCACAAGAGCTTCGTGGTCGGGAACCACAATCTTGCGATAGCGGTTGGGTTTAATAATGACTAGCTTTAATGGATGAGCTTGGGGATGAGCCGGAAAATGCCAAAACCGAACCGATTAGAGATGAAGCCGGCGGTGGGTCGCACGGCAATGTTCGCGATTACTTGCGGGCTCTGGCTGGGGCTACTCAGCGGATGCCAACACAGTACCGCGCAGTACAATCCAGCCCTCGCTGGCGCCTTCTTCCCGCTGACGCCGGATGCAACCTGGACTTATCGCATCGAAAGCAAGAGCCAGAAATCAACCTACGTGATCACCGACAAGGTACTCGGCGTCAAATACGTTCCGTCGCTCAACGTTACGGGACAGGTGGTCGAGGAGTTCTACAACCTCGAACGCGGCGGCTCACGCCCGATCGTATATGTGACCAAGGATGGCTATCTCTCGCGGCTTTCGGGCCTCGAAACCGTCAAGGACGATATTCAGACGCCGGCCTGGGGCCGTTCAGAAGAGGGTGAGTTCATGCCCGCGCGGATGGTTCCGGACGTTTCCTGGAACAGTACGATTTTCCCCTTCGGCCACATCGAAGGCGCTTTCATCATCAATCAGGTCCATCACACCGTCTTCGACCCGACCGATGTCACGGTTCCCGCGGGCAAGTTCAGTGGGTGTATGCGGATTGACACGATGGCGATCTACGAGGGCGGTTCATTCGCGAAGAGCAAGAAAGACTCGAAATTGCTTTATCGCGACTGGTATGCGCCCAACGTCGGGTTGGTCAAGACCGAGGTCTTCGAGGGCGGCGCAAGCGGCCCGCGCATGGAACTGGTTGAGTTGCTGCGCTTCGCGAATCCCGCAGCGTCAGCGCCTACGACCAACTAACTGAGTTAGACGCAAAGCACACCGGTGGCGCTTCAACTGTTGGGACGGGAGCCGATCGCCGGATCCGGATCAGCGGACTGCTTGCCGGTCTCGATCGTGTAATTGATCGCGATCCCTTCAAGGTAGTAGCCGTTGTGGCCCGGCTCGCCGATTCGCCGCGTGTGTTCGGCCTCTTTGATGTATTCGCCCTGTCCGGCATAGACGTTCTGCTGCGTGGTCTCGGTCAAGGTTTCATTCGGACTCGCCTGGTAGAGGAAGTGCTTGATGTCCTGATGCTGGCTGGTGATCACCACCAGGGCGTCGGCGCCGGTCTCGCACGCCTTGCGCCGCAAAGCCGGCAGCACGTCGGCTTGATCGTCCTGAAGATCGGACCAGGCCTCGACGATCGCGACCTCCTTGTACGTGGTTAACGGCATCGTGCTCAGCACCGGCATCGTACAATCGGGCGATCTGGCGGCATTGGCGTACGGACCGAGTTGCGTGATGTCGACCTGCATCGGCACCTTGCCGGGCGTCGAGCATCCCGTGCAAATCGTTGCGATCGCGAGCAGGGCGGTGACCCCTCGCCAGCACTCAGAACGATAATGACGCGCGCCTTCCATAGCGAATCCCCGTTCGCAAAGATCCGGATTGGCCCGCACAATAGCACAAATGAAGCGGCCGGCCCTGCTGAGCGTCAAAAATCATGGAGGTTTCTACCCGCGACTGTAATGGAGTATCATTGTCTCATGCGACGTGCCCGCATCGCGCTGGGAGTTTCGTTGGCGGTTACGATTGCGCTAGGCCAAGCTTGCGCCCAAAGCGCCGCGCCTTATCCCGCGGCGAGTACAACCGCTGCGCCCGTCGCGAATAATCCGTCAGCTTCTTCCGATTATACGGGCAGCGCCCCGGGAGCCAGTGGCGCGAGCGCGTCTATCAACACCAACCGCTATATCAAGGATCAGTCCACCAGCCGGGCCCTGACCGAATATCTCACCCAACACCGGCTTCCGCTAGTCGGGGCGCAGGTCCTAAAGGGTCCCAGCGGGGGCCGTGAAGTGGTGCTCTACGGCTTCACCGGCACGGACTTCGGCAAAAGCGACGCCGTCAGCAAGACGCGCACGTACCTGAAGGATTCGACGGTGATAGTGGATAACCGCATCAGCGTGAATCCGAGCCTGCTTACGGCCAATGACTCTGGCATGGCCGCGAATACGAGCTCCAGCAGCGCTGCAGTCGCCGACAACTCGCCCGATCCGGCTGACAATATGCCGGGCGCGAGCAGCTACCTCCAGCATCAGAACGACTTGCAGCAGTACGCACAATCCCAGGGCAACGGACCCGCCGGAAACGGCGCATCGATGAGCTCGCTGAGCCCGCTGCTAATTATGGGGTTGGGACTGGGACTCGCGATTGCCTCGGGTGGGATGATCTCGCTTGGTTCCGGGTCGTCAGGATCGCCGGGCTTCGGAGGGCCGGGCTTCGGACCGCCGGGCACGTTCGGTGGCGCACCCTATAACCCCTATCCGGGTTATCCGTCAGGGACTCCAAACTCGAGTCCCTACGGCCCGTGATTCATTTCCGTTTGCGCACCTTCCAAACCTCTTCGCTTGGCCACTGACGCGCCCATTCGAGGGTGACGTGAGGATAGCGCGTCGTGGCTTGCGCCGAGGGACGGAGCTCGAGCAGCTCCTCGATTTCGAAGCCCGAACTCCGCAGCAGCCGTATCCAGTCGCCGTGTGAGAGATGAAACTCGACACTTTCATCGCCGCCCCATTCGACCCGCTTCATCCCGAACGCCGGACGTTGCAACCGCTCCGTCGTCGGCAGACTGTCCTCGGCCTCCGCGCACAGGGTCATCAGGAACGAGTTCGTCAGAAAGACCAATCGACCCTCCGCACGCAGCAGGCGCGCGGCCTCCGGAATCCAGCGTTCCGGATCCGCCCACAGGCAGGCCCCATATTCCGAGATGGCGAAATCGAAGCTCGCGGCCGGATAAGGCACCGTCTCGGCGTTGCCATGGAGGAGCGGGAAGTTGAGAGCGTGAATGCGCTGCAGCCGGCGCGCCGTGGCAAGCTGTGACTCCGAGTTGTCGATTCCGACCACGCGCGCGCCGCGGCGATGCATCCAGGCCGAGATATATGCAGTTCCGCAGCCGAGCTCGATCGCATCTTTGCTTGCGAGATCGTCGGGCAGCATGCGAACCTCGGCCTCCGGAATCCCCCATATACCCCAGGTCGGAGCGGCTTGGGCCCAGGATCTCTCGCCGGCCCCAACATAGTCCTGCGCCAGCGCGTCCCAGTACACCCGATTCCTGCGTACGTATTCGGGTAAATCGGTCATCGGGATTGCCTGTTGTTGCGGATTAGTTCGCGAAGCAGGCGGACGCTATAGGCGGTCTTCGTGAGGAGTCAGGCTGCGAGAAGCTCAAGGTTCTGCTCGGCAGCGTCTTCAACCGCTTTGAGCGAGATCGTAGCGTCGAACGTCGCCAGCCGACCCTGATTGGATACTGCCAGGGCGAGAAGATAGACGTCAGTCAGTTGGCGATGGCCCTGCACGCGATTCCAGTGGAAGCGTTCGGGCTCGCGCAAGCTGACGGAATCGGCCCAGAAAACGTGTTCAGGAGCCGAACAAAAAGCATGTAGACGCGCGGCCGCATCAGCGACCGTTGTGCGCCGGCCGGTGTAGGCCGGATTGGACAACACACGAACCAGCCCGTTCTCGGTGAGCGCGCACGTGGCCCAGCGATGGCGTCGACTGCGTCCGAACCAGGCATGCGCAGCATCGTGGTGCAGGTGGGACGGATCAAACAGCGCAACCAGGAGATTCACGTCGAGGAGCGCGATCACGTGCGGGCTAAGACTTCGTCGCGAAGACGGTTGACGATCTCCGGCGAGACCAGCCGCGCCCCGCGCCGCGGCGGCAAAAGCGGGACGCCATTGCGTTTGCGCCCCGCGGGGTCGCGCGGGGCCAGTGCACTGCGCGCCAGTTCGGAAAGCACCCGCCCGGCGGTAGTGCCGCGCATCGCGGCGAGTTCTTTCGCGCTGTCCAGAACGTCGTCATCGATATCCAGAGTGGTACGCATCCACCGATCATCAAGCATCAATCATCAGATGTCAAGTGATCAAAGGCCGCCGATGGTGTGGCGGGTTTTAGCTCCGCCAACTACCAGCGGCAGGCGGGCGCTCGATGCGTTGCGATGGCGGAGCCGTAATCAAGACCCGATTTATCTCCAGAAGAAAGCTCGGATGTCGTCGGCCAGCAGTCGCGGCTCTTCCATCGCCGCGAAATGGCCGCCGCGCGGCATCACCGTCCAGCGCTGGATATTGAAAGCCTCCTCGGCCCATTGGCGCGGCGGCTTGAGGATTTCACCCGGAAAAAGCGCGGCCGCAGTCGGCGTTTCGATCCGTTTGGCTGGGTCGGGCCGCCACGGATGATGCCGCGATTCGTAATACAGGCGGATCGAGGAATTAATCGTCTGTGTGATCCAGTAGATCATCACGTTGGTCAGAAGCTGATCTTTCGTGAAGCGGCGGTTGAGGTCGCCGCCGCAATCGCTCCAGGTGCGGAACTTCTCGACGATCCAGGCGGCCAGCCCGGCGGGTGAATCGTTGAGCCCGTAGGCGAGGGTCTGCGGCTTGGTCCCCTGAATCTGCTGATAGCCGGTCTCCTCGCGGCGGAAGTGATCGAGATCGGCGAGGAAGACCTTCTCCTCGCTGCTGAGCTCGCCCTCACGCTTGGTGCGGCCACCAACAAAGAGCAAATTAACGTGGATGCCGTAGAGCGAGTCGCCGTGGACCTCACCCAGCCGCGAGGTTATCGCCGAACCCCAGTCGCCACCCTGTGCGCAGTAGCGCGAATAGCCGAGGGTCGCGGTCATCAGCCAATGGAACATATCAGCGATCGCCTGGATGTTCGTGGCGCGAACCTGCGGATGGCCGCTGAAGCCATAGCCGGGGAGCGAAGGCGCGACGACGTCGAAAGAGTGCGCTGGATCGGCGCCGTGCGCACCCGGGTTGGTGAGCATCGGGATGATCTCCATAAATTCGTAGATCGTCCCCGGCCAGCCGTGCGAGAGCAGCAGGGGCTTGGGGTTTGGACCGCGCCCCTTGGCGTGGATGAAGTGCAAATCGAGCCCGCCAAGATTCGTCTTGAAATGATCGAAGCGGTTGAGTGCGGCCTCGTGCCGCCGCCAGTCGTATTTGGTGCGCCAGTACTCGACCAGCTCCTCCATGTAAGCAAGGTTGGTTCCATACTCCCATCCGGTGTCGGGCACTTCGTCGGGAAAGCGGGTGCGCTCGAGCCGCTCGCGCAGGTCTTTGAGCACGGCGTCGGAGACTTCGATCTTGAATGGTTGGATGTTGGGCACAAGTCTCTCCATTTATTTGGTGGCGAGCGCCTGCTTGACGAGGTCGCTGGCGATTTTGCCGTCGAGACCGGCGCCGAACTGATCGCGCAGCGCCTTCATCAGCGGGCCAATCTGGGTGACGCCCGCAGCGATATGCGCCGCAATCGCGGCCTGCACTTCGACGGGCGAGAGCGCAGCCGGCAGATAGTCTTCGAGAATCTTCGCTTCAGCCTCGTTCTGCGTGATGAGATCCGCGCGATTCGCCTTGCGCGCGAATTCGAGCGCTTCCTCGCGCCGCGCCCGCTCGCGTTTCACAATTTGCACGATATCGGCGTCGTTCGCCTCGCGGCGCACGTCCTTTTCGAGCCGAGTGATTTCGCTTAGAACGCCGCGAATGGTCATCAGCCGAGGCTTGTCGCCGGACTTCATCGCGGCCTTGAGATCGTTCTGCAATCGAGCCTTCACTTTTTCACTTTTCTCATCGCAGAACTTTTAACGGTGCGTAGGGGTCTGCCCGCGTCGGATACTCTACAACCTTGGTCGAGCGGTCGAAAGCTTTGGCGATCGGCGATTCCGATTTAACCGATGAACTAAGGCCTATTGTATCTCGCATGAACTGCACAGAGTTGATTCGCTACTTATTGCCTTTATAATCATCGATTACAGGTATAAGAATCAGATCATCACCCGTGGGCATAACCTTCAGTTGATTCGTTTCTATCAGTTTGTTACGGATGATAATTGAAGATGATTGATGTTGTGTTATGTCAATTCATGCACATCAAAACGGGGGGATAATGACCAAGGTGCGAATGCCCAAGAAGGAGATCGAGGTTAGGCTGCAGACGGTTGAGGAGAGGCTCGAGGAGATTTTCGGACGGATCGGACTGCTCGACGAGCAGACGCGGCAGGCCGGCTATCACGCTTACCTGGCGATGGTGCAGTTGGGCCAGACTGGCCGGACGCCGCTCACCGCTGAGGAGCGACGCGACGCGACAGAGGAGGGGAGGAACAAACTCGAGGCGCTGACGGCGAACCTGGCGCGGATCCATCAACGTGTCGGCAAGACGGCGAGCAAGCGGGCGGCGCATTCATCGCGTTGAGTAAAACGGTCGTCGCCTTCTCACCAGCCAAACAGGCGGCTGAAGATGAAGGCGGCGACCAACACCGCGCCGAACTCAAACTGCAATTGGCCCGACCGTGCCATCGCGCGATTGTGCGATTCGGCGTCGGCGTCACCCGAGACCAGGCGTACCTGATCGATCGCGCGGGGGAGGGTGATCGCAACTGCGAGGCAGAGCCACGGCAAGCGGTGCGTGCTGATGCCGACGAGCACGATCAGATAGGCCAGTGCGTCGCATATGATCAGCTCGACGATGGCAGCGCGCCGTCCGACGAGCGCCGCGACGGTCCATTTCCCGTGCTCGCGGTCGTTCTCGATGTCGCGGAGATTGTTGGCCTGCAGGAGACTCGAGCAGAGCAAGCCCATCGAGCAGCCGGCCAGAGCGGCGCTCAATGAGAAGGCGCCCATCTGGACGAAGTAGCCGCCGAGCACGTAGCCGGGGCCCATCAGGGCGAAGACCATGAAATCGCCGAGCCCGCGATAGGCGAGGCTGAGCGGTGCGGCGGTGTAGAAATAGGCGCCCAGAACGCCGACCAGGCCGAGTATAAGAATCGGCCATCCGCAGACCCAGGCCAGTCCAAGACCAAGGATCGAGCCGGCGGTGAAGGTCGCAAGTCCTGCGACGCGGATCTGCTCGGCGCTCAACAGACCCTGCTGAATCACGAGGCCGGGCCCGAAGGCGTCAGGTGATTCCCAGTTATCGCCATCGGTGCCCTTGATGAAGTCGTAGTAATCATTAATCAGATTGGCGGCGGCCTGCAGCAGCATCGCGGCGACGGCGGCGACCAGATAGCGCATCAGCGAGAAGGGCGCGCCGGCGTAGAGCGCGAGGAAAGCGCCGACGGTCACGCTCATAAAGGGCATGCCGAGCGTGAAGGCGCGGCTCGCCTGCAGCCAGACCTTGAGCGTTCCCGGATGCGCAATCGGCGCGGGAGAAATCGTTCCCGCCTGATCCATCGCGACTATCTCTCCTCTGAATCGATAGCGAGCGGCGCAATTGTAGCGCGCCGGATTCATTCATATCAACGTTGACGCGGTGGGGTTAGAATGTAACCAAATTGGATTAGGCGACGTACACGTCATATAGGAGGAGTGCTATGAAACGCTCAATCAGGCTTTGTTCGATGTTGATTATGGCTTGCGTACTCGTGGCCGCGGCGGCGCCGCTTGAAGCGCTCACGGTCGATCCATTCAACGCGATCGGATCCGGCACGTCATTCACCACGGACTGCACGCCGGCCAGCGCGTCGTGTTCGGCCACCTTCTCGGGGCGAGTGAGGGCTAGCCAAGCCGGCAACTTTTTAGTCAGCGCGACACTCACGATAAATCACAGTGCCGGGTTCGTCTGTATCGATGCAGCCTGTACAAATCAATGTTTTGGCGCGAGCGGGACCGGCACCCTGAACAATCCCAAGGGCGATTCGATTGCTTTCGGCGAAGCAGGCCTACTCTGTTCGATCGCGCCGACGTTTGTTCCCGAGACCTTCAGCGGAACCTATTTCATCGAGGGTGGCACGGGAACTTTCGCCAACGAGATCGGCTCCGGGGTGGCGACTGCGAGCGTCAACGGCAGTACCATTGCTACGGTGCCGCTGGTACTCTTCAGCCTCAACGGGACGATCGGCACGAACTAAGGCGCGAGCGAGAAGGTTACAGGTCGCGGCGCCCGGAAATCGCGCTCGACAGCGTAGCCGCATCGCTGTATTCGAGGTCGCCACCGGCGGGCAGGCCGCGCGCCAGCCGGGTGGTCCTGACCTCGGAGGATTTCAGCGCGCGCGCGAGATAGAGCGCGGTGGCCTCGCCCTCGACCGTGGCATTAGTCGCGATGATTACCTCGCGAATCGCGCCGGCACTGCGCACTCGCTCGAGCAGCTCGTTAATTTTGATGTCGTCGGGACCGATTCCGTCGAGCGGCGCGATCGCGCCGTGCAGCACGTGATAAACGCCGTTGAAGCTCCGCGCACGCTCGAGCGCCATCAGATCGGCCGGGCCTTCGACCACACAGATCAGATCGTGCTCGCGCGCCGGGTCGCTACAGATCGGGCATCGCGCAGTATCGGACAGCCCGAAGCATCCGCTGCACAGACCGACCCGCTCTTTCATTTCGAGCAAGGCTTCCGCGAGCGCGAGGACTTCGTTGCGCGGCCGGTTGAGCAGATTGAAGGCAAGCCGCGCGGCAGTCTTCTCACCGATTCCGGGCAGCCGCGCCAGCTCCTTGACCAGTCGCGTCATGGCAGGCGGCAGGCCGTCGTTACGCCTAAGATTTTGGCGCTCGAGATTTTCGCGCTTGAGATCTTCCGCCATTGACGAAACTGACTGCGCCGCGGTGGCTCGATTAGCTGCGTCCGCCCAGAATACCCGGCAGGTTCATGCCGCCGAAGGGCGCCAGCTTGCTCATCTCCTGCGTCACCATCTCCTGCGCGCGGCGCAGGGCCTCGTTGACGGCTGCGGCAACGAGGTCTTGAAGCATTTCGCGATCGTTTGCGGCAAGCATCGCGGGATCGATACGGACGCTGCGGACGCGCATCGCGCCGTCGGCGACCACCTGCACCATCCCGCCGCCGGCCGACGCCTCGACGGTCTTGGCCGCCATATCGTCCTGAGTTTGCTTGAACTTCTCTTGCAAAGCTTGCGCTTGCTTCATGAGGGAAGAAAGGTCGAAAGGCGGCGAATCGGACGGGGGCATAAAGATTTTACTCCTCAAAGGCTGGCGGGCGCGCGCTGCGATTGCTTCGAATCATTTCTTGGTAGAGGCGGATTCCTCGGCGGTCGCGACTCGCGGGACCGACGGATCGGAGCGGATTTCGATGAAGCGCGCTTCAAACTCACTGAAGATGCGTTTCACTACTGGGTCAGCGTAAAGGGTGTCGCGATCGTTGCTCGAAAGTTTCTGTACGGAAGCTTTCGGTGCCGCCGCGCTGGGCGCGTCGCGCTCGACAGATGAAGGAATCGCGGGGTCCGCTGCCCCGATAACTGGTGGTGCGGATGCGCTTGGCGCAGGATCGGCAGCCGCTGCAGGCGGCGACGCCGCGCTGATTTCCGCGGATAAAGCGGCGCCGGCCGCAGCCGCCATTTCGACCCGGATGCGGCGGCCGTAGAGCTCGGTTGCGAGTTCGGCGATCGCGGTCTTGTTGTCGCTGAGATAGCGCACGTAAATTTCGCTGCGCGGCGTCACGGTCAAGATATCGTCGGCGACGCGCAAACCCGCACCCTGCTCCATGAAGCCCGCGAGAGCCGCGCGGCGGCTGCGGATGAAATCACGCAGATCCGGCAGGTCGGCGAGTGTTCCTGCCGGAAGAGCCGCTGATGGCGGAGGTGGGGGACGTCGCGGCGCGCTTGCATTGACCTCGCCGCGAATCGGAATCCGCCGTGCGCCCGACGAATCGCCGGCCGTCGCGCTTACGGACGAGGTCCCGCCGGTTGCCGCTACTGGCGCAGGCGGCGCGGTCACGCCTCCGCCGGCAGCGCTCGCGCTCGCGGCGCCGATCGCGCGAAGCAGCTCGTCGGCGTCGATCACTGGCGCCAGCGTAGCCATCCGCATCAGCGCCATTTCGAGGATCAGGTCGGGATAGGGCGAGCGGATGAGCTGCTCCTGCGCGTCGGCCAAAATGTGGAAGAGCCGCATCAGATCGCGCGCGCTCGCCTGCGCAGCCAGCGCCTTCAGGCCGCTTGCCTCCTGATCGGGGAGATCGGCCAGCGGACTCTGCGGGCCGTCGGCGCCGGGCAGTTTCGCGACCGCAAGGTTGCGCAGGACTTCGAGCAGGTCGCGGCCCATCGATTCAAGATTGGCGCCGCGCCGATGGAGTTCGCGCACGGCGTTAAGCGCGCGCGCGGCGTCCTTTTCGAGGACCGCGGCGATCATCTCCATCACGCGGCTGCGGCTGGCGACGCCCAGGATCGCGGCGACATCGGTCTCGCTGATCTGTCCTTCGAGCGAAGCGATTGCGGTCTCGAGCATTCGTTCGGCGTCGCGCATGCTGCCGCCGGCCTCGCGCGCGAGCAGGCTCAGCGCAGCGTCGTCGGTGGCGGCGCCTTCGAGTTCGGCGAGCTGCCTGAGCCGCGCGAGAATCGCGGCAAACGGAATGCGCCGAAAATCGTAGCGCTGCAGCCGCGACAGGATCGTGTCGGGCATCTTTTGCGGCTCGGTCGTCGCCAGGATGAACTTGACGTGAGGCGGCGGCTCTTCGAGCGTTTTCAGCAGTGCATTAAAGGCCTGATCCGTAAGCTGATGAGCCTCGTCGATAATGTAGATCTTGAAGCGATCGCGCGCGGGCCGATAGCCGAGATTTTCGATAATCGCGCGGGCGTCGTCGATTTTGCGATAGGTCGCGCCGTCGATTTCGACTGCGTCGAGCGCGCCGCCCGCGCGAATTTCGAGACAGGCGGCGCACTTGCCGCAGGGTTCCGGCGTCGGCCCGGTCGCGCAGTTGAGGCATCGCGCGAGGATGCGCGCGGCGGTCGTTTTGCCCACGCCGCGAATCCCGGTGAAGAGGAAGGCGTGTGAGATGCGTCCGCTGCGCAGCGCCTGGATCAGCGTCCGCGTGACGTGCTCTTGACCGACCAGATCCTCGAAGCGTTCAGGACGCCATTTGCGCGCCAAAACCAGATGCGATGAGGGGCTTGCGGCCATCGATATCCTTGGGCGGTTAGTTGCAGCGCGCGTCGCCGCAAAAATCAAAAACGGAGATTGCCCGCCGATGATAGCCAGGCGACCCTGCGGCACAGGGAGTCAGCCGGTACCGTTGCTTCCTTCCGGACCTGGCGGGGTTCGCGGCCTTCCCTTGCGCAGGACCCGGCTATCAGCGGCGGCAATCTCCTTGAAACTCGCTATTAAATTATCACACTGCGCGGCTTGCAACCGACCGCGCAAAACTGTTTTGCTCGGCCTCGGCCCGGCAACCAGCGGAGCCTGGCGTCCTGAGTTTGAAATTAGCTTACAAAATCCGGCGACCGATTCGAGAATTTGGTCAGCGGTCTTGGCCGACCCGCTCAGCGAGCGCGACAATTCGGCTAAGGCGCGAAGAAAGCCTTCAATTGATCCGGCCGTGGGCGCCGCCGCCGGGAGTTTCGATCCGGATGCGATCACCCGGATTAAGGTGCAGGTTGGTCTTGCCGGGAAGTTTTTCACGCGCGCCAGTTTTACGAATCAGATAGTTCGCGCCGAGAGCGCCGTCGCCGCCGCCGTCGAGACCCCAGGGGGCGATGACGCGGCGATCGGTGAGCAGGCTGACAGCGGAATCGATCAGGCATTCGAGTTCGCGGATGAGACCGTCGCCGCCGCGCGCCGCGCCACGCCCGCCGGAGTTTCGGCGAATCCGATACTCAGTGACGCGCAATGGATAGTAGGCTTCGAGCGCCTCGATCGGCGTGTTGAGTGTATTAGTCATATGAGTATGCAGTCCCGAAGCGCCGGGAGCGCCGGGGGCAGCGCCAGCGCCGCCGGCGATGGTCTCGTAGTAGGAGAACTGGCGGGCGCGAAAACGATCGTAGCCGCCGATCGTGAGATTCGACATCGAGCCCGAGCTGGCGGCTGGCACGCGATCCGGCGCGGCCTGCGCCAGCGCGCGGAAGAGCACATCGACGATGCGCTGCGAGGTCTCGACGTTGCCGCCGGCAACCGCGGCGGGCGCGAGCGCATTGACGATCGAGCCGGGCGGCGCGATCAACTTGATCGGGCGCATCAGGCCGGCGTTGGCGGGCACGGCCTCGGCGGCGAGACACTTCATCACATAGAAAGTGGCGGAGAGTGTGATCGCGTAATTGGCGTTGACCGCGCCGCGCACCTGCGGGGCTGAGCCGGTAAAGTCGACGACGGCGCGTCCGCGATCGATTCGGATCGCGACCGCGATCGGAATCGGTCCGTTGCCGAAGCCGTCGTCGTCGAGGAAGTCGCGCGCGCGGTAGAGGCCGGGCTTCAGTTGGCGCAGCGCGGCGCGCATCAGGCGGCCGGCGTAGTCCTTGAGCGTCTCCATCGCGGCGGCGATTTGGCGCGGTCCGCTGGTCGCGACCAGCGTGCGAGTGCGTTCAGCGCCGACCTGCAGCGCGGCGAGCTGAGCGCGCAGGTCACCCTCGCGCTCCTCGGGCACGCGCGTGTTGGCGAGAAAAAGCGCGAAGACGTCGCGCGCGGGCGCGCCGGCGATCATGAGTTTTACCGGCGGGAGGCGGAAACCCTCCTGATAGATTTCGGTCGCGAGCGCCATCGAGCCAGGCGCCATCCCGCCGATGTCGGCATGATGGGCGCGGTTGGCGGCGTAGGCGAAGGGGCGCGGCGAGCCGTCGATAAAGATCGGCATCACGACGGTGACGTCGGGAAGATGGGTGCCGCCGGCGAAGGGATCGTTGACGATGGCGACATCGCCGGGTCCGAGCTCAAGCTGGTCGATAACGGCACGTACGGAGAGCGGGGTCGCGCCGAGATGGACCGGGATGTGGGCGGCCTGCGCGACCAGCTCGCCGCGGCCGTCGAAGAGCGCGCAGGAGTAGTCGCGGCGCTCCTTGATGTTCGGCGAGTAGCCGGTCTGGCCGAGGACGACGCCCATCTCTTCGGCGATGGCGGCGAGGCGCGCGTTCATCACGGCGAGCGTGACCGGATCGAACTTCATGGTCATCGCAACTCCAGGTGCAGGTTGCCGAAGTCGTCGGTGTGGGCGGCGAATTCGGGCGCGACGTAGGCGGTGGCGCTGAGCTCGACGACGATGAGCGGGCCGTTGAGGCGAGCGCCGGCGCCCAGCGTGTCGCGCGCATAGACGGGAATCGTGCGCGCGACGTCGGCGACGATCGCAGAGGCGCGGGCAAGTGGTTGTGGTCGCGGCTTCGCGCCGAGTCGGGTCTGGGCGAGCGCGGGTGCAGGCGCGGAGGCGCGCACGCGGAGGTTGACGACTTCGACGGGCGCGTCGGGCGCGGCATGGCCGAAGGTCCGGCGGTGGCGCTCGTGAAAATCGTCAAGGAAGCGCGGGCGGAGCTGGATTTCTATTTCGTAGGACTGGCCGCGATAGCGCAGATCGGCCCAGAGCTCGTGGCGGATGGAAGCGGGCGCTGCGCCATCGGCTAGCAGAGCGGCGCGGGCGCGCTCGATCAGCGGACGGGCGCGGCGCTCGAGCGCGCGCAGTTCCGGATGCGGATCGCGAATCGTGAGGGAGAGCTCGCGGCCGAGCGGCGCCGCGAGCGCGCCCCACGCGCAGAGGAGTCCAGGATTTCGCGGCATCACGATGTGGCGGATGCCGAGGTCGAGCGCGAGTTCGCAGGCATGCATCGGTCCGGCGCCGCCGAAGGCGAGCAGTGTAAAATCGCGCGGATCGAAACCGCGCTCGACGGTGATGACGCGAATGGCGCGTTCCATGTTGGCGTTGACGACGCGAATCACGCCGCGCGCCGCGGCGGCAGGAGTGGACCTCATCTGGCGGGCAAGCTGAGCGAGCGCGCGGGCGGCGCGGTCGGGATGGAGTTGCATCGCGCCGCCGAGGAAGTTGCCGGCGAGCAGGCGGCCGGCGACGAGATTGGCGTCGGTGACGGTGGGTGCGATGCCGCGGCCATAGCAGGCGGGGCCCGGGTCCGCGCCGGCGCTCTCGGGGCCGACTTTGAGCGAACCGCCGGCGTCGAGCGCGGCGAGCGAACCGCCGCCTGCGCCGACGGTATGAATATCGATCACCGGCGTGCGCACCGGATAGCCGGAGGGATAGCTGAGGGTGCGCAGGCGCGCGCGGCCGTCGAACAGGGCGACGTCGGTGGAGGTGCCGCCCATGTCGAAGGTGATAAGGCGGTCGAGAGCTTTTTGCGTCGATTGCGCCGTCCGCGCTCCGCGGTTGCGCGGCACGGATGACGCGGAATCGCGAGCCAGCGTGGCGGCGCCGACGACGCCGGCGGCGGGCCCGGAGAGGATGGTGCGCACGGGTTCGGCGCAGGCGAGAGCGACGCCGATCGCGCTGCCGTTGGACTGCATCACGCGCAGGGCCGAGCCGCCCAGACGCCGCTCGAGCTGCGTCAGATGCGCGACCATCCGTGGGGCAACGTAGGCATTGACCACGGTGGTCGAAAGCCGTTCGAACTCGCGATACTCGGGCAGGATGCGATGGGAGATCGAGAGCGCGAGCTTGAGCGGGGCCAGGGTGCGGGCGATCGCCTGCTCGCTTTTCGGGTTGGCATAGGAATGGAGGAGGCAGACGGCGATCGCCTCGACGCCGGCGCGTGCGAGGGCGGTGCGCAGCGTGCGAAGTTCCGTGGCGCGAAGGGGCGTTTCGATGTGGCCATCGAAGAGCGTGCGGCCGCCGACGCCGAAACGACGATCGCGCGGCACCAGCGGCGCAGGCCGGCTCGGCGCCAGCGCATAAAGGTCTGTGCGGTTCTGGCGGCCGATTTCGATCAGATCCTCGAAGCCACGATCGGTTACGAGCGCGACCCGTGCGCCCTTTTTCTCCAGCAGGGCGTTCGTTGCGACGGTTGAGCTATAGGTGACGACGGTTGGAGCCCGGCCGTCGATAATCGCGACGAGTCCGCGGAAGACCGCCTCTGCGGGATCGTGCGGAGTCGAAGGGAGTTTGTGGACGCGGATTTCGCCGTCGATCAGAGCGACGAGGTCGGTGAAGGTGCCGCCGGTGTCGATCCCGACGAAGAGCGGCGCAGGCATGGAGCTGATTGAAACAAAAAAGCCGCAGGCAATGCTACCTGCGGCGGCGATCACGAAGTTAGGGCGCGAGCAGTCGGCGGGCGTTTATCAGTCGGCGGATTTGGATGCGCCTTTGTCGGAGCTATCGGCCTTCGCGCTAACGGACCTGGCGCCGGCGGATTTCGAGCTGTCAGCCGATTTTTCGGCAGACTTTTCAGAAGACTTGGCAGGCTTGGTCGCGGCGTCTTTGGCGGCGCTGTCTGATGATCCATTGCTACTGGAGTCGCTGGCGGCGCCAGTGGATGCTGAGGAATCGATGGCGGTAGCATCGGTCTTGCCTTTGTTCGCATAGTCGGTGGCGTACCAGCCGCTGCCCTTGAGCACGAAGGAGGTCGCCGAGATGATCCGCTCGACCTTGCCCTTGCAGGTCGGGCACTTTTTCAAGGCATTCTCGGTGATGCGCTGGGTGACTTCGAAAACTCCGCAGTTATGGCACTTATATTCGTAGATTGGCATGAGATTCAAGCAACTCTATTGACGGTCGCGCCTGCTGCACGCGAGCAAAGGCTCTACTTCGTAGGTAACCATGCGGCGATTCATTGTCAATCACATCCATCGAGTGCCAGTTGATTTTGCGGCTGGATGCGGCGGGGATGCACGCTTTATCCAAACGATGGGGCCGCGCCGATGGTCAGGTACTGAAGCAGACTCGTGATCACAACCCGCTGAAGGAAGCCGATGGCGAGCAGCACCACCATCGGAGAGAGGTCGATGCCGCCAAAAACTGTCGGCAGATGCTCGCGCACGAAGTCGAACACCGGCTCGGTGACTGAATAGAGAAAGCGCACGATCGGGTTGTACGGGTTGGGCTCGATCCAGGTCAGCAACACGGCGACGAAGACGATCCAGAAATAGATGTTGAGCAGCTGGTAGATAGTCGTGAGCGTCCAGCCGATGAGTTGGTTCCAGAAGATCACGGATTATGTCCTAAACGGTTAGTTGCGGCCGAGATCGCGAGAGCGCTCAGCGGCGGCATGCAGGGCTTTAGAGACAATATCAGAAAAGCCGGACTCGGCGAACTTACGCAGGGCAGCCTCGGTGGTGCCGCCGGGTGAGGCGACGATGCGGATGAGTTCGGCGGCGTCGAGCGGCGACTGGCGCATATTCTCCTCCGCACCGCGCACGGTCTTGAGCGCCATCCGGAGTGAAAGTGCGGGCGGGAGGCCCTCGGCGACTCCGGCGTCGGTCAGCGCCTTGACGAAGAGATAGACGTAGGCTGGGCCGCTACCGCTGAGAGCCGTCACGGCGTCGAGCAAGGTCTCGTCGTCGAGCGCCACGGCGTCGCCGACGGCGCGGAAGAGGCGCAGCGCGAAAGCTTCGTCGGCCTTGGAGGCGCCGGGCGCGCGCACCATCGCGGCCATGCCCTGCCCGACCATCGCGGGCGCATTCGGCATCACGCGAACGACCCGCGCGGCGGCTCCGAAGGCGGCGGCAAAGCGACCGAGCGTGATGCCCGCAGCGATCGAGATGAAGAGGCGGTCTTTGGCCGCGAGTGAGCGCGGAGTTTTCCCGCTGCGCGCCGTGGTTTTCGCGGCCGGCGGGGCGAAGACGGTCGCGATCTCGCGCAGCACCTCGTCGATATTCTGCGGCTTGACGGCAAAGAGAATCGCGCGCGCGTTGCGAACTACTTCGAGGTTGTCGGCGGTAGCGTCGATCTTGAGCTTGCGTTTGATCTGCCGGCGGCGCGCGGCGTCGACGTCGGAGGCGATGAGGTCGGCGGGCGTGAAGACCTGGCCCTCAACCAGCCCGCGCATCAGCGCCTCGGCCATGTTGCCGCCCCCGATAAAACCCAGCTTTTTCATCGCCTACCTTTCCCCCTGCTCCGTAGTGGCCGAGGTATCTTACGTGATCCGCTGGGCGGCGGCTTCAAGGGCTGGGCGGAAATTCGGATGGCTGATAGCCGCCAGGCGGCGGGCACGCTCGGCGAGCGGACGGCCGCGCAGCTCGGCCGCGCCAAACTCAGTGACGATGACGTCGGCGTCACTGCGCGGGGTCGTAACGATGCCGTCGGCCAGGGCGGGCACGATCCGGCTGTTGATGTCGTTGCGCGCAGTCGAAGGCAGCGCGATGATCGCGCGCCCGGCCGAGGCGAGCTGTGCGCCGCGCACGAAGTCGCCCTGTCCGCCGGTGCCGCCGATATATTCGCCGGCTGCAGTCTCGGCGTTGATCTGGCCGCTCAGGTCCACCTCAATCGCGGAGTTGATCGCAACGAATTTGCCGAGGCGACAGAGGACGTTCGCGCCATGCGTATGCATGTAGGTGAAGAGGCGAATCGCGCGGTTTTTGTGGGCGAAGCGGTAGAGCCGCTCGGTGCCGACCAGCAACGCTGCGGCGGTGATGCCGGTATCGATCGGTTTGCGGGCGTTGGTGACGACCCCGGCTTCGATCAAGTCGGCGACGCGATCGCTGATCAGTCCGGAATGAAAGCCGAGGTCGCGGCGATCGCCGAGCTGCGCGAGCACGGCGTCGGGAATCGCGCCGACGCCGATCTGGATCGTCGTCCCATCTTCGATGTAACCGCAGATGTGGCCGGCGATTTTTTCTTCGATCGCAGAAATTGGCTGGGGCCGGGATTGCGGCAGCGGGCGCGACGTGCGCACGAGGTAATCGATGCGTTCCGGCGCAATTTGCCCGTCGCAATAGGTCCACGGCAGCTCGGCATTGACCTCGGCGATAACGACGCGCGCCCGCGCGATCGCGAACTGTTGGAAGTCGTTGGCGATTCCGAAGCTGTAGGCGCCACTTTCGTCGGGCTCGCTCAGTTGGACGAAAACCACGTCACTGCGAATGGCGCCGCTATCGAAGTAGCCCTTCAATTGCGAAAGATGAGCCGGCAAGACGCGCAGCATTCCGGCGCGGGAGAGCGCCAGCAGATTACCCATCGCGCCGAAGCTGGTGAAACTCAGGACGTCGGCGTGCTCGGGCTTCAAAGTCTGGCGCGAGCGGACGCCCGCGAGAAAGACCTCGGCGCGGCCGATCCGATGCCGCTGTTCGAGCAGCTTTTCGACCAACGTCGCGGGCTCGCCGATCCCCTGGCCCCAGACGACCTGCTCGCCCGGATGAATGATGCCCGCGAGATCGAGGTCCTCGAGCTTGATCTCGCGCGGCATCGTCGCGCTGCTAAGCCTGACGGAAGGCGAGGATGCTGCCCTCGCCGTTGGCCGAGACGTAGATCGAGCCGTCGCGGTCTTGCGCGATGCCAGCGAAGGGCCGGATTGGTCCGGGGAGCAGTCCCGGGATGCCGGCCAAAACGTGTGGCACGACGCCCATCGGCGAGCCGATGGGGAGATTCGAGGCGATCGTCTCCTGCTTGCGTGACTTGGTCGAGAAGCGAATCAGCTGGTGCGCGCCTGGGTCCACGACATAAAGGTCGTCACCTGAGAGCAGCACGCCCTGCGGCTCGCGCAGTCCGCCGAGCACCTCGCTGACGCCGCCATTGACGTGAACGACGCGGCCTTTGCCGGCTTCGGTGACGTAGCATGAGCCGTCGGGCGCGACCGCAACTCCGGTCGGTCGCGACAAGCCGCTGGCTGCCGTCTTGGTCTCCTTGCCTGTAATGACGAGGACGCGCCCGCCGCCGCTCTCTGCGACCACGATCGCGCCGTTCGGCGCCATCGCCACGCCATGAATTTCCTGCAGGCCCTTGGCGTTTTCGGTCATCGCATGAGAGGTCGGATGGTAGGTCGTGACGTCGCCGGCGGAAGTCGTAACAAGGAGATTGCCGTCGGGCGCGGCGCCGAGTCCGCGCACGAAGCCCGGGAAGGCCCCATCGAAGAGCATCCCGACGCGCCGCTGCGCGCCGTTGGGATCGACCGCCGCCATGCTGATGCCGTCGGCGGCGTAGAGCACGCCGTCACTGCCGACCGCGAGCCCGGCCGGTTCGCAGAAGCCTGGGGGAATCAGCCGCCGTTCGCTGCCATCGGCCATCAACTCGGCGACGCCGCCGTCGGTGAAGTGTGAGATGAAAATGCGATCGTCGGCGGTGAGCGCGAAGTTGTCGAGACCCGGACGCACTTTCGCGTGGACCCGCTTGGTGGCGCTCTGCAAATCGATCTTCAGGATCTCGCCGGTGCGGCCCTGGGTGCTGATGAGTTCGCCTTTGCTGTTGATTTTCACCGCGGTCGGCAGGCCGAGGTCCTTGATAAAGGGTTCGGGACGGCCGCCGCCGACAGCGACGCGCCAGATGGCGTTTTCGCCGAGCACGGGAAAATAGATGTAGCCGTCGGGGCCGAGAAAGAGCGCGTTGGGCAGCGGCAGATTATCTGCTATCAGCCGAGGCGCGTGGCCGTCGGCAAACAGCTCCCACATCCGCCCGTTGGGCCGGCATTCGTCCATGAAGATGCGATCCTGATGAACCGTCACGCCGTTGGCGGCGCTGACGTGGTCGGCGATGATCCGCACCTCGCCATTGGGTGAGCGCGCGCAGACCCGCTCGCTCATCACCTCGGTAATGTAGAGGGTGCCTTTCGAGTCGAAGGCGAGGTCGTCGGGCGCGATGATCGGTCCGCCCTGCGGGCTGATGATCGAAACTTCGCCGCTGACCGTATCGATCGCGCTGAGCTGGCTGCCGAAGGCCTGGGCGACGTAGAGCCGCTTGTCGGGTCCGATGCGCATCCCATTGGCGCCGTAGAGCGCGCTCGGCGGGGTGAGTTGCGTGCATTTCCATCCGTTGGCGACGGTGGCCGCCAACGCCGATGAGCCGTAGCGATTGCTGGTTTGTGCCATTAGTCGAACCTCCGCCGAGTCAGTCGATAGTGTCGCGTAGCGCGGATGAGGCCTGATCGTCAACAGCAAGAGCGGCGCTCGCAGACTCGTCTGCTCGACTCCAGCTCGTTGCGCTTGGTAAGGCTTCGTGCAGTGGCGGGCTTTTGCCGTACAATAGGCCGCGAACCTCGGCAGGCTGACGCCGGCCGAGCTCGCACGATTCCTGAAAATTGAACCGACGATCGCAGAGACGATTGCGCATAGACAGTGGCATAAGGGATTCCAAGGTGTTGCCCAAGGTTACGATTCTGATTCCAACTTATCGGCGGCCGCAGCCTTTGCGACGGGCGCTCAAGAGTGCGCTGGCGCAAACCTTCCGAGACTTTGAAGTCCAGGTTTGCGACGATGCCTCCGGCGATGAGACGGCGGCGGTCACGGCGGAGTTCGCCGCTCGTGACCGCCGGGTCAAATATGTCGGGCGCGCACAGAATCTGGGCATGATCGGTAATTTCGTGCGCTCGACCGAGGACGTCCGCACGCCATTTTTTACGGTGTTGGATGACGACGACGTCGCCATGCCGGATTTCCTCGAGTCGGGTCTGGCGCAACTGGAGCGTTTCAGCGAAGCTCCCATATATTGCGGATTGCTCGTGTTCTGTTCGGAGGCGGGCGACTGTCTCGGCGCGCCGGCCGCGCCGGGCGCCGAGGGGCTGCATCAGCCGCCGGCGTTGATGGAAATGATGCGCAGCCAGAGCTTGGGCGGAGTCATCTTCCGCACCGAGGGACTGCGGCGCGCGGGCGGCCTCGATGCGGAGATAAATTTCTCTTTCGATACGGATCTCCTCTGGCGCATCGCCGCGCGCTGGCCGATCGTGGTGGGACGGCAGCCCGGCGTCCTGCACTTCGTCTATGACGCCTCGGTCGGAAACTCATTGCGGGCGGAGATTTCACTGAAGGCGCTGCGCCGCATGTACACGAAGACCCAGAACGACGTGCGGGATTGTTCCGCTGAGGCCATGGCGCGGCTGCGCGAGGTTATCAGCGATTCCTACGCCCGCCTGGCGCTCCATGCGATTCAAACCGGTCAGCTCGAATCAGCCGCGGCGGCGGGCCGAGTCCTGCGGCTGGAAATGAATCGGCGGCTGGTCGGATTGTGCTTCGAGCGGATCGCCGCGTCCCCGCGGCTCTCGCGTCCGATTGCGCGCTTGGTGCATAACACCCGCGGATGGCAGCAGTCTCGCCGCATGCGCAAGTTCCGTCATTTCAATCCGCTTATAAGGCAAGCTCTACAAGCCTTGGCCTGAGCGATGTGCGGAATTGCCGGAATCGTAACGCCGGGGCGCTACGAAGGGGTCGCGCAGGCGCTGATGCGCATGAGCGCCGCAATCCGTCATCGCGGGCCGGACGCCGAGGGCGACTGGTCGGGCGTGGTCGGCGCGCGTACGGTCGCGCTGGGTTTCCGGCGACTGGCGATTCTGGATTTGAGTGACGCCGGCCGGCAGCCGATGTTTCTGCCGGACCGCAGCCATGGGATTGTCTTCAATGGCGAGATTTACAATTACGTCGAGTTGCGCGACGAGCTGACCGCGCTCGGGGCGAGCTTCCGCACGCAGTCGGATACGGAAGTAATTCTGTGGGCGCTCTCGGTGTGGGGCGAGCAGGCGTTCGAGCGCTTCAACGGCATGTGGGCGCTAGCGTGGCTCGATCAGCGTGCCGCGCGGCTGGTGCTCTCGCGCGATCGGTTTGGCGAAAAGCCGCTCTATTACTATCGCGACGATGACGATCAATTGTTCTTTGCGTCCGAGCTCAAGGCAATTCTGATTGGCACAGGACGGCGCTTCGCGGTGAACCCGATCGCGGTCGGGCGCTACCTCGGGCAGAGTCTGCTCGACGCGCAAGACGAGACATTTTTTGACGGGATTCGCGCCCTGCCGGCCGGGCACAATTTGCATTTCGATCTGAATCGCGGCCGGCTCGAAGAGACCCCGCGGCCCTACTGGAGCTTCGCGACCGCGGCGGTGGCGCAGCCGGTTGCCGATCGCATCGAGCAGGTGCGCGAGACCTTCCTCGACGCGGTGCGGATTCGTCTGCGCAGCGACGTGCCGGTTGGAGTGCTGTTATCGGGCGGCGTCGATTCGTCCGCGATCGCTGCGGCGATGCGCCTGGCGCTCGGCGCTGGCGCAGACCTGCACGCGATGTCGGCAACGTCGGACGATCGCCGCTACGACGAGAGCGCGTTCGTCGCGCAGGTCGCCAGCCATCTCGATTGTCCGGTCCATTACGTCAAGCTGGCGCAGGCGCCCGCGCGCTGGTTCGAGCTGCTCAACCAGGTGACCTACGCGAACGACGAGCCGATCGGCAGCTTTTCCACCGTCGCGCACTATCTGCTGATGGAGCGGGCGCGCGAACTCGGAATCACGGTGATTCTGAGCGGGCAGGGGGCCGACGAGCTGCTCTGCGGCTACCTCAAGTTTCTGGGCTTCCATCTCAACGATCTCGTCCGCCGCGGTCGTCTGTGGAGTGCGGCCCGCACCTTCGGGAGCTTCGTGCGGCGCGGCACAGTCGTGCGGCAGTTTGAACTGAGCGAGGCCAAGCGCTATATGCCCGGCTTCATGCGGCCGCGGGAAATCGATATTCGCGGGCCGCGCCTGCGCGCAACTGATTGCTCACTCGACGTAAGTCTCGGCGCGGGCAATCTCGAGGCGCGGCAGCGCGCCGATCTTCTGCGCTTTTCCGTGCCCGCGCTCACGCACTACGAAGATCGCAGCTCGATGGCCTGGGCGCGGGAAATCCGGCTGCCCTTCCTGGATGCGCGGTTGATCAATCTGGTCCTGCCGCTGGCGCCGGAGTTAAAGTTGCGCGACGGCTGGACCAAGTGGGTTTTGCGCAAGGCGCTCGAGGATCTGCTGCCCGCGCCGATCATCTGGCGCAAGGACAAGCAGGGCTTTATCAACCCGCAGAGTGAATGGCTCAAACATGAGCTGAAACCGCAGGTTGAGACGATGCTCAAGGGAGAAATGCTGACAGCGAGTCGCGGACTGATCGATCAGCCGGCGCTGCGTCAACGTTACGCGGCATATCAGAAGCAGCCGGCGGACCGCGGCGCGATCAGCTTCAAAGATGTCTTCAATCCGATCGTTACAGAGATCTGGGCGCGCCAGTTCGCCGCTCATCTGGCGGCGGCTTAGCCTCACACTCCGAGTCATGCGCGTCTGGATGGTCGAGGCCACCGAGCCACTGCCGATCGACGAGGGCGAACGGGCGTGGCGATGCGGGATGCTGAGCGCGGCGTTGCTCGCGCGCGGCCATGAGGTGCGATGGTGGACGAGCACGTTCCATCATGCGCGCAAGGTCCATCGTCTCGATGCCCCGCAAACGATCGAGCGGCAGCCCGGCCTGACGCTGCGCTTGCTCCACGGTCCCGGTTATCGCCGCAACCTGTCGCTGGCGCGAATCAGGCATCACCAGGTCGTCGCGGAGGCCTTCGCGCGGGAGGCCGCCGTGCTCTCGAAGCCCGACCTGATCTTTTGTTGCATGCCGACGCCGGAGCTTGCGGAAAAAGCGGTTGAGCTAGGCCGGCGCGACGGTGTTCCCGTAGTGATCGACGTGCGCGACCTGTGGCCCGACTCCTATCTGGGGATCGTGCCGCGGCCGCTGCGCTGGATCGCCAAGCTGGCGCTGCGCAGCCGCTTCCGCCGGATGTCGCGCATCTGTCGCGAGGCCCGTGGCCTCACCGCGGTGTCGGATTACTACCTGGCATGGGCGCTCGCCTACGCGGGCCGCTCGCGCTCAGTGAACGATCGGACTTTCCCGCTTGCTTTCCCCGCGCCCGCGCGGCCGTCGCCGGCCGCGAGCCCTGAAGAATCCGCTCGAACGCTCGCACGCTTCAACCTTCCGGCGGGCGCGATCGTCGCAACCTTTGCTGGAATTTTCGGTTCGACCTACGATCTTGAAACTGTTATCGAGGCTGCGCGTAAGCTCGCATCGTCGGGGATTGATGCGGCGCACCTCGTCCTGGCAGGTGATGGTGAAAAGACCGCGAAGCTCAAGGCCAGAGCCCGCGGCTTGACGAATCTAACCTTCACCGGGTGGCTTGACCAATTCGCCTTGCAGGATTTGTTGGCAGCCTCCGCGATAGGCTTGGCCCCTTATACATCCGGCGCGCCCCAATCGATGCCAAACAAGCCGTTCGAGTATATGGCGTCGGGGCTGGCGCTGGTATCATCGCTGGGCGGAGAGCTGGGAGACTTGGTGCGGAGCGAACAGATCGGACTGGGCTACACGGCCGGCGACGCCGCGTCGCTGGCAGCGGCAATCGAATTGTTGTGCGCCAAACCGGCGCTGCGCCGTCAGATGGGCGCCAACGGCCGGCGGATCTTTGCGGAGCGCTTCAGCGACGCCGTGGTCTATCCGGCGCTCGTCCAGCATCTCGAAATGATCGCGAATGGTCAGGTTGCCGACAGTGATCTCCGGGCGAAAACGGATCGTGCGGTCCTCTGAGCGTTTATGATCAAACGGCTCTTCGACCTGATCTTTGCGTCGATTCTCTTGATCGCGCTCTCGCCGCTCTTTTTGTTCGTCGCCGGCTGGATCAAGCTCGAGGGCGGCGGCCCGGTCTTCTATCGAGGGGTAAGGGTGGGCCGTTATGGCAAACCCTTCAAAATGCTGAAATTCCGCACGATGGTCGTCGATGCGGATCGTCGCGGCGCTTCCTCGACGGCCGCCGACGATGAGCGAATCACCGGCTGCGGCCATTTGATCCGCCGCTATAAAATCGATGAACTCCCGCAGTTGCTCAACGTGCTACGCGGCGCGATGAGTATCGTCGGTCCGCGTCCGCAGATCGCGTGGGCGGTCGAACTCTATGACCCGGAGCAGAAGCGAAAGATCCTGTCGGTTCGTCCCGGCATCACCGATTACGCTTCGATCAAGTTCAGCAATGAAGCCGAAATCCTGCGCGGCAGTCGCGATCCGGACGCCGCCTATCTTGAGTTGATCGCGCCGGAAAAGACCCGGCTCGCGCTGCTCTACGTCGAACAGCAAAGCCTGGTGACCGATCTGCATATCTTCCGGCTTACTCTGTTGAATCTGCTCGGCGTGCGGCGCGTCGCGGAAGATCAATCCGCAATCTCGGAGCGGCACCCCGTCGAGGGGAAGCGCGCGTGAAGCAATTCCGCACCGAGACTGAGCGCCAGGTCGGCCGCAATATCGAAGGCATCTTCAATCGATGCGGCGATAGCGTCGAGACCAAGCTCGAGAATTTTCCCAAGTACGTGCGGCGCCAGCAGCTCAAGCGTTTTCTGGCGCTGTACGAAATTTTCAAGCTGGTTCTGCCGGTCAAAGGCTCGGTGGTCGAGTGCGGCGTGTTCCGCGGGTTCGGCCTGATGTCGTGGGCCAAGCTCAGCACGATTCTCGAACCCGAAAATCTCACACGCCGCATCTACGGCTTCGATACCTTCGAGGGCTTTCCCTCGGTCAGTCCGCGCGATCAGAGCGAGTTCCAACAGAGCCGCGAGGGCGAACTCAAGGCCAATAGCTTCAACGAATTGAGCGAGCTGATTCAGGAGTACGACGCTGATCGCTTCCTCGGCCACATGCATAAGGTCGAACTGGTCAAAGGCGATCTGGTGCGGACGATTCCCGAATTCATCGAAAAAAATCGTCATCTGATGGTCAGCCTGCTGTTTCTCGACGTCGATCTATATGACGCGACCAAGGCCGCGATCGAGCATTTTGTGCCGCGGATGCCGAAGGGCGCGGTAATCGCTTTCGACGAACTCGATAATCCGATTTGGCCGGGCGAAACCCTGGCGCTGCTCGAGACGCTCGGCATCGGCGCGCTGCGGCTGCGGCGCCTCGAATGGGACCCCTATATCGGCTACGCGGTGATTGAGTAGCAGGCGGATGGATCACGCGAACAGTAGCAAAGACCCGGCCGGCGCCACGACGCCTAATCATGCCGCCGGCGCCGAGGTCGAGGCGGAGCTGACGGCGCTTGCGCGACGCATGCGTCGGCGCGTTCTGAATATGGTTCATCGGGCCGGCAGCTCGCACGTCGGCACCTGTTTTTCGATGGCCGATTTGCTTGCCGTCCTGTATGGCCGAATCCTGCGGGTGGAACCGTCGCGGCCCGACTGGCCTGAACGCGATCGCTTTATCCTGAGTAAGGGCCACGGCTGCGCAGCGCTCTATGCGGCGCTGGCCGAGCGCGGTTTCTTCCCGTTCGACTGGCTGGAATCTTTTTACCATGACGGCGCGCGCTTGGCGGGCCATGCGACGCATACCAGCGCGCCGGGCGTCGAGGTTTCGACCGGATCGCTCGGGCACGGACTCTCACTCGCTTGCGGCATGGCGTTGATTGCGCTTCGGGAGCACAACCCGGCGCGTATATTTGCGATGCTCAGCGACGGCGAATGCGATGAGGGTTCGACCTGGGAGGCGGCGCTCTTCGCGCCCCATCATAAGCTCGACAACCTGACGGCGATCATCGACTACAACAAGATTCAAAGCCTCGGCAGCGTGAGCGAGACTCTGGAACTCGAGCCCTTCGCGGACAAGTGGCGAGCGTTCGGATGGAGCGTGCGGGAGATCGACGGACACAATGTCGGCGAGATTCTGCGGGCGCTCGGTCAATTGCCCGCTAGCGCGCGCCAGCCGACCTGTATCATCGCCCACACGGTCAAAGGCAAGGGCGTAAGCTTCATGGAAAACCGGCTGCTGTGGCATTACCGCTCGCCCGATCCGGACGAGTTTCAACGCGCGATGCAGGAGCTGGAGGCGAAGTGAGGACGGCGTTTTTTAACGCGCTGCTGTCACTGGCCGAGGAGAATCCGCGCGTGTGCCTGGTCGTCGGTGATCTGGGCTTCGGCCAGATCGAGCCCTTCGCACAGCGTTTTCCGGAACGCTACCTTAACGCGGGCGTCGCCGAGCAGAACATGACCGGTATCGCAGCCGGCATGGCCTTGTTCGGCAAGACGGTCTTCACCTATTCGATCGCCAACTTTCCGACCCTGCGCTGTCTCGAGCAGATTCGCAATGATGTCTGCTATCACAAGGCCGACGTCAAGATCGTCGCAGTCGGCGGCGGCTTTGCTTATGGCGCGCTCGGCATGACTCATCATGCGACCGAAGACCTCGCGATCATGCGCAGCTTGCCCGGAATGACGGTGGTGGCGCCCGGCGATCCGATCGAGACCGATCTTCTCACGCGCGCGTTAGTGGAGCATCGCGGTCCCGCGTATCTGCGCTTGGGCCGCGCGGGCGAAGCCAAGGTGCATGCTGCGCCGCCGGCCGGATTCCGGTTGGGTAAGGCGCTGCAGTTGCGCGGCGGCCGGGACCTGACGCTGATCTCGACCGGCGGGATGCTCGAAACTGCGATCCGGGTTGCGGACGAGCTGCGCGGCGACCGGCTGAGTTGCCGGGTGCTGAGTATGCATACGCTGAAGCCGCTCGATAACGCCGCGGTACTCGCCGCGGCAAGCGAAACCGGGGCGATCTTCACGCTTGAAGAGCACAGCATAATCGGCGGTCTCGGCGGAGCGGTGGCCGAGGTGCTGGCCGAGTCCGGCGGTGGCGCGCGGCTCAAACGCCTTGGCGCGCGTCCTGAATTTTCGCCGATCGTCGGCGGCCAGGATTATCTGCGTGGTCAGCATGGCCTCGCGCCCGCCGCGATCGCGGAAACCGTTCGCGTAACCTTGAGAACCGCGAAGAGTGAAACTTTTGCCTCGGCCTGAGGATTTTCGACTGGACGGTGCTCCCTGCCCATGAGTTATAAGGTTCCCTTCGTCGATCCGCGCGAGCATTACCGCAAGCTCAAGGCCGAAATTGATTTCGCGATAACTGATACTTTGGCGCGGGGCGATCTCGTGCTGCGCGGCCAACTGCGCTCGTTCGAGGAGAACCTCGCGCGGTTCGTCGGAGTCAATTACGCCATCGGCGTCAACAGCGGTTACGACGCGCTGCATCTTTCGCTGCGCGCGGCGAAGATCGGCGCCGGCGATGAAGTGATCACGGTGGCGCATACTTTTGCCGCCAGCGTTTCGGCGATCGTCAATGCCGGCGCGCGGCCGGTGCTGATCGATGTCGGGCCGGACTACAACATGGATATGAGCCGGGTCGAGGCGGCCGTCACGGCGCGCACCCGGGCGATCATGCCGGTCCATCTGAACGGCCGGGTTTGTAATATGGAGCGGCTGCAACAGCTCGCGACGCGCCATCAACTGACAATTATCGAAGACGCGGCGCAAGCCCTGGGCGCGCGCTTCGCGGGCCAGATGGCTGGGTCGTTCGGGCGCACCGGATGCTTCAGTTTTTATCCGTTCAAAACGCTCGGCGGACTGGGCGACGGCGGCGCGGTCACGACCGACGACCCCGAGATCGCGCGAACCGTTACGCTGCTGCGCTTCAACGGCGAGGATCGCGAGACCGGCGAATTCCATTATCACGGCTATACCGCCCTGCTCGACAACGTGCAGGCCGCGGTGCTGGACGTGAAGCTGCGGCACTTGCCGCAGTGGATCGATCATCGCCGCGCCGTCGCGGAGCGCTATCGCGCGGGACTTGAGGGTTGTGACGGCTTGCGCCTGCCGCACTTTCCCGATGAGCGCTATTTTGACAGTTTTCAGAACTACGTGATTCGCACGACGCGGCGCGACGCCCTGCGCGAGCATCTTTGCGAGCAGGGGGTCGAGACTCTGGTCCATTGGCCGAAACCGATGTGGGAACATGCGGGGCTGGGCCTGAAGAATCCGGGCTTGCCGGAGACCGCGGCTATCTGCCGCGAAGTCATCTCGCTGCCGATGAGCGCCGAGACCACGTTCGAGCAGGTCGATTATACGGCAGACGTCATTCGGAAATTTTTCGCGTGACGTCGGCCGCCTGAGCCGGGTTGGAGAGCATCGATGGCCCTGGGGCTGAGCAAGCGCGCTGCGCGCATCACGCAAGCCGAGATCCGCGTGATGACGATCGAGTGCGAGAAAGCCGGCGGCATCAATCTGGCCCAGGGCGTCTGCGATACCGAGACTCCGTTGCCAGTGCGGCGCGGAGCGCAAGCCGCGATCGAGGAGGGTGTCAACAGCTACACCCGCTTCGACGGGCTCGCGGAATTGCGTCAGGCGATCGCGAGCAAGCTGCGCGCGTCGAGCGGAATCATCGCCGACCCGGAAACCGAGATCACGGTGAGCGCGGGCTCGACCGGGGCCTTTTACTGCGCCTGTCTGGCGCTGCTCGATCCCGGCGATGAGGTCATCCTGTTCGAGCCGTTCTATGGCTACCACCTCAACACGATCGAGGCGGTGGGGGCAGTGGCCGGTTTCGTGCGGACGCATCCGCCGGACTGGAGCTTCGACGCGCGCGAGCTCGAGGCGGCGATCACGCCGCGCACGCGCGGGATCATGGTCAACACGCCGGGCAATCCCTCGGGCAAGGTTTATACACGCGCCGAACTCGAACTAATCGCACGGGTTGCGGAGCGTCATGATCTGTTCGTCTTCACCGACGAGATTTACGAGCACTTTCTCTACGATGGCCGCCCGCATCTGAGCCCAGCGGCGCTCCCCGAACTGAAGGAACGCACGATCGCGATCTCAGGCTTCTCGAAGACCTACAGCATCACGGGCTGGCGGATCGGCTACAGCGTCGCGCCGCGCCGCTTCGCCGAGATCATCGGTCACATGAACGATCTGATCTACGTCTGCGCGCCGGCGCCGCTGCAACTCGGAGTCGCGCGCGGCGTCGCCGAACTCGGCGCGGACTATTACGAAGCGCTGACGGTCGAATACACCGCCAAGCGCGAGCGTATCTGCCGCGCCCTCGATGGCGCCGGGCTGACCCCGCATATCCCGCAGGGCGCCTACTACGTGCTCGCCGATACCTCGCGCCTCCCCGGCGCGACCGGCAAGGCGCGCGCGATGCATCTGTTACAGCGCGCCGGCGTCGCCAGCGTACCGGGCGAGGCTTTTTATCACGACGATCACGGCCACAACCTCGCACGCTTTTGTTTCGCCAAGCACGACGACGAGCTCGACGAAGCCTGCCGCCGTCTTGCCCGTCTCGATTAAGCTCGCATTCACTGTCCTGCCAGATGGTTGGAGCTGATTATCAGGCGGTTACGGAGACCGCCGGCGTCAGAATCACGCGCGAGGCGCTCGCGATGGCGCTCACGCGCTATGTCCTTGCCGCCGGCTTTTGCGACGGCAAGCGGGTGCTCGAAGCTGGATGCGGCGCCGGGCAGGGGCTGGGAATCCTCGCCAGGCGGGCGGCGTGTGTGGTTGGCGGCGACTACGATCCGCGGCTGATCGCGGCGGCGGGCCGCCACTATCGCGAGCGTGCCGGCTTGGTGCGCCTCGATGCGCAGGCGCTCCCTTTCGCCGATCACAGTTTCGACGTCGTGATTTTGTTTGAAGCGATCTATTACATTGCGCGGCCCGATCGGTTCGTCAGCGAGGCGCGCCGGGTACTCGATCGCGCTGGGACTCTGATCGTCTGTTCGGCCAATCCCGAGCGCGCAGACTTCAATCCAAGCCCGTTCAGCACGCGCTATCTGAGCGCGCGGGAACTGGCCGGATTGATGCGCGCGGAAGGTTTCGAGCCGCAGCTCGCAGGCGCGTTTCCGATCGATCACGTTTCTATGCGCGGCCGCACGATCGCGACGTTGCGCAAGGGGGCGATCGCGATGGGGCTGATGCCCAAAACCATGAAGGGCAAGCAGCTCCTCAAGCGCCTGTTTATGGGGCGGCTGGTCGAGGCGCCCACCGAACTGGAGGGTGATACCGGAACGGTGGAAGAGCTAAGTCCGCTCGCGCTCGATCAACCTGCGAAGGCTTACAAGGTGATCTTCGCGGTGGGCCGCCTGAGTGTCGCGCCCTGAGCGCCCCGCGACCGGAGCCGCGCGCGAGCGCGGGTTAGCCGCGGCGTTTCGGCGATGGCGCGGGTTCGTCCTCTGCGGCCTCGCTGTCTTCCGCGAGCGGCGCCGGTGCGGCGATTTTCGCCTTGAGCTTGTCGCGCACCTTGGCTTCGATCTCGTCGGCGATTTTGGGATTGGCCTTGAGCAGATCGCGCGCATTCTCGCGCCCCTGGCCGATTCGCTCGCCGCCGTACGAGTACCATGCGCCGAGTTTCTCGACGATATTGTGCTCTGCCGCCAAATCCACCAACTCACCCTCTTTCGAGATGCCGGTGCCGTAGAGAATGTCGAATTCGGCCTCACGGAACGGCGGCGCAACCTTGTTCTTGACGACTTTGACTTTCGTGCGCGAGCCGACGACTTCGTTGGCGCTCTTGATCGTGCCGATGCGGCGGATATCGATGCGCACCGACGAGTAAAATTTCAGCGCGTTGCCGCCGGTCGTGGTTTCGGGATTCCCGAACATCACCCCGATCTTCATCCGAATCTGGTTGATAAAAATTACGATCGTGCGCGAGCGCGAAATGATCGAGGTGAGCTTGCGCAGGGCCTGCGACATCAGCCGCGCCTGCAAGCCCATCTGCGGCTCGCCCATCTCGCCTTCGATCTCGGCGCGCGGCACCAGCGCGGCGACCGAATCGATTACGAGGATGTCCACGGCGCCGGACTGCACCAGCGTCTCGGTGATTTCCAGCGCCTGTTCGCCATTGTCGGGCTGCGAGATCAGCAAGTCCTCGACATTGACGCCTAGCTTGCGCGCATAGCTCGCGTCGAGCGCGTGCTCGGCGTCGATAAACGCGCCGATACCACCGAGCTTCTGCGCCTCCGCGATGCACTCCAGCGCAAGCGTGGTCTTGCCCGATGATTCAGGGCCGTAAATTTCGACGACGCGGCCGCGCGGCAGCCCGCCGACGCCGAGCGCGATGTCGAGTCCAAGCGAGCCGGTGGGAATCACCGCGATATCGGCCACGATCGCCTGCTCGCCGAGCTTCATGATCGAGCCCTTGCCGAACTGTTTTTCGATCTGACTTAACGCCAGATCGAGCGCCTTGGTCTTGATTTCCTGAGCCATCCGCGTCCGCCCCCCGGCATCCATCGCAGGATGCGGAAGAATTTTGCCACAAATGCGGCGGAATAGCTGCTAGTCGCCGGAAGAGTTGTCAGATGACTTGTCGGATGAGTCTTGGGGAGAGTCTGACGCCGAGTCGGAGATAATCTGATCGGGTTGCGGTCCCGGAACCATCCCGGCGAGATCGGCATCCTGAGCCATGCCGGGATTGGTCTGGCGCTCAGCGTCGCGCTTAAGACGCCGCTGCTGTTTGTCCTGCTGCTTCTGTTTGCGGGTCTGTTCTCGGCGGCGTTTTTCCAAATCGCGGTCCTTGGTTGATTTAAGTTGAGATCGCCTGAAGCGGTTAGTAGTGATGCTCAAAGCGGGGCGAGCCCGCAGGCCCGCCCCGGAGTTAATTACTACCAGCGATTGCGGCCGCGGTCCCCGCCGCCGCCGCCGCCACCACCGTTCCGGTTGCCGCCAAAACTCGATTCGCGCGGCTTGGCTTCGTTCACCTTGATATTCCTGCCCTTGAGCTCAGAATCGTTGAACTGCGCGATCGCCTTCGAGGCTTCGTCCGAATTCGCCATCTCGACAAAGCCGAAGCCTTTCGATTGGCCGGAAAACTTGTCCATGATGACCGTGGCAGTTTGCACCTGGCCGGCCTGCGCAAACAAGTTCTCCAAGTCGCTGTTGGTTACCGAGTAGGCCAGATTGCCTACGTACAATTTGCTGGGCATTTGCCCTCCGTGATTTTAGTGCCGGGAAGCTCTCGAACAGAAAACCCGGGCTGATTCCCGAGTCTAGATGAAAAGAACGATCCGAGCGGTTACATTACTTATCCTAGCCCTTTCCCACGAACAATACTAGGGCCCCGGCCTTAATCCTGCCTCCTGACCCCCATTCAACCCTGGGCCTGATCTTTCCGCACGCGTTCCGCGCGGGCGGCGACGTGCGGACGATCGATCAGCGCGCGGAATTGCTCCAGATGGCGGGCCCACCATTGATCGGCAACGCTCGCCGCAGCGAGGTCGGCCGTCGAGCGCGCGTACGATTTGTCACGCCAGCGCCGCCAATCGCGATAGAGCGCGTCGATGCTGCCGCTCATATCGAGACCCGCGCGCAACAGCGAGGCGCGAACCAACTTGTATTCTTCGTCGAGATTCGGAACGGCGTTGGGCATAATTACTCCAGGAAAAATCGTTTTTGTCGAGCCGCCGACAGGGGACGTTTCCGCCGCCAGCCCGCGCTTTAGTCTATCCCTTTTTGCGGATCAATTCTGCGCATGGCTGAGCCGCGGCTCGCGGACGATCGACGAGGTCAGCGGATTCGCGAATAGAGCAGCGAATCGAGAATCCGCCCTTCCTTGATGATGCTGCGCAGCAGGCGGCCTTCAAGGGTGTAGCCGGCCTTTTCCAGCACACGCGCCGACGCCGGATTTCCCTCGAAAACGCCCGCCTGGATTCTCGCGAGTCCGAGCGCGTCAAACCCATACGTGGTTGCGGCGACTAGCGCGGTGGTGGCGATGCCGCGTCCCCAAAAGGGTTCGCCAATCCAGTAGCCGATCTCGGCCGTCAGTCGGCGGACATCGGTAAGCCGCACGAAACCAATTGAACCGATCGCCTCGCCGCTCAGATCAATGGCAAAGTTGAGTACGGGCTCATCCGTCTGATTGCATAGCGCAATCCAGGCTTCCGCGTCGGCGTTGGTATATGGAAATGGAAAGGGTTCGCCGAGCGAGCGCGAGACGTTGTGATTGTTCGCATAGCGGGTCAGCGCGGCGGCGTCGCCTGGATGCCATCGGCGGAGGCGAATGTCCGCGGCCGCAGCCATCTCACTAGCTTGAGAATCGGGACTCCGCGGATTTGACACGGGCAGATTTTGACACTGGATGGCGCTATAGGCAAAATCGTGCGTTTCTGTCGCGATTGAGACAACCTGGCAGCGCGCGGGCTTGACCATGCGGACCCGGCTGACGCATCGTCGATAAGCGCAGTGTCTTCTCGGCGGCCGAAAGAACCCAACGACCGAAGGAGAAACCCGCAAGAGGAACCCGAATGCCCAACAGCGCGACTGGCCCGAAGCGGCGCTTAAGCCCGCTCGACGCCTCTTTCCTTTATGGAGAATCGGCGGTCAACCCCACCCATGTCGGAAGCATCTTCTTTCTCGATGGTGAGATCCCCTTCGACAAGCTGTTCGATCACATGCGCCGACGGCTGCACATCAGTCCGCGTTTCCGTCAGCGGCTGGTCTTTTCGCCGTTCAATCTCGCCAACGCGACGATCGAGGACGACCCCGACTTCAAGCTCGAGAACCACGTTTTTCGCCGCTCGCTGACGCCGGGGATCAGCGAAACTGACGCCATCAACGAAATCCTGCGCGAGCATTTCGGCAGCCTGATGGACCGGACGCGTCCGCTGTGGAGGGTCACGCTCTACGAAGGGCTGCCGGGACGCTCGGTCTTCGTCTGGGCGATGCATCACGCGATCGTCGACGGCGTCTCGGCCTTCGAGATGCTCAATCGGCTGATGGACTTCACCGCCCATCCGCCGCCCGACGAGCCCGCTGAGCCGTGGAGCCCGGCACCGCTGCCGAGCGCCGGGGCTTCATTGTTCAGCGCCGTGCGCGATCTCGTGGTCGATGGGATCGACAGCGTCACCCGTACGGCCCTCGAATTGGTGCGCGATCCGTCGAGCACAATCCGGCAGGCGCAAACGCTGGTTGAAGCGATGCAATCGATGGGAGACATGGCGGAGCCGCCGGCCGCGACTCCGTGGAACGCTGGCCCCGCCGTCAGCGAGCGCAATCTGGGCTATCTCAAGATGCCGTTTGCGGATTACCGCGCGATCCGTGCCGCGTTCGGCGGCACGATCAACGACATCGTGCTGACCGTGCTCGGCGAGGGCGCCGCCCGTTACCTGGTCCATCACGGCTGGGCGACCACCGGCAAGCTGCGTTTCGGCTGTCCGGTCAACGTGCGCAGACCCGAAGAACAGGTGGTTTTAGAAAACCGGGTTTCGATGATGATGCCGACGACGCCGGCGGCGCCGATGGATATTGTTGAGCGGCTCAAGCAGATCGCCGCCGAAACTGCCCGCATCAAGGCTTCCGGCGCGCCTTTTAAGATGGAGCGGCTCTCCGGCATGAGTGAAACGATCCCGCCCGCGGTGATGGGCGCGATGAGCAGTATCAGCGCGATCGGCGTGGAATTGACGGCCGCGATGATCAAAGCCACGGACTGGAAACCCACGCCGCGCGGCTTTGCCATGCCACCGTCGGGAATCAACTTTGTCGCGACGAACGTACCGGGTCCGCAGGCGCAATGGTATTTCGCCGGCTATAAAGTTGTGGACATGGTCGGGCTGCTGCCGCTGGGCGGTAACCTCGGTTATGGCGTCGCGATCAGCAGCTACAACCAGAACATCCTTTTTTCGATGATGGCGGATGCTCGGCTGCTGCCCGACGTCGAAAAGATGAAAGGCTTTGTCGCAGCCGCCTTCAACGAGCTTAGAGAACGCATTCCAGGGGAGATTCGCGCCGCCGCCTGACGCTGGCCGTCGCCTCGGCGCTGATCAGTAAGGCGGCCACAGTTCACGCGGCAGGGGCGAGCACGATCTTCGCGAATCGTGCAAGCCATTGGCATGCTGTTGTTACTCCAAGGCAAAACAGAGTGAAATCGGCTATTCAAAACTTTAAGAGGCTGTTTGGTGAATTGCAGGGAGAGTCTTAAGGGGTCGAAGTGGTCGTTGTGACCAGTCGCAGGATCATACCGTGGCTAATGCCCAAGTCGTCGATGTAGCTGCCGCAGATGGCATTGCGATCGTTGATCCCGGTGAGGCTGGTGGAAATAGCACCTGGGTAATCGAAGAAAAGCAGTTTTTTGCCGACCACGACGACGCCATGGCCGATGTTTTCCGCGTCAACGTAGTATCCTGCAAGCGTCCGCTGGCTGTTGATGCCCGACAAAAAGGTCTGTGTTGCGCTGGGAATATCTATCAGGGCGATCGCCCGCGTCGCCACGATATAGATAAATGAGTGGCCATTATCATCACCGTCCAGGTAGTTCCCGACCGCGGCCAAAGAACCGTTATCAATGGCATTGAAAAACGCCACGGTCGCGGAGTCCGGCGCCATCACCGTAGTGGCAACGCCGCCAACATCGACGAAGGGCTGAAGGCCGTCGTCCGACTGAAAGCTCCCGACAAAATCACCATGGTTATTGATTCCGCTGACGTCGGTGTCGCAAGGCTGACCGCCGCAAAGGGTTCCCGAGTCAAATTTGTCGTATTTGCCGGTTTCCAGGAAAAAACCAAAGAATTGACCGTTAGCCAGCCCATACTGCCCGGCAACGAGGCCGTGATCGTTGATTCCTGTGGCGACCGTGGTCTGCGAGCCCGGAAAGTCAACGAGCGGCGCGAACTCGCCATCGGCGAAGCGCTCGAAGCCGAAGATTGAAAAAGTTGAGTTATCCTGTTCCGCCCCAACGATATCGCCGGCGTTGTTAATTCCGGCCGGAAAGATTGAAGCTCCGGGAAAGTCGAAGGTGGAGATTAGCTTGAGCGAGTAACTGGTCGCCGCGCACGCCAGACCACCCAGCTCTACGAGCGCAATCGCCAGCGCCAACCCAAAGGCGGCAGGGAAGCTCTTACGTGACAAATCAGTCTCCTTCCGCCTTGAGAATCATACCCAAGCTCGCGTAAGCCAGGAAAGGTTACGGTTAGCATAACAAGCATGTATGGGCATATTAATATTCCGGGGAAGGTGGCGTCAAAAGCCTGCGGGATGCTAGCTGCGGAGAGGCCGATTTACATTGGCATGCCGCAGATTAGCCCCGATCCTGCCCTCCGTCGGCTCAATCTGATCTTTACGTCTGAGTTGCTCCGGTCGATTCGGCGATTAGCTCGGCGAGCTCGCGCACGCGCATCTGAATCTTCGAGTGAGCGGGATTTAAGCGCATCCTGCATCATGGTCATACCGACGGGGCAGCCGACCGCGAGCGTTGCGGACTTGGCTCTCCATCCAGGTGTTCTCCGCCTTGGCAAAACCAAGAGCCAATTTCATTGGCGGAAGAGTGCCGGACACTTTTCCTAAAGGTCAGTGTCAAAATAATGCCTCAGGCCGGATTGCTCGCGAGCCGCTCACGAACTTTATGGATTACGCGCGATTGAATCAAAACGAAAATCGCATTTGAGGCCACAAGCTGAAACGCGATCGCACCGGCAAGAAACACGTCTGGATTTTCACTTTTGAGCTGACCGAAGCTCCATAAATAAATCCCTAGAACGATTAATGCCAAGAGCATTGGCGTATCCGCCAACACTGTGGTCTCGAGATATTGGAGTTTAATGTCCCGGTCCTCGTGAAGACGATACAAAAGACTATCTGTTACAAACAACAGTGTCGCCAAAGCTAACACCAGGCAAAAGTGCGGTAGAAATCTCTGCCGCAACAGGCAATATGCCGCCGGAATGGTAAGTATAACGGGCACCAAACTGAGCAGACTGATTAACTTATTCGCTATGCTCCGATTCGGAACATAAGGAAAATCTATGAAATACACAAAGCCAAAAGAGAATGTCCAGACTAACGCCGCGAGCTCCCAGCGCTCCCAGGGATGGGTCATCTGCTTGGTAATCGACAAAAACGTCAGAACCTGGACATTGAAAACTAACAAGAAAACAAGTAAGCAGCCTAAACTGGTTATCGCGATCAGCATCGCAAGACGTTGATTGTTCTTGAGCCAGGTAAGCGGTCGAAAACTTAAGCTCGTCTGTGGCGCGGTACCTGCACTTGCATTCATGGTCAAACTCCCAGAAACCATAATCTACTACTAGTTATGTGGGCTTGTCGGCCTTACGAATTGTCCTCAACCATCAAGTTGCGCATAAAGCTTGATTGCACCGAGCGGAAATGATGAAAGCCGTCTAAAATCCAGCTCTTCAAATCCGCGAGTCTGGACCTGCCGGCATAATATTGAAGCGCGCTGTTGCAGCCGCTCAGCGTAAGGGCGAAGTGATCAGCCTCCAAGCTGGTGTGAATGCGGACCCAAGAGTCACCACTATATCCGTCGAGCTTAGAACTATTCTGCAGATATTCGACAAGCCGAGGATAGTGAGACCGAAGGAACTCGTCGAGGACGCAAAACTCCCGGTCAGCGTACAGTTCAGAGCCAAGATGAAAACCCATCGATCTGAAGAGCTTTTCCTCATTCATCGGTTGCGCCAGCCCGTAGCCGTCAAGAACAGCAATGACGGCGGCGAGGGTCGCGGAATTCAATGGCGCGAGTTGATCCAAATGTGGCGGCGGATGGTTGAAAAACTGAGCTGAAAGCTTGAGCGCGGTTTGTGCGAGCAGTCGGTGTGTAGCGCGGCGCGGGTCGGCTTTTCCGCCGAATTCGTCAATGATCGTGGCGAAAAAGTAGGACGCGACTTGAACGCTGCAATCACGAGTGAGCGCCGTCTCCTCGATGGGGTTTTGAAAGAGGTCGGGACGGGATGCGATTGCACCGACAAGATTGGCGACGCCAGCGGCGAAGATAGAATTAAAGTGGACATACCTTGCGAATAAACAGAGTAGGTCGCGGTCGTTTCCGATGGCCGCCAGCGAGGATTTGAACGCTTGAGCCCCACCCAGATCGTTGAAAAGCGCCGTTAGATCTGAGCGGGTCAAAAGAGCTTGACTCATTGACTTATTTCCTCTTGCGCATGGCTGCGATCGAGCTTGATTGCTCCGTTGCATCCACTACGTGCGGCGTTCAAATAGATTGAACAGCGTGTTCAATCCCAGTGAACATTGGAGGCGAACTCAGCAATTTGTCCGGTGCGATACGGACAGAATTCTGTTGACATCGGTGCGAGGTCCGTGATGCCCTAGCAGACCGATTTTTTTGGAGGTAATAGGCAGGTCCTAACGTCTCCAGGGCGAAGAAACGACGTAAGTGCGGCGCAAGCACGCCGCCTATCAATCTAATCGAGCGGCGCTACAATAGCTGCGTTCCTCTCTCCGAAGAAGGTCGCTTCAAGCCTCTGCATCACCGGGCCAGGTGGCCTTGTCGACGATTTCCATTACGTCGAGGGTCTGGACCTTCTCCTCTAGCTCTTTGGCCTTGATACCGTCGCCGAGCATCGTCATACAGAACGGGCAGGAGACGGCGATGACCTCGGGGTCAGTCTGAAGAGCCTGCTCGGTGCGCAGCAGATTCACCCGCTTATCCGGGTCTTCCTCCATCCACATCCGCCCTCCACCGGCGCCGCAGCACATGCCGAATTTACGATGGCGTTCCATCTCGTGAACTTGAGCCCCGGCGCGGTTGAGCAACATCCGTGGCTCGTCATATACGTCGTTGTAACGGCCGTAGTAACAAGAGTCGTGGTATACGGTCCGCTTCGGGAATTCCTCAGAGATCTTGAGACGCCCCGAAGCGATCAATTGCTGCACGAGGTCGGCGGCATGAATGACCTCGTACGAACCACCGAATTGCGGAAACTCGTTTTTGATCGTGTTGAAACAGTGGGGACAGTTCACGATGATCTTACGAACTTTGTTGTTGTTGAGAGTTTCGATCAGCGTTTGGGCCATCGTCTGGTAAAGGTACTCGTTTCCGAGCCGGCGGGCGGTTTCGCCGTTGCAAGGTTCCTCCCGCGCGAGGCAAGCAAAGTCTACGCCGGCTTTCTGCAGTACGCGGACGAAGGCCTGCGTCGTCTTCTTGTTGCGATCATCGAAGGCGCCGGCGCAGCCCACGTAGTAGAGGAACTCGGCGTCGGGTTTGTCGGCAAGGGTCGGGACGTTCATCCGTTCGGCCCACTCGAAGCGCTGCCCGGAATCGAGCCCCCACGGATTGGATTGCGTCTCCATGTTCTTGAAGGTGCGGGTAAGCTCCTTAGGGAAACGGGCCTCCTCTTGCACCAGATGTCGGCGCATATCGACGATCTTGTCGACGTACTCGATCATTGGAGGACAGGCCTCCTCACAGGCTCGGCAGGTGGTACAAGCCCACAGTGTGTCGTCGTGGATGACGGAACCGACGATATTTTCTCCGACCTCGGCCGGTTCCGCGCCCTCCGCGGTGTTAGGGTGGCTCCTTTTTTCAATCACCTCGTCCTGATGCTGGTAGAGGTAGTCGCGCAGATCGAGCAGCAACTGACGCGGCGCCAGCGGCTTATTGGTGGCGGTGGCCGGGCAATTCGAGGAGCAGCGGCCACATTCTGTGCAACTGAACATGTCGAGCATCTGCTTCCACGTGAATTGATCGATGTGCGAGGTGCCGAAGCGGGAATCATTTTCGAGGTCCTGCTTCGAGAGCTGCCCCTTGGGCTCGAGTTTCGCGAAAAAGATGTTCGGGATTGCGGTGATAATGTGGAAGTGTTTCGAGGGAGGGAGCAAGTTCAAAAAGACCAGAATGACGAGGTTGTGCACCCACCAGGCGACGTTGCTCGCCTGCAAGGCCCCGCTGGCGCCCAGAACTTTCGCCAGGCCGCGGCCCACCAAGGCTGAGAGCGGCTCCCAGCGGGCCCCCTGAGCAATCAGCCTGTTGGCCGGGTCAGAAACGATTCGTCCGCCATCATAGACGAGGCCTGTCACCATGATGGTCGCGATCAAAAGCAGGATGACATAGGCCTCCCAGTGGGATTTCTCGCGCAGGCGGCGTTCGGGTGGAAGAAAGCCGTAAAGTCGCGGCGCATGCGTGATTCCCCATCGCACCAGCGCCACCCCAACCGCGATCAGGACAGCCCCTTCCATGAAGTCGCGGAGCAGCAAGTATGGGCCGCCGAGGAGATCCAGGCTAAAGCCGGGAACAACGAATGAGTCCGAGTAGCCCCGGCCGAACATCGTGATGATCTGGATCGCGAGGATGATAAAGCCCCAGAAGATGAAAAAGTGCATCCAGCCGGCGGAGCGCTCGGCGCCCGGATTGCTGCGCACGAATTTCCTCTGGCCAAAGGCGTAGACCAGCACGGCGCGAACGCGTTCGGGGATGCGGTCGAAGCGGGAAACTGGGGCAGCGCTCCGCAGGAGCTGAAAGCGGCGCCAAAGCTGGTAGAAAAAGACGCCCAGGGAAACAAGGATGCAGAGGCTGAAGATAATCTGCGTTACCATCGAAGCTCCTAGGCTTATCGGTTTTTCTCCGGCTTGTGAGCCGCTTCTGAGCCGACATGTTCAGCGACCGCGATGTCCAGAGAATCTCGCGGGTGAGGTGCTGGTCCATGAGCGCGCTCCTCCCATGCGTTTTATGGAGCGCCGCACGCAAATTCAATCGTGCAATGTAAGCTTGCTGTGCGATCCCCTGCAGCCTGTCATAATGGCATGTTTTGCGGAGGGGACAGTGGACGCAAAGCAAGGGTATCCACCAGCGACGGTGAACTGGCAACTTGATTGCAATCGCGGCAGCGACGCCACGGATGTGGCCTTCCGATCGATCGCCTATACCCACGGGCTGAGCGTGCTGATTCAGCGCAACCTGGACGCCACCGAGACGCGGCTGGCGCCAGATTCCATCGGCGGCGAACTCATCATGTGGTCCGAAATTCCGAAGTGGCGATTCGTGGTCATTCGCCGGCGCGATACCGGTGCGATAGTCCGCGTGGTTCAGGGCGATAGCCGAACTATTATCGAGGTCGCGGCGAGCGCCGTCGACGTCGCAGAAAAGGTCGTCGGCGAGGTCGAGGCAGCATTTCCGCCGATCCCGGTTGGCATTGAGCCCGCGCTTCCATTTATTTTCTGGCATAACGAAGACGGCGGGCCGAACGCCAATGCAAGGAAGATCGCGGTTGTGCGCTGGGACGACGTCAGCACGAACTACGCGGGGGAGACGCAGGCTGCGCTCGCCGCGCTGATGGACGGTTTTACCCCGGACGCGCATCACGGTCGGCTGCTGCTCTGGCACGGGCGGCCGGGTACCGGGAAAACTTACGCCGTCCGCGCGCTCGCGTGGGCCTGGCGGGATTGGTGCCGCTTTGAATGTGTAGTCGATCCCGAGCGCTTGTTCGGCAGCGCGAGCTATCTGATGGAAGTACTCACGCATGAGGATGACGATGAAGAGGATGCGTCGAAATGGCGGATGATAATACTCGAAGACGCCGGCGAGATGATGGGGATCGACGCGCGGCGCCGTTTTGGGCAGGGACTCTCGCGGCTGCTCAACCTGACCGACGGCCTCCTCGGTCAGGGGCGGAAGTTGATGATTCTCATTACTACTAATGAAGAACTGGGCAAACTCAATCCCGCGGTCACTCGGCCGGGCCGATGCCTCTCGCAGATCGAGTTTCGCCAGTTGAGTGTCGCGGAAGCGAATGTCTGGCTGACCCGCTCGGGTTCTCCGCAGCGCGTCGACGGCCCGCGCTCGCTCTCGGAACTATACGCGACCCTCGGCGGCTTAAGCGCCAGTGACGGAACGGTTCCGATCGGCTTCCGCCCTCTTATGGCGGACGGGAGTTGAACGACTACTTATTTCGGCTCGGTAAACGCATCCCCGCACGCAAAGTGAATGATACCGGCCAAGGTTTGCCAGCCGAGGCCAGCGCGTGGATGGTCTACAGCCCGACAATAGCAAAGCTCACCCGAGGACAAACGGTAGGTTTGGACATCGCCTTCTCTGTCGAAGCAATCAACGGTGTTATCAGGCATATTTGCCCACATTGTCCGTCCGAAAACGATGATGCGCTTTGGTTCGAGAAGGTTGAGAACCTGGGAAAACTCTTGTTTCGCTTGCTGCCACATTTCAGGTTTTGGACGATCATTCACTCCAGAAAGAGCGATGGGAACATAGTTCGTGAAGGCCACCCGGTCCCAACAGTACTCCAAACGCTTTGGAGAAGGATCATGCTCGGCGCAGAGTGCTCGCGACAGGCATTTCGAGAAGTGGCTGCCGCCAGCGAAGTTGTATATGACCCCTTCGATGATATCAATTGAGTGATTTTGTGTGGGGTCTTTGTGTTGCCCGTTCTTTTCCCAAGAATAGCAACTCTCCCCAAGGAGCAGCAACCGCGTCGCGCAATAATGATTTCCTTTCCAAGGCTCAAACATGTTTGCTTCCTCTGCCTCTTTTAGTCGTTTCTACTACTTACTCCCGAAGACTTGGCGCAAGAGCGGAGTCACTTGGGCGGCGGGGTTGGTGCGGATTTTTTTCTCCTCCTGGCCGACCTCGTAAAACAGTCCGTCGAGCGCTTTGCTGACGACGTAGTGATCGATATCGAGCTTTTGTGAGGCGCCGCCGCCGAGCAGTCCGCCCAACGGCGAGGCGGACTGCGACTTGCCCATCAGCGCCTCGTATTGTCGCGAGACCGAGTATTTTTGCATCTCATGTTTGACGATCGGGGTAAAAGCGTCGGTCAGCTCGCCCGAAGTTTTGCTCTTGAAATAGTCAGTGGCCGAGGTTCCGCCGCCGCTGACGATCCGTTGGGCGTCGCCAAAACTCATCTTCGTGATCGCATCCTGGAAGATCGGCACGGCCTTGGGCGCGGCGGCTTCGGCCGCTTGATTCATGCTCAAGACGAATTTGTCGATCTGCGGTCCTAGGCCGAGCGCGCGCATCCCGGTCGCGACCGGCTGCAACGATTTGGGCAGCAGAATCTTTACCGCGGCATTCTCGAAATAGCCGCCCGGCTGTCCGAGCAGTCCGGCGGCGCCGGAGGTCGCGTTGGTCAACGCCTCCTTGAGGCCGTCAGTGGCCTGAAGATTATCGAGGGCGAACGCGGCCGGCGCGATCGTCAGCAAGACGCAGACGATCCCGGCGGCCCGGCGCCACGTGTGGCTAAGCGCTCTCAGAGTTGTGACAGCCATTGATCACCTCGTTGCAACACCTTGGCGGCGAGCGCCCAGCAGATCAAGCCGAGGCGGCAGGGGAATCAGTTGGCTGCTTTTAGGGAACTCGGATGAAAGCTAAACCTTGAGTTTGTTGAGTCCGTCGAACTGCGACAGTTTGAGTTTCGCGATATCGACGCCCTCGAGACAGCGGACATTGACGGAGTATTTTTTGTCGGGGTCGGTGCGCGGGTTGCGCAGCACTGCTACTCCGCACTTCGGACAAAAGTAATGGCGCGCCTGACCGGTGCCCCAGAGATAGAGCTTGGCCTTGTCCAACGGGGTTTTCATATGCAGTTGCGACGGCTCGATCATCCAGTGCAGGTAGCCTGACTGGGAGCAAATAGTGCAATTGCACTCGATCGCGCTTTCGAGATTGCCCTCGACCTCGAAGGCGACTTGCCCGCAATGACATTTGCCGTTGTATTTCATAGTACTCCTCACTCTTTCAAAATAGTGATGACAGACGGTTCAGCCGGCCGCGACGTTTTGGGCCGGGCGCTTCCACACGCTCATCGCGGCTTTGACCATGTCGTTCAGCATCGTGGTGTCGCCGGTTGCCTTGTTGACGACGTTCATGCCTTGCGCGACGGCGACAAAGAAGCGCGCGAGGCCGCGCGCGTCCTCTGTCGGGTCGAGGAGGCCTGCGCTCTGCGCGCGTCGCAAGACTTCGTAGATCGCGGATTCCTGCCAACCGATTCCGTTCGCGATCGTGCGGGCGATCGCGTCGCCGACGCCCGGGCATTCCAGCGCCGTATTGGTCTGCAGGCATCCGCGCGGCCATCGCAGATCGCTTGTGCGTGAGATAATCGCTTCCAGCATCCGCTCGATCGCGCGGCGCGGGTCTGGATCTTCGAGGGCCGCGAACATCGGCGCGGCGAACTCCCTCCCATAACGTTCGAGCGCCGCAAGGAACAGACTGCGCTTGTTACCGAAGGTGGCGTAGATGCTGCCCCGGTTGATGCCCATCGCGTGGACCAGATCGCCGATCGAGGTCGCTGCGTAGCCGCGTTGCCAGAACAGCGTCATGGCGCGCCCGAGGACCTCGTCACGGTCGAATTTCTTCATACCCGCCATCACAGCACCAACTGGAACGACCATCCAAGGGTAGCTCTTTAATAGGCTCGTATTCAATAACCCGACGCCGATACGGCAATACTTCGTCTGTGAGTGGCGAAGAAACCCTTCCCGTTGTTTCGTTTGACCTTTCGTTCCAAATTCGATATTGTCGCGATCGTCTGGGCACAATATTCGAAAGGGCGACGGCAGTATGGAAGCTGAAAGAAAAGTTGAGATTCTACACAAGATCGTCCGTCAAATGGGCGCGGGCGGCGCCGACATCACGACGCCCGACTGGGTGGATTTCGTTGAGGCCCAGAACGACGGTTTCAAGACCGGCCCGGCAGTTGGCGAACGCGTCCCGGATTTCACTCTGCCCGATCAATTCGGCAACCAGCGCTCGCTCCACGACTTGATGGGACCCAATGGCCTGCTGCTGGTCTTCAGCCGCAGCGCCGACTGGTGACCCTATTGTCGCGACCAGCTCGTCGAGCTGCAAAATTCAGGCGCAAAGCTCAAGGCCCACGGCATCAACGTTGCGGCGATTACCCACGACGCGCGCGAGATACTGCGTAATTTCGCCGCGACCTACAAACTCGAATACCCACTTTTGTCGGACGCCGGCAGTAAGGTCATCCGCGCCTTCGGGATCTTCAACACCAATATTCCGGCCGATCATCCGATGATGTACGGAATGCCGTGGCCGGGCGACTATCTGCTCGCAACCGACGGCACGGTGCGCGATAAACTGTTCCTGCCCAATTATGAGTATCGGCCGTCAGCGTCGCAGGTTTTGCTGCGGCATTTCAATGAGGGGCTTGGCAACGCGGTCGAGATCGAGGGAGAGCGGGTTGATGCAGTCGTTGCGCTATCGGCCGATCGCTGTTATCCGGGCCAGGAGATCGGGCTCTCGCTGGAGCGCGCGTGAAGCCCGGCGGGCACATCTATGGCAAACCGCTCACGAGCAACTATTAGAGGCGACCGAATTGGAATTGCAGAGTCCGCTGATTGGCGAGCAGTCGCTCGAGCTGCCGGCGCCGCAACAGCTTCATCTCAAAGCGTTGAACGAGACGCTGCCGGTTTACAGTAGTGAGGTGCGGGCGCTGGGCAAGGTCGGAATCAAGTGGAGTCCGCCGATGCCGGTCAAATTCCTGGCGCCGCTGGGCGATATGATTAAACCCGGGCCATACAGTATCCGTGGCACTTTGCGCTTTCAGGCCTGCAGCGACGCGGTCTGCGAAACGCCGCAGGCGATTACGTTCGAGTTACCCTCGATGATTACACCGCGCGTGCCGCAGGCGCCCAAGCAGTCTGGATAAGCGCGCGGGCCCGGCAGGAGTCCGTCGGCGGCCGCGGGGCCGACGGACTCAACTCCCGGCGGCCTCAGCCGGATTATGCACTAGCGCCGGAAGAAACTGAGTCGCGGCGAGTTACGGACGCGGCGAGTCGCCGGGGCCCAGGAAGGGCGGCTTGACTTCGCTCAGGGTCACGAACTTCCAGGACTTGCCGTCACGCCGCGCGGTGTAGCAGGCACGTCCGCGCTCGAGTACTGCGCCATCGCTCTTGTAGCGCGTATAGTCGGCGACGATCATGGCGAGATTGTCGGCGAAGACGAAGGTCTTGAAGCGATCAACCGCCGAGCGCGCCCAGCCGCGCGCCTTCAGATCGATCGTTATGCTGCTGAAGAACCTCTGATGCGCGCCCTCATCGCTCGTGAGCGTCAGACCGCGCTCTCCCGAGACCCAGGCGTAGGGTAGAGCGAAGCAGTCCGAGAGGTGATCGACATCCTCACGATTGAAGGCGTCGATATAGCCGCGAAGAAAGCTCTCGAGCTCAGCACCGATTTCCACTGTAGTTGGCATAAAAGTCTACTCCGTTGCGAGACGGTAAAGCGATTTTCTGCGTGAGTCGCGCGCCTTAACTCGGTGAGCTCCGGCGCATCAGCGCATTGGCGTCGCGTTCGAGCGCCTCGCGAAAGTCCGGATGACTGATCGCGATCATGCGGCGCACCCGTTCCAGGAGCGGCTGGCCGCGCAGGTCGGCGACCCCATGCTCGGTGATGATCAGATCGGCGTCGCTGCGCGCGGTGGTGACCGGTCCCGAGAGCCGCGTCACGATTCGGCTCACCTTGCCCCGGCGCGCGGTCGCCGGAAAGGCGATTATCGAGCGGCCCCGCGCCGCCATCTGCGCGCCGCGCACGAAGTCGCCCTGGCCGCCGACGGCGCCGACATGCACGCCGTCAGCCACTTCGGCGCCAATCTGGCCGGTCAGATCGGCTTCGACCGCGGAGTTGACGCCAACCAGTTTGTCGAGCTGCGAGAGGATTTCCGCGCGATGGGTATGCATCAGGGTGAAGAGACGAATCGCGCGGTTCTTGTGGGCGAAGTCGTAGAGCCGTTTGGTGCCGCGCAGCGTGCCGCAGGTCGTGATGCCGGTATCGATTGGCTTGCGTGCGTTGGTGACGACGCCGCGCTCGATCAGCTCCATCACGCGATCGCCGACCAGTCCCGAATGGATGCCGAGGTCGCGGCGATCGGTGACGCCCGCCAGCACCGCATCCGGGATCGCGCCGATCCCGAGCTGGATCGTCGTGCCGTCCTCGACATAGTTGGCGACATTACGCGCGATCGCCTGCTCGACCGGTCCGAACGGCGCCGGCTGCATCTCCATCACGGGCCGTGACGTGCGGACGATGTAATCGATCCGCGCCGGGTCGAGCGCGCCCTCGCAATAGGTCCAGGGCGCCTGATCGTTGACCTCCGCAATCACCACGCGCGCCCGCTTCATCGCGAACTGCAGGTAGTCGTTGCCGAGTGAGTAACTGAAGTGACCCTGCTCATCAGGCGCGCTCAGATGCAGGAACACCACATCGCTGCGGATGATGCCGTCGAGCAGATAGCCGGGGAGCTGCGACAGGTGAAGCGGAATTATCCGCAGGACGCCGGCGGCCGAGAGCGGCCGCAGCGAGCCGATCGCGCCGAACGCGGTGAACTCGATTACATCGGCGTGCTCGGGTTTCAGCGCATTGCTGTAGCAGAGGCCGCCGAGAAAGACGCCGAGTCGTCCGATCGCGTGGCGTTGTTCAAGCAGTTTCTCGACCAGCGTCACCGGTTCGCTGCTGCCCTGTCCCCAGACCACGTGATCGCCCGAGCGGATTATCCGGGAGAGGTCGAGATCGCGAAGATTTATTTCTTCGGGCATCGGCGTTGCGGCTCAGCGCGCCAGCGCAGAATCGCATAACCGGGGCGTCCGGGCCAGCAACCCGAGGGCTGGCATTCTTTTGATTCGCAGCGTTGCGGCCAGCGCCAGGTGAAGGACTTCACCCTGATGCGAAGAGCCGCGCCCTGCACCACATCTCCCACCGAATCACGAATGTCCCGATTCAACTTGCCCTCGCCTCTTTCTTTAGGATGCGCGAGGCTGGCGTAGGGCGCGGCGATCGTTTTGTCAGCGTTGACGGGCGGGTCACCAGCGAGACCGTCGGGGCAATACGGGATTTCCAGCAGCGTAGTTGTCTGCCTCAGACTGGTCTGATCGAGCGAGGCGATGCAACAATCCAGGCGCTGACGCGCTTCAACGCTGGAAATAGTATGCGAGTGAGCGAGAATCTGATCGATTGGTTGGAGACCGCCTATAGAGAACTTCAGCGCGATCCCGTACAACGATGCGGCGCGACCCCCAAACGCGACTATTGGCTTCGGACACGAGCTCCATCAGGTCCCGTGACGGATGTCGATCGCGAGAAATGGGGGCCGAACGGGATAAGCAGAAGCCAGGCTGCACGATTGCTTCGCGGAGATTTGAGCCAGGCCGAAGACGCGGTTAACCGCGACGTTCAGATTCCGCTCACGCAAAATCAATTCGATGCATTGGTTAGCCTCGCATACAATCTTGGTGTCGGCGCTTTCAGAGGCTTGACCCTTCTATTGCTGCTCAACAATGGAGACTATAAAGGCGCCGCAGCAGAGTTTCGGAACATTACCGCTGCCGGCTCCGCGCATCCTCGCGGGCTGGGAACGCAACGCGAGGAGGAGAGGGCTCGCTTCGAACGACGCTAAGATTCCGGTTTCGGGGGTTACCGGCGAGACTTGTGCGGGATCTGTCGATAGGGTTCGGCGGCCTGCACAGCAAATGCCTCGAGTGCACCGATCAGGAGGAGCGCACATGAACCGGCGCATTTCCCGCTGCCGTTGCTGGCGCAATGCTATTCGCGCGGACAGTGGCTTGGGCGGGGTCCGCAATCGCGCCGAGTCAGTCGACGTGGGGACAGATACTCATCGTGGGCAGCGAACCTGGCAAGCGTATTTCCGAGTATGTCGCTGAATCCTACGATCCGATCTCGAATCGATTCATCCTGACTGCGCCGCCTTTGGACAAAGGGTTATCCGGCGCAAGCGCAAATGTGATCATGGCCGGTCCAAATCGGAAGAAAGTGCTGGTGGCGGGCGGATCTGCTGAGTGGGGCGCTCGACATACGACCGAATTGTACGATCCGGCCACGAATCGCTTCAATCGGGGCCCAAACCTGATCAAGGATCGCACCGATCATCATACGGCCACCGACGTTGGAGAAGGTGAGATTCTAATCGCGGACGCCGGCTCATCAGAGATCTATCTTCCTCGCCTCAACAGCTTCGTGCCCGGACCCCGGATGCAGGTTGAGCGCACTGATCTCACAGCGACCGTCATCAGCTCAGGGCGGAATGCGCGAAAAATTCTGTTCGCTGGAGGGTTTATCTGGGCTTCATATGACGAGATTCAAAGCGGCGATTACTTGCCGCACAATGAGGGTGAGATTTACGACCCGGCGAACAACCGGTTTGACTTGGGGCCGCCAGTGAACGTGGGCCGGAGCCGGCATACTGCGACCGCGATCACATCGGGACCCAATGCCGGCAAAATCCTACTGACTGGCGGCTACAACGACCGCATGCTCAAAGATTACGAGGTGATCACCGTCCCGCTCGCTTCCACCGAGCTTTACGATCCGGCGACCAACACCTTCGCGCCAAGGTCCGCAACCGCCACGATGATCATCCCCCGCGCATCGCATAGGTAGTGTCGGTCAAGTGGTGGAAAAGCAGTAAGCATCGGCCAGGCGACGAGTTGAGCGGTTGAAGTATCAACTTGCTATTACGCTGCCTCCGGTTGTTCGCTGATTGTGGTCAGGTCGTGCCAGCC